>Ga0209526_10003048_pt1 | contig 11368 bp, 8 predicted proteins | sample JacPinW_OM2H0_M1_FD_188566 | JGI IMG/M metagenome (GOLD analysis project Ga0209526, IMG submission 188566) | Forest soil microbial communities from Algoma, Ontario, Canada - Jack Pine, Ontario site 1_JW_OM2H0_M1 (SPAdes) (version 2) | ecosystem: Environmental > Terrestrial > Soil > Boreal...
AAAGATGCCGAGCCGTTGGCACCTACGGCAGCGGCAACGATACGCTTGTCAATGTATCCCACGTCCGTGCTGCTGCGAAAAGGGCATCGAATTCGGGTGACACTGGCCCGAGCCGACGGAAGCTTGTTTGAGCGGTACCCGGCAGAAGGAAGTTGACGGTATATCGCGAGGCGCAACGGGCGTCCTATCTGGATCTGCCTGTGAAGACCCGTGACCCGTGAAGTCCCGGCTATGAGGTACATCTCAGGAGAGTGTCGGAAACAATGAAGGCATCCACAAACGGGCTTCGAGGAAATTGTCCAGATTGGTAACGGGAAGTCGGCTAGCGGACACCAATTTCTACGCCTGCTTCTCACGAGGGCGCATCCGGCTCCAGGCCCATGTGATCGTTAACCGCATCGCGAAAACGCTGCTTGCAGCCCAAGTATCGCTCCGTCGTCTGAATTGAAACGTGGCCGAGCAGGAACTGAATCTGATCTAGTTCACCTCCTGCTTGGTGGCACAGTCGCGCACAGGTCCTTCTCAAATCGTGCGGTGCCACCGATGGCAGACCGCAGCATTTCGCGTTTGCTTTCACGATTGCCCAGATCACCTTTGGAGTAAAGCCGTGGCCCCAAATTCTGCCTGCTTTGTTGATTGACCGTAGCAACGGACCTGCGGTGATGCCGGCACCGACAGTCCAGTTGTCGACCGCGTCCTTCACCCACTTCGGAACAGGGATCGTCCGGATGTGGCCACCTTTTCCTCTCAGGTCAGCGATGACCCAATGGCCCTCGCGAAGCTGGAGATCCTCTAACCGTAAGTTTGTAACCTCAGCTCTCCTGAGGCCGCAGCCGATGAGAAGTGAGAGCAAAGCACGATTTCGTCGGCTGCGAAGGGTGTCAGCTGTTTCAGCGCCGAGTAGCTTCTTGCCCTCCTCGGCCATCAGCCAATTCCCGACACGCACTCCCAGCCGACGGACGCCCTTCACACGCCGAATGCCTGCCGCAAGATCCGGGCTGAGTAGTCCGCAATCCGACGCTTCATACGCCAGCCGGCGTATCGCCGCCAATCTCAGGTTAATCGTCGACGGAGCGTACGGGTGCTGTTCGAGTGCGATTCGGTAGCGTGTGACCACGCTCCTGTTGAAGGCTAGCCTGGGCTCCGAACAGTACCAGTCGATGAATTCACGAATGGCATGGTCGTACGAGCGCTTTGAACTCGCCGACGTGAGGCTGTTCAAGACCGCAGATTTTGATTGTTCTAGATCGGGTAATTTTAGGACCGTTTTCGGAACTCGTTTGCGTTTGCTCTTCGCCATTGGAAGCGGCCTCCGCTGCCGCGGCGAAAAGCGTGATCCTGTCCCCGATCTCCTAACCAGTAGCGCGTTTAGCGATACTGATTCGCACAACCCGTTAGACCGCTGCCGTGTCAGCACTCCGTGAATAGGTTTTACAACGGCTTACAAGACACGCGGGGACTGCCAAACGCAGCGCAAGTCATACAAGACGTCGCATTTTGTGGGTTGGATTGTGGGTTGGAAAATCGCTCGAATCTGTGGTTAAACCCACGCTCAGCTATCGACCTTGGCGTGCCGGAACAGGGAGGGTATGCTCACGATATGAGCCAGCTTTCGTCTGAAACTTTTGTTGCGTAATTGTATCTAACGTGCGTGGACATCCTTCTGTGGGTCAGCGAGGCGTAGTTAAGCTCAGTATATGAAACTTGCTATCCATTTTCGGCTATTGCTCGTTGTCCTCCTCTTGGGATGGCCGATCATGGCGTGCGCCATTCCGGACGCGCGGCTTACGGCTGATGAGAAGCAGTGTTGCAAGAACATGGGTGGGGATTGCGGACAGGGTGCGTCCGGCATGCCGATGTCTCATTCCTGCTGCAAAACCGCCGTGCAACCGCCTCATGATTTCCGGCCTTCTTCAACTGTTTCGTTCTCTGGTCCTTCGTTGGCGATCAGTGCCGTAAATTTTGCTCCTGCCCTTCCTTTGCCGCGCGAGTCCAACCAATTCGCTTCCTGGCTATCGCGAACACCGTCGCCGCCTCTTGAAACGCTCGACGCTTCCGTTCCCCTGAGAATCTAGCTCTCCTCTTCATTCCTGTTTCGAACTGCGCACTGGTGTCTTTATTTGAACTGCTCCTGATTGGGGCAGATCTGTGGGATTTGTATGCACAGATTTGCCATTGTTTGCCGTGTCCCGGTCTGCGGGCGCGCACGAATTCTTGCGTGAGTGTTGGGGGAAGCAACCATGATCGATCGTCTTATCGAGCTTGCGCTGCGAAACAAGTTTCTGGTGGTCATGCTTTGGATTGGAATCGCGGGCTGGGGTCTGTGGGCGATGTTAAAGGCTCCCATCGACGCGATTCCTGATCTGAGCGACAACCAAGTGATTGTCTTCACGGATTGGCAGGGCCGCAGTCCGCAAGAGGTAGAAGACCAGATTACCTACCCGCTCACGGTCAGCCTGCAAGGGCTGCCGGGCGTCAAGGTGGTGCGGTCATCGTCGGCGTTCGGCTTCTCCATGATCTTCGTGATCTTCGACGACGACGTGGACCTTTATTTCGCCCGCACACGCGTGTTGGAACGCTTGAACCTGGTGAGCAAACAGCTTCCGGCCGGTGTTGTGGCGACGCTCGGACCGGACGCGACAGGGGTGGGCCACGTCTTCTGGTACACGGTGGAGGGAGGCGGGCTGAATCTGCGCGATCTGCGCTCTCTGCAGGACTGGTACGTTCGCTATCAACTCAATTCGGTGCCCGGAGTTGCCGAAGTAGCGAGCGTCGGCGGCACGGTGCAGCAATACCAGATTGATGTCGATCCGAACCTGCTGCGCTCGTACGGCGTTCCTCTCAGCATGGTGATGCGCGCCGTGATGGCGAGCAACTCGAATGTGGGCGGTAATGTCATCTCCGAGAACGGTTCATGGTCCATCGTACGCGGGCTTGGCCTGATCGAAAATCTTGACGATATCCGCAATATCGTGGTCGGTTCGCATAACGGCACGGCTGTTTTCGTGAAGGATCTGGGCACCGTCAAGATCGGTGACGCATTCCGCACCGCCGCTCTGGTCAAGAACAGCTCCGAAGCAGTTGGCGGAGTGATCGTGGCGCGGACAGGCGAGAACACGAAAGAAGTCATCGACCGGGTAAAACAGAAAATCAAGGAACTCGAGCCCGGCCTGCCCCCGGGCGTGCATATCGTTCCTTTTTATGACCGATCGCAGTTGATCGAAGCCACGGTTGATACCCTCCGTCATGCGTTGCTCGAAGAGATTATCCTGGTCACACTCGCGCACATCATTTTTCTGATGCACTTCCGCAGCATCCTGGTCGTTACGCTGCCGCTACCGCTTGCCGTTCTGTGTTCTTTCCTGCTGATGCACTACGCGCATGTGACCTCGAATGTGATGTCGCTGGCGGGAATCGCCATCGCTATTGGCGTGTTGGTGGATGCGGGCATCGTCGTCACCGAAAATGCGTTTCGACATTTGGAAGGCGTCGATACGGACGATCGAGGACGCGTTTTCGAGACGGTCTTACGGGCCACGAAGCTAGTTGGCCGTCCGACGTTCTTCTCGATGGCGATCATCATTCTGGCGTTTGTGCCGGTGTTTGCGCTTACCGGGCAAGAGGGAAAGCTCTTTCATCCGCTGGCCTTTGCCAAAACCTTTGCCATGGTGAGCGCGACAGCCATTGCCCTAACCCTGGTACCCATCCTGTGCGTGCTCCTGCTCCGGGGCAAGTTCCATTCGGAAGACCAGAATCCGGTCATGCGTTTCTTGCAGCGGCTCTATCGTCCCGCCCTGTCCTGGGCGCTCGATCACCGCGTTATCACACTTGGTATCGCCGTCGTCTTTCTCGTTGGTGCGTTGGTTGTGGCCTCCACCATCGGCAGCGAGTTCATGCCGCCGCTCAATGAGGGCGACATCATGTTCATGCCCATCGCGGACGCGAGCATCTCCCTCCCGCAGAACATTGAATATGCCAAGCGGCAAGACAAAGTTCTGGAGAGTTTTCCCGAGGTCGCCTATGTGGCGGCAAAGATCGCGCGCGCGGAGACCTCGACCGACCCAGCGGGGTTGAACATGACGGAGACGATCGTGCATCTCAAGCCGCGCGACCAGTGGCGGCCGGGAATGACCCTTGCGAAGCTCAAAAGTGCAATGGACCGTGCTGTTTCCCTACCTGGTGTAGCTAATATCTGGACGCAACCGATCATCAACCGCATCGACATGCTCACGACGGGCATTCGGTCCGAGATTGGCGTCAAGGTCTTTGGGTCCGACCTGATAGAGCTTGAAGCGAAAGCTCGTGAAATCGCCGACGCCGTGCGAACAGTGAAAGGTGCCAGCGATATCTATCCCGAGCAGGTGACGGGCGGCCTGTATCTCGATATCAAGCCGAACCGCGAAGCGGCAGCGCGCTACGGCATAGATGTCGGCGAGGTGCAGAACGTCATCGAGACGGCCATCGGTGAAAACAATCTAACCACCACCATCGAAGGGCGGCGGCGCTTTCCGGTGCGGGTGCGCTATGCGCCGGAGTTCCGGCGCAATCCGGGAGACATCGCGAACGTGCTGGTGACGGGAGCGAATGGCGCACAGATCCCACTGGGACAAGTCGCGGATATCCGTCAGGTATCCGGGCCGGCCCAGATCAACAGCGAGAATGGCTTGCTGGAAGTTTCCGTGCTGATGAATGCGCGCGGCCGGGACGCCGGCAGCGTAATCGCCGACGCGGACAAAGCCATCCGCGCCAAAGTGCAAATGCCTCCCGGCTATTACTACAACTGGAGCGGGCAATTTGAAAACGAGGTCCGCGCGAAGAAGCGGCTGCAGCTGGTCCTGCCGGTCGCCGTCGGTATCATCTTCATCCTTCTTTATCTGACCTACCGTTCTTTCCTGGAGGCCGCGCACGTTCTGCTGGCCGTGCCGTTTGCCCTCACGGGAGGGCTCTATCTGCTCTGGCTACTGCACTATAACTTCTCGGTCGCCGTGTGGGTTGGATTCATCGCCCTCTTCGGGACGGCGGTGCAAACGACGGTGGTGATGGTCATCTACCTCGAAGAAGCCGTAGAGCGTAAGCGGCACACGCAGGGAACGCTGACCATCACCGGTCTACGCGAGGCCGTGATGGAGGGGGCGCTTCTGCGTCTTCGCCCGAAGCTCATGACGGTTTCGACCATCGTCGCGGGATTGTTACCGATTTTCTGGAGCAACCGCGTGGGATCGGAAGTCATACGACCACTGGCCACTCCGGTCCTCGGCGGCATGCTCAGTTCCCTCGCGCACGTGCTGATCGTCACACCTATCATTTTCATGTGGCTGCGGGAGCGCGAGCTGCGCCGTGGCCAATCGCCGGTTGCAGGTTTGCAACAGCCGCAAGGCCCACAAGCATTTCCAAACTCACTCTAAGGAGAACTTTTATGAAGATTTTGTGCGCGATTTTGTTGACGTTCATTCTTGCCGTGGCCGGCTGCAGCGGAGACAAAGTAAATCTTTCCTCTCTGAAACCAGCAGCGGCCCGGACGGTCGGAAAGCTCACCATCGTGCTGCTGAATAAAAGCGGCGAACTGATGCAAGGGCAGAACGAATTTGTCGTGCAGTTCAAGGATGACCAAGGCCAGCCCGCGGATGTCGGCGATGTGCAAATCGGCTCAAGCATGTCCATGCCCAGCATGGCTCCCATGTCCGGCGATTCCGAACTCACGCCCACCGGCCAAACGGGAGTTTACAAAGTGACTTCCAACTTCGCGATGAGCGGGGCGTGGCACTTCACGCTTACCTGGAATGGGCCGTATGGACAAGGCCACACCACCTTCAACAGCAACGTGAGGTAAGGAACATGGAACGAATGCTATTTTTTCGACTGTGGTTACTGACGATGGTGGCGTTGGCAGGTTCTCTGTCGCTCTCCGCGCAGGATGTCCAGCCCCGGCCAGCGAGTGACTTCCTCGATCTCCAGGGTGGAGTCACCGAGACGGAACTCGTAACGCGGGCTTTGGCTTCCAATCCCACCTTGCTGGCGCAACGGCAGCAGATCGCCATGGCGCGCGGAGATGTGACGCAGGCTCGCCTGCGGCAAAACCCGTCGCTGACGCTTGGTGGACTGAAAGAAGTAAACGGCGGCGATAACGCGATCAACGTCAGTGGATCGTTGCCACTGGAGCTCTTCGGGCGCCGCGCCCGCCGCACGGAGGCTGCGGAGAGCAAGGAAGAAGCAACGCAGCAGAGCGTAGCGGATCAGGAGCGCTTGCTCGCCGGAGAAGTGCGCATGCGTTTCGGTCAGGCGCTCGCTGCGATACGCGACCTGCAGTTTGTCGAACAGCTTCTCCAGGTGAACCGCGATTTCCTTCGATTAATGGAGGATCGTGCTCGCGAAGGCGCGGCCCCCACGCTAGACGCGGATGAAACAGGCGTGGAGGCGAACCGGATCGAAACCCTGCGAATTGATTATCAGGCGAAGGCGGAAGTGGCTTTGCTTGCACTGAAGGAGACAGTGGGCGTAGACCCTGACGAGGTTATCCGATTGAAGGGAAAGCTTGAGCTTGCTCCCCAGGATTACGACCGGAAGCAGCTTCTACAGCTGGCGGTGGATCATCGACCAGACCTGGCGTTTCAGCGGGCGAACGAACTACTGGCCCATGCAGAGCTTCGTTCCGACCGGGCAATGGGAAAACCCGACGCCAGTGTCTTTGGCGGTTACGAACGCCCGGATAGCGGGTTCTCCCAAGAAGCCTTTGATGCAGCGGGGAATCTTCGTCCGATTCGCCAGACCTTCAACTACGCCACCTTCGGACTCAACATTAATCTCCCCCTCTTCAATCGCAATCAAGGAGCTGTCGCGGCAGACACTGCGGCTATTCAGGCTGCACGCAGCAGGATCGCGGCGGTGGACCTGAGTCTTCGGCATGAAGTCGCACAAAACCTCATCCGCTTCAACGGAGCACAGGCGCGGGTTACGGTTTACCGCAGCGGTGTGCGCGACCAGGCAGCTCACAATCTGGATGTCGTCCGCCAGACCTACAGTTACGGCCGCACCACGTTGCTGGAGGTCATCGCGGAACAGCGCCGTTACATCGATATCGAAATCGGATATACGGACATATTGCTCGATGCGTATGCGGCGCGCATTAGCCTCGAACAAGCAATCAGTACCAACCTGCCATGAAAGGTGAAGACATGCTGAATACGGATCAGAAGGAAACGACCTCTACTCCACGTCGTCGCGTGATTTGGATCGGTTTTGGCGCGATCGCCATCGTCGCCATTTCAGTCGGGCTGTGGTTCGGGGCACGACCCAGTAGCCGACCCAAGAAACGTCAACATGCGCCCATGTCGAGTATGGCCGATATGGCATCTCCCTCGATCGATGCTTCGACGGACGCAGCCGCGGCCAACGCAGAGTTACAGGTCGAGCTTGGTCCCGACGATCTGAAGAAGGCGCAGGTGCGAACCGTCCATGTGGATGTGAAGGAAACCTCCGGCACGCTTCGCGTTCCGGGGATCGTCAACCCGGACGAGTACCGCGAGGTGCATGTCACTCCCCTCGTTGGCGGCGTCATCCGGCAGGTCAATGTCGTGCTTGGCGATCATGTGCGGCGCGGCCAGCCGATGGCGGTGATTTTCAGCAGTGACTTGGCGGATGCCGAAACGGGGTATCTCGCAATGTCCGCCGCGTTGGAAGCCGATCACAAAAAGCTGGAACGTACGCAGAAGCTCGTGAAGCTAGGAGCCGCAAGTCAGCAGGAAGAGGAGGACGTGACAGCGGACCACGCCGCGCATGAAGCGCACGTGCGGGCCGCGCTGACGAAGCTGCAACTCCTCGGTGCCAGCGATCGTCAGGTCGCCGCGCTGAAGGAAGCCGAGCAGATCGATGCGAACTTCTCTCTGCCGGCGCCGATCAACGGCGTCGTGCTGACCCGCACTGCGAATCCGGGCTTGGTCACGAACATGTCGCAGGAGCTGTTTACCGTGGTGGATTTATCGACCGTGTGGGTGATGGCGAGTATCAACGAGAAAGACTTCTCGACGATCCATGTGGGCACCACCGCCGCGGTGACCGCTCTGGCTTACCCCGGCCGCGTCTGGAAGGGCCGCGTCGTTTACATCCAACCCCAAGTAGATCCCAACACGCGGACGGCGCAGGCTCGCATCGAGGTGGCGAATCCCGACGAGAGCCTGCGGCTCGACATGTATATGGATGTTGCATTTATGTCCGCGAGCGGCAAAAGGCTGACCGTTCCCGAATCGGCGGTGCAGGCCATTGGCGAGAAGCAGTATGTCTTCCTCCCGGTCAGCGATAGTGAAGGCAGCTTTGCCGTACGACAAGTACGGCTCGGCCCCGCTTCAAATGGCTTCTACCCGGTTCTGGAGGGACTCAAGGTCAACGACGAAGTTGTCAAAGACGGCAGCTTTATTCTCAAGGCTGAGGCCATTCGCCAGCACCCCGAACTGCAATGACTTCGCGGGTCGCCAACGCGAAGCCGGCGAGAGCGGTCCGTTTGGGAACAGCTCTATGTGGTCTTCGACATGCAGAACCTCAGTGTCGCGCAATGGCGACCGAGTTTGCTGGAAACGCGAGTGAACTATGAACGAGCGCGATCAAATCGAGAGAGACGATGAATCGACTTCGGCGGCAGAGTCTTGTCCGAAGCCGGGAATCGATCAACTAGCCGAGCCACCGGGGTCGCTCCTCAAGGTAGAGGGAACCGAGCTTTCGAGCGATGCCTCCACTGAGCCATCGAACAATGCGCCAGAGCCTGCAATCCTCTCCGCCAGCCACAGTGCGGATGACCCGGGCGCCGCGCAGGCGAATAACGTTCGTGGTGAATCTCGTAAGGAAGCAACCATGGGAATGGCAATCACCATCGAGCATAAGCATTCGCTCGCCATCCGCTGGATGCACTGGATCAACTTCCCACTGCTTGCGGTGATGATTTATTCGGGTCTGCTCATCTACTGGGCCGATTCGCAGCACGAGGGGCTGAATGCACACCGGGTTTATCGCGTCGGGTTCGGTAGCTGGACGCTCTTCCGGCTCTTTCCTTCATGGTTCTACAACAATCTCCATCTTAAATTCCAACTTGCGAAGGGCTTGGGCTATCACTTTTTCTTCATGTGGTTCTTCGCGCTGAACGGAATGGCGTATGTCCTGTACACCATTTTCTCCGGCGAGTGGCGGGAGTTGCTGCCTACGCGGCATTCGTTTGGGGAAGCCATCGCCGTGACATTGCACGATCTGGGGTTCAGCAAGCGCCATCCACCGCAGAGCAAGTTTAATGGCGCACAACGGATCGCCTATACCGGCGTCATTCTTATGGGTGCGGGCTCGCTGCTGACCGGGCTGGCCATCTACAAACCTACCCAACTCCACGTCATCACGGCATTGCTCGGAGGTTACGAGATGGCGCGGTGGTTTCACTTTTGGCTGACGATCGCCTACGTTGGCTTTTTCTTGGTGCACGTCGCGCAAGTCATTCGCGCAGGCTGGAACAATTTCCGCGCCATGATCGTCGGTTATCAGATTTTGCCGGGCGAACGAGCGAAGCACGATGAGGATTCCTTATGAACAAAACACCTTCGCAAGTTGAGCGCGAAACGGTCGCTGGGCTGCGCCACCGCTCGCGCCGTGGATTTCTAACCGCCGCGATAGCCGCCGTGGCGGGTGCCGGTATTTGGAAATGGCTAAATATCCGGCCCGAAGTGGACGGACTCGTTTCGCCCTTCCGCAAAGCGATGGAGTTTAACGCTGGAATAGGCCGCCGACTTTTTCGCGAACGAGCATTGGCGCCCGAGTTCGAGCAATCCAAAGCAGTGCGTTCCTTCCGCCGCAATGGCGATATCGGACTCTCGGAGATCCGCCCCGAGGACTGGCGCCTGCAACTTGTCGGTGTCTCGAACCCTGCGTCCTATGTACAGTACTGCAGAGACGTTTCTTCTTGGACCTACGGAATGAACGCGTCGAGCGGAGCGGCTCCTAACCTCCGTGGCACTGTGGCTCCGAAGAAGCTGCGTATGCACGAGGAGGACCCAAAAGGTGCTGCTGTAAAGATGAAGGCGATCGAGATGCCCGAAGATATGTCCGCGGGAGTTCCCGGGCTGCTGCTCACGATGGCGGATGTAAGGAAGCTCCCGCACGTAGAGATGGTCACGGAGTTCAAGTGTATTGAGGGTTGGAGCGAGATTGTTTACTGGGGTGGCGTGCGCCTGCGCGATTTTCTCGTCGCGTTCCCTCCGCAAAGGGCGAGAGACAGTCAATCTGCGTCCACGGAGCGTGCGACTGCCTTTCCGAAATACGTTGGCCTGGACACGCCGGACGGCCAGTATTATGTCGGCATCGAGGGCGAAGTCGCATTGCATCCGCAGACCCTTCTCGCCTACGAGTTGAACGGCCAGCCCCTGACGCCCGACCACGGCGCCCCGTTGCGTCTGGTGACACCGCTCAGATACGGGATCAAACAGCTCAAACAGATTGGCCGAATGACCTACACCGACACACAGCCGCATGATTATTGGCACGAGCAAGGATACGACTACTACGCAGGTTTATGAACACGGTCAACATGGCGCGTCTTTCGCGCTGCGCGATTTTCTTGACTTTGCCACTCGATCGCGAAGCACTCGCGGGAGCGACGGGACTCGAACCCGCACCCTCCTGCGTGACAGGCAGGGGTGCAGTCGTCATTGTTATCGATTAGGACCGTTGCGGGGTATTCGGAACTTATTGGGGCGGAATGGTTTTGGTTGCGGGATTCGCTGAAGTTATTTGTAAAGACGAAGTTTGGTTGTGGAGGCTTGATTTGAACCGACGAACCCCGCTGCCAACTCGTCTTGTCCAAATGCTTCAGAGTCCAGACGAAGTCCATGTCGCGATCAAGATAGGTAACGAGTCGGCTTGTAGGAAGTGATCTCCGCGCTTGGCATCGACTCCGGACGGATATGCCGAATGCTTTGGGGGTGCCAAACTGTTGGGTTACGTACAAGTTACGGACAACTAAGAGGGGGGAAATAATGTTCCGAGTCCCGTAAGCGACGCCAGATAAAGCGTTTATGGGATTTAGATTCATAGTTCGGGACCAGGAGGTCGAAGGTTCAAATCCTTTCGCCCCGACCACTTTATCTCCCGCTCTCATATAGACTTAGAGTGAAACTGGCTCGAGTTCTTCTGCGCCGAAAACTTGTCCAAACTTGTCCATCACAGCTTCCTCCGAATTCGCAGGAAGTGTGAAGCCAAGTCCGATGGCATCGGCGCACTCTTGCCTCCACCGGATATTTGCAGCCGCGTGACCGCGATCCTGCGGCAAAGATATCTTTACAAATCGTTCCAGCATCGCATTGACCTGTTCGGGTACTTCCAGCAGAGAAAAATGTCCAGA
>Ga0209526_10003049_pt1 | contig 11367 bp, 8 predicted proteins | sample JacPinW_OM2H0_M1_FD_188566 | JGI IMG/M metagenome (GOLD analysis project Ga0209526, IMG submission 188566) | Forest soil microbial communities from Algoma, Ontario, Canada - Jack Pine, Ontario site 1_JW_OM2H0_M1 (SPAdes) (version 2) | ecosystem: Environmental > Terrestrial > Soil > Boreal...
TCGCTGTTCGAGCAGTTCTCGACCTGTTTCAACGACGCCGATACCGTGATCGTCGCGCACGTCTATCCGGCCGGCGAGGCGCCGATCGCGGGTGCCGACCGTGATTCCCTGGTGCAGGGTCTGCGCGCGCACGGGCACCGACAGGTCATTCCTCTCGACGGCGCGCAGGACCTTGCGCGCATGGTCAAGCGGCTGGCGCAACCCGGCGACATCGTCGTGTGTCTCGGCGCCGGCAACATCACCCAATGGGCCTATGCGCTGCCGGGTGAGCTCGCCGCACTGGGGGCGGTGGCGTGATGACCCGGGCCACGATGCGCGCCGCGCCCGCGTCGCCATGATCTTCCCGGACCTCGTTGCGGATCTCAAAGCGCGCATGCCGACGCTGCGCGGACGGCTGATGGCGAACCAGTCGCTCGCGGAGCTGACCTGGTTTCGCGTCGGCGGCCCGGCACAGGTTCTGTTCATGCCCGAGGACGAGGCGGACCTCGCCGATTTTCTCGCCCATCTGCCGGCGGCGGTTCCCGTCGTCGTCATTGGGCTCGGCTCGAACCTGATCGTGCGCGACGGCGGCGTACCGGGCGTCGTCGTTCGTCTCGGTCGCGGCTTCGGCGAGGTCAAAGTCGAAGATGGTTGGCGGATCCGCGCCGGCACGGCTGCGCCGGATGTGAAAGTCAGCCGCGCCGCGCAAGAGGCGGCGATCGCGGGACTCGCCTTCTTCCGCGGCATTCCCGGCGCGGTGGGCGGGGCGCTGCGCATGAACGGTGGCGCCTACGGCCGCGAGACCAAGGACGCCCTGATCGAGGCGCGCGGGGTCGACCGAGGGGGCCGGCTGCGCGTCTTCAGCAACGGCGACATGCACTACAGCTATCGTCATTGCGGCGCGCCCGACGACATCGTCTTCACGCAAGCGCTGTTCCAGGGCGCGCCCGGCGATCCGGCCGCGATCGCCGCAGAGATGGAGAAGATCACCGAATCGCGCGAGGCAACCCAGCCGATCAAGAGCCGCACCGGTGGCTCGACCTTCAAGAACCCGCCCGATCACAAAGCGTGGCAGCTCATCGATGCCGCCGGCTGCCGCGGCCTCAAAGTCGGCGATGCGCAGGTGTCGGAGATGCACTGCAATTTTCTGATCAATCTCGGCAGCGCCACTGCCGCCGACATCGAGACGCTGGGCGAGACCGTGCGCCGACGCGTCAAAGAAAATTCCGGCGTGGAGCTCGAGTGGGAGATCAAGCGGATCGGAGTGGCGTAACGGCTGCTTTGCTCCGGCAACGACGTTGGCCGTCGAGCGCGGTGGGCGAGCGCCGGATCGCAACGCTCGACGCCGGCGCCGATCTCTATTGGGTGGTACAAGCGAATCAGCGTCGCGGCGAGGCCGAAGAATGAGCAAGCATGTCGCTGTTCTGATGGGAGGCTGGTCCGCCGAGCGCGAGATATCGTTGCGCTCCGGCAAGGCCTGCGCCGAGGCGCTCGCGCGGCGTGGCCATCGGGTGACCCGCATCGACGTCGGCCGCGACATCGCCGCGGTGCTCACTACGGTCAAGCCGGATGTTGCCCTCAACATGCTGCACGGGCGGCCGGGCGAGGACGGCACGCTGCAGGGCGTGCTCGAAATTCTGGCGATCCCGTACAGCCATTCCGGGGTGATGGCGTCGGCGCTCGCCATGCAGAAGGACGTCGCCAAGGACCTGTTTCGCGCCGCCGACGTGCCGGTGCCCGAGGGGCTGGTGGCGTCGCGGTTCGAGGTGGCCAAAGGCCACGTGCTGCCGCCGCCCTACGTCATCAAGCCGATCGCGGAGGGCTCGAGCGTTGGGGTTTTCATCGTGCGCGAGGATCATGCCCACCCGCCGCAGGAACTCACCCGCGAGGACTGGCCCTATGGCGAGCGCCTCATCGTCGAAAAGTATATTGCCGGCAAGGAGTTGACGTGCGCGGTCATGGGGGATGCGGCGCTCGGGGTGATTGAAATCGTGCCGACGGTAAGATTTTACGACTATGAGGCCAAATATGTTCCCGGCGGATCCAAACATCTGCTTCCTGCGCCGGTTTCATCGATTGTTTACCAACAAGTCCGAAGACTAGCGCTGGCGGCGCATCGCGCGCTGGGCTGCCGAGGCGTGAGCCGTGCGGATTTCCGCTACGACGATCGCGTCGAGGGTACGGGGGGACTCGTTTGTCTCGAAGTCAACACGCAGCCCGGCATGACCGAGACGTCGCTCGTGCCCGAACTCGCGGCGCACGCGGGCATCACGTTCGATGAGCTCGTGCAATGGATGATCGAGGACGCCTCGCTCAACCGGTGAAAGGGACTGCGCGATGGCGCTCGCGCCTTAGCGATCAAGTAGCTGCGCATGCGACACCTCCCGGCGACGGCAAGGCGACAAGACCGCGGGCGCCCGTCGCACGCATCATCGAGCGCTGGTCGTCCCTCCTCGACAGCAAGTGGCCGCGCGGCGTAGGCGTCGCCGCTACCGCCGTCATCATTGTCGCGAGCCTCGCCTACGGCGTCGTCAGGGGCGATCACGTTCCGAGCATAATCGCCGGGATCAAAGGTGCGCGCGACGGCGTCGCCGGTGCAACCGGCTTCCGCGTCGTCTCGATCGCGCTCGCCGGCAATCATCACGTCAGCCGCGAGGAGGTGCTCGCCGCGGCCGGCGTCACAGGCACCACTTCGCTGCTCTTTCTCGACGTCGATCAGACGCGCGAGCGCCTCAAGACCAATCCGTGGATCGCGGACGCCACCGTGCTCAAGCTCTATCCCGGCGAGCTGCAGATCGGCGTCAAGGAACGCGAGGCCTTCGCGCTGTGGCAAAAGGACGGGCACGTGTCGGTCATCGCCGACGACGGCACCGTGCTCGAACCTTATGTCGCGCCGCGTCTCATCCAACTGCCCCTCGTCGTGGGCGAGGGGGCGCAAACGAAAGCAAAGGAGTTCCTCGCTCTGCTCGATCGCTATCCTACGATGCGCGATTTCGTCCGCGCCTCGGTGCTGGTCGGCGAACGGCGCTGGAACCTGCGGCTCAAGAACGGCATCGACGTGCGGCTGCCCGAGACCGACGTGGCGCCCGCGCTCGAGCGGCTGGTCGCGCTCGACAATGAAAAGAACCTGATCACTCGCGATATCGTCGCGATCGATCTCAGACTCCCGGACCGGGTGACGGTGCGCCTCTCGGAGGCGGCCGCGCAGGCGCGTATCGAGGCGCTCAGGGACAAGCTGAAAAAGAAGGGCGGCAACGCATGAGCGCCCTCCAGTTCGGCCTCACCCCGAAGATGAAGCCGCTGCCGCCCAACCGCTCGGTGCTGGTGGCCGCGCTCGACGTCGGCACCAGCAAGATCGCGTGCCTGATCGGACAGCTGAGGCCGAGCCCGCCCGAGGACTCGCCGGGGCTGCGCAGCCACTCCGTCGAGGTCGTGGGGTTCGGTCACACGCTCGCCCGCGGCATGAAGGCCGGCACGGTGATCGATCTCGCCGAGGCAGAAGCCGCGGTGCGGCAATGCGCTGATCTCGCCGAGCGCACGGCGAAAATGCAGCTCGACTCGGTCATCGTCTCGGTCTCCGCCGGTCGTCCGACGAGCGAGCTCATCTCCGCGTCCATCGAGGTCGCGGGCTCGGCCATCGGCGAGCGCGACATTGCCCGCGTGCTCACCGCCGGAAGCCGCCATTCGGCGCGCGCCGGACGCGCCGTGCTGCATTCGCTTCCGATCGGCTACGTGCTCGACCACGCCCGCGGCGTTCGCGACCCGCGCGGCATGCTCGCGCGCGAATTCGGCATCGACATGCACGTCGTGACCGCGGACGGTTCGGCTGCGCGCAATCTCATGCTCGCGGTCGAGCGCTGCCACCTCGCGGTCGAGGCGATGGTGACGAGTCCGTATGTGGCCGGCCTCTCCGCGCTCGCCGATGACGAAGCCGAACTCGGCGCCGCCGTGATCGAGATGGGTGCCGGCACGACGACGATCGCGGTCTTCACCGGCAGCCGCTTCGTGCATGCCGACGGCTTCGCGCTCGGCGGCTGGCACGTGACCATGGATCTCGCCCGCGGCCTCAATGCTCGTGTCGTCGACGCCGAGCGCATTAAAACGCTCTACGGCAGCGTGCTCACGGGCGCTTCGGACGAACGCGACATGATCGCGGTGCCTCCGGTCGACAACGACGAGCGCGAGGCTCCGCATTTCGTTTCGCGTGCAAGCCTCGCCCGCATCATCAAGCCGCGCATCGAAGAAATACTGGAAATGGTCCGCGATCGCTTGGCGGCTTCGCCGTTCGCAGCCGAGCCGCGCGGGCGCGTGGTGCTGACCGGCGGGGCGAGCCAGCTCACCGGCATGGCCGAGCTTGCCGCGCAAGTTCTGCGCCGTCCGGTGCGGCTCGGGCGACCGCTCGGCATCGCCGGATTGCCGGAGGAAGCGAAGGGGCCTGCATTTACCGTCGCGACGGGGCTGCTGGTCTATCCGCAGGCGGCGCATCTTGAGCATTTCGAACCGCGGCGAACGCGGCACTCGGCGACAGGGGGCGGCTATATCGCACGGGTCGGACGATGGCTTCGCGAGAGCTTCTGATGACTCGATCGGACATTCCCATCGGCCGGCGGCGGACCGGCCCGACCCGGCGGCGGTGACGCTCGCTATGAAGAGGCAAACATGAGCATCAATCTGAAGATTCCCGACGTCCGTGAGCTCAAGCCGCGGATCACCGTGTTCGGGACCGGCGGTGCCGGTGGCAACGCCGTCAACAACATGATCGCGAGCGGGCTGCAGGGGGTCGACTTCGTGGTCGCCAACACTGACGCCCAGGCGCTCACGATGTCGAAGGCCGAGCGCATCATCCAGATGGGCGTGGCCGTCACCGAGGGGCTCGGCGCCGGCTCCCAGCCGGAAGTCGGACGGGCCGCGGCCGAGGAAGCGATCGACGAAATCCGCGATCATCTCCAGGGCGCGCACATGGTGTTCGTGACCGCCGGCATGGGCGGCGGCACCGGCACCGGCGCGGCGCCGGTGGTGGCTCGTTGCGCGAAAGAAGCCGGCATCCTCACCGTCGGCGTGATCACGAAGCCGTTCCACTTCGAAGGCATACGCAGGATGCGCGTGGCCGAACAAGGCATCGCCGAACTGCACAAGGTCGTCGACACGCTGCTCATCATCCCCAACCAGAACCTGTTCCGGGTGGCGAACGAGAAGACGACCTTTGCCGACGCCTTCGCCATGGCCGACCAGGTGCTCTATTCGGGGGTCGCTTGCATCACCGATCTGATGGTGAAAGAGGGCCTGATCAATCTCGACTTTGCCGACGTGCGCGCCGTCATGCGCGAAATGGGCAAGGCGATGATGGGCACCGGCGAGGCGTCGGGCGAGAAGCGCGCGCTCTCTGCCGCCGAGGCTGCGATCTCCAATCCGCTGATCGACGATGCCTCGATGAAGGGGGCGAGGGGCCTGCTGATCTCGATCACCGGCGGCAAGGACCTCACGCTTTACGAGGTCGACGAGGCGGCGACCCGCATCCGCGAGGAAGTGGATCAAGACGCCAACATCATCGTGGGAGCGACCTTCGACGAGAGTCTGGAAGGCATCATCCGCGTGTCGGTCGTGGCCACCGGCATCGATCATGCCGGGTTGCAGCGGTCTGCGGAGCCGGAAGCGCGGATTGCCGAGCTCACCCAGAAGCTGCGTGCCGATCAGTTGCGCGCCGACCCGCCGCAACGCCCTGCAGAACGCATCGAGACGCGCGCTCTCCCACTGGCAACGCCGATGGTGCCGAGCGCGCCCTCGCCGCCGACGCCCGAGGCGATCGAAGCCGCCGCCAAGGCGGCGGTCGCAGCCGCGGTCCTGCCCATGATCGAGGACGTGACCATCCGGCCGATCCCGCCCAAACCGTCGCTGTTTCCGGAACAGATGGCGCCGCCGGTCGAACCGCCACCGACGCCGCGAGCCTTCATCCCGCCGGCACCGGAGCGGACGGTCAATCGGCCGCGCCGCATGCCGGGCATCGATGAGTTGCCGCGCCCGGCGCAGGCCGAGCTGCGGGCCAAGCTCGGTGAGGGCGAGGTCGATCATCCGGAGAAGCGCAAGGTGAGCCTGCTGCGGCGACTTGCTGCCGTGGGCCTCGGCCGCCGCGATGAGCAAGAGGAGGCAGAGAAGAGAATGCCGGCGCCCGTCCGGCCGGCTCGCCCCCCGGCCCCGCGGCCCCTCGATCGGCCGCTCGATCGGCCGATGGATCGCGCTCCCCCGGCGCTGCGGCCGGCCATGCCGGCGCCTCCCATGCCGGCGCCTCCCATGCCACGCGCCCCCGAGCCGCCGGTCTCGGAGTACGCTAAGCGCCCGGCGCAGCCCGGCCCGGATCCCCTGCTTCGCCAGGCACCCATGCCACCCATGCCAAAGGCTGTGGAGGAAGATCAGCTCGACATCCCGGCGTTCTTGCGCCGGCAGGCCAACTGATGGTGCGCTCCCCCGGCAGTTCCGGCGCGAATCGCCGGGATTGCCGGGCGCCGGGACGCCCGGTCCACATATTTGAATACAAAGAATAATTCTCCATTCCTCGGCGAGGCGGCAATAATTGCGGGTGCCGCCGATAGCTTCAGGTTGCCCAAGGAAGCGCCATCACACCGCGCCTGCGCAACCCGTCGGCAGGCGGCGGCGCGATTGCGCCGGCCCAGTGGTAACAGTCGGTAAAAAAGCGTGAGTTGGCCTTCCACCCGACCATCGCTAAACTTCCACCGTCAAAGGGGTTTTCGTCGGGGGACAAACGCGGCCGGAATCCTTGCCCGCGGGTCACGTACAGCTTTACCGATGGCAGGAATGCGACCGACGTCGCCCGTCTAATTGAGGCTGCCGCGTCCCATTGACGCGCACGGCGGCGGGAGTGGCTGGGACGGGACTATGAAAGTCGCCAAGCAGACGACGCTTCGCGATCACACGGCGTTGTGCGGTGTCGGCATCCATTCCGGTTTGCCGGTCACGCTGACGTTGCATCCGGCCGACGCCGACACCGGGTTGCGTTTCATCCGCACCCATGTCGACGGCTGGCAGGATCGTGAGATCCCGGCCGACATGAGCGCGGTCACCGCCACCGAATTCGCCACCGTGCTGGGCGACGCCTCCGGGCCGCTGGTATCCACTGCCGAGCACGTATTGGCCGCGCTCTCGGGACTCGGCGTCGACAACGCCGTCATTGAAATCGATGGTCCCGAAGCGCCGATCATGGACGGCAGCGCGGCCTCGTTTGTCGCGGCGATCGACGCGGTCGGTCTTGAGACGCTTGATCAACCCCGGCGCCACATCAGGGTCCTCAAGCCCGTGCGGGTGGTAAGGGGAGACGCGTTCGGAGAGATACGGCCCAACCCGCGCGGCTTCCGCGTCGAGGCGGCGATCGAATTCGATCATCCGCTGATCGGTCGTCAGGCGTTGGCGATCGACGTAAAGCCTGAAACGTTCCGCCGCGACATCGCGCGCGCCCGCACCTTCGGCTTCATGCGCGACGTGGCGTCGTTGTGGAACGCAGGCTATGCGCTCGGCGCCTCGCTCGAGAACACGCTGGTCGTGAGCGACAACCGGATCCTCAACCCCGAGGGTACGCGTTTTCCCGACGAGTTCGTTCGCCACAAAGTGCTGGACGCGGTCGGCGATCTGGCGCTGGCGGGGGGGCCCTTGCTCGGCACTTACCGTTCGGTGCGTGGCGGCCACAAGCTCAACCATGCGCTGGTCTGTGCGCTGATGTCGGATGCGAGTGCCTGGACCTGGGTCGAGGGGGAGATGCCGCGGCCCGTACCGGGCCACGCCGAGTTGGCCTCCCGCTTGGCGCCGGCCTTCGGGCCGGAAATGTCCTAAGCGCAAGCCCTATCAAGCCCTTTGACGCCGTTCCGTCTGCCACATTCCGGGCGGATTGGCGGCCTATTTCCTCAGGCTGACAGGGATTTATTGGCGGCGCCGGGGCGATGAGGGGAACCGGTTGAACTTCGCGTCGGGGACGGGATTCATCCGATCCATGGCTGGGGCATCAGTCATCATCAGCGTTGAAAGCTGCGCGCGCGCGGCCGGGCGGTTTGCTGCCCTTGCGCTGGTGGCGCTCGCGCTCGGCGCCTGCAGCATGTTCGACAAGGATGCCCCGGTCGTTGCGGACGAGCCCGCCGACAAGCTCTACAACGAGGGCCTCTACCTTCTGAACACCAAGAAGGACGCCAAGGCCGCGGCCAAGAAGTTCGAAGAGGTCGACCGCCAACACCCCTATTCGGACTGGGCGCGCAAGTCGCTGATCATGCAGGCCTTCGCCTATTACCAGGCCGACGCCCACGACGACTGCATCAATACCTCGCGCCGCTACGTCACGCTGCATCCGGGAAGCCCGGATGCGGCCTACGCGCAATTCCTGATCGGGTCGTCCTATTTCGATCAGATGCCCGAAATCTCGCGCGACCAGGAGCGCACCGACAAGGCGGTCCAAGCCCTCGAAGAGGTGGTCCGCAAATATCCCGAGTCCGAATATGCCGTCGCCGCCAAGCGCAAGATTGAGATTGCGCGCGACCAGTTGGCCGGCAAGGAAATGGATATTGGGCGTCAACTGCAAAAGTCGAACAATTACGTAGGCGCCATCAATCGTTTCAAGGTGGTGGTGACGCGCTACCAGAGGACGCGTCACGTCGAGGAAGCCCTCTTGCGGCTCACCGAGGTCTATATGGCGCTCGGTATCATCGAGGAGGCGCAGACTTCGGCCGCCGTGCTCGGCCACAACTTCCCCGAAAGCCGCTGGTACAAGGACGCTTATGCGCTGATGCAGTCCAGAGGCGTTGAGCCGAACGAGAGCAAAGGCTCCTGGATCAGCCAGGCATTCGCGCAATTGAAATTCTAGATCATCGCGTCGAAGTCGCTTTCCCCCTATCGCCGTGTCCGGGCTTGACACTGCAAGTCGGCTCCACCCAACTTGCGGCGCCGGTAGCGCGCAGTTCGGGGCGAGCCCGAGTTCCGCTGCGGTAACGATGCAACGCCCGAAGGCACGTTCCGTCCTTGCTTTGCGGGCGGGCGGCGACGGGTAGCCCGTAAGCTTCCGCGTCCGCTGCCCAGCGAAAGGCGAGGACAGTTGTCATGCTGGCCCGGCTCTCGATTCGCGACATTATCCTCATCGATCGGCTCGATATCGAGTTCATCTCCGGCCTGTCCGTGCTCACGGGGGAGACCGGCGCTGGCAAGTCCATTCTGCTCGATGCCTTCGCCCTTGCGCTCGGCGCGCGCGGCGACGTCGCGTTGGTGCGCCAGGGTGCGGAGCAGGGCCAGGTGACCGCGGCCTTCGAGCTGCCCTCCGGCCACCCGGTGCGCGCGCTCATGGCCGAAAACGACATCCCGGCCGAAGACGAGCTGATTCTGCGTCGTGTGCAGTTTGCCGACGGCCGCACCCGTGCGTTCGTCAATGACCAGCCGTTGAGCGCGCAGGCCCTGAAAGCGCTGGGCATGGCGCTGGTCGAGATCCACGGCCAGCACGACGAGCGCGCGCTGGTGGATACCGCGGCGCACCGCCGCCTGCTCGACGCCTTTGGAGCCCTCGACGGCAAGGCCGCCGAGGTCGAGCGGCTTTGGAACGAGCGGCGTGCGCGGGCGGGCGCGGTGGCGGCCCATCGCGCCGAGGTCGAGCGGGCGCAGCGCGAGGCGGATTTTCTCCGCCACGCGGTCGAGGAGCTCAAGCGGCTTGCTCCCGAGCCGTCGGAAGAAACCATGCTCGCCGACAAGCGCGCCGTCATGATGCAGGCGGAGAAGGTTGCCGGCGACATGCGCGATGCCCGTGAGGCGGTGGCCGGCGCGCAATCTCCCGTGCCGATGCTGTCGGCCACGGTGCGGCGGCTGGAGCGCCGTACTGCGCAGGCTCCGGCGCTGATCGAGCCGGCGGTGAAGGCGCTCGATGCCGCGCTCACCGCGCTCGACGACGCGCGCGGGCATCTCGATGCGGCGCTGCGGCAGGCCGATCACGATCCGGGCGAACTCGAGCGGATCGAGGAGCGTTTGTTCGCGCTGCGGGCGGCGGCTCGCAAATACAATGTTCCGGTCGATGGGCTCAATGCGCTTGCCGCCCGCTACGGAGCCGACCTCGGCCTCATCGATGCAGGTGCCGAGCGCCTCGCCGCGCTCGAAGCCGCCGCGCGCGCCGCCGACGCGCACTACCGCGAAGCCGCCGCCGCGCTGTCGCGCGATCGCAAGACGGCAGCCGCAAGTCTCGACCGCGCCGTCAACGACGAGCTCAAGCCGCTCAAGCTCGAGCGCGCGAAATTCTTGACCGAGATCGTGACCCAGCCGGAGGAGGGAGGGCCGCACGGCATCGACCGGATCGAGTTTTGGGTGCAGACCAACCCGGGCACGCGGCCGGGTCCGCTGATGAAGGTGGCTTCCGGCGGCGAGCTCGCGCGCTTCCTGTTGGCGCTCAAGGTGGTGCTGGCCGACCGCGGCTCGGCGTCGACGCTCATCTTCGACGAGGTGGATACCGGCGCCGGCGGCGCGGTGGCGGACGCCATCGGCGTGCGGCTGGCGCGGCTCGGCCGCCGGGCGCAGGTGATCGCGGTGACGCACGCCCCGCAGGTGGCCGCGCGCGCGGATCGGCACTATCTCATCAGCAAGGGCGCGCTCGACAAAGGCAAGCGCGTCGCCACCCGCGTCGCCGAAGTCGCGGCCGACAAACGCCGCGAGGAGATCGCGCGTATGTTGGCGGGCGCCGAAATCACCGCGGAGGCCCGCGCGGCCGCCGAGCGCCTGATCAAGGCAGCGGGATAGCAACGCCGCCTGCGGCGCGTCCCGGAATGACGCAGATTATGAGCTTGCAAACTGGCAAAATCCCTGTCGCCGATCTCACCGACGCGCAGGCCAAGGCCGAGCTCAAACGGCTCGCCGCCGAGATCGGCGCGCACGACAAGCGCTACTACCAGGAAGACGCGCCGACGGTTTCGGACGCGGCCTACGACGCGCTGCGCCGGCGCAACGAGGAGATCGAGGCGCGCTTTCCCCAACTGGTGCGCGAGGATTCGCCCTCGCGCCGCGTCGGCGCGCAGCCTTCGCAAAAATTCGCCAAGGTCCGCCACAGCGTGGCGATGCTGTCGCTGGGCAATGCATTTTCCGACGCCGAGGTGGACGAATTCGCAGAGCGGGTGCGCCGGTTTCTGCGCCTGGCGAAAGACGAGAAAGTGACTTTCACCGCCGAGCCGAAGATCGACGGCCTATCCTGCACGTTACTCTACGAGGGCGGCCGGCTGGTGCGCGGTGCGACCCGCGGCGACGGTACCGAAGGCGAGGATGTGACCGCGAACGTGAGAACGCTCGCCGACATCCCGGATGAGCTGCGTGGCAAAGGGGTGCCCGACGTCTGCGAAGTGCGGGGCGAAGTCTACATGACCAAATCCGCCT
>Ga0209526_10003050_pt1 | contig 11366 bp, 7 predicted proteins | sample JacPinW_OM2H0_M1_FD_188566 | JGI IMG/M metagenome (GOLD analysis project Ga0209526, IMG submission 188566) | Forest soil microbial communities from Algoma, Ontario, Canada - Jack Pine, Ontario site 1_JW_OM2H0_M1 (SPAdes) (version 2) | ecosystem: Environmental > Terrestrial > Soil > Boreal...
CGCCATTGGGCACCGCACCAGAGAGCTGGATGACCTGCGGGCCGGCATTCTTTAGATCAGAGACGGAGGAACCCGGAGGTGTGTAAAAAGGCGATTCATCCATGTACATCGGCGCCTCGTCGAAATCTTCGAACGGCGGCGTATTCTTACTGCTGTCCAGCACAACCGCTTCACTGAAATCAGCCTTCAGCCTGACGACGTACACGTTGGTCGCGGCCGTGCCTTCCGCGTCCAGCAGCACGGTCAGCGATCCGTCGGGGCTGGTGGAGATGCCGTGAGGACCCCAGCTGTTGCCGAGTAGGGGAGCCACGCTTGCGCTGGACCAGCTTGCGAGCCGGTCGCCCGCCGCGGCGGCGCCCTGCTGCTGGGTTGCGACAAGTTGCACGATCGTGTCGCCCGGCACCGGGTTCCCTCTCCCGGCCCTGGAGAAATCGCTGGCCTCGATCGCAATGGGGTTATGCACGCCGTTGGCTTCGACCGGGATGATCGTGCGGTCGTCGATTGCGCGCGGCTGCTCGTTTGTTCCGAGCATGACCGGCACGTTCGGGCCGTAGACGTCGGCATCGAGCAATCCGACCGAAGCCCCAAGACTTTTCAGCGCGATCGCGAGGTTTACCGCGACGGTGGTCTTGCCCACACCGCCCTTGCCGCTCGCAACGGCGACGAGATTCTTTACACCTTCGATGGGCGTCTTCGTGACGGCTGCTCCTGGTGGCATGGACATCCTTCCTTGTAACTGATACTCCGGCTGGCCGAAAGCCGCGCGGAGCAGTTTCCATGATAGACCGCCCAACCTGCGGGCAGCAAGCCGCCTAGCACTCCGCGGCTCCCGGAATGCGCTCGCTAGAAAGCTCCCTGTGGCCGCGGAGTGCCCGGAGCTCGGGACGATCCTTGTCCGATCGTCAGATCGTCGCTTTGCAGGAAGTCGCGCGAGCGGCTACAATGAGTTGTCAGGCTACGCGGGAATCAGCTGGCGGCGCTCGCTGCGCGGTAGCTTGCTAGGCACTGGCGGCTGAAACCCGACACTAGACAAGCCGGGCTGTTGCCGTCGAAAGGCCAAGAGATTGTGTGACAACGTAAGTAGGGAAACCACAGCCTGCAGAGCCGCGCCCGACAAAATCTTCTTGAGCACGTCCGGCAATACGGGGACATGGACGTGACCTCAGAGACGGCGATAAGTCCCTTTGTCGCAAAGAAATCGAGACGTCGAAGCCCGAAAATATGAACGTTGAACGAGTCATAGATAGTGTTGTCGCGCGCTTCATCGGCACCAAGCACGAGCGTGATGTCAAACGCATCCAGCCGCTCGTCGAGGCCATCAATGCGCTCGAGCCGGAGATGAAGAAGCTCCCCGACGAGGAGCTCGGCGCACGCACCCTTGCGCTCCGAACCCAGGTGCAGGGCCGCCTCGAAGGTGTCGAAAGAGACGACCCGGATTACAAACAAAAGCTTCGCGAGGCCCTGGAACCTGCGATTGCGCCCGCTTTTGCTGCGGCGCGCGAAGCTGGACGACGCACGCTCGGGATGCGGCACTTCGACGTGCAGCTGATCGGCGGAATCGTCCTGCATCAGGGCAAAATCGCCGAGATGAAGACGGGCGAGGGCAAGACGCTCGTGGCGACGCTGCCCGCCTATCTGAATTCGCTCACCGGCAAGGGAGTGCACATCGTTACCGTGAATGATTACCTGGCGCGGCGCGATGCCGAATGGATGGGTCCGATATACAAAATTCTAGGACTGACCGTCGGCGTGATCGTGCATGACCTGGACGATGCGCAGCGCCGCGCCGCCTATGGCGCCGACATCACGTACGGCACCAACAACGAATTCGGGTTCGATTATCTCCGCGACAACATGAAATATGACCTGAAGGATTGCGTCCAGAGAGGACACCATTTCGCGATTGTCGACGAAGTGGACTCGATCCTGATCGACGAGGCGCGCACGCCGCTGATTATTTCTGGTCCGGCCGAAGAATCGACAGACAAGTATTACCGCGTCGATAAGATCATTCCGAAGTTAATCCGCGATATTGATTACACGGTTGATGAAAAGCTGCGCACTGCGACACTGACCGAGGAGGGGGTGTCGAAGTGCGAGCGCCTGTTGAACCTCGGTAACCTGTTCGATCCCGCGAACATGGACTTCACCCACCACGTCCATCAAGCGCTTCGAGCACACGCGCTGTTCCAGCGGGACGTGGACTACGTCATAAAAGATGGCGAGGTGATCATCGTGGATGAATTCACCGGCCGCCAGATGCCGGGCCGGCGCTGGTCCGATGGTCTCCATCAGGCGGTCGAGGCCAAAGAGGCCGTGAAGATTGAGCGAGAGAATCAGACGCTCGCGACGATCACATTTCAGAATTATTTCCGCATGTACAAGAAACTTTCGGGAATGACCGGTACGGCGGAAACCGAGGCGCCCGAATTCGACAAGATCTACAAGCTGGAAGTTGTCGCCATTCCCACGAACAAGCCGCTGATCCGCATGGAGAATCCGGACGTCGTCTACCGCACAGAAGCCGAAAAATTCGAAGCGGCTGTGAATGGGATTATCCAGGAAGACGGCACGCGGGTGGGCGGCATACGGCAATTTTTCGAGAGCGGGCAGCCGGTTTTGGTTGGCAGCATCTCGATTGAGAAGTCCGAAAAGATAGCCGAGATGCTGAAGAGGTCGGGCATCCCATATCAAGTGCTGAATGCGAAACAGCACGAGCGCGAAGCCAAAATTATCGCGCAGGCCGGGCGCAAGGGCGCAGTCACCGTATCGACAAACATGGCCGGCCGCGGCACCGACATCCTTCTTGGCGGAAACCCCGAAGCGATGACGCGCGATCTCTGCCTGAAAAATAAGCTTGCGATGCCTTATGCCCCAGCGGGAGCTGTAATAGGCGGAGCGGCTGGCACGGAAACACCCGCACAAGCCGATGCTGCGATCGTCGGAGGTTCGAACGGCGCTCCAAGTACGGCGATGGTGCTGTTTCAGCAGGAAGGCAAAATTTTCCAGGTGCCGCTCGATCAATGGAAGCCGCTCTACGATCAGTTTGCCGAGCAGTGCCGCGATGAGCACGATGAAGTCGTAGCGATGGGGGGACTACATATCCTCGGCACCGAGCGGCACGAGGCAAGGCGCATTGACAATCAGCTTCGCGGCCGAGCCGGCCGGCAGGGGGATCCCGGCTCTTCGCGCTTCTTCCTCTCGCTCGAAGACGATCTGCTCCGCATTTTCGGCGGCGAGCGTGTGAAGGCGTTGATGTACCGCTTGGGCATGACAGAAGGCGTGCCGATCGAGTCGCGACTGATCAGCAAGCGAATCGAGAATGCGCAGAAGGCGGTCGAAGCGCAAAACTTCGAGGCCCGCAAGCACCTGCTCGAATACGACGATGTGATGAATAAACAGCGCGAGACGATTTATTCGCTGCGTCGCTCGTTCCTCGAAGGCCGCGATCAAAAAGAATTCGTGCTCGAACGCGCGGAGGCGATCGCCAATTCTCTGGCCCAGACTTACTGCCCGCGCGAGCAGCACCCGGATCAGTGGAACGTCACGCAGTTGGCGAACGAAGTGCTGAATCAGTTTGGATTTGATCCGAAAGCTGTAGGTATCGATGCTGTCACCTTGAACCACGATCAGGTCGCCGATGCGCTGCTCGAAAAGGTCAAGGCGAGGTACGAAGAGAAAGAAAATTTGTTCGGCGTACAGACCCTACGCTGGCTCGAACGGCACATACTTCTCGATATCGTGGACGGCCAATGGAAGGATCACCTTCTCACGCTCGACCATCTGAAAGAAGGCATCGGTCTCCGCGGTTACGGGCAGAAAGATCCTCTGGTCGAATTCAAGAAGGAAGCCTTCACGCTCTTCGAAGACATGATGGACCGGATTGACACCGAGGCGGTCCGCTTCCTGTTCCTGATGCAGCCTGCAAGACCGGAAGAACAGGCCGAGCAGATCGAACGCCGCCAGCAACAGCAGCAAAAGAATCTGCAATTTCGCGCGGGGCCCGAACAGGCCGAGGCACCGAAACCAGTGCGTGTGGCGACAAAGATCGGACGGAACGAGCCCTGTCCTTGCGGTTCAGGCAAAAAATACAAGAAGTGCCACGGCGCCGCCGCCTGAGTGAGCACTTTGTAGCCTCTGGCTCCGGTGCTGCCATCCCTGCTTTGTTTCCGATCTTGCCCGCCTCTGTCTTGACCTCGCCTGTCTGTTGACTGTTTGGTGCACTGCGCTTGGTTGCAGGGGAAATGTGTTACTCTCGCACTCGCCTTGAGAGTTACCTCAAGGTCTTGAGGTACGTCATGACTGCCGCCGTTCCCAGGGCTTGCCGCCGGGCTTGCTGTGCAAGGACCATACCGTCCTCCCTTGCAACCGAACAGCTGTGCCTTGACCATTTCCTCGACGAGGCGTTTGTTCGCACCGGCAAAGCACTGCAACGCAGCCGCGAGAAAAAATTGATTGATCCGCAGGGCCTGGAATGCCTGCTTGCCGACGCGCTCGCAATCGTCAAGAACTTGGAGGAGGGAGCCGGAGAGCCGAAACCGGAACAGCGGGATCGGATGCTCGAGCTACTTTTCATCCTTGCAAACCTCCACGAATACGTCGCACACCTCTCGATTCGTATGGGCCGCCTGGCCTGACCAGCCTTGCCCGGCCCGATCGAATCCCCATGCGAAAGCGTTAATACCCAAAATGCTGTCACGTCTTGCATTTTTGACATGGTCAATCCAAGCTGAATATGCGGTTCCAGACCGCCCCCCATGCCGGACGACGACAAATTTGACCCTTTTAGGCCTCCAAAGCCTCGCATACCTGGAGTGCCAAGTCCGGCCGCCGCAAGCGCGGGCGATCCAGCAGAACTGCCTACCCCTCCGAGTATTTCCCGAAAAGATTCCGGCCTCATGCCCGCGCCATGGATCAGGCTGACGTTAGCGGGAGGGCTGGTCATCGGCATCGGACTGGTCTGGTGGATTCACGGGCCCTCGCCGAAGCAGGCCGCCCATGTTTCGGTGGTTGCGATTCCCTCCCCTTCGGTGGCTTCAGACGGGCCTAGACCAGCCGACGGCGCGCCGGTTGCGCCGGGACCGGTGGCGACGACCGATGAATTGGCCAAGGCGTGGTCTGCGAAGCGCTTCCTGATCCGGAATCCGCTCACAACCGAGTCAATACCCGCGATGGTGGTGCACTTGCCCAGCGGAGCATATTGGGGATTCTCGTTACGTGAGCCGTACGGCGACTGTCAATTGGAATATGTGACGGACCTAAAGAAATTGCAGGCCGATTACCACTTCCACGCTGTTCACCCCATGGTGGGCGATCCCTGCACCGGAGCGCTTTTTGACTTGACGCGCTATGGAAGCGCTCCGAGCGGGCTTGTACGCGGTGAAGTCGAGCAGGGATCGGCGATCCGTCCGCCGCTCGCGATCGAGATCCGGACGCGAGGCAAGCAGGTCGTCGCAGTTCGGACGGAGTAGTATCCGGAAGAACCGGATACGCCGCCGCAAAAAACCACTGCCCCGCTCCTGGAGAAACGGGGCAGTGCGTGCCGCAGTTCCGCTGCCCTCTAGTTCGTCAACTCCTCGACCGCGCGAGCCACCATCACAGGCTTGCTGGTCGACGAATCGACTAGTATCAGCCCGACCACGCGAATCCGGATTGGCTGCAAACCCATCAACGCCGACAAGCCGCTCAGGTTGATGAAAGACGTATCGTTGGTCGTGATCACCGTGAGCGGACTCGGCAGCAGGACGCCAGCCGTCCAGTTGTCGTGCAACTGGAAGCTCCCGGCGTTGCCCGACCGCACGGCCGTGCTCCCGACGACCCACGCGCCCACCTGACCTTGCCGCCTGAGGACCACGCGATGAACGGAGAGAGTAGGCAAGCCCCCCGAACTGCTGAGCGCCCCTCCCAGGTCCACAACCTGCCCGGCCGCGAGCGAGGAGTTGCTGAAAACAAGCGTGGTGATCGGATTGTTGATGTTCGCAATCCTGTACTGCTCGGAACCGTTCAGGTCCAGCGTTTCAATCCGACCGTCTGAAACCCCGGTAATATCCGGCAGTTCCGCGCGAACGTACAAGTCCGCCTGAGTTGCTGGTCCCGACGGCGGACGCACGCTCGTCAGCAGACCGCCCAGGACGAAATTGTCAGTCGAAACGACCTCGACCTCCGACGCGTCGATATCGTGGGTGACCGGATTCAGCTGCCCGGAGATCTCCACGATCGTATTTGTCGTGAAAGAACTGGTCGGCGTATGGGGGTCATCGAACAGCGTGCTGTCGCGCGTCTGCACGGTCCACTGTCGGCCCCTCGGTCCCTGGACCACGAATGTGGTGCTGCCTGTCACGGCGACGACGCCTGCATGAAAATCGTCGATCGAGACGTTCGCATCGCTTGCATTAAGCAACGCCATTTGGAACGTCGGGTTGACGGTGCCGTTAACGACACCGCCGGTAGTTTCGATGGATTTGGCAAGGTCGAACTCCATCCGAAGCCCGACCAGATCACTCGCCATTAGAACGAAAGGATGAACAAAATTGACCGTGACGCTCGACTGAGTGAGGGTACCGTTGATGGTGTTCAGGACCGGAGGGTTTACGCTGGTATCGATGACTCCGATGACGGGACTCGATATCGTCACCGTTGCGGACGAATAGGTCCCGGTTGGCACCGCGTTGAGGTCGAGGAGTTGATGCAGGCCGCTGAGGTTAGCAAAATCGACCATCTGCGGGGTCGTGAGCACTGGTACATTGGTGGAGCCGTTATCGAGCGTCACTCCGGTGACCATCACTTGGCACGAGACCACACTCGGCAGCGGCGCATCCGTTCCGATAGTGAAGACTGAGGCCGTCTGGTCTGAAGCCGTCGAGGATTTCGAAGACGTTTGGCTCCCGCAACCGGACAGACCAAGGACGACTAGAAGCCCAACGAACACACCCATAGCTGGTGAATTCCCCATAGCCAATCTCCTTATCGAACGGTCGATTCATGCCGCGCCGAAGAAGCCTTCCTCGACTGGTGCCTGTAAAACACATGCGGCCGAACAAAGTTGCGGCCATTCGTGAACGAAGGCGGCGGCTAGAGACGACGCTGCTTTTGTCGCACGGGGATACTACTCCGCGCGGGACGACGGACAGCACTTCGTCGCCCGATTGCATCGTAGTAAACTAGATCGACTTGACTGTCCAGTACCTGCCGCAGTCGGTTTTTCGATGCGCCGGGGTCTTGACAGGGAGGAAACAACTCATGCGCCAGAGATGGGCCCTTTCAATCGCGGTGCTCGCCGTCGCCCTCGCAGGCGGCTGTGCCAAAAAGATGGATGATGCGGCGCTCGTCACGAATATTAAGTCTCAGATGTTTTCTGACCCGCAGTTGAAGGATGCGAGCCTTCAGGTGACCTCGAACAACGCCGTGGTCACCTTGAGCGGGACGGTTCCAAACGATGCGGCACATTATGAGGCCTACAAGATTGCGACGCAGACTCCGGGAGTCGCGAAAGTGAACGATCAGGTGACCGTGCAGGTGGCTCAGGCCGCGCCACGACAACAGACTGCGCGAGCACCTGCGATGCCAGCTCCGGGTCCTGCTCCCCAACGTTCCCACAAAGCGCGCACAAGAAAGCACGCCCCTGAGCCCGGACCGACGGAGTTGGCAAAAAACACACCGATGGACGAACCGGCACCGGCACCGGCCCCGGTCCCGGTCCAGGATCCGGTTCCGGCCCCTGCTCCTACTCCGCCGCCACCGCCGCCGCCGCCCCAGAACAAGCAAGTGTTGGTGCCGCCGGGTACGACTGTGACGATCCGAATGATTGACCGCGTGGACTCCTCGGTGAACCGCGTGGGTGAAATATTTCACGCGTCGCTCGAAGCCCCGATCGTCGTCGACAACGAAGTGGTTGTCCCTAGAGGCGCTGACGTGTACGTCCGTCTGGTAAGCGCCAGTTCCGCGGGGCGTATGTCGGGAAAGAGCGAGCTGCATCTTGAGCTGATAAAATTGGAGTTTCACGGGCAGTCCTATCCGCTCGTGAGCAGCACGTACTCGCTCACCGGCAGCTCGAGAGGTAAGAATACGGCCGAGAAGGTAGGAGGCGGAGCGGCTCTCGGAGCCATCATCGGCGCCCTCGCGGGCGGTGGAAAGGGCGCGGCCATTGGAGCAGGTGTCGGCGCCGCAGGCGGAGGCATTTACCAGGGCGCTACGAGAGGCAAGCAGGTAAAGATCCCTGCGGAAACGAAGCTGGACTTCCAACTCGACCAGCCTGTGACCATCACTGTGGTCCCGCGCTCCACCTACGCACAATAAGCGCAAGCGGGGAAGAAAGATTGGCCGGAAGCGGAGCCGATCCCCTTCCCACTTTTGTGTTTTGCATTTGTGAGGCTGCGCGTGGGCCGCGCACGTGGCCGTTACCAGGCCTCGCATGCCGGGCCCGAGTTGTTTGCTGATGCCAGCACATCTTCATGCTCGGCGAATCCATCTCTGATTACCGCATTATGAAACCTGGCAACAGCGACTGGTACTCGCGCGGGAAATAGAGTCGAGCTGCGTGCCGCGTTCTAGGACATTTGGTGGAACGTACGGTCGGTCTCTAGTGCGAGACATCGTGTCGTTCCTCCCCTACCCGTGTTATCAGACTCTCGTCTCGAATCGCAATAACGTCAAAATTGTGATCGTCGCTATGGAGCCAAGAGTATAGAAGCTTGCTTTAGAACCTCGTGAACCTCATCGAACAAGCGCCTGGTCCTGCCAAGCGTTGCGCCCGCAGGGGTTCTGCTCTTGCGGCGCTCTGCGTAGTCGGCGTCGCTCGATAGAGAGTTTAATTTCAATGGACTGCAAGCAGTGGCTGTGTCGACCTCCGTCTCTTCGTTGTCGTGGGCATTCGCTCAGTCACGCGCAGGCGGACACTGGTGTAGAATGCCGAGCGGCCCGGAAGCGGGGAAAAGAGCTGCGGAAAAATAGCGAGGCTGTAGATGACTGTCACGCGACGAGAACTTATGGCCACCTCGGCTGGGCTCGCGGTCTGGTGGCAGAGGCTCATGACCGCTCGGGCGCAAGAGGCGCGTGGACCCGGCAAACCGACACTGGTGGACGATTTGGTGGCTGCAAACCACTTTCTTGCGGGGCAAGAGGTTGTCGACGGTTACGGCCACGTCAGCGTCCGGGATCCAGCAGATTCCGATCGTTACTTGATGGCTCGTTCTGTGGCCCCCGCGCTCGTGACCTCTGCGGACATTCTCGGGTATGACTTAGACAGTAACCCCTTCGACGCAAACGGCGCAACGGTTTACATCGAACGCTTCATCCACGGGGAGATTTACCGAGTCAGGCCGGAAGTGAGAGCTGTCGTCCATTCCCACGCGACGGCGCTGATTGCATTCGGGGTCACGAAAATTCCTTTGCGGCCTACTTGGCACATGGGAGCGTTCATCGGTGCAGGCGTGCCCATTTACGAGATTCGCGCATCGCGTGACGCGAATGACAAACTGATGTTGATCCACACGCCAGCTCTTGGCAAGGCGCTTGCGCGCACGCTCGGCGACCATCCAGCGGCGCTTATCCGGGGGCACGGCGCGGTTATCGTTGGTTCTTCATTGGGACAAGCGGTGGGCCGCAGCATCTATCTACAGCAGAACGCCATCATTCAAGCACAGGCCATGTCGCTTGGCGCTAGCATCAACTACCTGGACGCGGGAGAGGCCCAGGCCATGGGGGACAACCTCTACGATCGAGATTGGGACCTTTGGAAACGTCAGGGAGCCGCCCGATGCACGCTATGAAGCAATAGCGGCCCCCCGATTTTTCATGCCTGGGAAGTCTTTGCTACGGCTTGACCTTCAGAATGCAAAGTACATGTTTCGTCCTAGGGCGAGACGTACACCCTCTCCGTATCCACGTCGCTTGGCCCTTTGCGTTGTTTGTTGCGATGCGGGCAGCCTGTACCTCCGCGCGGAGCAGAAATCGGCCCGGAAATCGAGTTCGAGAATTTAACGAGGCGACGTTGACCCCATAAAGACATGCGTTCTTTCCCCGGCTGATTGGGCCTGCATCTCCAAAATCGCGTCAGCAAGGGCCCCGGCTTCACAGGTCCCGTTTCCCGAAGTGGTACATGGCGATGGCCAGAGCGATGAGCAGGTATACGCCAGCGTAGGCGATCATGGCAAAGCTCGGTACAGAGATGTCCGCGAACGGCGAGAACTGCAGCGAGCCCGCGAGCGGCGACTCCATTTCAAAGGCCGCGCGGCGCCAGATTGCTTCGCTCGGCATGATGAGGCTCGACACAATGCCGATCATGACCAGGCGGGAACCTTCGGTGAACCCGCTCATCTGTTCGAGCCAGCCACCCATGAAGGCCAATCCGAGCAGGCCCAGGACGATAACTCCATTCGTGAGTGTCGAAAACCAGGTGCCGAACATGAATGTGACTGACAGAGCAACTATGCATTCTAGAAAGATCAGGAGCACGCCACGGACCGGATGTTGCGTCACCACTCCTCCGATCCAATACCCCTCCGCGATTGTCCCGCCGAGCATTATGGCCACATACGCGGCGACCATACCGACAAACCCCATCCATTTGCCGATCAGGACTTGCCAGCGGGCGAGAGGCTTCGTCGCAATGGCATGAATGGTGCCGGAGATAATTTCGCCAGAGATCGTGTCGACTGACGTCAGGGTCGTCATGACGACCGCGAGCAGGTCCACGGTGTAGAGCCCCACCATGAGCATGCTGCTCAGGATCTGGTAACGCAAAAAAGGCGGCACGGTGGTCGATCGGAAGTCTTCGACCTGAAAATGCAAGCCGATGCCGAACACCAGGAGAAAGCCGATGCCGGCAATGAAGGCGGTCCAAAGAATTTTCTTGCGCGCCGCCTCGCGAAACGTAATGCCGGCCATGATCCAGGTGCCCATCACAACCCTCGATCTTCGCCCATGATGCTGACGAACAACTCTTCTAACGACAGCCGCTGGGGCGTGAACTGGTAGATGTCGGCGCCTGTCGAGACCAGATGGCGGACGATGTCAGGGAGTACGTCGCGCGAGCGCGTCGTGAGCGTGAGCTGCTCAGCGTCAAGATGAGTGGACGTGCTCCACGGCGCGAGTCCCTCGACGCATTCCGGTGTCAGCTTGCGCGCGTGCACGACGACGCGGACTTCATCTTCCTGCAACGTGCGCAGGTCGCGGCTGGTGACCACCTCACCCTCGCGGATAAAAACCACTTCATCGCAGGTGATCTCAATTTCACTGAGTAGATGTGAATTGAGGAAGACCGTCGCGCCGCGGTCGCGTTGGGCGCGGATGATGTCGCGCACCATTCGCCGGCCCATCGGATCGAGCCCCGAGGTCGGCTCATCGAGGAAGATCAGTTCCGGCTCATG
>Ga0209526_10003052_pt1 | contig 11362 bp, 12 predicted proteins | sample JacPinW_OM2H0_M1_FD_188566 | JGI IMG/M metagenome (GOLD analysis project Ga0209526, IMG submission 188566) | Forest soil microbial communities from Algoma, Ontario, Canada - Jack Pine, Ontario site 1_JW_OM2H0_M1 (SPAdes) (version 2) | ecosystem: Environmental > Terrestrial > Soil > Boreal...
CACCGGGGCTCGCTGATGTCACGCTCGCCTTTCCACACCGGGGCTCGCTGATGTCACGCTCGCCTTTCCACACCGGGGCTCGCTTCGGCGATCCCTCCACCGTTCCAGCGAAGGCAGGCGGCCGCCCATGTTGGGCCGCTACCACAGGCGAGGACGAGTGCGGTCATTCCATTTTGCAGCCGGCCGGCTTCGACCGCATCGTACAGCGCCGTCAGCGGCGCGGCCGCCAGCATTGCGCCATAGCGTTGCGGGTCCAGCATGAGTCGGCTCGACGCGACGCCGGCCAGCCTGCTCCAAGCGTGCATGAGCTCGGGCGCCGACTGCTCGCCGATCACCAGGTCGATGTCCGCCATCGTCAGCTGGGCTTTCCGCAGGCATTCGGCGGTCCCCTCGGTCAGCCCTTGCAGCGTCGTGCGATCCTGCGCATCGCCGTTGACGTCGGGGCGGGCCCCTCCCCCGGCCATCGTCGACAGCACCCCGCCATCGCCGCCGGCCCGGGTGAGAACCACCGCCGCCGCGGCACGGCTGTGGACGGCGCCGCCCTGCCCGGGCAGATCGACCAGCTGGTTATCGGACTCGGCGCCGATCAGCAGGACGCCCTTTGCGCCGGCCTCGACGTAGCGAATCGCGACATTGAGCGCCGCCAGCAGGCTGGTCTCGGCCGCGTAGAGATCGAAGCTCCCAACCATCGGTAGCTTCAGCTCCGTCTGCACGAGGCAGGCGGTCGTGGGCCACAGGACGTCCGGGCTGCTGGTGCCGACGATGATCATCTCGAGGTCCGAGGCGTTGACGCCCGACGCCTGCAAGGCGGCGCGCGCCGCGCCCGCCGCCAGCGATGGCGTGCTCAGCCCCTGGTCCGCCTGCACGCGGTTAGAGACGCCGGTCAGGCCCGAGCCGGTCAGCCGCCGTGCGCCGGGAACGTCGGCGGGCGGGCGATAGATGCCCAGACCGGCAATGGCTCCCAGAGCCAATCCGCGGCGCGCCTGGGCAAGCGAGGGCATCGATGCGGAAGTCACGCCTCATTTTAAGTCCGGGTTTTGCGCGTGGTTACGATCCCGGAGTTGAATTTGATCTCCTGCCGTAACCAAGAGGCGCCCCAGGGCATACATTCTTGCGAGCTTGCCGCACCCCGCCGGCCGGTTCGCTATTGTATAGACCAAATTTGGGCACGACTCCGTGCCCGCACTCCCAACCATGAGGAGGAACGGATGGCTGAAGCGAATTTCGACAAGTTCCGTGGCATCATCGCGGAGCAGCTTGGCGTCGACGTCGAGAAGGTAACCCCGGAAGCCTCCTTCACCGATGACCTGCAGGCCGACTCGCTCGATCTGGTCGAGTTGATCATGGCCTTCGAGGAGGAGTACGGGATGGAGATCTCGGACGAGGACGCCCAGAAGCTTCGTACCGTCGGCGAGGCCTGGAATTACGTCAAGGGGAAGGTGTCGGTCGCCTGATCCGAAAGCCGCGATGAGCGCCCCCTACGGCGCCCGGCCGGTGTCCTTCGTTTTCCCCGGGCAGGGATCTCAGTACGTGGGAATGGGCAAAGCTCTCTTCGAGGCATCCGAAACCGCTCGCCGGGTTTTTCGGCGGGCGGACGAGATTCTGGGCTTCGCCCTGACGCGCATGTGTTTCGAGGGACCGGAGCACGACCTCAACGACACCATCAACGCCCAGCCGGCGATCCTGACCGTGAGCATCGCCTGCCTGAACGCGATGCGGGAGCGCTGGCAGTCGATGGGCCAGGTGATCGCCCCCCAATACGTCGCCGGTCACAGCCTGGGCGAGTTTACGGCCCTGGTGGCGGCCGACGTCATCGACTTCGAGAGCGCGCTAGTGCTGGTTCGTGAGCGTGGCCGGTTGATGAAGGAGAACGGGACCGAGCGTCCCGGCGGGATGCTCGCCGTGCTCGGCCTCGATCGCGACGTGGTTGAAGCCATCGTGGCCGAAGCGGCCAGCAGTGGCGTCATCACCCTGGCCAACGCCAACTCCCCCGGGCAGATCGCGCTCTCGGGGGAGGCCGCGGCGCTCGACCGTGCGGCTGAGCTGGCTCGCGCCCGCGGCGCGGCTCGGGTGGTCCGGTTACCCATCAGCATCGCTTCCCACTCGCCACTCATGGCAAGGGCCGCCGCGCAATTCGGCGAGATCGTTGCCCGGCTTCCCCTACGCCAGCCGCGCATCCCCGTCGTCGCCAATATCACGGGCCAGATTCTGACCAGCGCCGATGACATCCGCAAGGAGCTGGCCGACCATATCTTGAAGCCGGTCCAGTGGACATCGTCCGTGGTGGAAATGGTGGCTCGCGGCAGCGCCGAATTCCTCGAGATCGGGCCCGGCCAGGTGCTGTCCGGCTTGATCCGGCGCATCAATACGGACGCCCACGTCGTCACGCTCAACGACCGCGAGGTCGCCCGCGTTCTCACGCCCTCCCCGCTGGGATGAAGCGCGTCGTCGTGACCGGGTTGGGGGCGGTGACGCCGGTCGGCCTCGATGCGCCCAGCACCTGGGCCGCCATGCTGGAAGGCCAGTCCGGGGTGGGCAAGATCACCCTGTTCGACGCCAGCGACTTCCCGGTGCAGATCGCGGGTGAGGTGAAGGGCTTCGACGCAACCGGCCGGATCGAGCCCAAAGAGCTCCGGCGGATGGACCGCTATGCCCAGCTTGGACTGGTCGCCGCTCAGGAGGCATTCGCCGATGCCGGGATGACCAAAAACGGGTTGCTCGACGACGTCGGGGTGATCTTCGGCAGTGCGGCGGGCGGGCTCGGGGTCTTTCTCGAACAGCAGCGCATCCTGCAGGAGCGCGGGCTCAAACGGGTCAGCCCAACCTTTATCCAGAACATGCTGACCGACACCGCCTCCGGGCATATTGCGATCGCGCTCGGCCTGCGCGGGCCCAATATGGCGGTGGTCTCCGCCTGTGCCACGGGCAGCGGCGCCGTGGGGGAGGCGTTCGAGACGATCCGTCGCGGCGACGCCGACGCCATCATGACCGGGGGAGCTGAGGCGGTCCTCGTTCCGGTCGTATACGCGGGGTTCTGCGCGATGCGGGCGCTAGCGCAGCACGAGGACCCGACGCAGGCGTCGCGCCCCTTCGACAAGGATCGCAACGGGTTCGTCATCTCAGAGGGCGCCGGCGCCCTGCTGCTCGAGGAGTTGGAACACGCCCGCCAGCGTGGGGTGCGCATCTACGCGGAAGTGATCGGCTATGGCTCCAGCAACGATGCCTTCGACATGGCGGCGCCGGCGGAGGGCGAAGGCGCCGTCCTGACCATGCAGCGGGCGCTGCGCAAGGCCGAGATCGAGCCGGAGCGGGTCGACTACATCAACGCTCACGGGACAGGGACACCCTTGAACGACAAATTCGAGACCGACGCCATCCGCCGCGTATTCGGCAAGCACGCCGAGCAGCTGGCGGTCAGCAGCACGAAGTCGATGACCGGCCACATGATGGGCGCGTCGGGTGCCGTGGAGGCCGTCGTCTGCGCACTCACGATCCGCGATCAGATAATCGCGCCGACGATCAACCTGCAGACGCCGGACCCCGAGTGTGACCTCGACTATGTCCCCGGCCAGGCGCGGCGAGCCGAGGTCGGCGTCGCGCTGTCGAACTCCTTCGGGCTGGGTGGTCACAACGCGAGCGTCATCCTGTCCCGCTACGACGCCCGGTCCTGACGCGTCGGGTTTTTCGCGACTTTTTTGAATACGAGCCGAATTCGAAGGTTGTGCTATCATCAGGCCGATTTTGGGGGCGCCCCGGGGCGTTCAGTAGCCAGCAAAGGAGAGTGTTATGGCGGTTAGTGGATATTGCCTGAAGTGCAAGAAGAAGGTTGACATCAAGGATCCGCAGCAGATCACGATGAAGAACGGCAAGCCCGCCACCACGGGAACCTGCCCAACCTGCGGTACCAAGATCTACAAGATCGGCAAAGCGTAACGCACAGTCGCTCGAAGTGGACAGCCGGTGCAGCGCCGGCTCTTTTCTTTTCCGGGCCCCTAGCATCCCCTGGGAGAGATTTCCGGGTTTAGCTCCCTCCGCCTCTGGGGGAGGGCACGGTGGGGGCCGGGGGCTGCGTCGCTGAGCGGCTGGCCGAATCCTTGCTGGCCAGCTCCGACTCGATCAGGTCCAGCAGGACCTCGGTGGCACTCAGGGCCACGTCGACCCCCAGGGTCTTGAAGATCCGGACGTTCGCGGGGTTGTTCACCCGGGCGACGGTCTTCGGGACGTTGAACTTCCGCTTCGCGAGCTGGCAGGCCACCAGGTTGTCCTCGTCGTCACCGGTCACGGCCACGACCACGTCCGACCGCTCCATGCCGGTGGTGGCCAGGAACGCCATCTCGTCGCCGTCGCCGACCATCACGATCTCGCCAAGGACCGAATTCAAGACCTCGGCCCGGCGGGGGTCCTTCTCGATCAGCGTCACTTCATAGCCCCGGTCGAGGAGGTGTTTGCTGAGGTAGTAGCCGACCTTGCCGCCACCGACGACGATCACGTACATCGCGCTCATCCCTTCAGCATCGCGTGGATCTGCCTTGCCCCCGACAGTGTCGGACACACCGTATTGAGGCCGAGCTCACGGTAAACGTCTTCGCGGATTGGGTCGTAGATCCGGGTGATGACCCGAGGGACCTTGAAAATCTGCTGCGCGATCTGGGCGGCCATGATGTTGCGATTGTCGCCGTTCGTCAGGGACGCAAAACCGTCCGCCGATTCGATGCCAGCCTCGCGGAGCACGTCCTCGTCGATCCCGTTGCCCAGCACCATCTCGCCCGCAAAATCGCTGCCCAGCCGGTCGAAGGCGCGCCGATTGTTGTCGATCACCGTGACCTGGTGGCCGGCCTTGGAGAGGGCGAGGGCCGCCATCGCGCCGACGCGGCCACAACCGACGATCACGAGCTTCATGAAGGAAGACCCATTCTAGACACTACCGGCCGAGCGACAGGCGCGCCGCCTCCACCTCGGGAAGCCCTGCCTCGCGGATCTTGGCCTGGGTCGCCGCCACGTCGTACGGCACCCGAGCGAAGCGGACCGCCGGCCTGCCCAGGTCGACCACGGCATAGGCCGCGTGGGGGTTGCCGTCTCGCGGCTGGCCGACACTTCCGGGGTTGACGAGCGCGGCGGGCGGCAATTCAATCCAGGCATCCGACTCCGGCACCTGCTCGCCCTCCTCGGTAAAGATCCGGGGGAGATGCGTGTGCCCGAAGAAACAGAGCCGCTGGCCCAGCCGAACCAGAATCTCGAGCGCCTGGAGATCGTCAAGGATGTACTCCCAGATGTACGGCTTGCGCGGGCTGCCGTGCACGTAGCGGTGGGAGCCCAGCCGCCCGTACTTGGGTAGGCTCGCCAGGTACCGCCGGCTCTCCGGCGTGAGAACCGAGTGCGTCCAGCGGGCGGCGGCGGCCGCATGCGGATTGAACCACTCGAGCACGGAGGGGTCGAGCATCGCCTGGTCGTGGTTGCCCAGCACGGCGCGCGCTCGCCGGGCGCGAAGCCGGGCGATCACGGCATTTGGGTCTGGCCCGTAGCCGACGATGTCGCCGAGCACAAGGATCTGGTCGACCCTGGGCATGGCGGCGAGCACGGCCTCCAGCGCCTCAATGTTGCTGTGCACGTCGGAGAGCAGACCGATCGTCGGGCCGGAAGCGGGCTCAGGCGTAGACGCGTTCGTGGGCGTAGAGGAAGAGGATGCGTACGGTGGCGGCGACCGGAACCGCGACGAAGAGCCCGAGGATGCCTCCAAGGTAACCGCCCACGACAAACGCAACGATGATCAGCATCGGGCTGAGGTGAACGGCGTCGCCGAAGACCTTAGGGGAGATGAAGTTGTAGATGACGTTCGAGATCACGAAGTAGAGGACCAAGACCAGGACGACCTTGCCCGACGATTGCGAAACAAAGGCGGCGACGGCCACCGCCGGTAGGGCGCCGAGGAATGGTCCGATGAACGGGATGAACGCCGTGACTCCGGCCACGATGCCGAGCGCGAGCGAGTAGGGGACTCCGACGATCCACAGGGCGATCCCGGTCACCAACCCGACCAGGGCGCAAATGGCCAGCTGGCCTCGCATGTAGGCGCCCAGCATGCGATAGACGTCGGCCGCCAGATCATGCGCATCGGTTCGGTAGCCCTGCGGCACCAGCTCCGCGAAGAATCGGCGAATGCCGTGGGCATCCTTGACGAGGAAGAACGCCACCAGCAGGACAAGGATCGTCTGGAAGATCCAGTTGACGAGCATAAACACGTTTTCCACGACCGAGGACAGGTGGCCGGCCAGCAGCGCGGGCAGGTTGCGGACCGAGTCGTTGTACGCCTGTCGGAGATCGATCGGAATCCCCAGGATGGAGACGACGTGCTCCTTGTCGGCCAGACTCTGGAAGTAGCCGGCGATCGCCGGCCCCTGGGCGACGAGCGCGGTGAACTCCTGCCGTACGAGGGGCGCCAGGTAGAAGGCACTGGCCGCCAAGACCGCGGCGATGATGCCGTAGAGCGCCAACACCGCGAGCACCCGCGGGACCCGACGTCGCTCTGCGGCATTGACCGCCGGATTCAGGATCAGAGCCAGGATCCCGGCGAGGATGAAAGGTCCGAGGATGCCCCGGATGGCGAAGGCAAGGATCAGGGTGAGGACGGCCAGCACGCCGAGGAAGATCAGGGCGCGGAAGTCCCGACTGCGCCACAGCTCTTCGACCCGTCGACGCTGGATCATGCGGGGCTCACGTATAGAGAAAACGAGCGGAAGGCGGCGCGGCATGCGCGCTGGGGGGCCGGCATGTTCCTAGGGCGACGGGCTGGGCCCGTAGGCGGGCTTCAACGCCGGGCCGCGCTGGCTGCAGCGGATGATCAGCCAGGCGACTCCAGCCGCCATCAGCAGGTCGCCGATGCTGACCAGGGAGGAGTGGCCACCAAGGCCCGGGATGGCGAAGACGTCGCCGAGGAACCACAGCCCCTGCGCATGATCGAGCGCCACGTGCAGCGGATCGAGCCCGGCCCGGAGCAGAGCCAGGACGGCAGAGTTCGGGTCGGCGTCGTGTGGTAGCAGCACCGGCATCCGGCCACCGAAGGCAAGGATCACGATCAGGTTCAGCGTCAACCCTACCCCGAAGAGGATGGCGCCCGGGATCCGACGATTGAACCAGACCACGGCCAGCAGCAAGACCGCCCCGATCACGTTCATCGGCCGTGCCGCGGTGACGGAAAGCTGGGTATGGGCCGTGCCGAGCAGCGCCACCGCGACCTTGGAGGCAAACGCTGCCAGGAGCAACTCGATGTGCCGGATTCGGAGCTGACTCAGCCGCCGGACGTCGCCGCCAATCAGGACGGCAATGGCCAGCGCGGCCGCGATGACGGCAAAGAACAGGAACACTGACTAGCCGGAGGCGGTCGCTTCGAGAACCGGTGGTAGCTTTGGCTCTTGCTGAAGCGTTGCGGTGCGAAGGCTTCGGAATGCGACACCCAATCCAGCAGCCAAAATCAGAAACAGCCCGCCGATGATGAACACCAGCGGGGCGCCGAGCCGATCACTTAGCGGCCCTGCTGCTGCCATCCCCGTCAGGTAGCCCGCCTGAACCAGCAGAAATCGAGTAGACATAACCCGGCCGCGGACGCGATCGGGTGCTTCCCTTTGGGTTACGGAGATAACTGGCACGTAATACACCATGTTAAGGATGCCACCGAACAGCAAGAACACCAGTGTCAGGACGAGGCTCTGAGAAAACCCAACCAAAACGTTGGCAATGCCAACGCCAGCCACGCCGGCGAGGAGCAGTGCGCCGGCCCGGACCCGATTCAACAGGCCGGCAGCGATTATGGCGCCAACGATCGCGCCGGCGCCAATGGCGGCTTCGATGAGCCCGTAGCCACCTGCTCCAGCATGAAGCGGGCCATACGCCATTACAACAAGGATTGTCGTAGTCATCCCAAAGAACACGGTCGCGACAAGAGTTAGCGCCATGGTTGAACGAAGCACCCCGTTCCCAATGACAAACTTGGCACCCTCGGCAATGTCCCGACCGAGGTGGAGAGTCCTGGCACGGCTGCGTGCTGCGATGTCGGGAACACCGAGAAGGCTTACTGCCGAGATCAAGTATGTCGCCGCATCGACCAAGAAGAGGGGTATCCAGCTGACTGCTGCAGCAATAATGCCCGCCAGAGAGTAGCCAAGCAATTCCATCGTTTTCTCCGAGGAGGAGATCAGGCTGTTAGCCCGAACAAGCAAACGACCCGGAACCAAATTGGGGATTATGGCTTGCTTGGCGGGATTGAAAAAAGCGCTCGCCGTTGCCACCAGAAAAACAGCGATGAAAACGCCTGGAAGCCAGACGAGGCCGAAGAATGGGATGGTTATGGTCAAAATTGCGCGGACGATATCGGCCATGATCATGAGCCGTTGACGGTTTAGTCCGTCGACGAGTGGCCCGGCAATGAGCCCGAAGATAATTGTTGGAAGGGCCTTGGCGATTAGCCCTAATGCAACCACTGACGCCGACCGAGTAAGGACATAGAGCATGATCGCCAAGCCGGCAGTATTCATTGTGTCGCCGAAGTACGAGACCGCCTGCCCGATCCAGAGCAATCGAAACGATCCGACCGCAAGAGCTTCCCGGTAACCCACCGGCTGAATCAGCTCCGGCTGAGGCTGCGGCGCGATCTCTACGCCCCATCGCTCGGCAACTATTTTTTCAAGCGCACCAATCACGTCTGGGTCGTACCAGGTCCCTGCAAGCTGACGCAATTCACGAATGGCCTCCGCGGGCGTCTTCACCGTGGGCCTGAATACGCGAGCTTGCGTGATGGTATCGAAGGCATCGCATGCATTTACGATCCGTGACCCGATTGGTATCGTGTCGGTCTTCAAACCCTGGGGGTAACCAGCACCATCCCACCTCTCGTGATGGTGCATGACGATGTCCGATACTTCTTTTTGCTCAGGGTGCTCGGCAAGAATCTGCGCACCCTCGACCGGGTGCATTTTGATGATCTCGTATTCCTCAGGCGTGAGCTTGCCAGGCTTCAGCAGAATCGAATCGGGTATCGCGATCTTTCCTAAATCATGCAGAACGCCACCGACCCGGATCGTATTGCACGCTTCGTCGCTCAGGTGCAGCAGCCTGGCGACCGATTCAGATAGTTCACCGACCCGCTGTGAATGGCCGAACGTCTGACCGTCTCGCTTGTCGACTACGCGGCTCTGCATGATGTACGAGTCCCGGAGCCATGTGTCGAGCCGCCGCTGCTTCTGAATACTGGCTCGATAAATCAGCAGCGGCCCATAGAGAAGAAATACAACCAGCTGGTCAATGAAGTGTGGCGCCCTCAAGAGGTGACCGATGAGCACGCCAGTAATCGGTAGCGCAACGTATGTCAGGCCGTTGCCCGAATATGCGGCACGGATGGTTGCGGCCAGCGAGGCACCGCTCCTGAGGGCGAACAGCTCTCCTACCAGGATGGTGTTGAGGAACAGCATGAGCAGCAGGCCCGCTGTGTATCCCCACAGCGTTAGTCCGGTCTGCTGAATTAGAAATGCAGGGAGCCCGGCGGCCAGGATGTACATGCCGCGATTGAAGGCGAAAATTGGCCATGTGACCTGCCGGCCAGGGACTCGCGAATCGATGGTCCCAATGGCTGCAACCGTCATCACTGCCCAAGGTGCAAGAGGAACGGCTACCGCGCCGAATAGCGGCGCGAGCGTTACCGTTAACGTTCCTCCGCCTCGAGTCGGAATTGGGGAGAAGGCGGACAGGGCGGTTAGGACGACCAGGATGGCAGCGGTGCGGAGCTCGTAAGGGTTCGAATGGGCCCAGGGAGCGGCCTGGCGCACTGTGGCGGCCCAAACGGCCACACCGAGGGCACCTACGGCCCACGGGTAGCGCGATGCAAGCCAACTGCCCCGCATCAAAAAGTCCCCAGTATCTTAAGGGACAACTCGTGGCGGCCCCATTTCCGGCAAATAAAAAAGGCCCGGGCTTAACGCCCGGACCTCTTCATTACTACCTAGTCGGGTCTAGCCCTGCCAGCCGGCGCCGCCGGCCACGATGGCCCCAAGCAGGCCCACGACGACGACGATCCACTTCTTCATCGCGACCACCCCCACGTCTTGAATTCCCCGAAAGCCGCGCAGACAACTCCCTTGGTAATCACCAAGGTAGCCCCCTTGTGAGCTTCCGTAAATCTGTCGGGCGGTCGCTCGCCTAGCCGGTCGATAGCGAACTGATGTTCGCTAAATGTCGAGCTGGACCGCCTGGGCCGCCGCCTCCGCCCGGGTTTGGACCTTCAGCTTGCGATAGATGTTCCGCAGATGCGACTTGATGGTCCCTTCACTCAGGCCCAGACGGTTGGCGATCGCCTTGTTGCCCTTACCCTCCACGACCATCCGGAGGATCTGAGTCTCTCGCTCCGTCAGCGGTTCAACGAGCTGCCGGCGAGGGCGCCTCAGGTTCGAGCCCAGCCGCATGATGACCTGGCGCGTCAGCGCGTCGTCCAACTGAAAGTGGCCGGCGTGTGCGTCCTGGATGCTGCGGGCCAGGCTCGCCGGATCGACATCCTTTAAGACGTACCCCGACGCGCCGGCGGCGACCATCTCGACGATGTCCTCCTCGGCCTCGGAGATCGTCAGCGCCAGGACCACCCGCTCCGGATCCTCCTCCTTGATCGCACGGGTGGCGGCGATCCCGCCCATCTCCGGCATGTTGAGATCCATCAGGATGACGTCCGGCTTCAGCCGGCGCGACCGCTCCACCGCCTGCCGTCCAGTCATCGCTTCGCCCACGATGTCGATCTCGGGGAAATCGCGCAGCATTCCCTGCACGCCGGCGCGGAAGATGGGCCGATCGTCGGCGATCAGCACTCGCACCCGGTTCATTCGGAGCGATCCGCCGGGCCGATCAGGGTCACCACCGTGCCCTCGAGCGATTGGCTCACGATCTCCAGGGTTCCACCCATCAGCTCGGCGCGTTCGCGCATGCCGACCAGACCGTAGGAACCGACCTTTCTCGGGTCTTCGGCCACTCGGCGCACGTCGAAGCCGCGGCCGTCGTCGCGGACGGTCATCACCCAGGGGGCCGAGGACAGGTCGAGGACGACCCAGAGGTTGCGGGCCTGCGCGTGTTTTCGCACGTTCGACAGGCTTTCCCGCAGCACCTGAAAGATGACTTCCTTCTGCTCGGCGACAACTGCGTTCTCCTCGCCCCGGATGCTGACATTGGTCTCCACCAGGTTGACCCGGCCGAACTGGTCGATCAGCTTCAAGACCGAGGCCAGCAGGCCTTCCGACCGGATGGTCTTCGGCCGCAACGACTGGAGGATGTTGCGGGCGCCGGCCAGGATCTCCTCCGTCATCGAGCGCAGCTGTGGTAGCAGCTGGCTGGC
>Ga0209526_10003053_pt1 | contig 11362 bp, 10 predicted proteins | sample JacPinW_OM2H0_M1_FD_188566 | JGI IMG/M metagenome (GOLD analysis project Ga0209526, IMG submission 188566) | Forest soil microbial communities from Algoma, Ontario, Canada - Jack Pine, Ontario site 1_JW_OM2H0_M1 (SPAdes) (version 2) | ecosystem: Environmental > Terrestrial > Soil > Boreal...
GAACGGACCTGGCCCGCCACGAAGAGCCTCCTCAACGAGCGGCAGCGCTTCGGCAATCTGTCGTTGGTCCCAGCGGCGGCGGTCTTGCTCTCCGAGAACGACGAGATCGCCCACCTCATCGAGACGAGCATCGCGCCGTGCGTCTTGAAGCAGCATGAGGCCGAGCAGAGCAGTAGCTTCAGCCGGAGGCGGCGGCCCCGTCAACATCCTGACTAGGCGCCCCAGGCGGATGGCCTCGGCGCAAAGTTCGGTCCGTACTAGTGGCTCGCCTCGGGTGGCCGCATAACCTTCGTTGAATACGAGATAGATCACGGTCAGCACGGCATCGAGCCGCGCAGCCATGTCGCTCGTCCCGGGCACGATGTACGGAATGCCGGCGTCGCGAATCTTGCGCTTTGCGCGCACCAGACGCTGCGCCATTGTCGTCGCAGGCACGAGAAACGCTCGCGCAATCTCGTCCGTTTCGAGGCCGCACAGCGTGCGGAGGGTCAGCGCCACCTGCGCCTCCAGGGCGAGCCCCGGGTGGCAACAGGTGAAGATCAGCCGCAGGCGATCATCGGGGATTTCGTGGGTATCGTAATTCGGCTCTTCGATGGTACGGACCAAGCCGGAGGTGGCGTACGATTCAAGTTTTTCCTCGAACCGCGCTCGGCGCCGAATGCGGTCGATGGCCTTGTGCCGAGCCGTCTGAATGATCCATGCGCGCGGGAACTCAGGGACGCCGGAGGTTCGCCATTGGTCCACAGCGGCTGCGAATGCTTCCTGCGCAGACTCTTCGGCCAGGTCGAAGTCGCCGACGAGCCCGATCAGGGTGGCGACGATCCGGCCCCAATCGGAACGGTACACTGCTTCAACGGCCATGGTGGCGTCCGCAGGCATACCTGATTGTAAATATTTTTCTACCGAGCTGTCGATCCGGACGCTCGCCGTTCGACTTACGAATGGAAGCGCTTTACCTTGACGAGCAGGGCTGGAGCGAAAGCTGAGGGCGAGCAGTGTTAGCGGCGAGTCGACGCGGCTCGCACAGCAGCTCAAGTCGAACGGCCAGTCTTTGGCCGCCGTCCCGACGGGGGCTGATCGTGCTGGTCGTCAAAAAGGTGCTTGCCGGGAGCGGCGCGAAGCTCAGGAAGGAGTGAGGGATGAGCGGGATACGGTTATTGGTTGGCACGCGCAAGGGCGCGTTCGTCCTGGTGTCGGACGGAAAGCGCGAACGGTGGGACATCAGTGGTCCCCACTTTGGCGGCTGGGAGATCTACCATCTGAAGGGCTCGCCCGTCGACCCGAATCGGCTGTATGCGTCTCAGTCCAGCGGCTGGTTCGGACAGTTGATCCAGCGCTCCATAGACGGGGGCAAGACATGGGAGCCGGTGGGTAACAAGTTCGTGTACGACGGCGTCCCCGGCACTCATCAGTGGTACGACGGCACGCCCCATCCCTGGGAGTTCAAGCGAGTCTGGCATCTCGAACCGTCGCTCACCGATCCGGACACGGTCTATGCCGGGGTTGAAGACGCCGCCTTGTTCCGCTCGATCGACGGCGGACATACGTGGCAGGAACTCCCCGGACTTCGCGGCCACGGCTCTGGATCCCGCTGGCAGCCAGGCGCGGGCGGGATGTGCCTGCACACGATCCTTCTGGATCCGAGCGATCCCGGCCGGATCTTCATCGCCATCTCAGCTGCGGGCGCCTTTCGTAGCGACGACGCCGGCAAGACGTGGCGACCCATTAACCGTGGGCTTAAATCCGAACACATACCCGACCCGAATGCCGAGGTCGGCCATTGCGTTCACCGCATCGCGAGGCACTGGTCGCGCCCGGGTGTGCTGTTCATGCAGAAGCACTGGGATGTCATGCGCAGCGACGATGCCGGCGAGTCATGGCAAGAGGTTAGTGGGAACTTGCCGACCGACTTCGGGTTCGCGATCGACGTCCACGCGCACGAGCCGAGCACCATCTACGTCGTCCCCATCAAGAGCGACTCGGAGCACTATCCGCCCGAGGGAAAGCTGCGCGTGTACCGTAGCCGCACGGGCGGAAACGAGTGGGAGGCGCTCACGAAAGGTCTACCGCAACGCGACTGTTACGTCAACGTGTTGCGCGACGCGATGGCCGTCGATTCGCTCGATTCGTGCGGCGTGTATTTCGGCACCACCGGCGGGCAGGTGTACGCGTCGGCCGATGCCGGAGACAGCTGGGCTCCCATCGTCCGCGACCTTCCGGCCGTGGTGTCCGTGGAGGTCCAGACACTGCCATGATCTGGGTCATTCTGCCGACACATCTGCGGATGCTGGCACACATCAACGGCGAGGTGAAGCTCGACGTCGATGGTCAGGCTACGCAGCGTTCAGTCCTCGACGCACTCGAGGCCTGCTATCCGATGCTGCGCGGGACGATCCGCGACCACGTCACGCAACAGCGCCGACCGTTCTTGCGGTTCTTCGCCGGTGAGCAGGATCTGTCTCATGAACTGCCGGACGCCCCCTTGCCCGATGCGGTTGCGTCGGGGGCGGAACCCTTTTTCATCGTAGGGGCCATTGCCGGCGGCTAGCCTGGCTAAAAAGAAAGGCAACCCAGATGAAACACATGCTGCGCGTTGACGCTGATGAGCAGGATGTCGAAATCCGGCCGGTAATCGAAATAGCCCGCCGGCCAGCAACCCCAGCAATAGGGACAAAGACAGATCTGCTGCCCACTATTGGGGACATGCTAGCGGTGAAGCCGCGCTATTAAGCGGTGGATTAAACATCTTTCCGGCTGAATTCCCGACCGACTCCAGGCGAGCGCACGAGAAAACGTGTTCACTTTTAAGGAATGTCGCCGTGTAGATGTCGATCTCATTTCCGGCATGTCTGAAGGCGGGGCGGTCTCCATGTATAACAACCTTGCCGGAGTCGAGGCTAGGGAATAGCCTGGAATCATCTCCGCGACAAAACTGTACTCTGATTGTGCCCGTTCCGACCAGCCTCACTCTCTAGATCCGACCAGGCTACACGCAGCCTAAAGCGCATATCAAACGCACGACGCTGTTTGAGAGCGTAAGGGGGCACGGTGACAGCCCACGAAACAAGTGCACGTCTTTCCTTGACCTAAATGCGCTTTCTCGTGATTATGCCTACGTACCTTCCAGCCGAGGGGGATTGAATGATCCAGGTTCGTCGCGTTGTCTCGCCGGTTGTATTTTTATTGGGGGTTTGTTCGTTTGTCCTGCCCCAGAGTACCAACGATGCGATCGAACGCCGTATTGATGCTTTGCTGCAACAAATGACCGTGCAAGAAAAGGCTGGCCAAGTCACGCTGAATGATGGCGACTCGCTGGAAGTTCTTGAGCGGGTGAAGGAGGGCCAGGTTGGTGCTCTTTTGAACGTCCTCGGTGCGGAAAAAACCAACGCGGCACAACGTCTGGCGGTCGAGCAATCCCGTCTCAAAATTCCCCTGCTCTTTGGGTTTGACGTAATCCATGGGTTCCGCACTGTTTTCCCGGTGCCGATTGCCAGTGCGAGCAGCTTTGATCCGCAACTCATCGAGCAGGCTGAGCGTGTTGCGGCCAAGGAAGCCACTGCGGCCGGCATCAAGTGGGCTTACGCACCCATGGTGGACGTTGCACGTGATCCCCGGTGGGGCCGCATAGTCGAAGGCGCGGGGGAAGACCCATACCTTGGTGGGGTCGTGGGGGCCGCCCGGGTGCGGGGATTTCAGGGCCAGAACCTCGGCGATCCGCAGAGCCTCGTTGCCTGCGTGAAGCACTATGCCGCTTATGGCGCGGTGGAGGGGGGGCGCGAATACAACACGGCGGACATCTCCGAGCAAACCTTGCGCGAGGTATATCTACCGCCTTTCCATGCCGGGTTAGAGGCAGGCGGGGCGACGGTGATGGCCGCATTCCAGGACCTGAATGGAGTTCCGGCGTCGGCGAACCGGCATACCCTGACGGACATTCTTCGTGGCGAATGGGGATTCAACGGCTTAGTGGTAAGTGACTACAATTCCGTGCGTGAGCTCACTATCCACGGGGTCGCCCGCGACGAGGCCGAAGCCGCACAGATGGCGTTCACCGCGGGAGTGGACATGAGTATGGCCGACGGGGTGTACGGGAAGCAACTGCCGGCGCTCGTCGAATCAGGCAAGGTGCCGAGGAGCGTGCTCGATGAAGCGGTGCGGCGGGTGCTGCGGCTGAAGTTCAAGGCTGGCCTGTTCGAGCACCCCTACACCGATCCCAAGCGTGCGCAGGCCGATATTCTTTCCCCGGAGAACTTGGCCGTGGCCCGCCGGATGGCGCAGGAATCCATGGTGTTGTTGAAGAATGACAAAGACCTGCTTCCCCTGGACAAGGGCGCGAAGACAATTGCAGTCATTGGACCGCTGGCGGACGACAAGGCAAATCAGCTCGGTTCATGGGTAGCCAACGGTGCAGCGCGGGACGCGGTCACACCCCTGGAAGCAATCAAGGCCAAATTACCGAATGCGCGGATTCTACCCTCTCCTGGAACTGACCTTGAATTGAGCGGACAGCACTATGATTCTGGGGCAACCGGTGCCGCTCCAGCTCCCTCAAGTGCCACTGGAGCGGTCCGAAGCGGTGGCGCCAATAGACCCAGGAGCATCGAGGATGCCGTCACCGCAGCCCAGAAAGCTGACGTCGCCATCATATTCCTGGGAGAGCCATCCAACTACACTGGCGAAGCCAGCGCGCGTTCTACCTTCGAGCTCCCCGGTGAACAGCAGAAGTTGTTGGAGGCAGTTGCGGCCACGGGCAAGCCGGTAGTGCTGGTCCTGGAAAGTGGGCGTCCGCTGGACATTCGCTGGGCGAATGAACACGCTTCGACCATTATCCAGGCTTGGTATCCTGGCTCGCAGGCGGGCAATGCTATTGCCGATGTAATCTTCGGTGATGCCTCGCCCAGCGCCAGACTCCCGATCAGCTGGCCCCGGTCGATTGGTCAAATTCCAGTCTACTACGACCACAAAAACACCGGCCGGCCGAGTTCGCCGGACCGCTGGCACACCGGATATCAATTTGAAAGTAAGGATCCACTGTTCCCGTTCGGTTATGGCCTTACCTACACCCAATTTAAGTACGGCAGTTTGCGCGTGGAGACTCCCACCATCTCATCCACAGGAACTCTGCGCGTAACTGCGCAAGTACAGAACGAGGGCAAGCGGGTGGGCACAGAAGTAGTGCAGCTTTACCTACACGACCGGATCGCGCCCACCTCCCGCCCGGTGCGCGAATTGAAGGGCTTCTTGCGCGTCACTTTGACTCCCGGTGAGCGCAAGAATGTGGAATTTTCTGTGGGCGCAAATGACCTGGGCTCATACGATGCCAACATGGCTTGGATTGTGCCCGAGGGGACATATGACGTCTGGGTTGCGCCGAACGCCCTAGAGGGCGTGCAGGGAACCTTCCAGGTTGAGGTCAAGTGAGTCTGAATCCAGCCGGCGCTAAATCCGTTTTGGAGCGAACATGAACCTAAGCGTGCTCGCCTGTATCGCCACCATTGTGCTCGCGCTAAGTTCGATGCCGGCGGCACAATCGAACTCGGCGATTCCTCAGGACTCGGCCACCTTCGACCCCGATGGCGCCGCGCATGTCACCCGCGTGGTTCCGATGCCATCGACTATTACTCCTGAAGCTAAAGCTTGGCTGGCATCGCTTGCGCAAAAGAAATCTGCTTCGCAGACGCTGCCGGAAAGGCGTGCCGCGACTGATGCCTGGCGAACGCAAGACACGGCGGAAGCACGGAAGCTCTACCCGGTCAACATCGAAGAAACCAGCATCGCCGGCGTTCGCAGCGACGTCATCACTCCTGTGGCCACGCCGGAAACGAACCGCGACCGCGTGCTGATCAATCTCCACGGTGGCGGATTTGTTTCCGACTCGGGTTCTCTTATCGAGGGCATCCCCATTGCCAACCTGGCCAAGGTTAAAGTCGTCTCCGTGTACTACCGGCTCGCCCCGGAGAACCCATTCCCGGCCGCGGTCGATGACGTGGTGGCGGTTTATAGAGAGCTGCTTAAGCGTTACAGGCCGAGCAACATCGGTTTTTTTGGCACGTCGGCGGGAGCAATCCTGACCTGTGAAGTTACCGTCCGGCTCAAGCAGTTGGGACTGCCACTCCCAGCGGCGCTCGGTATTTTTTCGGTCCTAACGGACTTTAGCCGCCCCAGCGACTCTCGGCAGATCTTTACGCTTGACGGATTTCCTGGCGAGTTGCAACCCCGCGATCCGGATCGCCCCCCGGACGATCTCTATCCAGGCAGGGCCGACCGCAAGGATCCCGTGTTGTCGCCGCTTTTCGCTGACTTGCGGGGGATGCCTCCCAGTCTGCTGCTCACCAGCACACGCGATCTCTTGCTGAGCGACACGGCCATGTTTCATCGCGCCCTGCTCCATGCGGGAGACGACGCACAGCTAGTGGTCTTCGAGGCACTCCCGCACGCCTTTTGGTATCACTTTCAGTTGCCGGAGACAGAAGAGGCGCTGGAACTGATGGCAACGTTTTTCGATCAGAAGCTCGGACGGTAGGGGTTTTGGTTTCTAAATGACCGAATCTTTGCGCCGGGGAGCCGCAATACTCAGTCTAACCAAGCGCCCCGCGCAATGGGTTGGATGAATGTAAATGCAGCCCTGCAGGAGGATCGCTTTGCGGCGGCTTCTTCGTGAAGAATAAAGGGTTATGGGTCCCGCGACCCTTCATTTTTCCCGCTGAGCGGTAGCGCAATTGCAGACCCTTTTTGTGCAAAGTTCTTCACACCTCGCCGCTCGTGTAGGCGGGTTCGGTCATTTCTCATGATGTTGGTTTGGAAGTCGGTGTGCTATTAGATAGTTATTCCGGCTCTGTTGTTCTTCCAAGCTAAGTCACCGGTTCAATGAGGGCACTTGAAGAATCCTGACGGAGGTGTAGTTCGCCACCGACATGGTCCGCCGCGGGGGTCGCATTTGAGGACTAAGTTCCTGGTGTGGCTTCTGTTTGCAGCTGCGGCAGCTATCACGTGGCAGTTCGCTCGCCAACAGCCAGTTTCCAGCTTGTCTTCCTCATCTCCGGACGTTAGCCGGGTTGGCCTGCGTAAAACGGGAGATGACAAATCTAGGTTGGCGAGCCGCGCAGAGCCTTTCTCCGTGGCAATGCGCCCAGGCCGTCCCGTTTACCTGTATTCGATCATTCCGGGGGGCGTTAAGAGCGCAGAAGAACTGCAGCATGTTGTGGAGCACGATCCGGTTGCGGCGCAGCACTTCCGGGGATTTGATTATCAACGTGCCCGTCTGGTCGAAGTTTCCCAGAAACAGTCGATGTACGTCTCCTATCGTATTGGGGACAAAGTGTACTGGACACGGAAGAAAGTTTCGTTGCGTCCGGGCGAAACTCTCATCAGTGACGGTAAGATTGTGGCGCGCACGCGCTGCGGTAACCGGGTAGCTCTCGCCCCGCTCGGTCCACCTGCAATGCTGGAACCGCTGGAAATGGATCTTGATCAGCCACTTTTTTCCAACGACATGGTCACGCGAGAGGTGGACCCACAAGCAGATCCTTACCTGACATCTCTTCCGACCAGGGACCGCAAACGGCTTATTCCACTATTTTTTCTGCCCTTTGCTGGTCTGCCTGGGAGCTCTTCCCACGCGCCATTGGCGGTCACTCCTGAACCCGGCACTATGCTGCTGTTTTCCACCGGTTTGGCAGGCATCTATTGGAGGGCCCGCCAGTCGAGACGGAGGCGATAGGTGCGAAGTCTTGGCCGGTTCATGCCGAGTTTCTCCAAACGTAGCGCCATCGTTTGTTGGCAAGTTGGAATTCTCTTTTTATTAGCCGCCTGGCTGTATGCCCCACTCGCGTCCCGTTTGGCGGCACAGTTGTGGCAGGATCCGAACTACACCCATGGTTTCTTTGTTCCCATATTCTCAATGTTCTTATTTTGGGAGGGGCGTGAAAAACTAGCCGCGCTTCGGATGAAACCGGCATGGTCGGGTCTGGTCATCCTTCTGCTTGCTCTGACCGCGCTGGCGCTAGGCACAGTCAGTTCCGAGTTTTTCCTGTCCCGCATTTCGTTTCTACTGCTAATCTCCGGGGCGGTGGTCTTTCTTGCCGGATGGGAACACCTGGCGGCTATTTCGTTTCCACTGGCGTTTCTGGTTCTGCTGATGCCTTCGTCCGCACTGTTGAGCGAGATCACCTTTCCTCTTCAGCTGCTTGCTTCTCGGACCGCTAGTTTTCTGCTGACGTCGGTTGGCGTCTCGACTGTCCGGGAGGGCAACATCATTCTTTTGCCAAGTGCTCGGTTGGAGGTGGCGGAGGCTTGCAGCGGAGTTCGGTCCCTGTTTTCGCTTATTACCCTGACCATCATTTACGGGTATTTGGCTGAAGCGAAAACGGGAGTACGAGTCTTGCTCGCTTTGATCGCGGTTCCGATATCGGTTCTCGCCAACGCTTTGCGCATCGCCGTTACCGGTCTCGTCGTGGAATACTGGGGCATACAGGGTGCGCAGGGGCCTCTCCACCTGCTTTCGGGATGGCTCATCTTTGCTAGCTCCCTGGCGCTTATTTTCCTCGTTCACCGCCTTTCCCAGGTTCTCTTTCTGAGCAAACCAACACCGGGGGGGCAAGAGAAATACGCATGATCCCCTGGAACGCACGTTTCACGGTTGTTGCACTGTTGCTGGCGGGGACCGCACTTTTTTTGCAGGCGCGTGCCGCCCATCAGTTTGTCCCCCCGCGAGCGTCGCTGGCGTCCTTTCCGGTTGAATTGAGCAGTTGGGTAGGTACGGATATTGCAATTCCCGATGAGACTTTGAAGAGTCTTGGACCCGGAGAATACGTGCAGCGGATCTACAAAGATGGGATGACCATGGAACCTTATGTCACCCTATACCTGGCCTACCTTCCGAACCAGCACGCGTTGTTCCGCCACTTGCCCGCAGATTGCCTGGCAGGTTCCGGCTGGTCGACGGTCGAGTCTGGCACCACCACTCTCGCGCTTCCGGGAGATGCTCCCTTCCCCGCGAATCGTTATTTGATCACTCAGGGATTGGATCGCCAGCTCGTTCTGTTCTGGTACTCCGCTCATGGCCGGCGTATCGCCAGCGAGAACTGGGTGGACTTTCACCTGCTGTTCGATGCCCTTCGCTGGAACCGGAGCGACAACGCGCTGATTCGAATGAATACTGAGTTGCAGGCAGGGGAAAAACCGGACCAAGCCGAGCGACGCCTGCTCGCCTTCGCGGGTCTGGTGAATCCGCTGCTGAAGAACTACATTCCGCGTTGACAACCAGATCGCTGCACCCTTGAAATCCTAACCCGGCAGTGGCGCAGTTTCATGTTTGGGCAAGACGTTTCTGCTTTGCGATCTGTGGGTTAACTTGGCGAGCTTTGCGGCCAGAGTCGTGAACCGTAAAGGCGCAAAGAACTTCGCAAAAGGACGCTAAGCTCGATCGATCGTTCCCAGAGTCCGTCCTGGGAGTCGTCAAATCAAACCGCGATCGCCACCCGAAAACCTGTTTTCTTGACAGCGCCGCAGCTTCATTCGAGAACGTGCGCCTTGAGAATTCATTCAACCGATCAGTCCCGCACTTCCAGAGAGCAGTCGGCATCCGTAACGAGACGTGAGTTTCTGAACGGCGCTGTCGCGGTACTTGGCGCCACCAGTATCCGGCTGCCGATCTGGGCCCAGACTAGCGCGAGTATCGCCGGCGGTTCCTGGGCGGCGCAACTCCTGCTGGGCGTCGACTACTACCCCGACCAAACACCCGAAGACTTATGGGAAGATGACGCGCGGATGATGGCCGAGGTCGGCTTTACCAATGTGCGCGTGGCTGAGTTTGCCTGGGCGCTCATGGAGCCAGCAGAAGGCAAGTTCGATTTCGCCTGGCTCCGGCGCTCACTCCAAACGCTTCACAAGCACAAAATTTCCGTCATTCTGGGTACTCCATCCGCAGCGCCTCCGCCGTGGTTGAGAGTCAAATATCCTGAAGTCATCGAAGTGAATGCCCAGGGTCTACCGTTGCATCCTGGCGGACGGCGATTTACCTGTCCTACGAACCAGGTTTATCGGCGACTCTCATTGTCCATGGCGAGTGAGATGGCCCGGGCATTTGCTGAAACACCGGGAGTGATTGGCTGGCAAATCGACAATGAGCTGACTCTGGGTTCATCACCCCGATGCTACTGCAATTTCTGTCAGGCAGGGTTTCAGGCGTGGCTTCGCTCCAAATACGGCAGCCTGGACAAGCTGAATCGAAGCTGGGGAACAGTTTTCTGGAGCCAGAACTATACCGACTTTGGGCAGGTTCCGGTACCGTTGCCGTCGGGCGGAGATCCTAATTAATCCCGGTTTGGCGCTCGACTACGATCGATACCAGTCCCACGCCTACGCCACTTTCGTGGAAGAACAGCTTACAATGCTTCGCAAGGCGTGTCCGCGGCATTTTGTAACCACCAACAATGTCGGGCTTCCCCTGGACACAATCGATCTTCGCAGCCTCTACCGAAACCTCGATTTCGTCGCCTTCGACAATTACCCCGGCTTTTTCGAAATGCTGCTTAGTCAGCAAGGGAAAACCGGCTCGCTAATTGCGGACGTTGTTCCCACGGCGGTGGCGCTGGGGCTCGACTTCGCGCGCAGTCTCAAGGGTGGCAAACCATTCATGATCATGGAAGAGCAGACGGGAAAGGCGGGACAGCCTACCTTTTCTCCGCAGCCCGAGAAAGGACAAGTCCGGCTCTGGACCCATCAGGCGGTCGCTCATGGCGCGATGGGTGTCAACTACTTCCGCTGGGACACGGCCACCTTCGGAGCGGAGGAATATTGGCACGGCATGCTTAACCATGATCGCTCCAAGAGCCCGGCTTTCGACGAGATCAGGCAGACGATCAAGGAGCTGAGGGCCCTCGGCCCCGAATTGCTGAACTCGCAGTACGCGGCAGAGATGGCGCTTCTATTTGATTACGATTGCAGTTGGGCGCTCAAAATTCAGCCTGGCCATCACGCGCTCAGTTACCTGGACCAGGTCAGGTCGTGGTACGGGGCCATTTCGTCGAGTCATACCGGAATTGATGTGATTGCTCCCGGCGCTGACCTATCTCGTTACAAGATCGTTTTCGCGCCGGTGATCTACGTGCTATCAGAGGCACAAGCCGGCAGAATCAGAAGCTTCGTACAAAATGACGGTGTGTTCGTCACGAACTTTCGGCTTGGCGTGAAAAACGGGCTCTGAGCGAGAATCTGTAGAACCCCTCGATTTTGGCGGGTTTCGCTCTTGGGTGTGAAAGCGGTCCGCCGTCCCCGGCGCGGTGGGAATGTGGGAATCCCGCGGTTTGTGGGGGATTTCCAAGGGCGAGGGAAATCGGGGAAAGGTCGGGTTTGGACATTT
>Ga0209526_10003054_pt1 | contig 11361 bp, 8 predicted proteins | sample JacPinW_OM2H0_M1_FD_188566 | JGI IMG/M metagenome (GOLD analysis project Ga0209526, IMG submission 188566) | Forest soil microbial communities from Algoma, Ontario, Canada - Jack Pine, Ontario site 1_JW_OM2H0_M1 (SPAdes) (version 2) | ecosystem: Environmental > Terrestrial > Soil > Boreal...
CGACCGCTTGCTGGAAGTGGGCTTCGGCCCCGGTGTGGTTATTCAGCACCTCTCGAAGTCAGCTTCTGCTGGCTATGTCGCCGGCATTGATCAGTCGCAGGAAATGGTTGAGCAAGCCCGTGCTCGGAATGCGATTGCCATCCAGAATGGTCGTGTCGACCTGCGTCACGGCTCTGTGGAGAGATTGCCGTTCGATAACGACAGCTTTGATAAAGCACTGGCGATCAACTCGATGCAGGTGTGGCGGGACGCCATATCGGGACTGTGCGAAATGCGGCGAGTCATGAAATCTGGAGGCAGGATCGCGCTTGGCTTCACCCCCTATTCGGGGCAGCCGAACAAGGGCTTGACGGAAAAGCTCCTCGCCGCTGGCTTCAGCGATGCGCAGGTGATGGAAAAAGACAATTGCTTTGGCGCGCTGGCGACAAAGCCGTGATCGAGAAGGACGCCTGCCCGCACCCATTGCCGACGCTGGCGCTCCCAGTCTGCAATACCTGCACGGTTTATTTTAGAGGCGGGGGCTTCATCACCTGAAAGTTCTGGCGGGTTTCCATGTGGCCGATCCAGCTTTGCAATTTCGGGTGCTCGGCCATTGGCGCCCGGCCGTCCGGCACCCTGCTGAAATAATAGAGCAGCGGGATTACCATAAGATCGGCGAGGCTGACGTGATCGGAGGTGAGAAACCGGTGATCCTCCATCAGCCGGTCGATTTCCGTCAGGCACAGCTGGACGCGCGGCAGGGCAGCTGCGATCGCCGCCTCATCGGGGGTGCCGCCGAGAAAACGCGGCACCAGAATCCGGTTGAACAAGATTGTCCCGACGATGCTTGGCCACGCATAGGCGTCGACGATACCGATGATCTGGTTCATCCGCGACCACTCGTGCACGTCCTCGGGCTGCAACGGCGTGCCGGCGAAGCGCTCGTCGACGTAACGCATGATCGCTTGGGTCTCATATAGCGCGAAGCCGTCATGCTCGAAGGCCGGGACCTTGGCGAAAGGCTGGCGCGACAGGTGGGGCTCTTCGCGATGGGCCCCGAAGGGCACGTCGACAAGCTCGTGCGTCACCCCTTTCTCCGCCAAGGCCAGCCGCGCGCTCCATACATGGGTGCTGAAGGCCGGGCCATAGACGATCGGGTGAGCCATCACCTGCCTCCAATGGCTCAAGCCGCCAGGCGCGGCAGGAACTGCGGCCGCGAGAGCAGCTCTTGCACCATCCGATGCGCGTGGTAGTGCATCGCGCATTTGACAGCATAAGTCTGGATCATTTGGGGTGCACGCCGACGCCAAGCGAGCCGCATCAGGCGGCGGCGGTACTCGCGGCGCAGTCCCTTATCGTGTACGCCGCGCATCAGCAGCACGAAGATTGCCGCCGCTTCGGCGAGAAGCCGCGCATTGAATGTGAACCAGCGCAACGGGTGACGGCGCAGATAGCGTGTTCGAGGCTGCGTGAGCCGGAACTGGCGGTCGAGGTATAATGCATCGAGCCGCTCAAAATACGCGTCGAGCGCGTAGAGCTCGCGCATCAGCTCGGTGTAGCCGTCGTACAGCGCTTCCCGGCTGATCCGCAGCGGCATGACATTGGTGCCGAAGCCTCCGCAGTTCTCCGCGTCCTCCAACGGGGTGAGGCGGCCCTCATTTGCAAGCCTGATGTAAAGCGGAGTTCTGGGTATCGCCACCAGCATGTTGACCATCGCGCTGATGATCCGCGCCTCGCGGACAAAGCGGCTCTGGGCGGCAAAGACGCTCGAATCGTCATTGTCGAACCCGACGATGACGCCGCTCCAGACCTCCATGCCGGCCGCTTGGATGCGATGGACCTTGTCGAGCATGGTGCCGCCGCGGCTGCGCAGATTTTGCAGCTTTTTGGTCTCGCGCAACGCCGCCTCGTTGGGTGTTTCGATGCCGACAAAGACGCTGCTGATGTTGGCCTCGACCATCAGCGCCATCAGCTCCTGGTCGTCGGCCAGATCGATCGAGGCCTCGGTCGCGAACATCAGGGGATAGCCGCGCCGTTCCTGCCAGGCGATCACCTCGCGCAGCACCTGTTTGATCGCCCGCTTGTTGCCGATCAGATTGTCGTCGACGATAAACGCGAACCCCTTGCCCGCGGCGACGATGGCATCGAGCTCGGCCAATACCTGCACCGCAGTCTTGATCCGCGGGCGGCGGCCGAAGGTGACGATGATGTCGCAAAATTCGCATTCGAAGGGGCAGCCGCGCGAGAACTGGACGCTGGCAAACGCGTAATCCTTCATCCGCAGCAGGTCGAGGCGCGGGGCCGGAACGGTCGCCATATCGGTGCGCTCGGTCTGCTCGTAGCGGATCTGATGACCGCCCTCGCTCCACTCGGCGAGAAACCTCGGCCAAGTCTCCTCGGCCTCGCCGATGAAGACGACATCGGCCAGATCGGCGAGATCCTCCTCTTGCACGGTGACCCACGGACCACCGATGACGGTGAAGACGCCGCGGCGCTTCAGCTCGCTCAGAATTTCCTTCATCCGCCGACGCTGCACGTTCATGCCGGTCACGCCGACGATGTCGGCTCGAGCGCAGCGTGCGAAGTCGATCGCTTCGACGTTCTCGTCGATCAAAGTAACGCTGTGTCCGGCCGGCGTCAGTGCCGCGAGCAGCGGCAGATTGGCCACCGGCAGGATCGCCTTGACGCCGAGAAACGGCATCGCGTGTTCGAGACCCCAATAGGAAATTTCGAAGCGGGGATTGATCAGGACGATATCGGCCATGTGATCTCATTCCTCGCACAAATGAACTGGAGCGGAGCTGCAGATCGAAGCATCGTCATAGCTCCCGGTATCCCTTTCAAGGACGCTTTGCGTGAAGCTGAGCCGGGCCTGCGAACCCTGCGACTTGTGGTTGTCCGGTATGACAGGCTGCTGCAATCCGCCGACCCTCCCCCGCCTCGCTGCGCTCGGCACCCTCCCCGCAATGCGAGAGAGGGGGCACCCAGCCAGCAGGGGCCTTTTGGCTTGAGGCGGGCTTCCTCGTCTCATTTCTTCGATGATGGCCCAGAGAGTGCCGGCGTCGCGCTACCGCTGTTGTTGATCAGCGCTCCGAGGATCGCCGCGGCGCTGTCGAGGCCTGCCCCCTGACCGCCGGTCGACACGACGGTTTGCGGGACCAGCCGCCCGATCAGCGAAACAATCTCAGGTTTGTCCTGGACGGCCTTGAGGAGCTGCTGGACGAGGGTGATGGTCAGCACCCGGTCCTGCCCAAGCACGTCGGCCTGCGCCCTCTGCCCTTGGGCGATCTCCTCGAGCTCGAGCTTCTGGCCCTCGCCACGAAGCTTCGCCGCGTTTCTGTTCTGCTCAGCCACTTGCACTCCGATCACCGCTTCGACGAGTTGGTGCTGCTGCTCGGCGGTGGAGCGGGCCTTTTCGGTTTCGATCCGCTGCGTCTGCGCCTTCTGCTCCTGCTGGTAGGTGACCTGAAGCTGGTCGGCCAATTGTTGGCGCAGCCGCGAGACGAGCAGTTCCGGCGGCAAGGCCGGCTCACCGAACTTAACTTCCTTGATGACAATTCCGGCCCGCAACCCTTCCGGCCGGATCGCGTCCTGTACGGCATGTTCGAGTTCGGCGCGATTGTCGGCGAGGTCGAGGACATGGCGGCCCTGGGCGCCGACCACGTTGCGCACGATCGACCGGATCGTCGGAACCATAATGTTGTTCTCGATTTCCGGCAGCCCGCCGACCGAAGCAACCACGAAGGGCGCATTGTCCGGAGTGACCTGCGCCAGCACTCTGAGCTCGAGCGGGACGAGCCAGCCCTCGACAAACGGAGTGATCGCGGGATCAGCTGAGCCCTGCGGCACAGGAACTTCTTTGACGCGTTCGGTCTGTTTGAGATTGCCCGATTGATCGAGGCTGAGATCGATGTAGCGCCTGATGTAGCCGCCCTTGAATTCCCAGGTCTGCACGCGGGTGCTCATCATCGTGATTTTGTAGGCGGCTTCGTTGACGTAATAACGTCCGGGCTGCAGGGCCTTCTCCCAAATGCCGATGCAACCGACCGGGACGAGGATCGCGGTGAGCTTGCCTTCGTCGGTTTGTTCCTGATTGGCGGCGACGGCGGCGCCGGTCTCGTTCGTGGACACCGTCTTCTGCTGGCAGGATGCCGGCTTGTCCGCGGCGAGGTTGCCGAAATGCACCGAGTCGACGACGTTGGATTTGACGACGGCGACAAAGCCTTCGGCGACATCGACCCCGTTGTAGATGGCGAGGTCCCAGAGATAGGTATTGAGGCGGTAGCTCCCCGGGGTCAGGATCGTCGTCTGCGGTCCGCGCTGGCCGGCGTGCGTCAGGAAGTATTCGGCGTCGAGCATGTCCAGCTCATGCCCGGGCGAAAAAGCGTCGGCGAGAAACTGGTCGGGCCGCAGCGGCTCACCGTCCTTCGCATTCAAGAAACCATACTTACCGGACGGAATCGAAACGACCTTCTTGTTTTCCACGTCATAGATGACTTTGACGAGAAACCACGGATGCCAGCCGGGGGTGAGAATTTCGGCTTGGGGCCCTTTTTCCCCATTGGTCGCGATAATGTGCTCACCGGGCAGCGAGGTGGTGCCGTAGATCTTGTTGAGCACGGCAATTTCGTCGGATTCGACATGGACGTAGGAGGTCTGCAGCAAACAGATCAGCGCAATCACCACAAACACTACCCGGAACAATAGGGAAATCGTCCGAAAGTCCGGTCGCGCCCGATTGACGAAGAGACTGAGGAGGGCCGGGGCGACCGCCGCCAGAATGAAATACAGAACTGCTACGACGACCCAAAACATCGAAGCCTCCAGGCGGCCGCTAAACCGGGCCGCGTCAGCTCAGAACGAGTTCGGCGGCGCCGAGCCCGGTAACCTCCACCAAGACCCGGTCGCCCGCGAGCGGGTGCTGGATCGGAACCATGCTGCCGGTCATCACGATCATGCCGCGCCGGAGCGGCGTCCCCGCGGCGGCGAGCTTCCCCGCGAGCCAGGCGAGCGCGTTCAACGGATGACCCATTACATCACTGCCGACACCGCTGCCGATCTCGCGGCCGTTGATCGCCAACCGCGCCGTCGCCCGCGCCAAGTCGAGCGCCCGCCACTCCGTCACCGGCACCCCGAGGACAACCCCGGCATTCCACACATTGCCGGCGACCATCGCCGCAGCATCGAGGCGACGGTAATCGTAGTCCAAATCCTCGATTAGCTCGATCGCTGCCGCAGCGCTTTCAACCGCTGCGGCGACGCGCGCGGCGTCGCTGCCTTGCGGGATGTCATCGCCGAGGCGCAGCACGATCTCGGTCTCGACCCCGAGGCGGCAGTAATCGCGCGCGCGAAGCTCGGCCCGGCGGTCGTGCACCTCGCGCGTAAAGATCGCGCCGTAGCAGGGCTCCGCGATGCCGCAGAGCTGCTGCATGACCGGCGTCGTCAGGCCGATCTTGTATCCTGCGATTTCGCCTCGGCCGGTCGCCTCCTCGATCTCCTGAAAGCAGCGGCGGATCGCATAAGCCTCCTCGAGGCTCGCCGGATAGACCTCCGCCGGCAAGATCTCGGTCGGCCGCCGGCTGCGGAACAATTCGACGATACGTTCGGCCTTCTGCCGCGGATCGAGAAGGGGCATTCGCGTCTCTCCGCTTTGCTCACCACAGAGGCACAAAGAGCACAGAGAAACAATATTTACGACAGCAATGTATCTGAGCCGTCGTCCGGTCGCCGCCTCAAAACTCCGTGTCTCGATGGGGAGCTGCTCATTCGTACCGCGCCCATCCGTCCATCTTTGCGAGGTCTTGCGGATTTATCTAGCTGCCCCACCTCCCTGATGGGTATCGACGGTGCGCGTACTGCGCGAGAAGCGCCTCCTTCCTCCTGTTTCTGCTGGATATAAACAGGAGGCGCCCCAACCTATAGTTTTCCAGCCTGAAGCATACTTTCAAACCGGCGGGCGTTGGTCGTCTGCAGTCGGGGATGGCGCATCGTGTCATGCTGTCAGTGCTTAAAGCCACTCAGCGCAACCTACCATATTATTACGATATTGTCAATCTGGCGGGTATGAGACGCAGTTCCTCCTCAGGTTCCGACCGCGAGCGGGGCGGACAGCTTTTTGAGTGCGGCGACGACGGAGAGCGCAGTCAACCGGCCGGTGCGCGGATTTTCGGGCGAGGGCACGTTCTCGATCTGCATCGTGAAGCGGGCGGCGTTGGCTTCGACCTCGATACGGTGAACATTGCGCGTCAGGCTCGGGTCGGCCCAGATCTCGATCGTCGTGCGATCGGGGCCGATCCCGGCGAGTGCTAATGCCGCCGCCACATTGACGTTGGCGGGAAAGCCGCGGGCGGCCTCGCGCGCGGTGCCGGTGAAGACGCGTTTGGGTTCCGACAATCCGCTGACGGAGATGGCGTTTGCTTCGAGATAAGGTGCCCCGGCGAGCCCGCGCGGCGGCTTGCGGGTGATCATATGGACGCGTGATATCCCGCCCTCCGCCGCGGCAGCGACGGCATCGAGGCCGAGCAGCGCGCCGGAGGGAACGATGATGCGCCCACCGTGACGCCGCGCCAGCTCGACGAGGTCGAAATGGTCGAGCAGCGCGCCGCAGCTCAACACCAGGACGAAGCGGCCCTGAGCAAGGGCCGGCTCGGCGAGCTCGCGCAATAGTGCCGCGGGCGCGCATTCGACGACAATGTCTGCCTCGTCGCCGAGCCGCGCCAAGGGCAGCACCGGCACCGGACGCGCGAAACCGGCCATCGCCGCCGCGGCACGCACCGTGTCACGCGCCGACACCGCAGCGAGCGTCAACCCCTCGATACCGCGGTCGAGACGCTCGGCGACCACCTTCCCGATCGCCCCAAACCCGCCGATTGCTACCCGCAGCGTCATCTCGCAACCTCCGGAGACTGCCGGCAAGATTGCCGAAGGTTGTATTCCTAGCAATCCGGGGCCGCCGTCAACACGATTTCGGCGCCTTGGAGCAGCGCGCGCTCTACCTGAAGCTGAGCAACGACAGGACAAGAGAGCCGAGAAATCAGCCGGTCTTGGCGAAGCTGATTTGCGCATAGCGAATAAATTGCTTCCGCATATCAACCTTGCGGTTTGCTGATTAACTCTGTTATTCTCCTGCCCGGGACCACGAAAGTGGGGTTGGGGAATGACGAACATTTCTCGATTGATGTCAGCCATTGCCAAAGCGTTTCTGCTCACCAGTCGCACAAGCGCCGCGACTGCGATCAGCGACGAGTCATCGTTTGATCAGAGCCGCTCCCATTTAAATAAAAGGCGCCACTGCGGGTCGCTTCCGCTTCGGGAAACGCCGATAATTTTCCGCACTCTGACGGTAGCGATAATGCTGGCGGTGGCCAGTTGCACCCGGTATGGGGTCTCTGCCCCGGAGGATCTCGGTCTCGCAGCGAGATTCGATTCCCAAACGTTGCTTATCACGCTTCCCAATGATTCCGATCAGAAACTTGCGAGAAATCAGATAATAAACCAATGGCTCCTCAGGAGCGATTCCTTGTGCGCCGATTATCAGTTGCTGCTCTCGCGATCGATTCGTGATACTCGACTGGCAACCGATTTCACGGCCACGGTTTTGGCCGGGCTGGCAACAATCTTCTCACACCCGGCGGTGACACGTCCTCTGTCCGGTGCGGCAACGATCGCGTTGGGCGTCGGCGGCGACATTCAATCGGACCTGTTCTTGCAGCAGGCTGGAGATGTTGTCGGCACGGCGATTCAGGCGGTTCGGACGCGCGCCCGTACCGAACTGCAGAAAAAATTTGCTGCCGAATACGCCGATTACACGCTCGAACAAGGCCTCGTCGACGTACAGCGGTATGATCGTGAAACTTGCAACCTGAACGTGGGGCTGAATGAGATCCGCGCTTCGCTGAACATTGTTGGACCGGTGGCTACGCTAGCCAATAATCCGATTATTCCGCTACCCCCGCGAGGGACCGAAGCCGGCGGATCCTCTCCAGAGAGTGCGACGTCGGGGACGACTGCACCGATGGCGACCACCATAATTGCGCCGAATGTGCAACAAATGCCGGGAGGCGGGCTTGTTATCACGCCCGGCAAAATTGTAAATACCCCGGCAACCGCGGGCGCCGCAATAACTGGCACACCCACGCTGCCCGCTCCGGGTCCCAGCTCAACTTCGAGGCCTGCTGCAGGTTCTGGCTCGACCTCGGGCCGTCGGGTCGTGGGTCCTGGAGAGCCAACCTCTGTCCACCCAGACGCGTTTATAACCGGGGCTCTAAATGAACCCGAGAGAAAGCTGCTGCGTCCTCTCGGAAAGTATATTCAGGGTGTTCTGTGTTTGGCGCCGGAGCAGCAGACCGGTGATTTCGGGCACGAGACGTGTGACGCGATCCAGTCATGGCGCTCGGCAATAATGCCCAACCCTCCTACAGGACCGCTCTTGGAACGAGATTCGGATTCTGGAAGGAGTCACAAGCAGCTGTGATCGTGCCCAGTATCAAAGCGCCTACGAACGGTTTGCCTATCCCACGCCAGAGCGAATAATGGCATTGCAGAGGTCATTGGCGGCAGCCCTGTCAACTAATGTTCCGCCTATAACAGTCCCGTCATTCGAGACATCCGGGAAGCTTGATGGCCCGACCCGCGACGCGATACGTGCCTTTCAACGTTTGAAGGGTCTCCCGGAGACCGGTATCATGACCCGGCAGTTGCGAGACCAGATGGCTGTCTAAAGGGACTTTAACTCGGCGGAGGGCGGCTAAAAATGCACTTTCGAATAAATATAGACAATCCGGTGTCACTGCGCGACGCGCCACTCCCCGACGCGCCAGCTTCGGCGGGTACGGTCGACGGCACCGATCTGCTGGAGAAAATCGCCGATGCAGGCGACCTTTGGTGGCAAGTCAAGGTGGTGACACCTGGCGCCAGCGAACAGCGGAAGGGGTTCGTTCGATCGAATCTGCTGACCGAGGTTGAGCGGACTGACGCGGAAGAGATCGATGAGAGGGCGCTTTTTCGTCAGATCGCAGACGCGGCCGTGCGGCTTTGTGCAAACCAAGATTATCTTTTTGCCATTGCTTTCGCTGCGGGCGGCTTCGAGAATAAAGCCGGCGGGGAGTCATCAGCGGTTGGTCCCTTTCGATTTATGCCGGAGACCTGGAATGAGCTTGTAGAGCACAATGGAGAGGAGAACGATATCACTGCCGATGACATCAGCGATCCAGGTTCGCAAGCGGTGTTTGCTGCGATATTGTCAGCGGATGCTCAGACTCATCTGAATAATAGCTTGGGCCGTGCGCCCGCAATTGCCCAACTGTACTTCGCTCACCTGTTTGGCATTGAGGCGGCAGCAAGCATTCTCGGGGGCAATCAGCAGACCCAGATGGAAAAGGCCTTACGCGACTTCTATGGCAGCAAGCCAGGAGGCGCAGAATTTGCCGACAAAATCATCAAATCAAACTTGGCACTCCTGACCGACAAGACCGTAGAGCAGGTTCTCGATGCAGTTGTTGACCCGCTCGCTGCCGGTCTCAAAAGGGCTGCGGAGCTCCGGCCTTGAACCGCAAGTCCCAGCTTCTCCCGTATTCGACAATGACTTGAGGACGGCTCTCCGCCACGCTGTCCGTCGCCACGAAATCGGAGAAGACACTCCTTATAAACTTTCCTTTGCCGAAAAAGGAAGGAGCGGCGCCAGCTTTGGCTTCATGCAGGGGGACCTGGGTCAAAATCAGCCGGAAGTAAAGGCGGCTTTCCGTCGAGCACTTGTCGCGCATAACGTTGCAGAAGAAAAAATATCCAGCCTGATGCAGAGCCTGTCGGCCCCTGTGGCAAGAAATCCCTTGAGTGAGGCGGATACTAAACTGGTTAATAATGCACTGGATGCCCCCGAAGGGCATCTGCTGGTCGACGCAATGGACGAACAGGCAGCTAGACAAGTGCGTCGACGTGGCAAGTGCGTCCGGTAAAAAGATTACCCCAAAGGCGCAGATATACATGCTATTGTGGATAAATATGAGCGGGAAACCGACGACATTACTTGATTGGCTTTCAGGGAAAGATGTGACGATGGCGAAGTCCGTCCCAGCGCCTGGGGCCACCGTTGATGGGACCGCAGTCGAAAATTATCTGGAGGGCACTGAATATTTTTCCGAAAATCCCAAGAACCTCGATCGCATAAAAGTCTCCGCCGCTGCGGGCATGGACGACACGGCGGGTGTTAGCTCGCACGCAAGCGCTCCATCCGCGGGTGATGTTCGGTTGACGGCGAGAGAGGGTGTCAACCTTGAGGAGACTAAATCGATAAAGGATCTGGTGGCGATAGTTCGGGAAGCGAGTAAGACGCTACCTGACGGGTATCGTGTTAATGTTATTTCAGCAATGCGGAGGGGGCAACTGTTGCTGGAACAGGTGGCAGATCGCAGCACGCGGACGGAAATGCGATCGACATAGAGATAATAAATCCGAGAGGGGGGATCATCCCGAACCAAGGAGCAGATGATACGGGTTTATATAAGCTATTAGCGATTGAAGCCTTTCGCGCTAACCAGAGCATGTTTCCAGCTCGCTCCGGACACCTGGCGTGGGGTGGAAATTTCACAATCGGGCCGGCTGGCGCCGCCCGCGATTTGATGCACTTCGATTACGGCGGCGACCGCGGGCACTTCGGAAGTCTCGCCCAGGAGGCCGCTACAGCAACAGTATAGCAGGCAGGTCCGGTAGAGCCGATACTCAATACGATTTCGGCAGCCCCAGCACGCGCTCGGCAATGTGGCTTCGAGCTCGATCCAGCGCTCGGCCAGCGGGTGCTGGATCGCCTGGTTCTGGCCGATCGTGCGGCCGAAGACGACCCGCTCCTTGGCATAGCGGGCGAGACCGATTCTCGGCGCTCGGGAAACAATGAAATCAGTAAGTGAAGAGGAATGCTAACCTCGACTCTCCTTGTCTTACATTCCATGCCAGGGTTTGATGCCGGTACCAGTTGGCAGTAAACGCGAGCCCAAATTTCGGGGAAGTTACCAGCACAAAATTCATGACGCCCAGGGACAGCATTAGGCCGCCGATCTCATCGGACCCATCGGTTAGTTTTATCGTGCCGAAAGAGAGGCGACCGGCCTCCAGCTTTTGTCCTGCAAAAGTATGTGTATGTAAGCCGAGTGGGGCACAAAGCGAGGCATTACCCATCAACGCTTGGAGAAAGTAAGGCTCAAGGGGATCTCGTTGTAGAACATTTCCAGATAGACTTCGGATTTTTTCAGCGGCCACAAGACCGCAATAAACCTTCAACAGCCAACGTTCCATATCGAGCCCGGAGGCGATATAGAACGATTTTACGGCTGGGGCGGTGGCGCTGCGGACCAGATCTGCGGCCAGAGATTTGATTGTGGAAAACGCTAA
>Ga0209526_10003055_pt1 | contig 11359 bp, 9 predicted proteins | sample JacPinW_OM2H0_M1_FD_188566 | JGI IMG/M metagenome (GOLD analysis project Ga0209526, IMG submission 188566) | Forest soil microbial communities from Algoma, Ontario, Canada - Jack Pine, Ontario site 1_JW_OM2H0_M1 (SPAdes) (version 2) | ecosystem: Environmental > Terrestrial > Soil > Boreal...
TTGATAGCCGATCTCGTCGCGCCGAAAGCGCTCGAGGTCGCCCAGAAACACTTTCTCCGCGTCGTTCAGCTCGGCCGGACGCCGCCCCTCTGCCGCGCCTACCGCGACCATGTTGATATGAATCCCGTAGAGATGCTGGCGGTACACCTCGCCCAGGCGCGAGGTTATCGCCGCGCCCCAATCGCCGCCCTGCGCGCCGAAGCGATCGTAGCCGAGCACCTCGTTCATCAGCTTGAACATGATGTCGGCCATCGCCTGGATATTCATCGCGCGCGTGCGCGGATGGCCGGAAAAGCCATAGCCCGGCAACGACGGCGCGACTACGGTGAACGAGTCGCGCGCATCGCCGCCATGCGCCGCCGGATCGGTCAGGCGCGGGATCAGTTCGATGAACTCGTACACCGACCCCGGCCATCCATGCAGCAGTAGCAGCGGCTTGGGATTGGGGCCGCGCCCGCGCTCATGGATGAAGTGGAGCTCCTCGCCGCCGGCCTCGGCACGGAAATGCGCGAAGCGGTTGAGCTCACGCTCGTGCGCGCGCCAGTCGTAGCGTGTGCGCCAGTACTCCAACAATTCGCGCAGGTAGGCGAGGTTGGTGCCATAGTCCCACGCCGAACCCGGCACCTCGTCGGGCAGCCGCGTGCGCTCGAGGCGCGCGCGGAGATCGGCGAGCACTTCGTCGGAGACATCGATCTTAAACGGTTCGATTTTGCCCTGCGCCATTTCCGTCCGTCCTGTCCGTTCTTCTCTACGATCCCTCAATCACTTGGGCGCGAGCGCTTCCTTGACCAACTGGCTCGCCACCCGTCCGTCGAGCTGCGCCCCGAAGCGGTCTTTGAGCGCCTTCATCAGCGGTCCCATCTGCTTCACCCCGGCAGCCACCTGCTCGGCGATCGCCGCGCGCAGTTCATCCTCGCCGAGCGCCGCCGGCAGGTAAGAGTCGAGCACGCGCGCCTCCTCCTCGTTCTGCGCCACCAGGTCTGCGCGTCCGCCCTGGCGCGCGAATCCCAGCGTCTCGTCGCGCCGCGCCCGCTCGCGCTTGATGATCTGGACTATCTCGGTCTCGTTGGCCTCGCGGCGGACGTCCTTTTCGACGCGCGTGATTTCGGCCAGTACGCCCCGCAGCGTCATCGTGCGCAACTTGTCGCTGCTCTTCATCGCGGCCTTGAGGTCTTCCTGCAGCTTCTGCTTCACCTGGGTCTCTCCCACGGCCTTGCGGATATGCACCGGTCGCGCCGCCGCGATCGGGCGGCGCCGCGGCAGCTCTTGTGAGCTGTATATATGTTGATTCGCACTTGACCGCATCTCCACTCTACAATCGACGCTGTGAGGCTTGAAAGCCGCGCCAAATTTTTTTGGAGGCTGGACCGATGGCTCAAATGATCAATCGCATAACGGAATACGGCAAGCAGATCGATTTCGGCAGGACCGCGAGCGATTACGGCCGCTATCGCGCCGGCTTTCCCGATCAGCTCTACCGGCGGCTGGAAAGCTTCGGCGTCGGAGTCGCCGGGCAGCGCGTGCTTGACCTCGGCACAGGCACCGGATTTCTCGGCCGCGGCTTCGCACGCCAGGGATGCCGCGTCACGGGACTGGACATCTCGCCCGCTCTGATGCAGGAGGCGCGGCGTCTCGACGACGCCGAGGCTCTGGCGATGCGTTACGTTCGCGCACGCGCCGAAGCGCTCGCGTTCAAGGATCGCAGCTTCGAGGTAGTGAGCGCGGGTCAGTGCTGGCATTGGTTCGATCGCCCGCGCGCGGCGCTGGAGACGCGCCGGATACTGGTGCCCGGCGGCTTCCTGGTGATCGCGAGCTACGACTGGATCGCGCTGCCAGGCAACGTGGTCGAAGCGACGGAGGAGCTAATCCTGAAGCACAATCCAAAGTGGGCGCTGAGCGGCGGTTTGGGAATTCATCCCGTCTACGCGCGCGACGCCGCGGTCGCCGGTTTCGGCGAGATCGAGTGTTTCAGCTTCGACGTTTTTCAACCATACAGCCATGAGGCCTGGCGCGGACGGATTCGCGCCAGTGCCGGCATTGCCGCGAGCCTCGGCCCGGAGCAGGTCGCGCGCTTCGACGACGAGTTGCGCGAGACGCTGGCGCAACGCTTTCCCGAACGCCCTTTTCCCGAAGACCCGATGCGCGTGCATCATCGCGCGTTCGCGATGGTCTGCCGCGTTCCGCTGGACGCGCGGCCCGATACAGATTAAATGGAAACTTCCCCGCCGCTTTGGCTATGACGAAGGCGGGGTTGGGGGATAAGGGGATCCGCAGTTTTCCTGCGCGGGGTTTCCGGCTCGGGCGCGGCGCGAAGCCGCGGCCGCCGGGTGCAAAAAGCCGTCCGAGGTCGAGGCTGTCCTGATCTCCGCTACATCGAAGGAGAGTACCAGAGTGAGGAGAGAATCACAGATCAGCAGCGGCATCGGCCCGGCGTCGTGGCGACTTTCGCGGGCGGGGCAAACTCGCTTTCCGGTCTTCCGCGCGCTCACGTTCGCAGTTGCCATCGTGGCTTGTGGTGCCGCGACGGCTGCGGCCGAGGGTGCCGCCGCTCCTACCAGGCATAGCGTCGAACAGTGGCTGGCTCAGAACGCGAACGCCAAGCCTGACTTCAAGCCCGGCGACGTTCTGACCGTCAAGGACCTGGAGCGGGCACGTCCGTTTATCGTGCCCGGCTACTTCGGCCAGCTCAACTTTCCTCAACTGAAGATGGAGATCGTCGAGCCGCGCAGCCATATGCCGCGGAAGGACTATGCCGACTGCACCGAGAAGTACCAGGCGCAGGTAAAGCTCAAGAGCGACGGCACGATCGATAACTACGTCTGCGGTCAGCCCTTCTCCGACGCCTCACTGAGCTCTGCCGATCCGCAGTCGGGATTCAAGGCGGCCTGGAATTTCGAGTACCGCTGGCAGAATTACGGGCCGCTCGATCTCAATTTTATGTTCATCTTCGACCGCTTCGGTGGCAACCATGACGGCTCAGCGCCCAACGTGATCGAATCTCCTCCGGTGACCTGGACCGGCGGGCAGCATTTCACCAGCACGATGCCGACCGACGCGGCCAAGTTCTTCGGCGGCGGCGGCACCTTTCTCAAGACACTGAGCAGCTTCTACCAGCGCGTCTACTACAGCCACCTGGCGCAGCGCGCCGCCGAAGGTGGCGTGCTGCCGGTGCCCAACGCCAAGGAATTTTTCTGGAAGGAGTTCGAGGGTTTCTTCGCGCCCTACGACGTGCGCGGACAGGTCTTCATTACCTACCGTTACAATGACCCGTATCACACCGACGACGCCTGGGCCTACGATCCGCAGTTGCGGCGCGTGCGGCGCATCTCGGTCGAGATCAAATCGGATTCGTTGGTCGGAACCGAGCAGACCGAAGAGGACTTCAACACCTTCTCCGGCCGCATGGTCCGCTGGAACTGGAAATTCCTCGGCTGGCGCAACCTGCTGTGCGTGATGGATTCGAAGTACGACTACGGGCATTTCTACGGTTCCAACGGCGTCGTGCCCGACGACGTATGGTCGATGCGCCGCTTCGCGGTGATCGAGCGCACGCCCAAGGAACTGCACCATCCTTACAGCAGCGTGATGATGTTCTGGGACTCCGAGGACTGGCATCCCTGGATGGCGGTGATGTTCGATCGTCAGCAGAACCTGTTCAAGTCGCTCACATACACTTTCCGCTGGAGCGAGGACTTCAAGGAATGGGCCGAGCTTAACCACGGCATCCAGGCGGCCCAGCTCCAGGGGTTAGCCGCGATCGATTACCACAATCAGCGCGCCACGATATTCCCGGCCTTTGGCGCCGGCTTCCCCGACGTCGACGTCAATCATGTCGACAAGTTGTTCGACATCAGCAAGCTCGAGGAATTCCATCGCTAAGCGCGGTCGGGACTGACTATTCAGAGAAGTATGAAGTGCGGCAAGAATGAGGCGCAGGAAGAATGATGTGTGGACGGACCGCCGCGGACGAGGATCGCCACGATGAGCCTGCGGACCCCGGTCGATGAACAACGCGAGCCGATGTCCCTGGGCATCTTCATGCCCAACTGCAGCTATACCGCGTCGATCAGTACCTACAAGCCCGACCCCGACGATTGGACCTACGAGTCGAACCTGCGCATCGCGCGCGTTGCCGAGACGGCCGGCTTCGACTTTCTCTTCCCGATCGCGAAATGGCGCGGCTTTGGCGGCAAAACGAACTACCTGGGGACCTCACTCGAAACCATGACCTGGGCCTCCGCGCTGCTCGCGCAGACCAGCCGCATCCGCGTCTTCTCGACCGTTCACGTGCCGATCTTTCATCCGCTGGTCGCGGCCAAGATGGGCGCCACCATCGACCACATCAGCAACGGACGCTGGGGCCTCAACGTGGTCAGCGGCTGGAGCGAGCACGAGTTCGGCATGATGGGTATCGAGGTCCTGCCGCACGCCGAGCGCTACCAGCGCACCGAGGCGTATATCGAAATTCTCAAGGGCCTATGGACCAGCGAGCCCGGCACATTCGATCACGAATCGAAGTGGTACCGGATTCGCGGCGGCTGGGTAAGTCCGCTGCCGGTTCAGCGGCCCCATCCGCCGATCGCCAACGCCGGCGTTTCCGAGGATGCCAAGCGCATAATCGCCCGGCTCTGCGACATGGCCTTCATCAGCCTGTTTTCATTCGATGCGACTGCTGAAGTGACCGCCGACATTCGCGCGCGTGCCGCGCAATTCGGGCGCAAGGTCAAATGCTGCACCTATCCGTTTGTGGTATGGCGCGAGACCGAGAAAGAGGCGGAAGAGGAGCGCCGGCGCATTGTCGAGAACATCGACCAGGAGGCGGTCGAAACCTGGGCGCGCGGCCTCCTGGTACAGAGCGGATCGTTCGACCAGTTTTCGCTCGAGAAGCTCGCGGTAGGCGGTGGCGGACTGCCGATCTTTGGCACCGCCGAGCAAGTGGCCGAAAAGCTCGCGCAGCTATATCGCGACGGGATCGACGGCGTGCTTCTCACCTTCCTGGATTTCTACCAGGACACGATCCGCTTCGAACACGAGATCAAGCCGCTGCTGCGTCAACTCGGCGTGCTGCGCTGACGGCGTATCATTCGATGCAGGTCAGCACGGCGAAGCCGCGCGCGCTCGCGTCGGCATAGAAATCCCTGAGCTTGCGGAACTCCGGCATCAGCCAGTCCGCGCCGGTGACGTCCCAACCCCCGGGATAGATGCCGCTGCTGGTCATCCGAGGGGGATCGAAACGCGCCTTCATTTCGGTCTCGAGAGACGCGCGGCCAAGCTCGCGTGCGGTCGCCGCCACCTGCGCCGCGCTGAAGTAGCGTGCGGCGCCGTAACCGCTGAAGTCCTCGCCGATATCGGTGCCGCCCATCACCGCCTGGCTCGCAACCGTGGAGCCCGGCTCCGTTTCACCGCACAGCAGGTAGTGGACGCCGTGCCATCCCTTGTCGAGCGAGATCACCGCGCCCTTGCCCTGCTGTGCGGAACCGCCTGCCGCGGGCGGCTGGCGCTGCCCCAGCCGCGTCATGATGCCGGCCAGCACGTCGCCACCTTTGCCGCTCTGCAGCGCCTCGGCGTCAAGGCCCAAGGCCTCGAGTCGCTTGGTCAGCGCTTCGCGATGCGCCGGATCCATCCTCTCGAGCGTACCGGCGAGCAAGGCCGGCGCGCGGCTGGCGAACAGCTTCTGCATGTTTTCCATCGCCGCCGCCGGCGCAGCTCCGGGCCCCTCGTCGTTGAAGAGTTCCTCCACCGATTCGGGATCGCCGAGAAGTTTTTGCAGCAGGGCCGGGGTCACTTGAACGAACCGCGCAATCATCGACATGGCTGATGCTTCCCCCCTTTTGGTCAGCTATTCACCGCCAGCCTAGTCTAATTGCCATGCGTAGCCATTTCTAGTCTCTCGTAAACTGTTTTGGACATAACATTCCAGTGAATGAGACCAGAAAAGCGCCGCTTCCCGGCTCAGTTTGCTTTCAACCCTTCGTGTGTCTGCACGACTTCCGCCAGGCTGCTGTGAGTGTTTCTGTGGTCGAACTTGATGGCTCCGGTGCCTTTCAACACCATCGTTTGGGCGACTTCCATTTGCAGGTACTCCCTGCCCTCGGGCAGGCGGACGGTTACGCGATGCTCCTGGCTGGTGTTGGGCAGGATCAGCGGGCCGGAGACGGTCTCGAGCGCTCCCGCAATCACCACCCGCGCCTTGCGTTTTTTCTTGTCAAACTCGAACTCGATCGGCACGAACTGCGGTTCGTAGAGGTTGCTGATGGTGGAAGCCAAAAATTCAAACCATGCATTACCCGCCTGTCCGCTGAGGATCGTGAGTAAAGCGTCGCGCTGTTGCTGGGTCGCTCGATGGTCGATGAAAGCCTGCAGGGAGCCGCTGCCCTCGTGAAGCGGCCCTGGCCATTTGTAGGTGGCGACCCAACTCAAGCCGTCCAGCCCGACGTTAGCGAAGTGGCCCTGCTCGATGAACATTCCGGCCATGCCCTCGCATCCCTTGTCCGGATACGGGATGCCGACTGTATCGCACGGACAACTCGCGAGGCAGTTGCAGTTTTTCAAATAGTGGCCCTTCATCAGCCAGTTGATCTGTGCCATGAATTCCCCCTCGCCGGATGTCGTCTGCGCTTTTTGTCGGATACCGAGTTTTCTCCCAACGCCGGGTTACTGCAAGAAGCCGCGGGCGGCGGTTGTCGACTTGCGCGGGTCTGAAGGGTTATCCTGCGCGTTGCCGGCTAAACCAGATGGCAGAAGTCCCGACCGCTACTGAGTTAAGAAGATTCATCGAGGAGCTTTACGCCCGCGGCACGATTCGCGGCGAGGACGGAACCGAGCATCGGTTTCTCCCGATGAGCGTGACGCCCGACCGCGGCGCCTTTATTCGCGATGTATGTCGGGCCGAAAGAGCAACGTCGGTGCTCGAGGTCGGCATGGCGTGGGGCCTGTCCACGCTCCACATCCTGGAAAGCCTCCTGAGCAATGGCGCCGGTGCGCGCGCGCACGTAGTCGTTGATCCACATCAGACCAGCAGATTCCACGGCGCCGGCAAACAAGTATTGCGCGAGGCCGGGGTCGAGCAGTTCGTCGAGTTTCACCAGCAGTACTCGGAACTTCTGCTGCCGCAACTGCTCAGCGAGGGGCGCGTGTTCGACTTCGTCTTTATCGACGGTCTGCACCGGTTCGACCACGTATTCGTCGATCTTTTTTATACTCATCGGCTGCTGAAACCCGGTGGCGTGGTAGTGCTCGACGACGCCTTTGCCGACTCGGTAAATTTCGCCTGCCGATTCGTACGAACTAACTATGATTATTTGCCGGTGGCTCAGCATCCTGCCGGCGCCCCGCCATTCGACGATGATTCTGCGCCCGCAGCCTGGAGACCCATGATGGTGGTGCTGCGCAAGCCGGCCGAGGAAGTGCAGCGCGACCGGTTCCATTTCGTGCCCTTCTTCCCGCGCCCACTGCGTGCGGAGCAAGAGCGCGAAGAGCATCCCGCACCCTCGATGACAAAGGCGCCTGAGCCGAAGGTCCGGGCCAGCATTCTTCGTCACAATGCGCGGCTCGCTTTGCGCACGCGTGGGGGAGATCGAATCGCGGCGCGCAGAGATCTTGTTGAAGCGCTGAGACTTGAGCCGTTCCATCTGAAGGCCTACCTGCGCTTGATCGGCACCTTCCTTCCGCAGCGAATGGTGCGTGCGCTGTCGGCATCGGCGCGAGTCGATAAATGACTATTCAGCGAGAGATGACTTTTAGACAGATAGCGATTTTTTGACAAGCCTGAGCGGAGCCGAGGGCAGGCGATCCGCGGGAGGACAAACCTGATGGATTTCGGGATCAGTTATCCGACTTACATTCGAGCCTGGCAGGACGTGAGGATGGCCGAGGACTATGGCTTTAGCCACGCCTGGTTCGACGATTCGCACATGTGCTACAGCGACATCTTCGCCACGATGGCGCTGGCGGCCGAGCACTCGCGCCATAGCCGCATCGGCACCTTCGTACTATGCGCGGGCAACCGCTCCACCCCGACGGTCGCAACCGCGATGACCACGCTCAACGAGCTTGCGCCCGGGCGCGTCATACTTGGTATCGGCACCGGCTTCAGCGCCCGCAACGTGATGGGTATGCCGCCCACGCCGCTAAAGGTCCTGGCGGAGGAGGTCGAATTGCTGCGCAAGCTGATGGCGGGAGGCGAAGCGCGTTACCGCGAGGGCGATCGCGAGCGTGAAGTGCGCCTGCTCCATCCCCGGATGGGGTTCGTCAACGTCGAAGACCATATCCCCATCTATGTGGGCGCCAATCTGCCAGGGGCGCTGCGCGTCGCGGGCGAGGTGGGCGACGGCTGGATCACGGTGGGTTCGGATCCCGCGATGATTCGCGACGGCCTAGCCACGTTTCGTCAGGCGGCTCAGGCGCGCGGGCGCAAGCCTGGCGCGATACCAACCGCGATAGTCACTGCGGGATGCGTGCTCCGGCAGGGTGAGGACATCATGTCGCCGCGGGTGTTCAATCGCCTGGGTTCGTGGGGCGCGCTATGCCTGCATACGATATGGGATCCCGCGCCGGAGCGGACGCCGATAGGCCCCTTCGCGCCGCCGCAGTTCCACGAGCTCGCCCGGCGCTACTTTGAAGAATACATCATGAAGATGGGCACACCCTGGGAGAAGCGCTACCAGCAGATCCATCTGGGCCATCTGATCTTCACCAAGGAGGGCGAGGAGCGTTTCATCACGCGCGAGCTGCTGGAGGCTACCACGATCACCGGCCCGGCCTCGGCGGTGATCGAGCGAATCAAGGAACTGGAGGAGGCAGGCGTCACCTGCGTGGGGCTGCGCCTGACCGGAACCGACGGCCGCGAGCTGATTCGCGAATTCGGCAACGAGGTCATCGCCCGCTACTAGGCCGCGCCGCTGCGCTGATCTTGCGGCCCAAAACTACGCGCCCGCCGACGACCTCGCCGCGTGCGCCTCATTCTTGTGGCAACAGCGGGGCGGGCTCAGAGCAAATCCGAGGGGGTAGCGCTTTCTCTAAAGACCTATTGCCGCGTGAGCGTCCGCGAGCGAGCAGCACGAGCGCCTCGTCGGCACGAGGCTGCCGACACTGAAGGCGATGAGCCGGGTGCGACACGTACCAAGTCAGCGCCACTATCAACGCAAGAATCGCCAGCCCAAGCGCGAGTTGCTGAATCGACACATCAAGTAGGGTGTAAAGATTTGCTAGAGCGACCATCGTTGTTCCTCCCAGAGTGCTTGCGACGGCCTGAAACTCGCTTCGCGCCGTCGAACATAAGGCGTTACAAGACGAGGAACGCTGCGACGCCGTCACGGAACAATCGTTCAGTGCGGGTGAACTGAGGGGCTAGAGCTGCCAGGAGGCGGGAAGGCGAGAGTCCGGGGTATAGCTGCAGAACGTCCCGGTTCGGATGCTGTTGGTGAGGAGGGTGGCCAAAGCCGGGTCGTGCTCGGCGATCCTTTCTAAGGCTACTTTGATGGCGCGGGTTACGTTGATCCGGGCTCGCTCGGAAGCCGAGGCCGCCCGCCGATCACGGCCGCCCAACCCGACCGCCCTAGAGAGCTCCCGGCCAAGAGTTTCAATCTCATCCTCAAGCCGATCGACCAGCTCAAGCTGGTTAAGCTCGCGCGCTTCCTCGAGCTGCTCGCGTAGTTCTGCGGTTCGCCGCTTGTAGGCGGCCTTCGCCTGGGCGTCCAGCATCTCCCCGGCATCGCCCATCCGGCCCACAGTGAGATCGGACTGCGTGGCCTGCTCTTCGGTGGCCGCTTCCGCCAACTCGTGGGCATCGCCCTGCTTGCCGCCAGTCTTGGTGGCCAGTGAGAGCACGTGGAATTCCTCTCCCGGATGGCCGAGCAGATACGCAATGTAAGCCAACCCTCTGACGTCCCTTAGTCGGAAGACTTCACCCCTACAGGCAATGGTCCAAAACTCGCCCTCTTTGCTGAAGATGCCCTGGGCCGCCTCGGGAGCCGATGACAACTTCGAAGAGTCAGGGGAAGGCACTCCGACCCCTTCGATGGGATCGCCAAGAAACTCCGCTATGGCGCGCAGCAGCGGTCGCGTGTCGCTAAAGAAGAAAATGTGAGCGTCACCCTGCAACGGGACGAACCGAGCGCCCGGAATTCCCGCTGCTAGTTCGCGGCCCGCTTCGAACGCTATCAGCCGATCGTTGCGATAATGGACGACCAGAGTTGGCACTCTGACCTTGGGAAGCAGATCCCGCACGTCCATCGACCCCAACGTGATTAGCTGAGCGAATATTTCGGGCGTCACGCCTTCCTGCAGGAGGCGGAAGTACCATTGCAGCGAAACGGCATCGAACGAACGCCCGAGCACCGTCTCCATCAATGATAGCGACGCCATCCGCCAACTCGACAGCGTCAGCGTACGAAGCGCGTCTTGACTCTTGAAGTAGTCGCCCCCGAAAGGACTGCCCCGCCATAGAGCGTGAGCACCACACAAAATCAAATGTGAGACACGATCGGGAAACTTTACCGCGTAGGCTATAGCCGGAGCGCTTCCGTGCCGCTGCCCCCAGAGCACAAAAGACTTTAGCCCAAGTTCTTTGACGATAGTATCGATGGTTCGTATTTCTGAGTCGAGCGAAAAGTCGCTCCGGTTCCGATCGGACAGACCACAGCCGTGGTTATCGTAGCGCACGACCATGTGATGCTGGCCGATTGTCTCCCAGAAGTCCCGAACGCGCGGCTCCTCCCATTCCAGTTCGAGATGAGAGACGCCCGGGGCAGCGACCACCAAGGGTGGCCCGCTGCCCACTGTTGCATAGGCGATGCGGACGCCATCTGCGGTAGAGCAGAATCCGATCCGTTGCTGCATGAGGCGCTTACCCACGACCTGCTTTGGTGAGCATCTTCACATGAGATGCGGCGTGCTGCAATTATGATGGCCGAGCGAATTGGCAAACTGCGCGAGCGCTACCTGGAAATTCATGCGCGCGGCCTTAAGCCGATCGATGAGCTGCGTGCGGCCGCGAGCTGATTCGCGAATTCGGCAACGAGGTAATCGCCCGCTACTACTGTCCTGAATCATGTGGGATCTTCAACTGTGAAGGCGGGTCGGAATCGACTTGTAGCCAACGATGAAGTTCGAGCGCATTCGTTGCACAGGACCGCAGGGCTGCGCCTCGGGATATCGGCGAAGGAACTCTTCATAGAACGTGCGGATCTGCATTTCGGCGAGTCGCGCCCCAAGACAGAAGTGTTGACCGGTTCCGAACCCGATATGAGGCGGCTCGCCGCGCGCGACGTCAAAGCGATCTGGATCGGCGAACATCGCCTGGTCACGGTTACCCGAGCAATACCACATGATTATCTTGTCGCCCGGTCGGACCGACTGA
>Ga0209526_10003057_pt1 | contig 11349 bp, 10 predicted proteins | sample JacPinW_OM2H0_M1_FD_188566 | JGI IMG/M metagenome (GOLD analysis project Ga0209526, IMG submission 188566) | Forest soil microbial communities from Algoma, Ontario, Canada - Jack Pine, Ontario site 1_JW_OM2H0_M1 (SPAdes) (version 2) | ecosystem: Environmental > Terrestrial > Soil > Boreal...
CGATGGAGCCGGGCGCCGCGATCGCGACGATCCGGCCGTGGCGTATGGCGATGTCGGCCCGTCGTCGCGCGTCGCCGCTGCCGTCGATTACGTCGCCGCCGGTCACCAGGCAGTCGAGCATCGGGCACCCCCCGGTTTGATGACGTTAGCGTCAGGCTACTGGCGTGCAGCGCGAGACGCGGAGGCGACATGGGTGTCGTTGCGGTGACGGGGTCGACCGGGGGGATCGGTCGGGCGATCTGCGAGCGGATCGAGGCCGAGGGCGGGCGCGTCATCGGGGTCGACGTGCGCGGAGCGGACGTCGAGGCCGACCTGTCGACTGCGGCCGGGCGTGACGCGGCCGTCGCCGCCGTGCAGGCCGCCTGTGATGGTGTCCTCGACGGGCTGGTCGTGTGCGCGGGCCTCGGCGGAACCGTGAAACCGGCTTCGCTCGTCGCGCGGGTGAATTACTTCGGCGCGGTCGGGCTGCTCGACGGCCTGCGGCCATGCCTTGCGCGCGGTACCAGGCCCGCCGCGGTGGCGATCTCGCCGAACAGCGCGACCGCCGTACCACCGGGCAACGACGGTCTGGTCGAGCGGTTCCTCGACGGTGACGAGGAGGGCGCGGCCGCGCTCGCGGACCAGACCGACGGAGAGCTCGTGTACGCGCGTTCGAAGCTCGCGCTGGCCCGCGCGGTACGGCGTCGCGTCTCGGAGTGGGGCCACGACGGCATCCGCCTCAACGCGGTCGCGCCCGGTCCGGTGCTCACCCCGTTGACCGAGGCCGCGCTCCGAGACCCGGTCTCGGGGCCGCTGATCCGAGCGTTTCCGGTGCCGCTCGAGCGGTGGGGAGAGCCGGCTGAGATCGCCGACGCGGTGTGGTTCCTGCTCGGGCCGCGCGGCGCGTGGATACACGGCGTCGTGCTGTTCGTCGACGGCGGAACCGACGCGCTGCTGCGGGGTGACGTGTACTGATCGGGATCTGACACGTCGTCAGCGCGCTCCTACACTGCCCCGGCGTGGACCTGCGCTACACCGCTGAGGAGGAGCGCTTTCGCGCCGAGCTGCGCGACTGGCTGGAGCATGTCCTCCCCGCGTTGCCGCCGGAGCCTGATCGCAACGACTGGCCCGCGCGACGTACGTATGACACCGCGTGGCAGCGGATGCTGTTCCAGGCGGGGTACGCCGGCATCAACTGGCCGACGGACTACGGCGGCCGTGGCGCGTCACCATCGCAACACCTGATCTTTCTGGAGGAGACGGAGCGCCTGCACGCGCCGTACGTGGGAGCCAACTTCGTCGGTCTGCTGCACGCGGGCCCCACGCTCATCGCCGAGGCCGACGACGAGCAGCGCACCCGGCACCTGCCCCGGATCCTGCGTGGTGACGAAGTGTGGTGTCAGGGATTCTCCGAGCCCGGCGCCGGGTCCGATCTCGCGTCGTTGCAGACACGCGCCGTGCGCGACGGTGACGACTACGTCGTCAGCGGTCAGAAGATCTGGACGTCGCACGCCGAGGTTGCCGACTACTGCGAGCTGCTCGTGCGCACCGATCCCGACGCGCCGAAGCACTGTGGCATCACGTGGCTGATCCTGCCCATGGACACGCCCGGGATCGACGTGCGCCCCTTGCGCACGATCCAGGGCAGCACCGAGTTCGCCGAGTTGTTCCTCGACGAGGTCCGCATCCCGGTCGTGAACCGCGTGGGCGCGGAGAACGACGGGTGGCGTGTCGCGATGGTGACGTTCAGCTTCGAGCGCGGCACCGCGTTCGTGAGCGAGATGTTGCAGTCGGTCGAGCTCTTGCGGTCGCTCGCGAAGATCGCAAAGGACACCGGTCGTGACGACGCCGGTGTGCGGCGTGAGCTCGGTCATCTTGCCGCGGAGCTCGACGCGCTCTGGGCGTTGACGAAGCGGAACGTGTCGCAGGCCGCCCGCACAGGGGTGCCGGGCGTGGGCGGCTCCGTGTTCAAGCTGCACTATTCCGAGGTGCGTCACCGGCTCGGCGAGCTTTCGATGCGGGTGCTCGACCGCGCCGGCCTGTCGATCGCCGACATCGACGGCATCCAGAACGGCGCGCTGGTGTACGGGCAGATCCACGCGCTGTCGCTCACCATCGCCGCGGGCACGTCACAGATCCAACGCAACATTGTCGGCGAACGCGTGCTGGGCCTACCCAAGGAACGCTGAACACGCTCAGTTGGGACACTTTGTCGACCTATAGGGCCAGTTTCTGTCCCAACTGGCGGGGGTGACACATGGACTTTGAACGGTCGGAGGACGAGGCCGCGCTGCAGGCGGGCGTGCGCAGGCTCTGTGAGGGCCGGTTCCCGATGGAACGGGTGCGGGCCGCGCAGGAGCACGCCGGTGTCGACCGCGACGGGTGGCGCGAGCTCGCCGACGCGGGCGTGTTCGCCTTGCGCGTCCCCGAAGCCGACGGCGGCGTCGGACTCGGCATGACCGAAGCGGTGCTCGTGTTCGAGGAGCTGGGTCGCGCGCTCGTTCCCGGACCGCTGGTGGGCTCGCACGTCGCCGCGGGACTGGTCGACGGTGCCGCCGACGGCTCGCGGGTCGTCGGCATGCTCGACGGGCGCGACGCGCCGGTGGTCGTCGAGCACCTTGGCGGCCTCGACGTGGTGCTCATGATCGACGACGAGGGTGTGCACGCCCTCGATCCCGGCGCGATCGAAGCCGAGGAGATGTCGCGGCCGCTCGACCCGTTGACACCCGTGCACCGTGTGACCCCACCCCTGCCGGCCGGGCAGCTGGTCGGAGGCCCCGACGCCGTCGCCCGCATGGAGGTCGACGGTGCCGCGCTCGTCGCCGCACTCCAGCTCGGGATCGCGGAGGCCGTGACCGACCTCTCGGTCGCGTACGCCAAGGAGCGTCAGCAGTTCGACCGGCCCATCGGGTCGTTCCAGGCCGTGAAGCACTTGTGCGCCGACATGCTCGTGCGCACCGAGGTCGCGCGCGCGGCGGTGTACGCGGCCGGTGTCACCCTCGACGATCCCGAGGTCGGTGACCCGCAACGGGCGGTGCACGCAGCGAAGGTCACCGCGGGCGAGGCCGCGGTGCGCAACGGCAAGTCGGCGATCCAGGTGCACGGCGGGATGGGCTTCACGTGGGAGGTCGACGCACATCTGTACCTGAAGCGGGCGTGGTGGCTCGACACGGTCCTCGGCTCGGTCGACGCTCACGCGTCGGCGATGGCCGCGCTGCTGTGACGCGGTAGCTTCCGTCGATGGAGCTGGAGCTCAGTCCCGCGCAGCGCAGCCTGCAGCACGAGTTGCGCGAGTACTTCGAGGAGCTGATGACGCCCGAGCGCCGGGCCGGCCTCGGGTCCGGCGCCGAAGCGGCGGGACCGGCCTATCGCGACGTCGTGCGCCAGATGGGGCGTGACGGATGGCTCGGTGTGGGGTGGCCCAGGGAGTACGGCGGGCAGGGACGTTCACCGCTCGAGCAGTACATCTTCTTCGACGAGGCTCAACGCGCCGGCGTGCCCGTCCCGCTGGTCACGCTCAACACCGTCGGCCCGACCCTGATGCGCTTCGGCGACGACGCGCAGAAGGCCTCCTTCCTCCCGCTCATCCTCTCCGGCGAGTTGCACTTCGCCATCGGCTACACCGAGCCCGCCTCGGGAACCGACCTCGCGTCGTTGCGCACCCGTGCCGTGCGCGACGGTGACGAGTACGTCGTCAACGGCAACAAGGTGTTCACCACCGGCGCGCACGACGCCGACTGGATCTGGCTCGCGTGCCGCACCGATCCCGACGCCCGCAAGCACAAGGGAATCTCGATCCTGCTCGTCGACACGTCGCTGCCCGGGTTCAAGCACTCGCCCATCTGGCTCCTCGGCGGCGGTCACACCAACGCGACGTACTACGAAGACGTGCGCGTGCCGGTCTCGTGTCTCGTGGGGAACGAGAACGAGGGGTGGAAGATGATCACCACCCAGCTGAACCACGAGCGCGTTGCCCTGGCCCCTGCGGGCCAGACCGCACGGCACCTCGGAGAGGTTCGCCGGTGGGCCCGGGAGACCGATCTGGCCGACGGCACGCGCGTGATCGACCACGAGTGGGTGCGGTTGGCTCTGGCGCGGGTCCACGCGAAGGTCGAGGTGCTGACGCTCGCCAACTGGCGGGTGGCCGCGAGCCTTGCCGATGGCGCGCTGAACCCCGCGGAGGCCTCGGCGATGAAGGTCTTCGGCACCGAGCTGCGCGTCGAGGCCGGGCGCCTGCTCATGGAGGTGCTCGGTTCGGCGGGATACCTCAAGGCCGGCACGCCCGGTGCGGCGCTCCGTGGGGAGCTCGAGCAGGCTTACCGGCACGCGCCGGTCGGCACGTTCGGCGGCGGGGTGAACGAGGTGCAGCGCGAGATCATCGCCATGGCGGGTCTCGGCATGCCGCGCGCGCCGCGCTAGCCGATCGCGGCGTGCGGTTCGCCGGCGCGGTTCGGCTTCAGTCCTTGGCGTTGAACCTGATCGGCAGGTGCTTGAGGCCGTTGATGAAGTTGGACCGCAGCCGCTTCGGCTCGTCGGTGAGCTCGATGTCGTCGAGACGGTCGAGCACCGCGTCGAACATCACGCGGATCTCGAGCCGCGCGAGGTTCGAGCCGAGGCAGAAGTGCGGTCCGCCGCCACCGAAGGCGACATGTTCGTTGGGACTGCGGGTGATGTCGAACGTGTAGGGGTCGGTGAACACCGACTCGTCGCGGTTGGCGGAGATGTACCAGATGACGACCTTGTCGTTCTCCTTGATCGGCTGGCCGCCGATCTCGGTGTCGCGGGTCGCGGTCCGCCGAAAGTGCATGACGGGCGTGCCCCACCGCAGCATCTCGTCGACCGCGCTGGGCATGAGCGAGCGGTCTTCGCGCAGCTTCTGCATCTGCTCGGGGTGCTCGATGAGGGCGCGCATGCCGTGCGAGATGAGGTTCCGTGTCGTCTCGTTCCCGGCGACCGACAGCAGCAGGAAGAACATGTCGAGCTCGAGCTCACTCAGACGGTCGCCGTTGATCTCGACCTGGTTGAGCACGCTGATGATGTCGTCGTGCGGGTTGACGCGCTTCTCGTCGGCGAGCTGGTGCGCGTAGGTGAACAGCTCCATCGCCGCCTGCTGGGGCGCGTCCGCGGCGACCTGGTACTCGGGGTCCTCCGAGCCGATCATCCGGTTGCTCCAGTCGAAGACCTTGTGGCGGTCTTCCTGTGGCACACCCATGATGTCGGCGATGACCTGGAGCGGGAGCTCGGCCGCGACCTCGGTGACGAAGTCGCACTCGCCCTTGGCCGCGACGACGTCGATGATGCGCGCGGTCAGCTCACGCATCTGCACCTCGAGCTTCGACACCATGCGCGGCGTGAAGCCCTTGTTCACCAGCAACCGGTACCGCGTGTGCATCGGCGGGTCCATGTTGAGCATCATCATCCGCTGCTGCGCGAGGTCTTCCTCGGCCATCTCGGTGATGAGCGCGGAGCCGCGAGCCGACGAGAACCGCTCGATCTCACGGTTCACCTCGACGACGCCGTGATAGTCGGTGACCGCCCAGAACCCGCGGCCGCCGGGCTCGTCCTCCTCGTGCCAGAAGACCGGTGCCTCGCGCCGCAGCGTGTCGAACATCTCGAACGGGACGCTCGGGACGTACCGGTCGCGGTCGATGAGGTTGATGTCGCTCAGCTGCATGTTGCCGTTCCTCCGAGGGCTATCGCCCGCGCGGTCCGATCCGTACCGGCGGCATTCGTTCAGGAGAAGGCAGGGATGACGTGCTTGCCGATCAGCTCGATCGACTGCATCACCTTGTCGTGCGGGATCTTGTAGGGGTTGACGAGGCAGAGCAGCAGGTCGCATCCGGCCGCCTCGTAACGCTTGGCGGTCTCGATGCACTCATCGGGATCGCCCACGACCGACGCTCCCGAGTCGTGGATGTAGTCGAAGTTGAGGTGGTCGAGCGCGCCGGCGCGGTGGTGCTCGAGCGGCGCGGCGGCGTAGCTGTACGTGCCCAGATCGGTGCCCTCGAGCCACTCGGCGACCGATCCGATGAGCCACGAGCCCCGCCTGACGTACCAGACGAAGCTCTCGGCCGCGGTCTCGTAGGCCTCGTCCTTCGTGGGCGCACAGTGCACCATCGTGAACGTCGCGGCCTGGTCGTTGACGAACTTGCCGACCGGCTCCGCGCACTCGGACAGGCCCTGTCGGTACAGGCCGATGCGCTCGGTGAGCTCCTCGGGTGGGACGCCGACCGTGAACGAGCACAGGCCGATGCCGTGGCGCCCGATCTCGCGGTGACCGTCGGGGCTGCTCGTGGCGCCCCAGATCGGCGGGTGAGGCTTCTGGCGCGGCTTCGGCTGCACCCGCCGGGGCCCGCCCATCTGCCAGTACTTCCCGTCGGCCTGGTACTCCTCTTCCGTCCAGGCCGAGACGATGTGGCGCAATGCCTCGCTCCACATCGCCCTGGTTGCGTGGGGGTCGATATCGAAGCCCTCGAGCTCGGCCCGTGTGGACGACCGTCCCGTTCCGAACTCGACCCTGCCGTCGCTGATGAGGTCGAGCACGGCGACCGACTCGGCGGTGCGAATCGGATGGTTGTACGGCCGTGGCAGCAGGCGCACGCCGTAGCCGAGGCGGATGTCGCGTGTCTGCGCCGCGATCGCGCCGTACAGCACCTCGGGGTTCGAGCAGTGCGAGTACTCCTCGAGGAAGTGGTGCTCGACGGTCCAGAAGGAGTGGAAGCCGACCTTGTCGCCGAGGACGGCCTGCTCGATCGTGTCCTTGTAGGCCCGGTACTCGCTGTCGACATCCCACGGGCGAGCGACGGGGATCTCGTAGAAGAGCGCGAACTTCATGGCCATCGCGAAGGCGACTCCCGAGATGCGCGGCTTGACGGTAGAACACGTTTCATTCCAGCATACGCCGGGCTCGGACAGTGGTGCCACGGGGGGTGCTCATGGGCAAGCTCGATGGCGTGGTTGCGCTGGTCACGGGGGCGGCTTCAGGGCTCGGGCTCGCATGCGCGCAGCGCTTCGCCGATGAGGGTGCCCGGGTCGTCGGCGTCGACCTCCGGGAACCCGACGCGTGGCCGGGCGCGCGCTTCGCAGTGCTCGACGTCAGCGACGAGGCCGAGGTGTCGCGCACCGTGCACGACGTCGTGCGCGAGCACGGTCGCCTGGATGCCGTGTGCAACGCGGCCGGCGTCGCGGGTGGGGGTCCGGTCCACCTCGTGCCACTGGCCGAGTGGGAACGCGTCCTGCGCGTGAACCTCACCGGCTCGTTCCTGGTGTGCAAGCACGCAGTCGTTCCGATGATGGAGCAGGGCTCGGGCAGCATCGTCAACTTCGCGAGCATCGAAGGTCTCGAAGGCACCGAGGGCGGCAGCGCGTACAACGCGTCGAAAGGCGGGGTGGTACTGCTCACGAAGAACATGGCGATCGACTACGGACGCCGAGGCGTGCGCGTCAACTGCATCTGCCCCGGTTTCATCGATACGCCCATGTTCCGTTCGGTGATGGACAGCCCCGGTATGGCGACGTACCGCGAGCGCTACCGCGCGGAGCACAAGCTCGGACGCTTCGGGCGGCCGGAGGAGATCGCCGGCGCGGCCCTGTTCCTGGTGTCCGACGATGCCAGCTTCGTCACCGGCCACGCGCTCGTGGTCGACGGAGGCTTCACCGCCGGCATGCGTGCCGGTGTGCTCGAGGGTCTGGGCCTCTGAGCCCCGCACCGGCCCGGCCGCCCCGTGCAGGCGACGATGTAACGTGTTTCACCCTGACAGGGCGAGGAGGACCGCATGCAGATCGGCTACACCGATGAGCAGCGGGCGTTGCGCGACGAGTTGCGCGCCTACTACGAGCGACTGCTCACGCCCGACGTGCAGGAGAAGCTCTCGCACGCGGGCGGCGTGGGGCCGGAGATGCGCTCGGTCGTCCGCCAGATGGGCGAGGACGGCTGGCTGGGCGTGGGTTGGCCGAGGGAGTACGGCGGGCGCGGCTTCTCGGCGATCGAGCAGTTCGTGTTCTTCGACGAGTCGATGCGGGCCGGTGCACCGGTGCCGATGTTGACGATCAACACCGTCGGGCCGACGATCATGCACTTCGGCACCGAGGAGCAGAAGGACTTCTTCCTGCCCAAGATCGTGAAGGGCGAGATCCACTTCTGCATCGGGTACACGGAACCCGGCGCGGGCACCGACCTCGCCGCGCTGAAGACCAAAGCGGTGCGCGACGGCGACGAGTACATCATCAACGGGCAGAAGATCTTCACCAGCCTCGCCAGCGACGCCGACTACGTGTGGCTCGCGGTGCGCACGAACCCCGAGGTGAAGAAGCACAAGGGCATCTCGCTGTTCGTCGTCCCGATGGACACACCGGGGATCAAGGTCGTACCGATGAAGTTGCTCGGCGACCACGACATCAACCAGGTCTTCTACGAGGACGTGCGGGTCCCCGCCGGCACGCTCGTCGGCGGTGAGAACAATGGCTGGGGTCTGATCACGAGCCAGCTGAACCGGGAGCGGGTCACGTTGTGCTCGGCGGGCATCGTCGAGAGGGCGCTCGCCGATGTCCGTCGCTGGGCCCAGGACACCAAGCTCGCCGACGGCCGTCGCGTGATCGACCAGGAGTGGGTGCAGGTCCACTTCGCGCGCGTGCACGCGAAGCTCGAGTTCCTCCGCCTGGCCAACTGGCAGGTCGCGTGGCAGGCGACCCAGGGGACACTCGACGTCGCGGCGGCGTCGACGATCAAGGTGTTCGGCACCGAGTTCTACCTCGAGGCGTTCCGCCTGCTGATGGAGGTGATCGGGCCGCGTTCGTACCTCAGGGACGGGACGCCGGAGGCGGTGCTCAAGAGCCGGTTGGAGCGCAATTACCGCAGCCTCATCATCCTCACCTTCGGCGGCGGTGTGAACGAGGTCCAGCGCGACCTCATCTCGGTGTTCGGTCTCGGCATGCCCATGGCCGCCAGGTAGGAGAGCGGAGGAACAGGTATGGACTTCTCCTTCTCGGAGGAGCAGGAGGCCGTTCGCGACCTCGCCAAGCAGATCCTCGAGGGGCAGGTCACCCATGAGCGGCTGAAGGAGCTCGAAGCCGGCGACGAGCGCTTCGATCGCAAGCTGTGGCAGGAGCTCGCCAACGCCGGCCTGCTCGGCATCACCCTGCCCGAGGCCGTCGGCGGAGCGGGACAGAGCTTCCTCGCGGCCGCGCTCCTGCTCGAGCAGGTCGGTCGCACCGTCGCGATGGTTCCGGTCCTGCCGACGATCGTGATGGGCGCGATGCCCATCGCCGAGTTCGGCACCGACGAGCAGCAGCAGCGCTACCTGCCGGGCGTCGCCTCGGGCGACACCGTGCTCACCGCTGCGCTCACCGAGTTCGGCGCCGACCCGCTCCACCCGACCACGACTGCGCGGCGCAGCGGCGACGGATGGCGTCTCGATGGCGTGAAGGAGGAGGTCGCGGCGGGGTTGATCGCCGACGCGATCCTCGTGCCCGCGGCCACGGGCGACGGCACCGTCGGGGTCTTCATCGTCGATCCCGGTGCGAAGGGCGTCACGATCGAGCGCCAGGACACGACGAGCGGCATCCCGGAGGCCCGCATCACCCTCTCCGGTGTCACGGTCGGCGCGGCCGAGGTGCTCGGGGATGCCGGCGCCGGGAGCCCGATCCTCGAATGGATCGTCGAGCGCGCGACGGCGGCGTTGTGCGCGACGGCAATCGGCGTGTGCGAAGAAGCGTTGCGCATGACTGCCGAGTACACGAAGACGCGCGAGCAGTTCGAGCGGCCCATCGCGACGTTCCAAGCTGTGGGCCAGCGCGCCGCCGAGGCCTACATCGACACAGAAGCGGTTCGCCTCACTGCCTGGCAGGCGGTGTGGCGCCTCGATGCCGGCCTCCCCGCGGCGGCGGAGGTCGCGGTGGCGAAGTTCTGGACCTCCGAGGGTGGCCAGCGCGTCGTGCACGCCGCGCAGCACCTGCACGGCGGCATGGGCGTCGACCGCGACTACCCGCTCCACCGCTATTTCCTGTGGGCGAAGCAGATCGAGCTGACCCTGGGCAGCGAGACGCCGCAGTTGCTCAAGCTCGGGGCCATGCTCGCGGCCGACCCCGTGTAGCGCTCGCACTTGCGAACCGATCCACGACAGGTCGTCGTCGAGCACGACGGCCTCCGCATCGCCGCGCTCGACTGGGGCGGTGACGGGCCGCCCCTCGTGATGCTCCACCCGAACGGGTTCTGCGCAGGATTGTTCGACCCCATCGCGGTGAGGCTGCGCGGCCGATTCCGCCCGATCGGTGTCGACCTCCGCGCGCACGGCGGGACCGACGAGCCGGCAACCCCGGAGGGATACGCGTTCGAGCACATGGCCGGCGACGTGCTCGCAGTCCTCGACGCCCTGGGTGCTCGCTCTGTGGTCGCGCTCGGCGAGTCGCTCGGCGGCGGCGTTGCGCTCGTCATCGATCGACAACGCCCGGGGTTCGTGCGGCGCCTCCTGCTGTGCGAGGCGGTCGCGTTCTCGCTCGACTTCCCACTTCGGCAGGTGGGCGAGGGTCCGGGCGACGGCGGCAACTACATGGCCGACATCGCCCGCAGGCGCCGGGCCGTATGGCCCGACCGCGAGACCATGATCCGCTCCTACGGCAGCCGGCCACCGCTCGACGAGCTCGCGCCCGAGGCGCTCGATGCCTATGTGCGCTGGGGAACGGTGGAGCGTGCCGACGGCGAGGTCGAGCTCGCATGCCGACCCGAGGCCGAGGCCACGATCTTCGAAGTCACCTCGAACGAGCGGGGTGCGCCCGACGCGTGGAGTCACCTGCCGTCGGTGCAGGCCGACACCACCGTGGTCGCCGGTACGCGGTCGAACCTTCCGGTCGAGTGGTTCGCCGCGCAGGCGGAGGTGGCCGGTTGCCCCTTCCTGCAGCTCGACGGTGGCCACTTCTTCCTGCAGGAGGACACCGAGCGGGCGGTGCGTCTCGTCATCGACCGGCTCGGTGAGTAGCGCTTCCTAGGCGACGACGCCGCGGGTGCGGTACTGCACGATGTCGTCGGCGGAAACGCCCAGCTCGGCCAGTATCTCGTCGGTGTGCTCACCGAGATCCGGTGGCATGGAGCGCGGTTCCCACGGTGTGTCGGCGAAGTCGACCGGCGTCGCCACCATCGTCGCCGCGCCACCGTCGTCGGGCACGTCGACGAACCCGCCGCCGTCGCGGACCTGGGGGTCCTCGATCACCTCTTCCACCGACTGCACGGGTGCCCACCACACGTTCTCGCGGTCGAACATCTGGCCCCACTCCTCACGGGGACGCGTTGCGAAGATCGCGTCGAGGAGCCCGCAGAGCTCGGCGCTGTTCTTCCGACGACCGCGCGCGGAGGCGAAGCGCTCGTCGTCGATCCAC
>Ga0209526_10003058_pt1 | contig 11346 bp, 10 predicted proteins | sample JacPinW_OM2H0_M1_FD_188566 | JGI IMG/M metagenome (GOLD analysis project Ga0209526, IMG submission 188566) | Forest soil microbial communities from Algoma, Ontario, Canada - Jack Pine, Ontario site 1_JW_OM2H0_M1 (SPAdes) (version 2) | ecosystem: Environmental > Terrestrial > Soil > Boreal...
CGACCTTCGCGGTGCGTAGCTGCCTCAACCCAGGACTGCCCAACAACGCCGGCAGCCTAGCTCCGATCAAAGTCACCGCGCCCGAGGGCAGCATCGTCAACTGCAAGTACCCGTCGCCGGTTGCGGCGCGGCACGTAGTTGGAATGTACGTGCCAATGCCCATCCTCAAGGCGCTGCATCATGCGGTGCCCGATCGTGTGCTGGCCGAAGGCCCCGGCGCCGTGTGGTCCGCGCAGGTGATCGGCACACGCGACGATGGCAAGCCGTTCGTGTCGACCCAGTTCAGCTTTTCCGGCGGAATGGGCGCACGCGCCACGAAACCGGGCCCGAGCGCGACCTGTTATCCGACCGGCATCGGCGCCACCCCGATCGAAGTGCTCGAAATGGAGAGCCCGATCGTATTTCGCCGGCGGGAGCTTCGTCGTGGTTCCGGCGGCCGTGGCCGCAGCCGCGGCGGCGACGGACAAGTCGTCGAGTTCGGTGTACGCACCGACCGGCCGTGGACGCTCAATGCGGCGCCGACCGGAACACGCTACGGCGCCGAAGGATTGGATGGCGGCGAAGCGGGCGCGACCGGCGTCTTCAAGGTCAACGGCGCGGCATGGCCGGCCCGCGGCAAGACCGTCATGAACCCGGGCGATATAATCTACATGGAAACGCCGGGCGGCGGCGGCTATGGCCCGCCCGCACCCGAACCCGCGGTGCTCACTAAAATCAAAGCGTGAGGAGGAACGTACGATGGGCGCGACAACGGCCAAGCAGGTTTTTCGATGGAGTGACCTTCCGGCAATCGATCTGCTCGGCGGCACCATGCGCCGCACCGGCTTTCGCAGCGACGGCTGTATTCTCACCTTCAATTGGATCCTGCCGACGATGCCGCGCTGGGAGCCGCATCATCATCCGTTCGATCAGGTCGTATTGACCGTGAAGGGCAGGCAGATGCTGGAGGTCGAGGGCGAGGCGATGGAATGCGCCGCCGGTACGGTCACGCGCGTCCCGGCCAATGCAAAGCATACAGGCTGGCCAGTCGGCGCGGAGCCCATTCTCAACATCGACGTGTTCGCGCCGCCGCGCGAGGATTACCTGTTTCTAGTCGAGTACCAGAAGGAATATCCGCAGCCGAAGGGCCCGGTCCACAAATATCATCAGACCCCGACCGCACAACCGTTCACCGGCAAACGCAGGACTGACACCGAGGCTGTCCTGTTTGCCTGGGACAAGTTGCCGACCGCCGACCTGGCTGACGGAACCATGAAGCGCAGCGGCTTTCGCGGCGACCATTGCCTGGTGACGTTCAACCGCATCAGCCCGCGGATGACCCGGGCCGAGCCGCACTCGCATCCGTTCGACCAGATCGTGCTAGTCGCGAGCGGCCGCATGATGCTGGAAATCGACGGGAAAACCATGGAATGCGGCCCCGAGTCAATCGTGCGCGTGCCCGCCAACGCGCCGCACACCGGCTGGCCGCTGGGCAATGAGCCGGTTTTGAACATCGACGTGTTTGCGCCGGCCCGCAAAGATTATCTCGATCTCGTGAAGTACCAGAAGGAATACGCGCAGTAGCGCGAAAAGTTCAACAACAGCGAATGCTCAGCCAATTGTGTTCAGGGAGGGAAATCATGGGTTGCGTCTCGAAGTTCAAAACCGCGGCGTTGCCGGGCCTGGCCATGGCCGGCCTGCTCCTCGCAGCATCTGGTGACGCCTTCGCCAAGGATCCGATCGAGGTCGGGATGGCGGTCGCACTCACCGGCTATCTCGCCTCTTTCGATGGCCAGTTGGTCGAAGGCGTAAAGCTTGCGTCTAAACGCCTCAACGCCGCGGGCGGCGTTGACGGTCATCAACTCAATTTTCACATCCTGGACAACGCATCGAATGCGACGACGGGCGTCACGATCACCAATCAGCTGCTCAATCAATATAACGTCTCGGTGTTGATCAACGGCGCGTCTTCGGCGCAGAGCGTTGCGATCCACCCGATCGTCGCGCGCAACAAAGTACCGTTCATCACAACGTCGCAGCTGCCTCCCGACCCGGTATGGGCATTCCTCGCCGGTCCAGCCTATCAGGAAGTGCTCGATCGCCAGCTCACTTTCGCCAAGGACCAGCTGAAGGCCAAGAAGATCGCGTTCCTGTTCTCCAACACGCCCTACGGTCAAAATGGCGCTAAGCTGCTTGCAACGCGTGGTCCCGAGCTCGGGCTCGAGATCGTATTCTCGGAAGGGGTCGAGGGATCGGCCACCGACCTGACCCCGCAACTCGCCAAGATCAAAGACGCCAAACCCGACGTCTTGCTCGACTTTCTCACCGGGCCCATCCACATCGTCGAAGGCAAAGCTGCGACAACGGTCGGACTAGGCGTCCCAATTATCATGGCACACGACGACACGGCGGTATCCAAGCAGGCGGCCGCCGCCTACCCCAACAGTTACAACGTCGTGATGCCCGTGCAGGCCTATCCGAACGTCCCCAATGCGGAACTCAAGGCGGCCAACGGCGAGTTTTTGACCGCCTACAAAAACGCCGGCCTTGATCCGTCCGGCATTGCAGGCGCGAGCTGGGGGTGGGACGCGCTCGGCACTTTGAGCAACGCAATCCGCTCCTCGGGGGCGACCGGCGGAGAGGCACTGCGCGGCGCGATCGAGAAGGTCGACTTCGTGGGTACGACCGCGCGCTATAAGTTCAGCCCGAAGGATCATACCGGCCAGATCGATGCGCCCAAGTCGCTGCAGATCGGCCGCTATCGCGATGGCAACCTGGAGATCGTCAACAGCGGCACCTGAATCAGATGCGAGCTCTGGCTGGAGCCGCAGCGGAGTCCGACCTGCTCCATGTGGAGCAGATCGCCGTCCATTACGGTGGAATCATCGCGCTTAAAGCGACGTCGTTCTCGGTCGGCCGCGGCAGCCTCATGCTCGTGCTCGGGCCGAACGGTGCCGGCAAGAGTACGCTGTTGAAGGCGCTCGCAGGCTCGGTTTCGCTGCATTCGGGCCGCGTGTTGCTGGGTGGCCGAGACATCAGCGGTGTGCCCGCTCATCAACGCGTAAAATACGGCGTCGCACTTGTGCCGGAAGGCCGCGGCCGTCTCCCCGGGCTCTCGGTCAAGGAAAACCTAGACCTCGGCTGGCACGCAGCTGCACCTGAGCGGCGTGGCGATTACACAGCCGGCACCGAGGAGGTTCTGGCCCTGTTTCCACCGCTGCACGAGCGGCTGCACCAGGACTGCAGCACCTTAAGCGGCGGTGAGATGCAAATGCTGGCGATCGCCCGTGCGCTTCTTACGAAGCCGATTCTTCTTCTGCTCGACGAGCCTTCGCTTGGGCTCGCGCCCAAAGCCATTGCGCGCGTTTATGAGGCACTCGCGCAGCTCAACTCCGCGGGGCTCGCCATGGTGCTGGTCGAGCAGAAAGCGGTGCCCCTGCCGGCGCGTCGGGAAGCAACCATCGTGCTGCAAAGCGGGTCGGTTGTGTTCCAACAGGACCGAAGGCCGAGCGCGGACGAGCTCGCGGCACTCTATCTCGGCGGGAGGGCTGAACGATGATCGGCTTGTCCGGCCGCAGGGTGGAGGTGGTCGCTTTCGTCCTCGTTGTCATCGCCGTGATCGGGGCACCGCTTTCTGGCTCGCGTCTGTTCGTGTACTACTTCACGCTCACGGCGCTCTACGCGAGCGTCGTCATCGCGCTCAACCTGTTGCTCGGCCTTGCTGGCCAAGTGAGCTTCGCGCAAACGACATTCATGGCCATCGGCGGTTATGGCAGCGCGCTGATGACGGTCCGGCTTGGTTGGAACCCGTGGCTCGCCATGATGCTCGCCATGCTGCTGGCCGCCCTCGCCGCGCTCGTCATCGGACGCCCGCTGCTGCGATTGCGCGGGCATTATCTGTCGATGGCGACCTTCGCGCTCGCGCTCGGGACATATTCATTCGTGACGGCGGCGATGGAGCTGACCAACGGCGGCATCGGGATTTCCGGCATTCCGCCGCTTGAAATTGGCGATATTTCGTTCGCTGAGCCGGGCATGTTCTACATCCTGGCTTGGATACTGTGCGGGCTCACACTCGCGGGATACGCGTTGCTGGCCGACTCTCATATCGGTCGCGCGTGGCGCGCGCTTGCAACCGGACAGGACATCGCCGCCACTCTCGGCATCGACGTTCCAGGCTATAAGCTCTTGGCCTTCATCCTGGCCGCGGTCATCGCGTCGATAGTTGGCTCGTTCTATGTTGAATTCACCAGCTTCGTTGGGCCGGATCTCTACGACATCAACATTATCCTCAGCCTTTTCTTCATGCTGTTCGTCGGCGGGCGCGGCTCGACGATCGGTCCGGTCGTGGGTGCCGGCGTCGTGGTAATCGTTCCGCAGCTGATGTCGGGCTTGGAGCGCTACCAGAACCTCATTTTCTTCGTCATCCTACTCTTGTTGCTGCTGATCCGGCCGGCAGGCCTGTTCGGCCGCGTGCGCGAGTCTGTGCCGCTCTCCGCAATCCTACCGGGCTGGCTGCGTGCGTCGCGACGGGCCGGGGCTGCATGAGCGCGGCGGCCGAACTCGAGCTCAACGGCGTGACCAAGCGCTATGGTGGCGTCATCGCCGTATCCGGCGTGTCGATTGCGCTGTCCGCCGACGCGGTGACCGGTCTGATTGGCCCGAACGGCGCAGGCAAATCGACGCTCATCAACCTGATCTCCGGTTTCCGGCGGCCCGACTCGGGGGGAATCATGTTCGGCGATCGCGATCTCACCCGACTCGATCCGTCTGCTATCGCGCGGCTTGGGATTTCACGCACCTTTCAACAAGCCGCCCCCTTGGTCGGGTTGAGCGTGATCGAGAACGTGATGGTCGGATTGCACACGCGCTACCACGCCGGGCTCGGATCGATCCTGCTGCGATTGCCGTCGATGCGCCAGGAAGCGCGCGCGAGCGAGCAAATCGCAGGTGGTCTGTTGGAGGAATTCGGCCTCGGAGACGAGGCGGACACCGAGGCATCCGGTCTGCCGTTCGGCAAGCTCCGTTTCCTCGAGCTGGCGCGAGCCACTGCAATGCAGCCTCAGATGCTGCTGCTGGACGAGCCTGCCGCGGGCCTCAACCGCGTCGAGACCGACCAACTTGCCGCACTCATTCGTAAGCTGCGTGAGCGGGGCGTCACCATCCTGCTGGTCGACCACGACGTTCCATTCGTGTTCGGCTTGTGCGACCGCGTGGTGGTGATGAATTTCGGAAGTGTAATCGCCGCCGGCAAACCCGATGACGTTTATGGCGATCCGGCGGTGCGCGAAGCATATCTCGGCGGCGAGGAACAGGGCGCAGCGGCATGACTCTCATCATTGCTATCGGCGTCGCCACCGGTTGCGTCTATTCGCTGGTCGCCGTCGGCTATTCGCTGATCTATCGCACTACCGGGGTGGTCAACTTCGCGCAAGGCAGCTATGTGATGGCAGGCGGCTTTTCAACCTATTGGTTCTACGAGATCGCCGGGCTCCCCTACCCGGTTGCGATTTTGTGCGGTGTTGGCGTCGCGACCATGCTTGGTCTGGCGTTGTGGACGGTCGTGGTCCTTCCGCTGTGGCGCCAGCGTAGCCCCTCATATGTCGTGCTGTTGGAAACGATCGTGTTCGGCGCGATTGTAGGTACCTCCGCCTTGCTCCTGCTCGGCCCTCTCCCCCAGACGCTGCCTCCTTGGTTGCCGGGCTTCGCGTTAGAATTCGGCGGCAACCGAATCGACGGACAATATGTCGTCGTCGTCGTTGCAACAGTTCTGCTGATGCTCGCCTTTAGCGCGGTCCTGCGGTTCACGTCGCTCGGCCGCTCAATGCGTGCGTGCGCGGCGAGCCGCGACGTTGCGCAACTCCTCGGGATTTCGCCCGAACGTATCGGCGCCATCGCGTTCACCGCCACGGCGGCACTCGGTGGACTTGGTGGTGCCATGATCACGCCGGCGCAGTTCACTTCCGCCGATATCGGGCTTTCCTTTGGCGTTTTCGGTTTTGTTGCGGCCGTTCTTGGCGGCTTCGGCAGCCTCCCCGGCGCGCTGGTCGGGGGCCTGCTCCTTGGCGTTATCAATGCATTCGTCGGCCGTTACATATCATCGAGCTATCAGACTGTACTGGCCTTTGGCTTATTGCTGGTTTTGTTGACGCTGCGACCGCAGGGCCTCGTCGGCAAGGACTGGGAGGAAGCATGACGACGTCCGATCGAAGCCACGGCGGGCGTGTGGCCGGCAAGGTCGCCCTTATCACCGGCGGCGCGCGCGGAATGGGTACAAGCCATGGGCGCGCTCTCGCCCAGCACGGGGCCCGTGTCGTGCTCGCCGGCCGCAACGACGATCGCGGCGAGAAGACAGCCGCGGCGCTACGCGCCGAAGGCCTCGGCGTGGAATTCATTCATCTCGACGTAACGCTCGCCGCCGATTGGGACTTAGCTGTAAAGCGTATCGAGAAAACTCACGGCAAGCTCGATGTGCTGGTGAACAACGCCGGCATCTACGGACCTTCCAATATCCTCGACTGTTCGCTGGCGGAGTGGAACGATGTCATAGCGGTCAATCAGACTGGCGTTTTTCTCGGCATCAAACATTGCGCGCTAGCGATGCGCCGCGCCGGAGGCGGCTCGATCGTCAATATCTCTTCGGTCCTCGGGACGATGGGCACAGCATTCGCAATCGCGTATCACGCAAGCAAAGGCGCCGTGCACCTCTTGACACGTGCGGCTGCCGTTACGTTGGCACCTGTAGTCCGCGTGAACACGATCACGCCGGCGATCACAGAGACTGATATGGCCAGTGAAATGGGCAGCGAACAGCTGAAGGCGCGAGTTGCGAGATATCCGATGGGTCGCGCTGCTCAGCCCGAAGAGATTTCTCAGGGAGTGTTGTTCCTCGCGTCGGATGAGTCGGCCTTCGTGACGGGAGCGGATTTTCGCATCGATGGTGGCGCGTTGGCCGGCGTGAAAGATACGGCGCACTCATTCGAGCAAAACTGATAAGGATTGATAGATCGCCCATATCACAAGGGACGATACGGTCCTACCCACCATACGAGTCTGACCCGGCTATCCCATAACCTTTCATTCTGCGAATGATTTGGTCTGCCGCTCCTACCCACCGCGCTATTCATCACCTTGACGGAGAATCTCGGAGCGCAGGCGGAGAATCCAAATACGTTGGATTTCTGTCGAAAAACACAGAATCAGCTGCTGGGACGCATGCGGGGTCAGAATCCGATGCGATGCAACTGTGCCTTCCGACCACGCATTGCCAATGGATTTTACAAAATCCATTACTTTGGTGGATTGAACTCCTTCCACGGGTCCTTCACGTTCGGGATCGTCTCGAACTCGATATTGGCGAGCTTGCCGTTCTTCATTTCCTTTCTGCGCATATAAACGTTCAGGATGATGTCGCGCGTGGCCGGATCGATCGAGATCGGACCGCGTGGGCTATCAGCGGTCTTCCAATTCGACAGGAACTTGATCGTTTCGTCGCCAGTGAACTTGCCCTTGGTCGCCTTGATCAGGTCGAAGATCGCCGACATCCCATCCCAGCCGTCCGCTGACAGAAAATTCGGGATAGCCTTGCCGGCATATTCGCGATTCCAGGCCGCCAGAAAGGCCTTGTTTGCCGGGCGATCAGCGGCAGCCGAATAGATGCCGGAGGTGACGAGGCCGAGCGCGACATCCCCCATCATGGGCAATTGTTCGTCCGGAACGAGGTCCTGCGTCGACACGACGTTGATGCCAGCCTGCCGCAGGCCAAAATCCTGGACCGTCTTGAGCACGGACGTTGCTTGTTCTTGAGCTGGTACCCAAATGAACGCCACGTCGGGCTTGGTGTCCTTGATGCGCTGCACGATCGGCGTGAAGTCCGGATTGCTGGTTGGAAAGCGAACCGACCCCAGCACTTTCAAGCCGGCATCGGTCCAGCCCTTGGTGAAGGCGGCTTCGGCGTCGTGCCCAGGGATGAAATCGCTCACAGCCGTGTAGGCGGTCTTCCAGTTCTGCTTCGCCGCCCATTGGCCGAGCGGATAGGCCTGCTGCCACTGCGTGAACGCGACCCGCACCACAAAGGGCGACATGCGCGGAATAGCAACGCCACCCGCATTGGTGATCGCCAGTGGGACTTTGGCTTGCGCAGTCAGCGGCGCAATCGCGGCCGCGATCGGCTACCCAACGATGCCCATCAACAGCTGGACATTCTCGCGCGCGATGAGCTCCTGTGCGAGGCGCTTGCCAGTGTCGGGTGAGGCGGCATCATCGCGGCGGATGATCTCGATCTTGACGCCCGGCGGCAGATCCTTTTCGTGTTCCTTGACGTAGAGATCGATGCCCTTTTGCATCTGGTCTCCCGCCTGGGCAAGAAATCCCGAATAACTGTTGATCAGGCCGCTCTTGATGGTTTGCGCAGAGACGGCAGGCGCGCTCGCAATGACCGTCAGTACTATCATTACGGCGCAAGCTCTGACCGGCGACTCGGACTGTCGTCTCATCGTCGAAGTCCTCTTTGAAGATTTACGGAATATCCCTCATTCAGCATCTCCGCCGGTACTATAGCGACAAGATCGAATAGCGAATAGGCGAACGAGTGAGCCGCCGTCCCATCTCGAAAATCTCAGTGGTTTTTGACCCAATCAGTTTTCACCCCCAAGCTTTCGGCACCGAGGCCACGCGGTTCTTGCCATAATGCGCCTTCGCATAGGCACGGTTTTTCTCCCGTCGGGTTTCGCGGACGGCTTCGTCGTCTGTCACTTTGCGGTCTCCGTTGTGGGACTCGATTAGTTGTGGAATAAAAGGTGGAATCCCCCTGATTTTTTTGTGCGCGCTAGTTGGTCCGAGCGGGTCGGCGATACCCGCCTGCCGGGCGACCCAAGAAGGACCCGGCCACGGGGCCTACAGCGCAAGCGTCAGCACCAGCACCAGCATGCAGCCGCCGACCAGCATGGCGCGAAGGTTGGTTGACACGCCTTGAGGTGTCACTAGAAAAGGCCTGCGGGGAAAGCCAACTTCCGTCTGTGCTTTGACCACAAAGCATCTTGCGTCGCATCAGGCAGATCGCCAAACCATACCCACACGTCGCTTCCGGGGGAACGGGCGAAGTATTCGCGGCCGACTTGCTGGAATTCTTCCGGAAGCTCAGGGTCGACGCCGTAGGGGTCAAGTGTTTGCGCATATGTCCAGTCAACCTCAGCGGTTTCAGGATCGATCCCGGCGGGGTGTGACGCGACCGGGACCCACGGGCGGGTGCTACGCTTCATTGTCGTTCTCGCTGTCTGGCGAGGGTGTGGTCGGGCTCGCGGTATTTCCCTCGGCCGCTACCCCGTCTGAAGGGGCGGGCGCTTCAGACTGCCCCTGACCCTTCAGACTGGGGTGTGGGGTACGGGGAGTGTGTGTGGCTAGGCGGTCTGAAGCAGTCGGAAGCGGTTCGTAGGTGGTCTGAAGGTCGGTCTGAAGGTCGGTCTGAATGGCCCCTTCGACCTCTATGATTTTGGTGGTCCGGCGCGACTTCGGCCCCTCGTGGGCGACCCTGATCCGGTTTGTGGATAGCAACCGTTCCATGGCGGCGGCGAACATCTTGGCCGACGCCTTGGCGGCCTTGGCCTCGGGTTGCTCGGCGAACTTCGCCGGCGCATAGCTCGGGCTCTTGTTGGGGCTCACGTCGCGATCTTGCCCGGCGAACCGGCGCAGCAACGTCAGGAACAAGTCCTCGACGCTAAATTGCGCTTCGGCCGTCTCACTGATCGGCAACCACAACCCGCGACTCCACTTTAGTTTGATGACCTGACTGAGCGGCCCGTACTGATTCTTCATGAACTGTAGCTCGCGCCGCCCATCGTCGGGCTTACCGTCGTCGACGCTCTCCGCGTCGTCGTTCTTGCTGCCGGGCTTCCTGAAGTACGCTCGGGCGCGCACCGTGTTGTGCCATTGCGTCGAGCCCGACATTCCGCTCCCGCTTTTGATTCCTGATAGGCTCGGGTGGCTCGATATAATCGGCGCCGACCCGCTGTCGATAGCGAGCTTGCGCATCAGCGATCCGAATTGCCGAACCTGATCGCGCTTGATTTCGTCGCCGAGGAAAACATCGCTCACGGTGTCGAGCACAATGCACTTCGGATGCAACGCGCACGCTTCGCGATATAGCATCTTGAAAAGTGGGGTGGGCTTGATCCGGCCGGTGCTTCGGTCAAACGTAGCGAGCACCGCATCCTTCCCGGCGAACGCGAGCGGCTTAAACCCGCCTTCGATTAGATCGGAAAAGCGCGCCCCATGGTGCGCGAGAATCGCAGCAAGTCGCCGGTGCAACTCGTCCTGATCGTCCTCGGCCCCGAGATAGATCGTCGGCCCCGGTGTTGGCATCAACAAGTCGAACCATTTGTCTCGAAGCGAAGTCGCCGCCAGTAATTGCAGCAACAAAATGCTTTTCCCGATCGCGCCCTCGCCGGAGATTAGTGTCGGCTGACGCATAGGAATGTAGTTCTCGACCAACCACTCGCGCGGCGGCGGGTCGACGCTGTCCCACGTGCTCATATCAATGTATGGCAGCGGCGGCGGCTCGGGCTCGCGCTCGGGATCGAATCGCTCGGCGTAGTCGTGTTGTTGATCGGCCCCGCCGCCGTTCCTACCGCTCGGCTTCGCCCTTGCTTGTTCGCGCTCTTCGTCGGTCTCCTCCTCGAAGGGAATTTCTTCGGCGTGATCCACGGCGTAGCGCAACGCGTCGACGCCCTCTTCCAATCCGATATCGGCCGGGTCGCGTTTTTTCGCCCGTCCATTCGCTTGCCCGTTCGAGAATTTTTCTGCGAGGACTCGTTGAACGTCATCGATCGCAACCTCGTCATAGATGCCGGCGAGCGACATAAGGTCATCAACAACACGCGGCTTCTCGCGCAACCCCTTGCGGACTAGACCGGCAGCGTGGGCCGCCGCATTCCCCAAGGCAACGAGCTTGTCGCCGGGCGTCTTCGCCAGCCTGATCATGCGCGACCACGATGCGAAGACCGGATCGGAGATGAATTCGGGCTCGCCGGCGTCGTCGGGCTCGTGTTCCTGATCGTCGCGGGGGGTGTCGTCGTCGGTCATTGCGGCGAAGCCATCCGCACAACGCAGCCGCGAGCCGCGACCACGACCGGGAACCGGCGGCGCGGGATTCGGGTGAGGGATTTGACTACGGCCCCGCGCGAGGCGGCGGCAACGGCGTCGTCGACCGGGCGCGCTTGCGCGGGGCGAAGCTTTTGAAGAATCGGGCCGGGCGTGCTATGTCTCATCTGCGTTGCCATTAGGCGAGGCGATCGGGTCTCACTCTTTGCGCGACGTGTCAGCTTTCCAGGGCTGGCCTCTTTTTGGTTCAAGGAGCGTTTGGAAGTTCTC
>Ga0209526_10003059_pt1 | contig 11344 bp, 9 predicted proteins | sample JacPinW_OM2H0_M1_FD_188566 | JGI IMG/M metagenome (GOLD analysis project Ga0209526, IMG submission 188566) | Forest soil microbial communities from Algoma, Ontario, Canada - Jack Pine, Ontario site 1_JW_OM2H0_M1 (SPAdes) (version 2) | ecosystem: Environmental > Terrestrial > Soil > Boreal...
CGGCATCCCGTTCGCCTGGGCCCACCTGAAACTCGCCGGCATCGCGCTGTGGCCGATCGGCAAGGTGATCGTGCCCGCGTAGCGCCGGCGCAGACGGATCGGCTCCCTCTATCGATCGGCCTCGCATCCCGGCAAATCGAACAGCGCCTTGAGGCCGCAGGATGAGGTCAGCATCTTGTCGCCATCATGCCCGACACCTTGCACGTCCCAAACGCTGTGATTCGGCGTTCCGGCGTCCCGGGCCTGCATCGCGGCCGCATAGGCATGACCGCGGGCGTATCGGTAGGGTCCCTCGGCTTCTGCCATGCACGACTTGTCCAGCGCGGGATGATTGGGGTTGGTGTCCAGCGTTCCCAGCAAATAGATCACCCGCCGCGCGATATAGGCCTGCTCCAGGGTCGCGATCGACGGACTGGCCAGATATTCCGGGCGCGCCTCCATGCCGTATTTCCAATGGTTATAGTCGGGGCAGTTCGCCGCGATCGATGGTTCCGGTCGCTCGCCATTGAAATACGCATAAGACGACGGATTGGCGACCACATAGCGCACGCCAATGCCTTGCCGCTTCAGTGCCAGCTCGCCTTTTCCGGCGATCGCGTAGCGTTGCACGACCTGGGCTCCGCCGGAATGACCGGCCACCACGACCTGATTGAGATTTGGAAACAACCGGCGATCCGCCAATCTCGCCAGGATGGCGTCGAGGGCCTCGAACGAACTGGCAGGCGCCGGGGCGAGCGCGGCATCGCCACCTTCCCATCCCTCAAGCGTCCAGCGCAGCGTCTCCGGCGGCAGGTGGTGGGCCTCGACATCGACCTCGGCAAGAAATTGCGGAACGATCATGATGCTGGACTTGCCGGCGTCGCCGGCCGCGGCCTGAGCCGTTTTGGCGGATTGGAAATAGACATCGGCATTGCGCAACCGTCCGTGCAGGACCAGAACCGCGCGCGTGACATCCGGCAACGGATTGGACCAGTCGGCGGAGGCATAGAGCGGCAATGTGCCCTGGGTGCCGACCGAAATTCGATAGTTCGCAACTTCTTTCACCGGTCGATGATGAGGTGCTACTTCGTCCGCCGCCCAGGCTCCAGGACTTGCCGATGCAAAAATCAAGAGCATGGCCCACGCAAGCAGATGCAACTTCCTCATGACGATCCCTTTTTCCCAAGCGCGGCAATCGCCTGCTCGACGCTGTGGAACAAACGATCCTTCCCCAGCAGCTCCTCGATGCCGAACCGCGCCATCGCTTCCTGCGCGCGGATCGACTCCAGGCGCGCGATGGCAAAATCGACGCCGTCGGCGTGACACCGGCCAATCAGGTCACGCAATACCTGCGCCGCGGTGAAGTCGATCTCGACAATACCGGTCGCTTCCAGAACGATCAGCCGCGCCTTTTGCGGCAACGACTGCAACGCGTCCAGGATGTCGCGCCGGAAATGATAGGCGTTGAGAAAAGACAGCGGCGCCTGAAAGCCTGCGACGATGACGCCGGGTTCTTGTTCGCCAGGCAGATTGGGGCTCGACGGCCACCAGATCGAGGTGCCTGGAACCCGCTCGAACACCTGCACCCGGGCCCGCGTGGTGCTCCAGATGCCGTGCAGCAGCGAGAGCGCAATGCCGATGCCGACGCCTTGTTCGATCGGCAGCACGATGATCGCCGCCGCGGTCGCAATGATCAGGAAGAATTCGCCCAGCGATTGCCGGTAGATCGCGACAATTTGACTGAGGCGGATGATCCGCAGGGCGACGAACAGCAGGACGCCGCCGAGCGCCGCGTTCGGGATTCTGGACAACAGCGCGGCGCCGAACGCCAGCAACGCAATCACGATTGTCCCGGCCACCAGGCTGGCGAGCTGGGATCGTCCGCCGGTCTCGCAGACCACGGCCGTTCGCGGCGGGCTGGCATTGACCGGAAATGCGCCGATCAGCCCCGACAGCAGGCTGCCGGCGCCGACGCCGACGAAATCGCGATCGACATCGGCCGGCTCATCGGGAGTGGACGGAAAGGATCGCGTCGTTGCCGCGGTCTGTACCATGACCACAACCGCGATGATGAGGCTCAATGACACCAGGCTTGCGAAGCGGCTCAGCGGGATTACCGGGATGGCAACCGACGGCAGCGCAACGCTGACCGCGCCCAGCACGCTGACGCCACGGCTGTCGAGGCCAAGCAGCGCCACGCCCGTGGCTGCCAAAGCGAGGCCGATCAATGCGCCGGGAATTCGCGCATCGATCCGTTCCGATCCGGCGATGATCACCAGAACCCCGAGGCCGATCACCAGCGTGAACGGGTTGGTTTGATTCAGATGCCCGGCGAGGATGGTCAGGCGCTGCAGCATCGGTCCGTCTGGCGAAGGCAGTCCGAGGATGCCCGGCAATTGCGAAATGACGATGTGCACGGAGACGCCGGCCAGAAAGCCGGTCGTCACCGGTATCGAAAGCAGATCCGCGATCCAGCCCAGGCGGAAGATGCCGGCGGCCACAAGCAAAAGTCCGACCATCAGCGCCAGTGCTGCAGCCAGCGCCTGATATTCCGGCGCGCCGGACGCGACCAGAACCGCAAGGCCGCCGGCAAAGATCGGCGTGATCGTCGAATCCGCACCACACGACAGGAAGCGATTGCTTCCGAAGGCCGCGAACGCGAGCGAGCCCGCCAGAAAGGCGAAAAAGCCAATCTGGGGGCTAAATCCGCCGAGCCGGGCGGTCGCCATCTGCTCCGGAATGGCGATCGCGGCGAGGGTCAATCCGGCGAACAGATCGTGGCTGAAGAATTGAATGCGATACGCATTCAACGAGCGGAACACCGGCCAGTCATGGCTGGCACCGGCGGCAGCAGAATCCGGGGAGCCGGAGCGATTCACCATATTTTGTCGCCCCCTGTGAAGCCAACGCGCGCGTTTGCCCAACATACGCCCATTAAGCCTTAAGTAACCGGATTTCCTAACGCGTATGCCATTTGTGCATCGTATGCATATCCTCGAGGGGTTGGGGAATGCGAGAATTGATTTCCAGCATCTGTGGTGGGCCTGGAATGTCCCGAGCGACGGCGACCGCATCGCAGCACAATTCGACACGCCGGGGCCCGGTGTTCTGGCTTATCACCTGCGGCGCATTACTGGTGGCGGCGATCATCGTCGGCACCGTGGTCATGGTCGACCAATTCCGCGAGCGCGCGCTCAGCAATGGCGAGCGAGAGCTGGAAAACACCGTGCTGCTGCTCGCCCGCCACTTCGACCAGCAGTTCGAGGATTCCGAGATCATTGCCAGCGACCTGGCCTCCAGGAGGGAATTTTCCGGAAGCTCTTCGGCGCAGAATTTCAGGAGCCAGATGTCGACCCTGGACGCGCACCTGATGCTGAAATCCAGGGTCAGCATTTTGTCCTACATCGGCGATGTCAATATCTTCGATGCAGACGGAAAGCTGATCAACTCGTCGGGGGTCTGGCCGCTGCCAGCCATCGACATCTCTGACCGGAGCTACTTCAAAACCTTCAAATCGGATCCCGAAGCCAGGATTGCACTGGCCGAACCGGTTCGCAGCTACTTCACCGACAAGTGGACCACCGTGATTGCCCACAGTCTGACCGGGCCGAACGGGGCTTTTCTTGGCGTGATGGTGCGGCGTATCGATCCGGCAAATTTTGAAAGGTTCTTCGCATCCGTCGTGCTCGGCGAGGGTGCGGCGATTTCCATGTTTCATCGCGATGGGACGCTGCTGGCGCGCTACCCTCGCGCCGATATGATGATCGGGCGGAAATTCCAGGCAGCCCCGCTGCTGCGCAAGGTCTTGGCCGAGGGCGGCCGCCAGACGCTGCGGGTGCGAAGTCCGGTGGATGATCAGGACCGGATCGGTTCGGCGGTACCCTTGAGCCGATTCCCGATCGTGGTGGTCGCGACCTCGACGGTGTCGGCCGAGCTGGCCGACTGGCGGGCGCAAACCAGGCTGATGATCATTGCCGCCGCGCTGTCGGCGTCGGTGATCGCCCTCATTCTGTTCGTGATCATCCGGCAGATGGGCCGGCAAAATCGCGAATCGCAAGCGCGGCTGGAATCGGAAAAACAGCGGCTCGACACCGCACTGAACAACATGACGCAAGGCCTCGTGCTCTACGATGCGTCGGCACGCGTCGTCATCTGCAACCAGCGCTACATCGACATGTACAATCTGTCGACCGACGTCGCCAAGCCGGGCTGCCACTTTTACGACCTGATCCGCCATCGCCAGGCGACCGGATCCTTTGACGGGGATATCGATCAGTTCTGCTCAACCATTATGCACAACGTCGCGCAGGGTAAAATCACCCAGACCATGATGGAATGCGCCGACGGACGCTCGTTTGTGATCGTCAACAAGCCGCTGGTGCAGGGCGGGTGGGTGGCGACCATCGAAGATATAACCGAGCGCCGCAGCCTCGAACAGGAACGCGACCGCAATTACGCATTCCTGCATCAGATCATCGATCACATACCATCGCAGATCACGGTCAAGGACGCGCGCGATCGCCGCTACCTCCTGGTCAACCGGGTGGCGGAAACTCAATTCGGCTTTTCGCGCGAAACCATCGTCGGTAAAACCGCCCTCGATCTGTTTCCGAAGCCGGCTGCCGATCGCATCGCGGCCGATGATGACAGAGCGCTGCATTCCCCTGATGGCCTGTTTCTCGACGAGCGGCCGTGGCACAGTCAGGCGCTGGGCGATCGCTATATCACCTCAAAGCGGATCGGGATTCCGGACCAGGCCGGCCAGCCCCGCTACATCATCAACGTCGTGGACGACGTGACGGAGCGCCGGCGCGCCGACGAGAAGATCGCCCACCTTGCGCATTACGACGCGCTGACCGATCTGCCGAACCGGGTGCTGTTCCGCGAGCAGATCGAACGCGAACTGCGGCGAACCGGACAGGGCGAGCAATTCGCCCTGCTCTATATCGATATTGACGAATTCAAAGGCATCAACGATTCGCTCGGGCATCATGTCGGCGACGAACTGCTGAAGACGGTGGCGACGCGGATCAGAAGCTGCCTCGGAGGGAACGACCTGATTGCGCGGCTCGGCGGTGACGAATTCGCGGTGATTAAGACCGGGCTCGGGAACGACGCCGATGTCGTGGAATTCGTGACGCGAATTCATGAGGCGATCCGGCAGCCCTATCAATGTCTCGGGCATCAGCTGTCGACCGATGCCAGCATCGGCATTGCACGGGCCCCGCAGGACGGCACCGAACTCGATCAGCTGATCAAGAATGCGGATCTGGCGATGTACGGCGCCAAGGCCGATGGGCGCCGAACCCATCGCTTCTTCGAGCCGGCGATGGATGCCTGCGCCAAGGCAAAGCTCGCCATGGAGCAGGATCTGCGTCAGGCGCTGGTCGACGGCGGCTTTGAAATCCACTACCAGCCGCTGGTCGACCTTGGGCGCAACGAGGTGACCGGCTGCGAGGCGCTGCTGCGCTGGCGCCATCCCGAACGCGGCATGATCTCGCCGGCGGAATTCATCCCGGTGGCGGAAGACACCGGCCTGATCAACGAACTCGGCGAATGGGTGCTGCGAACCGCCTGCGCCGAGGCGGCGAACTGGCCCGACCATATCCGGCTCGCCGTCAACGTCTCGCCGGTTCAGCTGAAATGCCAGACCATAGCGCTGAAGATCGCGGGCGCGCTGGCGGCCTCCGGTCTTTCGGCGCGCCGGCTCGAGCTCGAGATCACCGAGGCGGTGCTGATCCGCGACGACGAGGCGGCACTCGCCATCCTGCATCAACTCCGCGCCATCGGCGTCCGCATCGCGCTGGACGATTTCGGCACCGGTTATTCCTCGCTGAGCTATCTGAAGCGTTTTCCGTTCGACAAGATCAAGATCGACCGCTGTTTCGTCAGCGACATCGCGGAGATCGACGGCTCCTCGCCGATCGTGCAGGCGGTGGTCAACATCGCCGCCTCCCGCAACATGACGACCACCGCCGAAGGCGTCGAAACCCAGGCGCAACGGGAAATCCTGCGCGCGCTGGGCTGCACCGAAATGCAGGGCTATTTGTTCAGCGCCGCGAAGCCCGGTCCGGAGGTCAGGAAACTGTTCGGCGCAGCAGCAGAGATCCCGGCAGCCGTGGCTTGACGATCGGGTCGGCGGCGGCGCCCGAAGCCGGGCGGATCACCTCATTTCGGTCCCGACAGCCGCTCGCGGTAGGCCTCCATCCCCAGACGGACGTCCTTATCCGCGACCCATTCGCCGCCCTCATCCATGACGCCCGCTTCCAGCATCGCCGCCGCGCACGGCCAGTGCAGATCGACCCAGCGCGGAATATCGGCCTCCGGCATGCCGCTTCGGCGGCAGATGCGCTCGGCCATCTCGCGGGCCAACGGTTCGATGTTTGACGTCATGGGAGTGCCATCAACTGCCTGGTTCCGGCCGGAAAGCATCCTCACCCCGGACATTGCCGACTTCGGGGCAATCGGCTAAATGAATCTCCGAAGCACCCGTAGCTCAGCTGGATAGAGCGTTGCCCTCCGAAGGCAAAGGTCACACGTTCGAATCGTGTCGGGTGCGCCACAAGGCCCGGTAAATCCGCAAAATGGCCAAAACCCGAGCTATGTCGAGTTTTCCGGCTCGGATGGTCGACCCAGTTCGAACACCAGCGCCCGACAGATTTCGGGGCGGCACCCCTCGCATCCAAATGCGGCCTTTCGGGAAGCAGGGCGCAACCAACAAAAGGCAAACCCCACATGAGCGAGCGACTTGAGACGCTGAAAAAGGCGCGCGAGCGCATGGCGGACGACCGCGACTCTTTTGCCAAAACCCTTGCCGCACCGTTCGACCGCGCCAATGCCGAACGGGCGCGGCTCAAATTCATCGAAACCCAGGTGCTGATCGACGCCATCGATCGCGCCATCGAGGGTGAAGCGACCGGGGCTGCGCCGGCGCCATAAACGCGCTTCACGTCTTCGCAAGACCATCCGCGCCGCGACAGATCATCCGCACGTTAAAACTTAGGCGGCTTTTCGCTTCCGCCTCTTTCCGCTGTTGTCGTCGCTGTGCCGCTTGGGTCCGTTTCGCCCCGGCGGCGCGGCGCTCTTCGCTCAGCCGGTCGCGGGCCCTTGTGTATTCCTTTTCGTGGGCGAGATGGGCTTTGCGCGCGGCGATCCATTCTTCTCGCGAGACGATTTTGTGCGATTGCTGGCGATACCGTCACCAGCGATTCGCGTTCCGGCGTCGAATGCCAGGCCCAGCTGAACACCAGCCGCTCATTCGGCGCCACCTCGCGATAGACGCCGTCGACCTCGTAATACTCGTTATCGGTGGAGAAGCTGACACCAAAAGCGTCCGCCATGATCGCCGAAGGTATCTACCCAAGTGCCCGTTCCGTAGAACACGGCGTGGATCCCGGGTCCCGGCGTGCGCCGAGACCACGATTAGCGAATGACACTCGCGCGCTTCAATAATCCCGATAATACCGGCCGCGGGCGCGGGGCTGCCGGTTGAAGGCGACGCGCGGATTGATGTTGCAATAATCAGCACGCCCGGACGCACTTGCCATGCATTGGGCATATGTCTGATACGAGCAGTCGCCGGGGGTCCCGAAATCCCTGCCCTGCACGCACCAGGGATAATCGTAGGCGGCGGCGGGGCCGGAGCCCGCCAGGGTGGCGCCGCCCGCCGCCAATACGGCCAACATGGCCATTGTCGCATTGCGCATGATCGTTCTTCTCCGCATAAAAACCGTGGCGTCGCCTCGCATGAAAAACGAGGCCGCCCTTGGAAGGTTCCGCCGCCGCCTCATTCCACATGCGCGCCGGCGAACTTGACCACCTTTTCCCATTTTTCGGTCTCGGCCGCAATCATCGCGCCGAAAGCGTCCGGCGTGGAAATCAGCGGTTCGCCGCCGAGTTCGGTCAGGCGCTTCTTCATCTCGGGTTCGGCCAGTACCGCATTGACCTCTTTATTGAGCTTCTCGATGATTTCCGGCGGCGTCTTCTTCGGGGCACCCATGCCGAACAGCGCGCTCGCCTCGTAGCCAGGAACGGTCTCGGCGACGGTCGGCACATCAGGTAATTGTGAAGACCGCGCCGCCGTCGTCACCGCCAGCGCGCGCAGGCTACCTGAGCGGATATGCTGGATGATCGACGGCATATTGTCGAAGATCACCTGCACCTGGCCGCCGAGCATATCGGTGATCGCGGGTGCCGCACCCCGATAGGGCACGTGCTGCATCTTGGTTTCGGACATCACCATGAACAGTTCGCCGGACAGATGCACCGAGGTTCCGTTGCCCGATGACGCCATGTTCACCTTGCCGGGATTGGCTTTCACATAGGCGATGAACTCGGCGACCGTCCTGGCCGGCACGTCGGGTGCGACCGTCATGACATTGGGCACGCGGTTGAACGACGCCACCGGCGCGATGTCACGAATGAAGTTGAACTTCAGATTGCCGTAGAGCGAGGCGTTGATGTAGTTGGCGGGATTGATCAGCAGCACGGTGTAGCCGTCCGGCTCGGCATTGACCACCGCCTCGGTGCCGATGTTGTTGCCGGCGCCGGGCTTGTTCTCGATCACGAATTGCTGGCCGAGCTTTTCCGACAGCCGCTGGCCGATCAGGCGTGCGAGAATGTCGGTGGCGCCGCCGGGCGGATACCCGACCACGAAGCGGACCGGCCGCGTCGGATAGTCCAGCGCCGAGGCGTCGCCAGAGGCGATCGCCGAAATCCCCATTGCAATCACGCAAATCGCGGTACGACGTGAAACCATAAAGTCTACTCCCTGTCCCGGATCTGAAGTCCGGTGCGTATCTGTTGAATTGACGATCGCGCCGCGCGTTGTAACAAACCAGGAATGACACGGCCAGTGCGGCAAATGCGCAGTGAACCGCGACCAAAGGATAAGCTCATGTCTGTCAAAGTGACCGCGCTCGATCATCTCGTGATCAACGTTTCGGACGTGGCGCGCTCGGCGCAATGGTACCAAAAGATCCTCGGCATGGAGATCAAGGTGTTCGACCCCGGTCCGGGCAAGACCCCCCGGACCTCGCTGATGTTCGGCAGCCAGAAAATCAATGTGCGGCCGCGCGACGCCGACAAGGTCGAGTGGTTCACCGCCGACTTCGAGACCCCCGGCAGCGACGATCTGTGCTTTCTCACCGCCGCCACGCCGGATGAGGTGGTCGCGCATCTAAACGCCTGCGGCGTGGCGATCGAGGAGGGCCCGGTCAGGAAACAGGGCGCCCGCGGCACGCTGCGGTCGGTCTATTGCCGGGATCCCGACGGCAGTCTCATTGAGATTTCGTCGTATGAGGATGGTGTATCCTAGCGCGCGCAAAAGCCTGCAGCAGAACTCGTCATGGCCGGGACAAGCCCGGCCATGACGAATGAATTGGGGCGGATTTGCCCGCGGCGGCGCCCGGTGGCAGAAATGCTCCGGAGAACACGAACGAAGCAGCCAACAAGGCTGCGCGGGAGGATACATGTCAAACTCACAGGTAGCGCCAGGCATCGTGGGGCCATTCGCGGGAATGGACGTTCCGTGGCTGTTGAAGATGCGCGCCGAATCCCGCCGCGATCATCCGTTTCTGGTCTGGGCGCCGTTCGACGCGCCGGCGCGGATCTGGGCTTACGGCGAATTTTGCGAGCGCGTCGGCGCGCTGGCCGCCGGGCTCGCCAAGCGCGGTATCAAGCCCGGCGAATACGTGCTGATCCATCTCGACAATTGCGTCGAGGCCATGCTGGCCTGGTTTGCCTGCGTCGAACTCGGCGCCATTGCGGTGACCACCAATACCCGCTCGGCGCCGGCGGAGATGGAATATTTTGCCGATCACTGCGGCGCGGTGGCCGCGATTACCCAGCCGGCCTATGCCGAGGTGATCTCGGCGCATTGCCGGAACCTGCGCTGGTTTGCGGTGATTTCGCACGACGCGGGTGCAGCACCCGCGCAAGGGACCACCGCGCAGCGCGGCGACAGCTTCGAGGCCCTGTTCGCCGACAGCGCCGACCGGCCGCGCCGCGCCACCGACCCGTTTGCGCCGTGCAGCGTGCAATATACCTCCGGCACCACGTCGCGGCCGAAGGCCGTGCTGTGGACCCACGCCAACGCGCTGTGGGGCGCCAAGGTCAACGCCGCGCATCAGGATTTGCATCAAGGCGACGTGCATCAGACCTATCTGCCGCTGTTTCACACCAACGCGCTGGCCTATTCGATGCTGGCCTGCCTGTGGGTCGGCGCGACCTGCGTGATCCAGCCGCGGTTTTCCGCAAGCCGGTTCTGGAGCGTGGCGCTGGAACACGGCTGCACCTGGACCTCGACGATCCCGTTTTGCATGAAGGCGCTGTTGGAGCACGAGATTCCCAAGGATCACAAATTCCGGCTCTGGGGCACCGCGGTGAACGACCCGCCGCCCTTTGCCGCCTTCGGCATCAAGATCATCGGCTGGTGGGGCATGACCGAGACCATCACCCACGGCATTATCGGCGAAGTCGACCAGCCCAATACGCCGATGTCGATCGGCCGGGCTGCGGCCGAATACGAGATCCGGATCACCGACGATGACGGCGCGCCGACATCGGTCGGCGGCACCGGCAATCTCCTGATCAAGGGCGTTCCCGGGCTGTCGCTGTTTTCAGAATATCTGCACAACGAAAAAGCCACCCGGGAAAGCTTTGACGAGCACGGCTATTTCATCACCGGCGATCGGGTCACGCTGTTGGACCACGGCTTTATCAAATTCGGCGACCGCGCCAAGGACATGCTGAAGGTCGGCGGCGAGAACGTCGCGGCCTCAGAGATCGAACAGGTCATCGCCGTGGTGCCCGGCGTGCGCGAGGCGGCGGTGGTCGCGAAAAAGCATCCGATGCTGGACGAGGTGCCGGTGGTGTTCGTCATACCGGCCGCCGGTGTCGAACGTGCCCCGCCGGATCTGCACGACAAGATCATGTCCGCCTGCCGCAGCGCGCTGGCCGATTTCAAGGTGCCGCGCGAAATCCGCTTCGTCGACGAAATGCCGCGCTCGACGCTGGAGAAGGTGGCGAAGGCGGAATTGCGCAAGCTGCTGGGGTAAAGCGCCGGCGATACTTTGTCCTGCAAGGTCCGGGTAACGCATCCGAACGGATCACCATCGACATCCTTCGCGGGATCGCTTTTCGTCAGGCATCCTGAAGGTTGCCCGCCATAAGCTCAAGATGGTGGGTGCTACCGTTATACTGACCGATCTTCGCGCGCCGCCTGGCAATCAGCTGGAGGCTCTTACAGGTGATCGCAGGAGACAACATTCGATACGGATCAACGATCAATGGCGAATCTGTTTCATGCCCCGGAAGGGCCGGCCGACGTTGAAGTCGTCGATTATCATTAATGAGGTCGGCTGCA
>Ga0209526_10003060_pt1 | contig 11343 bp, 6 predicted proteins | sample JacPinW_OM2H0_M1_FD_188566 | JGI IMG/M metagenome (GOLD analysis project Ga0209526, IMG submission 188566) | Forest soil microbial communities from Algoma, Ontario, Canada - Jack Pine, Ontario site 1_JW_OM2H0_M1 (SPAdes) (version 2) | ecosystem: Environmental > Terrestrial > Soil > Boreal...
GCAGGAAAAGCTGGCGTGGATGATCACCGAGATCGTAAAGGGGCAATTGCTGGCCCTGCACGTCGGGCGGCTAAAGGACCAAGGCAAAGTCGATGCGGCGCACATCTCCATGCTGAAGATGAACAACGTGGGAATCGCGCTCGAGACGGCGCGAAAGGCGCGAGACATTCTGGGCGCCAACGGCATTGTGGACGATTACCCCATCATGCGGCACATGAACAACCTCGAGAGTGTGTACACCTACGAGGGCACCAACGACATTCACAAACTGGTGATCGGCGAGCGCATCACCGGGATCGCCGCCTTTGTGTAAAGGCGGTGGATCTGTTTTGCCGCCCTCGGCAGACGTGTGGGGAGCTTCATCGAACCGGTTTAGAGGACGCTTTGGCACGCTTTTGCGGCCGAACCTTGCATACTCGCCGTCTGGTCGACGCAATTCGTTCCCTGGTTCGCGCCGGCCTTGGCGAGCTGAGGGTTCCGACGGTTCTACCGATTGCGCCCGCTCTGTGGTTCTCTAGAGGTTGCTTGGCAGTGGCCTACATCCCGCGACTACGGGGAACCTTGTAAGCTGTAGCCGCAAGATGTATCGTGCCCTCGAGGAGCCGACCCTATGAGCGCGCCGAATCCATTCCGAACTCGCCACCGCATAACCGTCGCGCTTCTAGCGCTGCTGGCTTCCTTGGCGGGGGCTGTGAATGCACAGCAGAAGACCACCGCGCAACCGGAGAAACCCAAGATTCGCGCGATCACCGCGTTCCTTACTCTCGATCGCACGCAGTATCAGCCGCAAATTGCAGACGCCGTGAAAATGTTGAAGTATGCGCGAACGGTGTTCGAGTCGCGCGGATTTGAAGTTCAAACGATCCGCATTTCCACGCAGCCGTTTCCCGAGTACACCAAAGGACTGACGACGGAACAAGCACTGGCATTTTTCAAAAACTACGACGCCGTCGCAGCGCAAGAACAATTCGATGCGTCCATAGGGCCGGCGATGCTGAACGTGACCGACAGCGACACCCAAGCCGAACTGGTCGCGGAGATTCTCAAAAACACCAAGGTACTGAACGCCAGCCTGGTGGTGGCGGGTGAGGAAGGCGTGCGCTGGGGCGCGGTCGGCGCGGCAGCTCGCGTAATGAAGAAACTTTCTGAATCGACCGAGCACAGTCAGGGTAACTTTAGGTTTTCTGCTATAGCGATGGTCCCGCCCCTAACGCCGTTTTATCCGGGGTCGTACCACACCGGCTTCGGGCACCAGTTCGCCATCGCGCTGCAATCGGCGAATGTGGTGGCTGCGGCGTTCCAGGGGGCTCCAGACTTGGCTGCTGCGAGACAACGGCTGACCGAGAGTTTAGGCAACGCGGCATTTGCAATCGAGACACAAGCGCAGCGCGTGGATCGTGACACCGGCTGGGCTTATGTGGGAATGGATCTGTCGCCGGCACCACTGAAGGACGTTTCCATCGGGGTGGCGCTCGAAAACTTGACGGCACAACCGGTAGGCTCGAGCGGGACGCTGACGGCGGCGGCCACGATCACGGCAGCGATCAAAGAGATCCGCGTGAAACAGACCGGCTATTCCGGGCTGATGCTACCGATCCTGGAAGATTCCCGGCTCGCACAGCGGTGGGGCGAGGGAAACATTTCCCTGGATGCGCTTCTGAGTTATAGCGCGGTGTGCGGAACCGGGCTCGATACCGTGCCGCTGCCCGGGGACATTAGCGAAGAACGCCTCGACTTAATCATCGGGGACATGGCGACGCTCGCCTTCAAGTGGCACAAGCCGCTCTCGGCGCGGCTGCTGCCGGTCGCGGGGAAGAACCCCGGCGATATGACGGAGTTCGATGACCCGTTCCTTGTGAATGTGACCCTGCAGCCGCTGGACCGAAAATAGCGAAAGCTTCAGGGCAAATTCCGGAGCAAATTAGGCGGACATCTGGCTTCGCTAGTTGTATGTCGAGTGGACTGTTTTGCTCGCCGTCGTTGTCGTGCGCGGAAACAACCAACCGGAATTCCAGTTTGGCTGATCAAAGCCGGTCGTGCTTTCGTTGCGGAAATAAAGAGCGAGGGCGTTTACGTTTACAGAGTGGCCGACGGGCCAGGTCGTAGCGAACCAGGGGGTCCGACGAGGAGGAGTCCGATGGGGATGGGGGGGCCCGTATAGACTGGCGCGGGAAAGAGAGCGAATGAAAACTGTGCTCATCTATAAGACCGAGCTCTTGCCCATCTCGGAGACGTTCATACCGGCGCAAGCGGGGGCCTTGAAGAGGTTTCGGCCACGATTCGCGGGTCTTTACGCTGCGAGCAAGTCTTTAGTCTTGCCGAGCGACACTATACTGGCCGTGAAGGACACCTCCCTGCTTTCCTCCTTTCAGGTTCAGCTCTATCGCATTTTCGGTATTGCCCCCGATTTCTTTCGAAAAGTGCAGATGACAGGCCCCAGTTTAATTCATTCTCATTTCGCAACGGACAGCGTCACAGCATTGCCACTTGCTAAGCGATTGAAGCTGCCACTGATCGTCACTTTGCATGGTGCCGATGTTACCATTCGCGATTCGGTCGTAGGCTCTTCGCCGGGCGGCCGTCTTTATCTGCACCGTCGGAAGCTGCTGTGGAGTCGCGCGTCATTATTCATCTGTATCTCAGAATTCATCAAGCGGCAAGCCATTGAACTGGGCTTTCCCAAAGAGAAGCTTAGGGTTCACTACATCGGAATTGATCGTAGCCGGTTTTTGCCGACGCCGGGTCAACCGAGAGGCGACTCCATCCTTTTCGTTGGTCGTTTGACGGAAAAGAAAGGTTGCCAGTACCTTCTGCAAGCTATGGCGCTAGTGCAAAAAAAGAGGCCTGGGGCGCAGGTTACGATTGTTGGAGATGGCCCACTGCGTCCGTCGCTGCACTCGTTAGCGGAAGACCTGCGCGTGAACTGCACTTTTCTGGGCGGGCAGCCGAGCTCTGTTGTCAAACAGCTCCTGGAATCGACGCGCGTGTTTTGCGTGCCCAGTGTTACGGCGGAAAATGGGGATAGTGAGGGACTCGGCATGGTTTTTGCCGAAGCTCAGTCCATGGGCGTACCCGTAGTGAGTTTTCACCACGGGGGAATCCCCGAAATCGTGCAGCATCAAAAGACGGGTTTGTTGGCACCTGAATTCGATTTCACCAAGTTGGCCGACAACATACTTACTTACCTCACGGACGATGCGTTCTGGAAGCTAGCAAGTGCCGTTGGTCCGGATTGGATCGAACGGCGATTTAACATTGTTAAGCAAACCCAAGAGCTCGAAGACATTTACTCTGAGGTCCTTGCCGATTTTGATGCTCGTAAGCTTTAACCAACGGAAACCAATTTTTGAGCTCCGCAAAGCGTCCATTTCAATGAGTTGTTCTCCTTGCATCTCACGGTGGAAGGAGTTACATTTTGGATGCTCCACTTCTCGGAGAGTTGGTTGTTGATGTTTGCCCCGCTCTCTCGCTCGGCGCTGCGTTCTTGACTGCGACCTGCCTCTTCTCATCGCCTGAGTAGCCGAAATCCAAAGTTGCGAGCGTCCATGTAGTTCTTCTGGAGGACAAAGTGATGAAGCGGCGAGCATTCCTGAGACAGGGTATTGCAAGTTCGGCACTTTTGTTCCAACTTCGAGTGAATGGGGTGGAAGCGGAGTCTTCTACTCCGATCCCTCTTAAAAACATAGTTCAGGGCAAGGGCTTGTATGTGGGCGCGCAGGCAACCAAAGGGCAACTTTCGCGAGAAGACCTCGGCGAATTCGTTGCCAATAACTTCAATATGCTGACGGCTGGCCTGGAGCTGAAATGGGCCGCTTTGCGACCAACTCCTGCGACGTTCGATTTTGGTGGTGCGGATTGGATGGTGGACTTTGCTGCCAAGAAGTCGATGCGGTTCCACGGGCACAACCTCTGCTGGAATGTGTCGAATCCGAAATGGTTTAGCACCGTATTGAACCCGTCCAATTCACGGCGAATGCTCGAGGAACATATCACGACCGTGGCGAAGCGTTACTCTGGCAGAGTGGACGCATGGGATGTAGTCAACGAACCAATTGATCTTCGCTCCCCGCGTCCCGATGGTCTCCACACAGGACCGTGGCTGGACATGCTCGGTCCCGAATACATCGATATCGCCTTTCATGCCGCCGCCGCCGCCGATCCTGGCGCCATTCGAGTGTTGAACATCTATCAAGTGGAACAGGATCAAGATCGAAGCGACTTCGTTCGTCGCGCAACGATCGATCATCTGAAGGAATGGTTGAAGCGAGGTGTGCCAATCCAGGCAATCGGCTTGCAGTCTCACATCGGAACCTCTCTGCCGCTCGCTAGCGAATCTAGAGATCAATTTGTTCGAAAAGTGCGTGATATGGGGCTCGAAGTGATGATTACTGAGCTGGACGTTAATGACAGCCATCTCGTTGACACCGCATCTGCGAACGATAGAGACAAGATCGTTGCGGGTTACTACTATGATTATTTGACGGACGTGGTACCTTTGGGAAAGACGAAGAGGATAACCTTCTGGACTGTCACCGACAAGTTTAATTGGATCGATGCTGGCAGTTCGCAGGGTCCGGGCCGCCACCGTCCGGGCTTGCTGGATACGGATATGCGACCGAAGCCTGTCTACGACGCCGTGGCCAAGGCCCTGGAACATTTGGTTTCGACATGAAGATCGAAAAGACAGGGGCAGGCTTCAAATTCGTTTCAAAAAGCGATGCCGAACTTCGGGAGTAGTAAGGAGAAAAGCAAAAAAGAGAAACGCGGTCCGAAATGAAACGCGTGACCTAGTAAGAAAATCATAGGTCACTGATAACGTAAGCTTTAAGTTTCCGCGCAGTTTAATCCTCGGGGCGACCTGTGTTGCTAAGAAGTAGCTGTAGGCCTTTTTTGTGAGGAGCGGATTTTCTTCCGCCCACTTTAAAGACGGGATGGCCGTCATGGAACGACTCACGGACGCTCTGTTCACCTCCAGATTGAATAGCAGGAGTGGCTTCCACACCCAAAGAAGTCGCGCATTGCCGGCGGCTGTTGCTCGCAAAATCCAGTCTGTGTCCTGATGTCTTTTCACCGCGGGATCAAAAGGCACTCGGACGAACAACTCCCTCGGTGCTAGTAGCATGGATGTAGTGATAAGCCCGCTCCCCTGACCGATGCCTGGGCGGCAGAAGATATACTCGCTCAGGTCTTCGTCCTCTCTCGGAGGTCTCGCGGGCCACACTGCGGTGCTAATACCTCTGTTCACGTAGGCTCGACACGCGATGATCGGGAAGGGATTCTCGATCCCCGACGCAACGTGCATTTGCTGATCGAGTTTTTCGGGCATCCATTCATCATCGTCATCAAGGAGCGCAATCCACTGGCCCTTCGCTTCCCGTATACCTAGGTTCCTTGCAGCGCAGGCACCCCCTTGGCGCGGTGTTTCGAGGTAAGCAACCTTGCTCGAAGAAAAGCTATTTACGATCGCCGCCGTGTCCGCGTCAGGCCCATCGGACACGACGACGATTTCAAAGTTAGAGTACGTCTGCTTAAGAACAGATTCAATTGCACGCGACACGAGAGATGGCCGAAAGTGTGTTGGAATCACTACCGTTACGAGCGCACCCATAAATGTTTTAGACTGTGTCTTCTTTCTTATCGGAGAACAAGTTCAGCGTATCGGAACTTCCAAATAGCAACGCGTTCGCATCCAATCCAAGCGGGGCCAACATCGCTGCCGCGATCTTCTGAAGGCAGAATGCCAAACTCGAGGATTATCCGCCTCATCTTTTGCGGAAGGAGGTGTTTGAGTCGTCCCTGTTTGTGTTCGCCCTGGTGTCGACGACGATTCGATTACTACAAAATGGATTGGCAGGTACGTTACAGATCCTTAGGTGCTTCCCTAGGAGACCCGCCCCATGAAACCTGCCTCGCAAGCTTGTCCTGTCAAGGTACCAGTACTTCTCCTGTACCTCTAGATGTACCGGTGGTGCGTCGGCACTTGTCCCGAATCTGTTCTACCTGCCAGTTGTAGCCCCCTACATTGGACCCTAGCATTGGACTCGTCCTGGTTCCCCCCTTCACCAGGAGTCGCGAAACACTGCATCACACTTGAAAATCTTGAACTTGAGAGCCACAGAGAGGCGCTGCCCGTAATGATACGCCGCCAAATTAGAGTATTAGTAGCTATAGTTCTTGCTTTCACTTTCGTCGCAAGCTGGATCTCTGGATGCGTCGGCGTTGCCCAGCCGCTACCTCAGCTTTCCGTCTCCCCAACTAGCCTCTCGATGAGCACTGTCGTGGGTAGCACCAGCTCTCAAGTCGGGACGATTACGAACATCAGCACCAGCACCATAGCCGTCAGCCAAGCCACGGTTAGCGGGTCCGGCTTCAGCATTGCCGGGCTGACGCTTCCGGCTACCCTCTCCCCGGGGCAAAGCCAGAGTTTTACGGTGAAGTTCGCTGCCACTACGGCGAACAGGGTCGAGGGAAGCCTGATCCTTATGACGGATGCGCAGCACCGCCCCCTTGTGATTCCGCTTCATGGCTCGGCGGGACCCACCACACCGGCGGCCGGTTCCGTGACGCTTTCTCCGTCTTCCGCCTCTTTGCGCCCAAGTGGCAAACTGCAGTTTACAGCTACTGTTCAAAGTACAACCACGAATGATTCCGTAACGTGGGCGGCATCGATGGGGACGATTACCTCGACGGGAGCCTACAGCGCGCCCGCGACCGCCGGAATTGCCAAAGTAACTGCAACCAGCAACGCCGATGCCAGCAAGTTTGCGACCGCGACCATTACGGTTACAGCCTCGCCAGTACCCCCACCACCAGCCCCGGTGACTGTAGTCGTTGTGTCTCCTTCTTCTGTCTCACTGGCCGCCGGTGCCAAGATTCAGCTGTCAGCTTCAGTTCAGGGCACAGCCACGGACAAATCCGTCACGTGGAGGGCTTCATTCGGGAGCATCACGTCTTCTGGACTCTATACCGCGCCCGCAAATGCCGGAACCGCGACGATCCTCGCAACCAGCAACGCCGATCCTACTAAATCTGCGTCAGCCACAGTCACTGTGACAGGCGCGCCTGGGCCTCCGGGCCCGCTCGTGACCTCTGTAACCGTTTCTCCTTCTACCGCTCGATCCATTACGACCGGCACGCTACCATTCACGGCGACCGTCCAAGGCACAACCTCAGACAAGTCCGTTGTGTGGAAAGCGTCGCTCGGGAGCATCACATCTGCAGGTCTCTACACCGCGCCCGCAAATGCCGGAACCGCGACAATCACCGCAACGAGCCATGCCGATCCTACCAAGTCTGCTTCCGCTACGGTCACGGTGACAACCGCGCCACCACCACCACCTCCTCCACCACCACCTCCTCCTCCTCCGCCACCGCCTGGTTCAGGGCTCTCCCCAGCTTTCTTTGGTCAGAACTTGAACGTAACTTCTGGCCTGACGAATCCCGCGCATTACCCATCCGTGCCATTTGGGTCATTGCGGTTATGGGATACGCACACCCATTGGAAGGACATAGAAACGAGCCGGGGTAACTACGATTGGACCACGCTAGATGCCTGGCTTGCGTTGGCACATACTCAAGGAAAAGAGGTTCTCTACACCTTTGGCAAGACGCCGCAGTGGGCATCTCTCAGACCCGACGAGCCATGTTTCCCTAGGCCCCTTACGGGTTGCTCCGCTCCGGCTGCAGACGTGGACTCGACCGACGCGCTTTGGAAGGAGTTTGTCACCGCGGTGGTGCAGCGCTCTCTCGCCTCTACCGTTCATATTGCCGCATACGAGATATGGAATGAGCCGGATGGGGGATTTTGGACCGGCACCGACGCTCAAATGGTAAGAATGGCCACCGATGCTTACGCCATCATCCACGCGCTCGACCCGAATGCAAAGGTAGTCAGCCCTGGCGTTTCATCCTTCGGAAATTCGGGACGGGGATCCGACTGGATCCACGGCTACTTCGCAGCAGGCGGCGCTGCCAAAAACGCCCAGGACATCGTAGGAATGCATGAGTACCCGCCAGGCAAGGCCCCGACGAACACCGCCTATAATCAGCCCAACTACATCCCTGCCCAGATCGATACGCTGCGCGCGTTGATGGCTGCAAACGGCATTGGCAGCGAAGACATTTGGATGACTGAGGGCAGCTGGAACGGCAGCGGTTCAACGACGATGAATCCAGAACAACGGGCGGCATGGTTGGCCCAGCAATACATCTTCTTGTGGTCCAAGGGCGTAGCGCGCTACTACTGGTTCACATGGGACAGCCAGAGGTACGGAACGCTGTGGGATCCAGCGAATGGGGTGCATCCTGCTGGGACCGCCTACGGCCTGCTCTACAACTGGCTGGTGGGTTCGGTCCACCCGGATCAGCCGTGTTCTCAGAGCGCTGACGCTACTTGGACGTGCACACTTACGCTTGCGAACGGTAAGCCTGCCGAGATCATCTGGAATGAGAACGGATCTATATCCTTAGCTGTGGGGGCTGCGTTTACCACCTATCAGACCCTTGATAACAGTACGGCGAATTCCATCGTAGGCAACACGGTTACGATCGGGAACAAACCGATTCTTGTTGTGGGGAACTAGGCGAAAAATCCCGGGTGACGGGATCTAAAGGTCGCGGGCTGCTCGAGTCTTCCTTCTCCTCAGGAGGACGCGTCTCGGCGCTACATGGCCATTTTGTCGGACTGGGGCAATAGGTTCCAAATGCGCCAGAATTCCTCCATCTCGGCAGGTGTACCGAGGGAAACACGGATGTATTTGTCCATCGCGGGAATAGCAGGAGCTACCAACACATTATTCTTCTTCAGATGATCGAGGACCATGTCCACCGGGCGCAGGGGATCCAGCATGACGAAGTTCGTGTGGGAATCGAGGGCCCGGAGCATGCGGGCATTGACCTGATTCATGAATTCCTGACGGTCGTCGGCATTCCGCCTGATGGCCAGGCGCACATAGTCCGCGTCATCGAGAGCGGCATCGGCGGCTCTTGCCGAGATCACGCTGATGCCGAACGGCAACCGGCCTGCGGCAAGGCGGCGCACTAGGTCCGGCGCGGCCACGGCATAGCCAACGCGCATCCCGGCGAGGCCATAGATTTTGGAGAACGTGCGGCATACCACCACCCTGGGGTCGTCGAACGGGCGATCCAGAAAAGATGCATAATTCGCATTGGGACTGACGAAGTGATGGTAGGCCTCGTCGATCAGCACAGTGGCGCTTGCAGGAAGCTGTCGGATAAAGGCTTCCATTTCCTTGCGGGGAGTCAGCGTACCTGTCGGGTTATTGGGATTGCAGAGGTAGACCAGGCCTGTGGAGTCGCCGGCGCGCGCCAGCATAGTCGCTAGGTCGTGCTCGTACATTTTGTTGATACGGACATCGACGACTTCGGCTCCAGCGCTCTGCGCCATCCTACCCAGCGCCGGATAGGTTGGTGAGGCTTGCACGAGTTTCTTGCCAGGTGCGAGAAACGCGGCAGCAGCCAGCCGCAGGATTTCGGATGTACCGCAGCCGAGGGCGATCTGTTCTGGTTTGACCGCGTGAAGAGCCGCGATTTTAGTAAGCAACGAATCATATTCCGTCCGCGGATAACGGTTACTGAGCGAGGAAACATCGCGAAGTACGGCGATAACCTTTTCAGAGGGGCCGTAGGCATTTTCATTGCGGTACAAAAGGATCGGGTGTGGGAGCGGGCTTGCGCTCCGCGGTGGCTGCCCTTCCGCGAGTGACACGCCGCTGAGAGACCGCGCGGTGACGCCGGCAACGGCACTAGCGCCGAGCCTTCGAAGAAGACTCCTACGTGAGATGGGCACCGTGATTCCCCTGTTCGATCCCAATCGCAAAAAATTCCCGGTTTACGGCCGCAGTCGGCGCAACAAAGGGGTTACTTCAGTCCCCGATGCATTCACAGGTGTATTTTAACTTGCTTTCAGCCAATGAAGCGTTCAGGTTGCGTCGCCGAGTTCTCAAGCTGCCACTGGCAGCCTGCATGTTCGGGTAAATGCTGCCGATGAGGCCAGCACCGCCTTTGCTTCTCAAAATAAATTAGGGCTCAGCCAAGCCGGCTGAGCCCTGATGTTCTTGCTGAACCCTGGCGTTGTCTCCGACAACGATGACCCCATCGGGCCCGAGCTCACCGCCGCCAAGTTCGACACCGCAGTGAAACCACGGGACGTCTTGATTCTTGTAGCAGTGCTACTAGGGTGTGCTATAGGTCCAGGTTATGATCTCCTGCGTTGCGGTGGTGCTGCCGGTACCTGCCGTGAAACCTACAAATGCTGTGTTGGCCCCGACCGTCGTGGGTATGTTGATCGGCCACGAGGTCGTGAAGGTGTCCGCTGGAATGGTCGTGTCGGTGATGGTCATCGTTAGCGTAGTGCCGTTGTAAGTCATATGCACCTGGAGGATGTCACCACTGTGCAAGTTGACGCCGCCACCCAAGGTGATCGCTGGCACCGTGGGTGCCGCGCCGTTGATGTACAACCCCGTCGAGTTGATGCCTTCCCCAGCGTTGTTGTGCAGGTCGAACTTAACTGCCACGCTCTTAGCGATGCCTGGCGTACCGCCATAGCCCAGGCTACCGCCCGATTTCCCAATGGCCGTCGGACCAACGCCCTGGAGCGTGAACGTGAAGCCATCCGCATTCGGGTTCGTTAACTGGAACGTGAAATCGTTGGTGAACGTTTGCACGTTGACCGCGGTCGCCCAGAAAGCGCTGGCGACCTGGAAAGTCGTGGTTGTGTCCGTGAGCTGCAGACGCGTTCCATTTAGTTTGGTGTGCCCGTTGAAATCGATCCCCGTGGCGGAAAACCCGGAACTGAAGTCGATCGGAGTCGTGCTGCCGGTTTGAACGGTGATGTCGGAGTTGGCGGAATGCGTCAGGCTGCCGCTGGTGCCAGTGACCGTAAATGTCGAAGTTCCCACAGGCGTAGTGTTGCCGGTGGTGACGGTCATCGTGGAAGTTCCGCTGGTAGTGACCGTTGCAGGCGAGAAACTCGCGTTGGCGGCGTTAGGTATTCCACTGGCGCTCAGGGTAACTGTTCCAGCAAATCCATTCAGCGCGCCAATGGTTACGGTGTACGTCGTGGAATTCCCTGCGATCACCGTTTGTGTGGAAGGTGAGACGGCGATGGAGAAATCGGGGACGACAACGGTCGCGACGACCAAGCTCACAGTCGTGGAGTGCGCCAGAGCACCACTCGTACCCGTGATGGTCAGCGTAGACGTTCCAGCGAGCGTGCTCGTCGAAGTGGTCACCGTCATCGTGGAAGTTCCGCTGGTGGTCACCGTGGCTGGCGAGAAACTCGCGTTGGCGCCCGCCGGTAAGCCAGTCGCACTCAGCGTCACC
>Ga0209526_10003061_pt1 | contig 11338 bp, 9 predicted proteins | sample JacPinW_OM2H0_M1_FD_188566 | JGI IMG/M metagenome (GOLD analysis project Ga0209526, IMG submission 188566) | Forest soil microbial communities from Algoma, Ontario, Canada - Jack Pine, Ontario site 1_JW_OM2H0_M1 (SPAdes) (version 2) | ecosystem: Environmental > Terrestrial > Soil > Boreal...
CAAAGATTGACACATCGTAACCGCGCTCGGCGAACACGAGAGCTGAGGTAAGTCCCGAAACACCGGCGCCGATGACTGCGACGCGATGTTTCATTGAAATGCTTCGCGGTGCCAGCACCGGGCGACTGCGGCGAGAAATAAAACCCCGGCGACAAGCGAGATCCATGTTCCGATCGCGAATTCGCGCGGGGCATATTCGACGCGCAAGTGGTGATGACCAGCAGCGAGCGGAACAGCGCGCAAAATATAATTCGCGGGAAGCAATTCATATTTCGATTGCGCGCTTCCGGGAAGTGGAACGGCGCGCCACGCGGGTGTATAAACATCCGTGATCAATAAGATCGATGGTTGATTGACGTCGGCTTCGATCGTGAGCCAATCGGTCGAGGACGCGACAATTGTCGCTACGCCTGGATTTTCGTTAGGCGCTGGTTTCGGCTCGGGTTCGGATTCCAAAATTATTTCGCGCGTTGGATCGAAAGTGTCTGAGCGCAGCGCGTCGAAAATCGCGTCTCGATTTTGAAGAACGCGATAATTTGAAATGAGTTGCAAATGCGGCATCGGCGGAATGGGCGCCTCCGCCGTTTCTACTTCGTTGGCGTGCTGCCCAAACACGTAACGCAACCGCAACATCGTGTAGAGCGGATCGAAGCGCGTGAATTTCACATAGAGTGTTGCATTGTTCGGATCGCCGCCTTGTGTCCAGGTGATGAATTCGGCATAACGACGCACCACGGTAGGGTCGTAACCCCAGATGTCGGGTACGCGAAGCGACATGGCGCTGTTCGGATTACGCGGAATGATGATGCGGTAATCGCCCGGGTGCTCGTCCAAAAAGGACTTTTCCTCTGCATTCACGATGGTCCTACTGTCAAAAGTTGGACGCACAGCATGTGCGAAGCAGAACGCTTCTACGATGCCGAGAGCGGCGAGTCCGTAGAGTGTGCGCGTATCGCGTTTACAAAACGCCAAGAGAGTTCCAAAGACGAGACAAATTGCCGCGGCAAGCAAGATCGACATCGCGGCGGTGTGTTGCGACTGAGCAACGAACGGAGGACTCGCGTAAAGTTGTGGCACCAAGTAGGTCTCCCCGGTTGCAGGCACCCTGTTCATCAGCCATTGCCAGGAATGCGTGTTTGCTGTCCATAAACCGCCGATTCCCAAGGCCGTCGCGGCGGCAAACACGCCGATGATGAATTTCGGGTCGACCCTCTTTTGCTTGAACAACCGATCGAGTCCGGTCGCGGCGAGGAGAACGAGAAACAGCGATGCTGGGAAAATAAATTTCGAGATGCTGCGGAACCGGTCGAAGCCGGGAACGTGCGCGTAAAGAATCGCGAACAGCGGGGTGTAAACGCCGAGTGCCAAGAGCGCCGCCGCGAAAATCACGGTCAGGGGAATCCATTTTATTTTGCGCTCGACGTAAATCACCGCATACACGGCAAGCGCGAAGCCGCTGACGGTCAGGAAGAGGGACGTCTCCCATAAATAACAACGTCCCCAATAGTGCGCGATCGCGCCAAAGAAGTTCGGCGCAAGTAAGGTGACAAAGTTTTCCGGTGGAAACGCGCACAGCGATGCAAACTCAAATGGCACTTTAACACCGCGCACCGTCTCGCGGTTCGCTTCTATTGCCGGCAGTAACTGCACCGCCGCGAGTGCAGCTCCGCCCAGATAAATCGCCAGGAGTTGAGCCGCGAGCGACGTGTTCCAATTGTGAATCAGCCGCAACGCCGAATAAAGGCCAGCAATAATGGCGGTATAAAACACATACTGCGGGAAACCGGCCACAACTTGTGCGGCAACGGCAAACATCCCGAGCAGGCACCAGCGTGCTTTTCGTGTAATAAAAAGTCCGTCGATCGCACAAAAGATGAGCGGCGACCAGGTCATCGCAGCCAGATGCGGCAGATGTCCTGCGAAGACATGCAGAAAGTGCGGGCCAGAAAAGGTGATGAGCGCGCCGGCAAAAAAACTGGCCACTGGATTCAGGCCGCGCACTCTCATCCAAAAAAACATGAATGCTCCAATCGCGAAGATGTTGAGCGCGATCGTCCAGTTGATTGCAGCAGCCGAAGGCAAAAATAGAAACAGCCAATTCGGCGGATAGAGCAAGCCGCCTTGCATTCCGCCAAAATATGGCGCGCCGCTGAAAATGTACGGATTCCAGAGGGCGAGATTTCCTTTTGCCAACTCGCGGAAACCGAAGTCGCGCCACGAGTAATATTGCAGAAATAAATCGGTACCCTGATCTCCGAACACGCGCGTGCCGCCGGCAAAGAGGACATCGCCGAACATGGCAAGCGTCAGCGCGAGCAAACCGGCAAGCGAAATAAAAGTCGAGCCCCTGTTTTTCATGACGACAAGATCGACAATGCTCGCGGCCAACAGTCGGAAAATCAACGCGAGCGATGAGCTGAATCATGTGCGTGCAACGACACACGGCCTCGTCTATAAATGAGGCGCGATGGTTTCGCTAAATCGAGATGCGCTGAGCGACAAAGTGCTGGCGGGCGAACGGATTTCGGCTGCCGACGCGCTGGAGCTTTACCGCTGGCCGCTGGAGGAACTCGGCGCACTCGCGAACGCGCGACGCGATTTGGCGAAGGCGGAAAGTTACAGCGGCCGCGGAAGGGAAATTGTCACCTACATTGTCGATCGAAACATTAATTATACCAACGTCTGCAATGTGTACTGCAAGTTCTGCGCGTTCTACCGGACCGAGCGGGATGAAGATCATTACGTGCTGAGCTTTGAGCAGATTGATGAAAAATTGGACGAACTTTCGGCTGCAGACGGTGTTCAAATTCTGATGCAAGGCGGGCATCATCCGAAGTTGCCGTTCAAGTGGTACGTCGATCTTTTGCAGCACATCCGCGAAAAGTATCCGCACATCAACATTCACGGCTTCAGTCCGCCGGAGTTCCAGCATTTCGCGGAAACGTTTCGGATGCCCTTGCGCGAAGTGATTTCTGAATTCAAGCAAGCAGGGCTCGGTTCGATTCCCGGCGGCGGCGGCGAAATTTTGGTGGATCGTGTTCGCAAGAAAATTTCGCCGCTCAAGATCGACAGCGACGGTTGGCTGGCGGTGATGCAAGTGGCGCATGAGCTCGGGTTGAAATCGAGCGCCACGATGATGTTCGGTCATGTGGAGGCGATTGAAGATCGGGTCGAACATCTGCAGCGCATTCGCGAGCAACAGGACCGGAGCGGGGGATTCACCGCTTTCATTTGCTGGACATTTCAGCCGCAGCACACCGTTTTGAAAATCAAACACCCAACCGGCGTGTCGGAATATTTGCGCACGCAAGCGCTCTCACGAATTTTCCTGGACAACATCGACAACGTGCAAAGCTCGTGGGTGACGCAAGGTCCGGACATTGGCCAGGTGGCGTTGAAGTACGGAGCGAACGATTTCGGTTCGGTGATGATGGAAGAAAACGTGGTGAGCGCGGCCGGCACCACGTTTCGCTTAAACGCAGAACGGATTGACTCGTTGATCCGCGATGCGGGTTACGAGCCTCGCCGCAGAAATAACTGGTACGAGCTGTTGAACTAAAAAACGCCGGGCGTTGTCTAAGCGGACGCCGCCTCGCACCGCCGAAAATCCTGCCTTGACCATCGTTGCTTCTTCTTCTAATAGGCGCCTGCCCACGCCGGTTTTTTGTTCGTGGGATTCGCATTGAAGTTATGAGAGAATTTCCCGGACTGACTTGGGGCCGAGCGTTTTTCATTTCGCTGGCCACATTTCTTGCCTTGCCCGGCGTGTTTTCCGTCGTGGCGCAAGAAGGCGCGATTATTCGATCGATTGATGTGCAATACACAGGTCCGGCGACGCTGGCAAAGGAGCGTATTCTGGCGCAGATGCGGACGAAAATCGGCCAGCCTTACTCCGATCCGGTGGTGGAAGAAGACATTCGTAGTCTTTATAAGACCGGGGGGATTCAAAATGTGCGGATCTACGGTCAACCGCAAGGCGACGGAGTGAAAGTGATTGTGGCGGTGCAAACGCGACCAGTGGTGCGCGAGATTGCGATCGAAGGCGCGAACAGGATTAAGGCGAGGAAGATCCGCAGAGACGTGGCGATCAAATTGAATGCGCCAGTGAACGAGGAGGAGCTCGAAAAAGGCAGGCAGAAGGTTATCGAAACATATCAGGTCCATGGATTCACCGACATCGCTGTGCAGTATCGAGTGGAACCGATCGACGAAAAACGCGGGACGGCGCGTGTCGTTTACACGGTCACCGAAGGCGTAAAGGGTCCGTTACGCCAGATCCGATTCGAGGGCAACGAACACTTCAGCGAGAAGGTGCTGCGGAAGCAGATGAAAACCAAAGGCAAGACGCTCGTCGCCTTTTTCGACAAGTCCGGACGCCTGGACGAAGCGCGGTTCGAACAGGACCTGGACAGTATTAGAGAGTTCTATCAGGATCACGGTTATATCGACGTCGAAGTAAAGGATGTGCGCAAAGAGCGGAAGAACGGACCATTAATCATCACCATCGCGATCAACGAAGGCATTCAATATCACGTCAACAAGATCACCATCTCCGGCTACAAGGTAGCGCTCGAGGACAAACTGCGCGCGACGATAAAGATGAAAGACGGCGGGATTTATTCGCCGAAACAATTGCACGACGACGCCAAAGCGCTCGCGGACGCCTATGGGACTGGCGGCTATGTTGATACGGTAATCACGCCGCAAGGTTCACCGGTGGGCCCCGGGAAGGTCGATGTGCATTACAAGATCGAGGAGGGCAATCGCTCGTTTGTCCAGCGGATCAATATCATCGGCAACACGCGCACCAAGGACAAAGTAATTCGCCGCGAAATTCTCGTCTCGCCGGGGGAGGTGTTTAACACCGTACGGGTGGACATCACTAAAAAACGCCTCGAGAACCTTGGATACTTTGGCAAAGTTGAAGCGTTTCCGGAAGAGACCGGGATCGAAGGCCACAAAGACCTTCTGATCCAAGTAGAGGAAAAGAGGACCGGCGCACTCAACTTCGGGGCGGGCTTCAGCACGGTCGACAGTTTGGTCGGTTTTGTGGAGCTGACGCAAGGCAACTTCGATTTGATGAACTGGCCGAGCTTCACTGGCGCGGGCCAGAAATTCCGAGCTCGGGCGCAGGTCGGTACCCTACGAAAAGACTTTCTTATCTCCTTAACCGAACCTTGGTTTCTGGATCGCCGCTTCTCCCTGGGCGGACAAGCGTTTTATAGTGAGGCCACCTACCTGAGCACGGTTTACGATCAGCGCAGCTACGGCTTCTCGGTCGAGGCGCGCAAGCCTCTCTTTTGGTTCGTTTACGGGACGTTAGGCTATGGCCTGCAGGAGATCGAGATTTATAATGTAGACTCGAGCGCGTCGGCAGACATCCAAAACCAAGCAGGGAGCCGCGTAAAAAGCCAAATCTCGACCAGCATCGTCCTGGACCGGCGCGACAATCCGTTGCTCACGCGCACGGGGCAGCGCGTTTCCATTGCGCCATATGTGGCGGGCGGCTTTCTTGGCGGGAACGAACAAATCTATGGGTGGGACGCTGAAGCTTCACAGTACTTCCATTTCCCGGGCGATTTGATCTTGTTGGTCAACGCCGAAGCGGCGACCATAGATGTTTGGGATCAGCCGGAAAAGAAAACGATTACGGCATTGGGGGCTGTCCCATCGGCCATCCCGCCTGCGCCTGCCGTGACAGAAGAGATTCCGTCAGTGCCTATTTACGATCGCCTCTATCTAGGGGGCTCGAACAATCTCCGCGGTTTTAACTTCCGCGACGTGAGCCCTAAAGATAGTAATGGGCAGCCAATCGGCGGCCAATCACTGGCCCGCGCTACCGTAGAACTCACATTTCCGATCGTCGCGAAAACGCGCGGTGCATTTTTTTACGACGTGGGCCTTGTCAACGTCGATGCCTGGGACTTTGGCGACCATACTCAGGAGGTTCCGCGTAGCCCTGAGGCAATTCAAAAGGCGCTAAGATTCGGCCTTCCAGTGACTCCTCGTTCCACATACGATAACCTCGCCTCGGACGTCGGATTTGGGTTGCGACTTGATTTGCCGATCGGCCCGCTGCGGCTCGATTATGGATTCCCGATCCAGAAAGCTGGAAACAGTGGCCGGGGCAAGTTTAACTTCAGCGTCGGCTATCAGTTTTGAACGAATAATGGTGCTTGCAGTCTAACCGATTTCCGACGACCTGTTTACTTCTGTTTATGAACAAACTTCTCTCTCTCACGCTTGCTTCGTTGCTTCTGTTGCCAATCGCGGCGCGGGCCCAGGGCACCTTAAAGATTGGCACCGTCGACATGAATCGTGCCTTCAAGGAATACAACAAAACCAAGGACGCGGAGGCCAAGATCAATGACGCCAAGAATCAAGCCAAGAAGGAATATGACGACCGGGCTGACGCTTACAAAAAATCACTCGACGAAATCAACAATCTGAACAAGCAACTCGATTCGCCCGCCTTAAGCGCAGAGAAGAAAGCGCAAACGGCGAAAGACCGAGATGAAAAAATCGCCAACATCAAAAATATGGAGCGCGAGATCAACGAGTTCCGCCAGACGCGCGAGCGTCAGCTTCAGGAACAGGCCATGCGCATGCGCGAAGGCATCGTTAAGGAAATCACAGATGTCGTAAACGAAAAGGTCAAGGCCAATGCGCTGGACCTCGTATTTGACAAGTCGGGCATGAGCCTGAATGGCGTCCCGCTTTTGATGTATTCGAAGGAAAACGTTGACTTCACCAACGATGTCGTCGCGGTCCTGAACAAACCCGGTCGAGTCTCCGCGATTTCAACCGCGACAAGCCCACCCGCGAGCGCGTCTCCTGTCGCCAAAAAACCTTAGCTTCAGCTTCGGCAACCTGAAAACACACGCGGGCAAAGCTCGTGTGTGTTTTTTTTGTACCACTGAAAATTAAAACCGTGAAACCCTTTTCCCGCTGCATGGTAGATCGGCATCTGGCCATCGGCTATTCCGTTGCGGTTATTTTCGTTTTCATTTCCGCTTCAGGTCACGCCGCCAGTTGGGAGGCGACCGTCAACAAAGAACCACCTGGTAATTTTCCGGCGCCTCCGCCGCTGGAGGCAAGCTACCACTTTGGCTGGGCTGGGTTGACCGCGGCCACCGCAGAAGCGCATTTTTCAAAAGCCTTGGCGGAGCGCTTTCAATTTGAAGGAACCGGGCGCACCGTCGGGCTGGCCCGCATTTTGTGGAGGTACGACGTCAATTATCGCGCCGTGGCCAACGCCGCCACGCTGCACCCCATCGAAGCAAACGAGACCGAAACCTACCGATCGAAAAAAATCCAAACTCACCTCATCTTCACAAACGCCGGTGTCCACCGCACGCGCAATGAAACTCCAGGAACTGGCACGAACAGAACCCGCGAGTTCGATTTTCCAAACCTTTTCGATTTGCTATCGGCGCTGCTCTATCTGCGCAGCCAGCCGCTCAAAGACGGCAGCGTTTACCGCGTCGTGGTATATCCCGCCACTTCAGCTTATTTGGCCACTGTCACCGTGATTGGCCGCGAAAAGATTTCCGTTCGCGCCGGCACTTACAACGCGATCAAGCTCGATCTACGACTCCACAAAGTCGGCAAGAATCTTGAATTGGAACCGCACAAGAAGTTCCGGCGCGCGAGCGTCTGGGTCTCCGATGACAGCATTCGCATTCCTCTGCGCGCTGAGGCGCAGATTTTTATCGGGACGGTTTTTGCCGAGCTGCAATCAGTCCACTTGGCGTCCGAAAAGTCCGGGCCTGCTCCTTAATTGCCGGCAACAATCCGCGTCGGTAAGATCGACAATTACGATTCAGGGACGGATCCATTCGCCGCGCACGGGCGGCTCGTTCCACATTCGCCGGCGCGGCGTGTAAATCGGCCTATTTGCGCCGGGTAAAAGTTCGAGCGCGGCCAAAGTGTCGAGATCGAGCCGCCCGGTAGGTGGAAGCCCAACGCGCGATTGATAGGCACGAAGCGAAAACTGCATGTTCGGCCCATAAATGCCGTCGATTGGTCCTCGATAAAGACCGCGGCGGGCGAGAGTGCTTTGGGCCGAAACCACGACGCTGCGTTGCACCTGTGGGGGCGCGGTTTCGTACGGCGTGCCGGCGAAAAGTCCGCGTCCTTCTGGCGGGATCGTCGCGGGTCCGCCCGGATATACTTGTCGATCTCGCCACGGGGCGGACCCGTCCGACTGGCGGACTTTCGGCGGCATCGGCGGCTCCGGTATTGCTCGGTCGGTATTTTCACCCGAGTCGCCCCGCAAGTCGGAATTATCTTGCTTAGGAGGGGGCGTCGCTTTCGCGATCGGTTGAGAAGAATTTCCTACGCCCAGTGCACGCAATGTCTCATCGTTCAGTTCACCGTTTACTTGCAAACCATTGCGGATTTGAAAGCGACGAACGGCGGCGATTGTGTCGGCATTTTTTTCGCCCGTCACCTCACCATAATAAAAGCCCTGATCTTTAAGCGCCTGTTGCACATTCGTAATCATTTGATCTGCGCGCAGCAGCACGGCGCTGGCGAAAACGATAATAACTACAGTTTTAATTTTCATCTTCGATCTTGTTTGACACCGGAATTTCCCACTTATTCAGGGATCGAGCTTGTGGTCGGCCGCGAACGTCGCCTGGCGCTGCTTGATCACATCGCAGTAATGCAAAATCCCTTCGGCAATGCCCGCCGCCATTTGCTCGCGGTAATCCTCGCTCGCCAGCCTGGCGATATCTTCCTTGTTGGTTAGGAATCCGCCTTCCACCAGCACGGCCGGATGGCGAACATTCGCGATCACAAAAAACTGCTCGGCTTTCGTTCCACGATTCACTGCCTGAGTGCGCGCCACCAGCGCCTCCTGGACTGATTCCGCCAGACTCTGGCTCTCGAGATCAGGCGTCTCTAACGACGCGCGTTGCAAAAATGGAAGCCAGGAAGCGAGCTGCGGAATGGCAGGCATTCGGTGCTCCGCATAATAAGTCTCTACTCCAGCCGACGTATTCTTGTTTCCTTCGTTGAAATGAATGCTGACGAAGATGCAATCCTGCGCCCGATTTCCCACCGCAGCGCGATCAGCCAGCGAAATATAGTTGTCGCTGTTCCGCGTCATGAGCGTAGCGGCGCCCTGCGCTTGCAGTAATCGATCGACCCGTTGCGCGACGTCCAAGGTAAGGTCCTTCTCCAAGATACCGCCGCACATCGCGCCGGAATCCTGCCCACCGTGACCAGGGTCGAGAACCACGAGTGTGACTGGGGGCGGCACAATTGGACGACGCGCTGAAGTCGTAACTGTTGGCGGGGTAGACAACTGCCACCACGCGAACGAGCCGATCATGAGCAGTAATCCGAGCCATGCAGTCAAATTTTGCCACGTTCCGGAAATCGAAATTCGCCGGAGAAACATTTTCTTATCCTTTGATCGCAGAACGAACTTCCTTATCGGACAAAGCTCGATAACGAATGGGGGTTTTGCTGTCGCGCTCCAGGACGGCCGCTTCCACGCTCATCTCGGCAAGTTGTTCCTGTCGATGTTTCGCAATGACCGCGCTCTCTGGCAGTTCCTTCACTCCATCTTCTCCCATCGCCATCTGTCCGACGCTCCACGCATCCAGCGCAACCTCGATGGTCTTTTCCAAATCAGCGCCGGGCGCGTGTTGGTTTTTCAAAAACGACTCCATTAATTCGGCGGCTTGTTTGGTCGCGCTCAGGACGGCGAAACCGTGTCGTGTGGACGAGACGCCCGCGCTGTTTGTCGCGATGGCGCCGTCGTACTCGACGCGCAAAAACAGATCGTCTTCCGGAGTCCCGCCGACCTCCGCAAACAACAGGCGCGCCAAAAAGGGAGCGCCATAAACTTGTTCGAACGCACTCTTCATCACGGGACTGAGCGAGTAATGCGCCAGGCGACGCAGCGAAACATCCGCCGCCGAGCGGGTGAAACCTTCCGTGCTTGCGAGTTCGATCGCCGCCATGCGCAATCGCTCGATGTCGCCGGGATGCCCAATCGCGCCCATGGCGATGCGATCGTAGATCTCGAAAATCTTCTGCCGCGCGCGACCGACCGTTAAAAACAAAATGCCATCACGATAACCGAGGGCAGCGATTGGCCGGCCGGTCGCCAGTTGCGTCTCGATGTACTCACGGCGGTTCGCAATTGCTTCCACCCAGCGATAAGGTTCTTCAATCATGCAACCGTTCGCTTGAACACTTCGGCGATCTTCTCTTCGGGCAACGTCGTGATGCCTTTGCCCGAAACAATTTTGATGAGCGGAAAAATCTTGCCGCTGCGATCGACGCCACCGGTGGATGTGTCCGATTCGGCCGCCGTGTCGAGAGCGCGCAGGGCAATCGTGACCGCTTCTTCCTGGCCCAATTTCTGCAGTGGTTTCTGGCCCCAGTGGTTTTCGTAATAGAGGATGCTGCGGACCGCCGGCGAACCCGAACCGGTCGCCGCGTAATCCGTCACTTCGAATTGCGCGCCCATCGCGTCATAAAAATAGAGCCGCGCTCCCGGCTCGGAATTGGAATCGTAAGTCGCGAAAATCGGCACGACCACGCCAACACCCTGCATGACGAAGCCGAAATTATCGCGCAACAGCTTGGAAAGCGCGCGCACCTTTCCGTCCACACTCATCTCTTGCAACTGCGTGCGACGAAAATATTGGAACGAATGTTCGAGCACCCGCGCCATTTCCCAGGCCGTGGCCGGCACTCCGGCGATCGCCATGATCGAATGTCGATCTATTTCGAGCACTTTGTCCGCGCGATCGTAAACGACCGTGTTGCCGGAAGTGGCCCGCCGATCGCCCGCCACCAGCACGCCGCCGCTGAATTTGACGGCAAGGATCGTCGTTGATTCCGTTGGCACAAATGAGCCATTTCCGGGCGGTGAATTCAGTTCCGGCGCGCGCTGCAATAATCCTGTGCGTCGCAAAAGAGCGGGGAAATCTTCGCTCGCGCCAGAAAAATTCTGGTCAAACGTCACCGCGCAACTCCATTATTGGCCCGTGCGCTGGCGATAGCGCTTGGACTGATTGGGATCGACCTTGCGCATTTTCTTCAGGAGATCCTTCGTATCCGGCCTCGAAATGTCCGGCGACCGCGGCCCGCCGCCGTCACCTTGTTTCGGCCCCCACGGAGCAGGATCAATAGGCTTTTGAGTGCGCTCCGGCATGTGAAAAATTAAGGCGAAATAACGCAAAGGCAAGCTCGGGCGCGCTAACTGTAGCGGGACGCATGCCACTTCCGCGATTTGTCGCAGCCCCGAAAGCGTTCAGAGGTGCCTCTACAGTTTTTCACGCGGCTTGCCAGAAAAAGCCGCTAATGCGAAATT
>Ga0209526_10003062_pt1 | contig 11338 bp, 6 predicted proteins | sample JacPinW_OM2H0_M1_FD_188566 | JGI IMG/M metagenome (GOLD analysis project Ga0209526, IMG submission 188566) | Forest soil microbial communities from Algoma, Ontario, Canada - Jack Pine, Ontario site 1_JW_OM2H0_M1 (SPAdes) (version 2) | ecosystem: Environmental > Terrestrial > Soil > Boreal...
AGCGCACTCCCGAATACATGGAAAAATTCATACCGGCCGAGATCGAGCGATGGGCAGCGGCGATAAGGGCGGCGGGCATCGGCAACGAGTAGGTCAGGGCGCGAACTCACAGATCGAGCTTGATCGGTGCGGCGTGATCGACGTCCGCTATGCCCCGATAGCGACCAAATTCCGCAGCAGCGAGATGACGCGAGGTGCCAGCGGACTCATGCAGTGCAGCAAAGGATATCCTACTCGGTGGCCTCGTCAGCGACGAGGGCAGCGTCGGCAGTACGTCGATGCCGAGTAAGCGGCGAGGCACTACGTAGGCCCGAGCAAGACCCGTGCTCACAGCAAGGACCTTTAGCGTGGAGGATATTTCTTCTCGATCCTGCCCGCCTCTTTGATGTTAGCGATGGCGCCTTCAACGTTGCCCATGGCAAACAACTCTTGAGCTTGAATCATGAAATCGCGTGCCCGTTTAAGGTCCTCAATCGGATCGTCGAGTGCCTCCTCATTGGAGGTCGAGTTTAGTGTGCCGGCAGCGAGTTGCCTCTGATAGTTTGCCAAAATTTCCCGCTTGCGTCGCTCCACGTAGACCTTCAAACTTTCTGGGATTGAATCCACTTCATGAGAGATATCCGGATGCGCGGCGTCCTGCTCAGTCGGAGGGGTGCTTAGCAACCGCTTGATCCATTGGAACACTTGGCTTCTCCGTCAGAACCGATAGGGATGCTGATCTTCTTTTTCGCACATCGCCTGCGTAAACGCCGACATGTAGCCGCTGAGCTGCGCCGACCGCACAGGTCCTACGTGCGGCTTTTCCGCATAAGGCTCCCACCTCGGGCGTGTACCGGCAAAGCGATCGCTTCGCCACGGACGAAGAATGAGCGCCCATCGCGCCGCGCCGTTCACATAATGCGGTCATCCACGAAAGTTGATACTCTACGATGATCGGAGAGCATAGGAGAAGTGAGCAAAATGAAGCCCCTATGTTTCGTGTTGATGCCGTTCGGTCGCAGAGCCGATGAAAACGGACGGATGACCGATTTTGATACTGTCTATCGGCAGATCATTGCACCATCGATTATTGCAGCAGATATGGAACCGATGCGCGCCGACCAGGAGCAGATGGGCGGCGCGATCCACAAGGCATTGTTCGAGCGGCTACTGCTCAGCGAGTATGCCGTGGCCGACGTGACCGGGGCCAATGCCAATGTTTTTTATGAACTTGGCATACGGCACGCAACGAGGCCACGCAGCACTGTGATATTATTCGCGGAAGGCACGGCGCTGCCATTCGATGTCGCAATACTGCGGGGTGTGCCCTACGTAACCGACAGCCAAGGAATGCCCGTCGAGCCGGAATGCCATATCGCCCTGATCGCGGAGCGACTCAACGAAGCGCGGCGGGACACGAGCGATGACAGCCCTCTTTTCCAATTGGTCCATGGCATGCCGCGAATTTCGCTCGATCCAGAGCGCATGGATAGTTTTCGCGGTCGAATGGAAGAGCTGAAAAACTTGCAGGCCCAGCTAGGCCTTGCGTGCCGCACCGGTAAGCGAGCGCTTCAGGCCCTCACTCAGGATCCCGGGCTTGGCAATCTTGCGGACATTGATCCGGGATTCGTTGTGGCCCTGTTCATCTCGTATGGCGAGGTGAGGGCTTACGACGACATGATCGAATTCTACGCGCGTATGCCTCGTTCCTTACGGCGCGGGCGAGCTGTGCAAGAGCGGTTGAGCCTGGCCTATATGCGCCTGAAGATGCACGATAAGGCCGAGCGTGTGCTGCTGCGGCTTCTGGAGGAGGCGGGCCCTAGCAGTGAAGCTCACGGGCTGCTCGGGAACCTGTATACCGATCGTTGGGAAGCCTTACGAAATGACCAGAAAAGAGCATTTCTAGCGCGCGGTTTCCTGCGGCGCGCCATCAAGGAGTATGTGGAAGGATTCATGGTGGATTGGCGCGACCCCTTTCCCGGCAACAACGCAATCATGCTGATGGAAATCCAGGGACCTCCGTTCGAGCAGCGGGACGAGTTGCTCCCCGTGGTGGCGTTTTCGGCAAAGCGCCGGGCCGAGATACAGAAAGATTTCTGGGGCTACGGAAACCTTCTCCAGATGGCGGTGATCACGCGCAATAAATCAGCAGCGGAGGAAGCCGCCGAGCAAGCACTGGCGACATACAATGGCGAGTGGCAGGCGGAGACAGCGGCGCATAATCTTCGCCTTCTCCGCGAGCATCGGGCGCGGCAAGGGGAAGATGTTGCTTGGATCGGTCGGATCGAGATGGCGTTGGTCGAGGCGGAGCGGCGAAGGGCAGCCTCACTCAGTCACCTCGTCGAGAGAAGCAGGCCAGGGACGAGAAAACGAGCGGCGAAGTCCCGGCGCCGCGCTCGACAACGGGCTCCTGCACGTCGATTTGGTGCGTGAGATTCCCGAGCCGAAGAAGCCGCGCGTGACCCCGATGGGCGGCGGACAGCCGAAACAAAGGAAAGTACGCCTGACGGCACCTCGATGTATCTGCAGCGTCCTCAGGTGGCGTCCCAGGTAAGCCAGCCGCTCCTCGCGAGCGGCTGTAGAAGGGCGCTTTGGATGTGCTCATAATCCTTGAACTCAAATTGAGTTCGGCGACGATTGAGAAACTGGAACCAGGGCGGCTCATCAATGGCGCCCCGCAGGCCGACGACCCGCTGAAATGGAAGCGGCAAGGTCGCGAAGCCGGGAACCGAGTCGATCAGCTCGCCCCAATTCGTGCTTTCATCCGGCGGAAACGCAGCCATTTGGGTCAAGCACCCGTAAATCCGCGCACATTCTTCAAGATCGATATCCAAACGCCGCCCCTCATCATCGGTATACTCAAGGCGCGGTTTTTCTAGCAAAATAATGCCTGCCGGAGGCGTACCGACATGCACCAGCTCGATGGCTTTGAAGTTGAAGTACCGCATGATTCTATGCTCGTTGCACGAAACCACGGTTGAAAAAAGAGAACGAGAGAATGACTGACGATAAGGCCCTTATCGAGGAAGCGGCCAAGAGCGAAAACAGCTGGGTTCGGGCTCGTATTTTCAAGCAGGACCTTCCGCAGATCCGGACATTGCTGCAAATCGCGGAACGAGCCCGTGACATGGCGGCGAATTCTCTTGGAACTCAACATTCTGCCCATGGAGGGGCGCTGCTTAATCTCGGAATCTATTACGACTTTATCGAGCACGAGACAATGAAGGCGCAGGAACTATTCGATCAGGCGCGCACCATACTGGAACAGACGCAAGCAGGGGCGTCATTGTACGCCGAAGCGCTTTTCGAGCTCGGCACTGCGCGGAAAGAACGCAGACTGCCGGCAGACGACCCGAAAATCACAGAGGCTTATTTGAATGTCCACCGCAAGCTTTCGGAGAAACGCCTGGCGGCTGACGAAAGCCAGGGCCGCGGCCCCTGGATCGACCGCCTGGACGAGGCTTGCATCTACCACAGCCTCGACGAAGAAACCGCAGCTGCAAATCCGATGGCCACCGGATGGGAAGAACGATTCGCCAGCAGTCTACAGGCGGTTGCCGGCATCATCACCCGTCACCGCGAATACCTGCGCGACCATAAGTCAGCAGACGCCTGGGGTTGCGCGACCCCGCCGCTGGTCTGCGAGCGGCTTGCGGCGTTCGCGCCGACTAATCCCGAATGGGTGCGGCAACTTGCCGAAGCCTATGACGTTATCGGCAACGAACAGTCTGGTGCTCCTCAGATCGCCAGTTTTCGCGCCGCATTGTTTTTTCGGGAGCAGCTGATTGCGCTGGAGCAACAGCATGCTTCAATCCTGCGCCAAATTATTGAGCAACCAGCAACGAACAGCAATGAGAGGCGGCCGCTGACCATGCTGGCAACTTTTGCAAATCCTGCGCCGCCTCCTACTCCAGCGACTCCTGCGGAACCCACACAATTGACCGGCAGAAAGGAGCAAGACAAGGCGCGCATCGAGCAATCCGCCAAGCACGAGAATGAGTGGGTTCGGGCTCGGATTTTCAAGCGTGAGGCCCCTGCCCAGGAATCGCTGCTGCAAATGACCGAGCGAGTTCGCGACGCGGCAGCGAAGTCTCTCGGGACGCAACACCCTGCCTATGCAGTCTCACTCCAGAACTTGGGATTTTATTACGATGTTGTTGAAAACGACACCGCAAAGGCAAAGGACTTCTATGATCGAGCCCGCAAGGTCGTTGCCCTCTCGCTCGCCGAAGGGTTGTATTCGTTGGGCATGTTTCATCTGCAAACACCGAACGACCCGAAAAGGGCGGAGGCTGTGCTCACCGAGGCGCTTGCAATCCAGCGTGAAGCGCTCGACAAGAACGACCTGCCGCTCGCCGAGACCCTGCTGGCGCTCGCCGAGGCCAAGACCAAGCAGTCTGATTTCCACTCTGCGATTGACCTGAACTACCAAGCGATGGAAATTCAGCTGATCCAGTATTACTGTGAGGGGCCGGGCGTAGCCAAGCCTGTTGCCGATACCTTGGAGCGGATTGAAAAACTCCAGGCGCTTGCACGCGCAGGATCAGCAAATAGTGGCCGGTCCTGAATGATCTACTCGATGACCTCGTCGGCGCGGCCAAGAAGCGTAATGGGCAACGTGAGGCCGAGCGTTCGGGCCGCCTTGAGATTGATGACCAGCTCGACTTTGGTTGACTGCTGCACCGGCAGATCTGCCGGCTTCTCCCCTTTAAGAATTCTCGCCGCATATTGTCCGATCAGGCGATAGCCGTCGCCCAGGCTCGTGCCGTAGCTCATGAGCCCGCCGCTCTCGACAAATTCCCGCAATGGATAGATCGCCGGCATTTTCCGCTCACCCGCCAGCTGCACGATCTTGTCGCGCCGGCTGACCAGGAAAAAATCGGCGCCGACCACAAGTCCGCCTGCCTGCCGCTGCGCCAGCGTGGCAAAAGCCGCCGCCAGCTCATCATCCGTGCTCGCTTGCAGCATCAGCAATTCCTGCCCGAGCGTTTGCGCCGCACGCAGGACATTCTCCCGGTCGGTCTGCGCATTGGGATTGGCCGGGTTTCCGAGAAAGGCGATCAGCGGCGTCTTCGGCAGCCCTTCGCGCAAGACCTCAAGCTGCTTCGCCCCCATTGCGTTGATGAGGAAGGTGACGCCGGTGATATTGCCGCCCGGCCGATTGAGGCTGGCCACGAGGCCGAGCTGGACGGGATCGCCGCCGATCGCGATGAGAATAGGAATGGTCGCGGTCGCTGGCTTGGCCGCGACTGCAGAAGGAATTCCGCCCATGGTCACGATCAGGGTGACATTGCGAGCAACCAGATCGGCGGCTAGCGATTGGAGCCGGTCGTAGTGCTGCTCCGCGCAGCGGTATTCGAACAGGACGTTCTGGCCTTCGAGGTAACCGGCTTCTCGCAAGCCGCGCCGGAACGCGCTGATCCGGTACGCGTCCGATTCCGGCGTCCCGCCGCAGAGCACCCCGATGACGGGACGCGCGAGCGGCTGAGCCGGGGCGGGACTCTGCCAGGCGACCGCGGCAGCGAGAAGCACGAGTAAGAGGACGGAGGACAGACGACGGAGCACAGATTTCATTGAGATTACTCGGCTTCTCATCTCTGCCCTGCGTGCCATCTGTCGTCCCCTTCAGCGAGCTCGAGGCGCTTGAGCTCCTGCTTGGCTCCTTCGTATTCGATGAATTGCGGCGGACATTCCTTGAGAGCCGAGGCAAGCAGCTGCCGCGCTTGCGCGATTGCCCCCTTCTCGGCCTGAAACATTCCGGTGTAGAAATCAGCTTCGCACGTTTGCTCCGCGCGCGTTTCGTCGTCCTTGGCCGAGAGCGCACCAGCTCGCACCAAATCCGGCGTTTGGGTGCCGGTGTATACGGCAACCACGGGCCATGGCCACACATTCTTGTCGAGCCGCGCCGCGTTCGCTGCAAGCTCGTCGCCGTCATCCTCGCCATTGCGCACGCGGATGATGTGCAGCCACAGCACGGAATAGGCATTCAAGGGATTAAGCTTGAGTGCGCTCGACATCTCATCGAGCGCCAAGCTCAGATCACCGAGATAAAACGCGGCGCGAGCGCGCTGCGCGTAAATCAGTGCAACCCTGCGGCGTGCGACCTCAAGCCAGTGTTTGCGCTCCTCCGGCAACTTGCCCGCCGCATGCAGGCCCTCGAGCAGGGCAAGCGCGCGCATGAAACGAGGCTCGCGATCATCGTCCAGCTGCCCGAGCCGGATCAAGGCGATGGCGGTGCCAATCTGCCACCAGGTCTCCTGCGGCTCGATGGCTGCCAGCTGCTCCCGCACGCCGAGACATTTGCGATAGAACGTGATCGCATCGGAACGTCGTCCCAGCCCGTCCAACAGACTGCCAGCCTTCGCGTACACGTCCGAGAGCTGGCGCTTGGACCTCAGACCGTCCCGCTCTTCGCTCGTTAACTGCTCCAGAAGCTCCGAGGAATGCAGAAAGCTCGCAAGTGCTTCCTCGCGCTGATTTGCATCAAGCAGCAGATCTCCCAGACGGTCGTAAGTGACGGCCAAGTTCCATCGGCGAGGCATGAACTTTGGATCGGCAGCCACAAGCTTGCTCTGAATCGTGACTGCCTGCTGCAAGGCAGCAATAGCATCCGAGCCTCGGCCGTCCATATTCGCCAGCAGACTTGCCCTTTCAAGCAAAGCAACGGTCGTCATTTGCTCCCAGCTGACATTGCCGGGATCGAGCTCGGCCAGTCGCGCAAAAATGGCGATCGCTTTCTGGTAGGATTCCGCGCCTTCCTCTTTCTTCCCGTCTTGCACGAGCGCGCGGGCGATCTTGACATGCTCGCCCGCGAGCAGCGATTGCCACTCGGCATTGTCCGCAACGGCCGGCGCAAGCCGCTCGCGAATGGCGAGCGCCCTGCGGTACCAAGCGAGCGCCTCCTCGTATTGCTTGTCCTGCAGCCGGATGTCGCCCATCCGATTGTAGGCATTCGCCAGATATTGCTGCCATTCGTCGCGCTCGGGATTTGCTGCCGCGAGCTTTTCCCGGATTGCCAGATCGTTCTGAAAGTGCTCGGCGGCCTTTTCGAGATTGCGCTCACGCGCGTACAAATCGCCCAGCCGTTGATGCAGCGTCGATAAATTATTTTGCCATAGGCCGTTTCCCGGATCCCGGGCAGCAATGGGTTCCAGGCGCCCGAGAGCCTTCTCCAACACCCCAATCGCTTCGCTCCAGTTCTCGTCATGCCCGTACAAGTCAGCAAACGAAAGCAGGCTTCTATAGACCTCGTTCTGATAATCTCCGTTCTGAGGATCACTCTCCGCGAGGCGTTGGCGGATGGCGAGCGCCTGCTCAAGCTCGGGCAAGGCTTCGCGCAACTTTCCGGCCCCGTTCAAAGCGCGCCCAAGCCCGTCGTGATTGTTGGCAAGACCGTACTGCCAATCCACATTGCCGGGATCGGCTTGGACCAGCTGCTCGGAGATAGCAACGGCCTGCCGCAAGGCCGCAATCGCCTCCTCGCTCCTGCCGATAATCTGCAGAGCGCCCGCAATATCGAGCAAGCTTGCGGCGCGCTGGTTTTGCCATAGCGCCCGGCTGGGATCCAGGCTCACAAGTTGGGTGAGGATTGCATTGGAATTCCGGTAGGCTTCAAGTGCAGACGGCTCCCGGCCAAGCGCGCTCAATGCGCTTCCGACAATCTCATATGCGTAAGCCCAGGCGCGCTGCCATTCGGTGTCGCTCGCGTTGGTCGCAACGAGCGCGGCCATGATGTCGCGTTCCTGCTCGGCGGCCGCAAGCGCGGAGACCGCGTCTCCCTGAGCGAGCAATGTGCGGGCGACCTCAGCGAGCGCCATGGCCTCGCTTCGCCGCACATCCGGCGCGGTCTCTCCGGATTGGATCAACTGCTCCTGCAGATTGCGCGCGCGCTCGACGATTTCGCGGACGAGAGCAAGCGGAATGCCGGTACGGTATCGGAATTGCCGTGCGAGATCGTTGACGAGAGAATTCGCGGTCGACGTTGCGGCTTTGAGCGTTCGCTCGGCGCGGTCGCGCTGGGTCTGCGCAATCTCTTTCTGCTCGGTGGCGATGCGCGCGGCGGTCTGCGCCTCTTTCTTGGCAATGTCGGCCTCCCACCACTGCCAGGCCGCAACGCAAATGAGCACGATCAACGTTGCGACCGCCGACCACGCAAGGGTCAGGGCACGGCGTTGCTGGCGCACTTCCTGGGAGAGGAGGTCCTCCTTGGGCATGCCGTGGATGGCGGCGGCAAAGTCCGCGGCGAGGCTGGTGAAGTCGGCATTGCGTGCATCGGGGCTCGCCCGATAGGCGCGCAGGTCCACCCATTTCGGCTCGCTGGTGAAACGGCCAGTGAGCGCCGGCGGCAGGGGGGTGCTCTCGTGCCACGTGAAGTCGCCACGCGTATTGTCCCAGGCGATCTCGCCGTCGACGACCGCCAACAAAAGCGTGTCGATCCCTTTGTGCTCGAGCCACCACGCGACTTCCTTGTTCACCCACTGGGAGGCCGCCGCCTCCGGAGCGGCAAGGACGAGCAGAAACCGGCTCTCGGACAAAGCCTTCTCGATGGTCGGCCACAAATGCGGGGTGGCGGACAGGCTGGTATCATCGCGAAAGAGGCGCAACGCACGCCGCCGGTACCAGGGCTTGCCGAGTTTCTGGATGACCGACTGCAATGCCGAGGCGACCGGCTTGTCCTTCGCATGGCTATACGAAATGAAGGCATCGTAGAGCGCCATGGCGGCGGCCCTCTGGTTAGTGAGACGTGAGTAGTGAATAGCGAAGGAAGCGAATAGCGAATGGCGAATAGTTAAGCAGGGCGCCTGTCCTACTCGCTACTCGCCATTTGCTACTCACTACCCACTACTCCCGCGCGTTCCAACTCTCTCCTCAAGACGCTGGGATCATAAGGCTTCGACACGCGGGGCGCGGCGCGAAATCGTTCGGGCAGATGGGAGGCGCCGTAGCCGGTCACGAATATGAACGGAACCCCTCGCGCGGCCAAATCGTCAGCCAACGGGTAAACCATTTCCCCGTTCAGATTGGTATCGAGCAGAGCGATGTTGATCGCTTCGCCGTGCACGGCTTCGCGCGCCTGCTCAAGATTGCTGAACGGGCCGATGACGGTACACCCGGCTGATTGCAGCAGCGTTTCAAGCTCCATGGCCAGCAAAGCCTCGTCCTCGACGATCATGACGCGTGTTTCGCTCGATGACCGATCCCCGGCTTCGGAAAAAGATGCGCCGAGCGAAACAGCCCGTTGCGGCAGATCGCCGCCCCGTGTCGGTGCAACGGGCGCGGCCAATTCGCGCTCGAGCGGAAAGGAAATGCGGCAGCACAGGCCGTCGCCGGTGAACTCGACGCTCACCTCCCCGTTAAGGTCGGACGCCAATGTCCGTTCCAGCAATGTGCGGCCGAACCCGCTGTGCTGGGGTGAACCGGCCTTGGGACCGCCGGATTCGATCCAGCTCATTTCAACCTGATTGTGCGATGGCGTCCGCTGCCAGGTCACGTTCAGACTGCCGCCTTTCGCGGACAAGGCGCCGTGCTTGGCGGCGTTCGTCGTGAGCTCATGAATGGCCATGCCGAGACTCACGGCCGCCTTGGGGCTCAACATGATGTCCGGGCCGGCGATGCGCACATTGCTGCCGCCGTCGTGATAGGGCGCAGTCTCGTCGCGAACAATCGCCGCCAGCGACACGCCGGACCAATTTGCCTCTGCCAAGCGGGCGTGGGTGTGGGCGAGCGCTCTGATGCGGTCATCGAAGGAGGGAACGGCATCGTTGAGGGAGCGAGCTTTGGAGAACGACTGACGGGCAATGGAGATGACAGTGGCGAGCGTATTCTTAACGCGATGGCTCAGCTCCGCCACGAGCAGGTCGCGTTGCTCTTCGGCATGCTTGCGTTCCGTAATATCGGCAATGGAAGCGATCCATCCGATAACGTTTCCCTGCTCGTCTTTCTCTGGCGTATAGACGCCATGCAGCCAACGTTTTCCCACACTCTGGTACTGGATCTCGCTTTCGTACTCGGCGCGCTCTCCCCGCAGTACTTTTTTGATGTGCGGCAGGACGGTGTTGAGCCCGTCTTCCCCGATGATTTCCCCCATCGTTTTGCCGACGATGTCTTCCGGCCGACGGCCGAGCATGCGGGCGTAGGCTTCGCTCACAAACCGATAACGCAGATCGGGGCTGCACCGGATGAGAATGAACGGCGTCTGCCGGACAATGGTATCGAGCTCCGCTTCACGCGCGCGCAGCGCCTCCTCCGCGTGCTTGCGCTCGGTCACGTCGAGAATTGAAGCAACCCATCCGTTTACGTTGCCTTGCTCATCTCGTTCCGGCGTATAGACGACGCTGAGAGAACGCGTGCCGATCGCCTCGTAATTGACTTCGCTCTCGTACTGCACGCGATGGCCTTGCAAGACCTTTTCGATGTAGGGAAGAATGTCTTGCAACCCCTGCTCACCCATGATCTCGACAATGGGTTTGCCCGCCACATCCTGCGGGCGCCGCCCGATCATGGCTGCGTATGCGTCGCTCACGAACAGATAGCGCAGATCGCGGCTGCACCGGGTGAGCATGAATGGCGTGCGATTGATGACGATTTCGAGCTCCCGTTCGCGGGCGCGGACGGCTTCGGCGCGGCTCTCGACCCGGTATGCATGACCGGTGCCGAGCATCAGGAGGGCTCCCAATAGGCCCGTGCCCAGCACTCCTGCCGCAAGCACAGTCCAGCTTTGCCAACCGCGGTGCCGGCTCAGGTAGACGGGCGACGGCACGGTCTGCACGACGTAACGGCGTGTGCCGAAATCGAAAGCCGTTCGATAGACCGCTTGTGCCGAGCCGGGCACGTCATCGAACAGCGGCTGGCCTGCCGCCGCGTCGACGAGCTGCAACCGCAGGGTTGCGGCGAGCGGGTCCACCAGGTTACGGGCAAACGTCTCCATGCGCAGCACAATCAAAACGAGGCCTGAGCCGTTGGGACCGGCCGGGACTGCTTGCATGAGAAGAATGCCTGGTTGCGAACCACGCTCCTGCACCAGACGGATGGGAGCGGTTGCGGTGACGGCCGCACGCGCAATCGCGGATTCGACGGCCGCGCGGCGCTGCGGGCTCGATGCAAGGTCGAAGCCGAGCGCCTCCATATTGCCGGCATGCGGCTCGATGTACGTGACCGGAAAAAATTCACTCCGATCGCCTGCCGGCGGCAACTCGCCCGATACAGCACGCTCGCGAATCGCAAATCCGGGCAGCTCGGCTTGCTCAGCGGCCTCGAACGCGGCCCGCTCGGCTTGCGACACGCGCGGCGCCCATTCTGCCGCCTGGATGGTCGGAAACCGCTGCAGGAGCTTTTGCACGAGGTCATGGAAATTTTGCCG
>Ga0209526_10003064_pt1 | contig 11337 bp, 9 predicted proteins | sample JacPinW_OM2H0_M1_FD_188566 | JGI IMG/M metagenome (GOLD analysis project Ga0209526, IMG submission 188566) | Forest soil microbial communities from Algoma, Ontario, Canada - Jack Pine, Ontario site 1_JW_OM2H0_M1 (SPAdes) (version 2) | ecosystem: Environmental > Terrestrial > Soil > Boreal...
TAGCTTCCCCCGAGGAAATAGGTGGGTTGCCCACAAAATGGGAGTATCGATCGTCGGTCCCCAAGATTATTCGGGGTAGCGTCGGTTCAAATCCAAGACGGCCATGTTCAGCGACAGAAAAAGCGTGAGCTATTTTGGCGACAGTCCTAGCGATACACGCAATATCAAAAGGTTGAATTGTGCCTCCAACTTCTTGGAGTTTTTTAAGAAAGTCAGGTTCCCAAGCAAAATTGATATTTGTCAGTTGCATAGTCCCGTCCTTGGGCGGGGGCAAGCCTGTGAGAATCCCTGGCGGCTCAAAGCACGGGAAAGCCATTGTTCCTGGATGATCTGCGATCTTAACGTTATAATATCCTCTGGATTGCGTCCAAGCCTTCAAAGTTTTCGGGCGTTTACGTTTCCGACTTTTCCAATGAAAATGTGCTCGGGGCATCTCCAGCATTTTGCCGGCCATCTTTCCCTCAAATGCATGTGTTTCGTCTGAACAAAAGCAACACGATGAATTCGGTAGGATTTCCTCTCCCCCGAATGCATATGGAATGATATGCTCATCTGTAAGTCCTTGCGGACCAGCTAATTGCTCTGGCACTCCGCAATAGATGCAGTAATGCACGGGAGGGTAAGGTGCGGGCATGACAGACGCGGTAGCCGCAGCACCCGCGCGTTTTCTACGTTTGCCAGGACTCGACGGGATGGCCAAACCCCGTATCCCCGCTATCGCTGAAGCGAGGACCACAGCGGCGGGCGAGTTGCGCTGCAGCTGATTTCGTCAGCCATCACGCAATTCGCGCACCAGGTGCCCCGCAAGCGACCATCGATGAACCTCGGAGGGACCGTCGTAGATACGAAACGCGCGGATCTCGCGAAAGATCTGCTCCACTGGGTGATCGCGTGTGATTCCCGCGCCGCCGAGAATCTGTAGCGCGCGGTCGGCGACTCTGAACAAGGCTTCCGAGCAGGCTATCTTCGCCATGCTGGACTCGGAAGTTGCCGGGTTTCCCTGGTCCAGCACCCAGGCCGTGTGGTCAATGATCAACAGACACTGCTGCAAGTCGATCAGATTGTCGGCCAACATGAACCCGACGCCTTCGTGTTCGATGAGCGCTTTCCCGAAAGCTTCCCGACGCGCCGCGTAACGCGCTGCTACGTCGTGGGCCCTCTTCGCTGCCCCCCACCAGCGCATGCAATGCGTGAGTCGCGCAGGTGCGAGTCGTACCTGCGCGTACCGGAATCCCTCATTGACGGCACCAAGAACCTGGTCGGAACTGACGTGCACGCCATCGAGCACCACGACCGCATGTCCACCCACCATGGAACTGTCGAGCGTCTCCAGCATCCGTTCCAACCTCACCGCCGGGTCGGCCATGTCAATCAGAAACATCGTCGCACCGTGGTCGGTGCGCGCCATCACGATCCCGAAGGCGGCCCCAAGGGCGCCGGTGATCAGCCATTTGCGCCCTTCGATGATCCATTCGTCGCCAACGCGGCGTGCGCTCGTCCGGAGCATGCGCGGATCAGAGCCAGCGCCACCGTCAGGTTCGGTCATCAGGAAACACGAGCGGATCTCACCCGCTGCCAGGGGACGCAAATACCTTTCCAACTGCGCCGGGCTCGCAATCTTCTCGAGCAAGTGCATGTTGCCTTCGTCGGGCGCAGCGACATTCAGCGCCAGCGGCCCCAGCAGAGAATAGCCAGCGGCACGCAAGACAGTCGCTGTCTGACGGAAGCTCAGTCCATAGCCACCGAATTCCCGGCTCAAGTGGGGAGCCAACAGCCCTGCTTTGCGCGCCAGCGCCTGCAGTTCGCGCCGCAGCTCATCGGTCGGACCCGAGCCCAGGGCTCCAGCGGTCCGTTCGCGCGGTACAACAATCTCGGCGATGAAGCTGTGAACTCGCGTCTCCAACTCCAACTCCAGCTCGGTTCTCGAGAAATCCACGGTACTCTCCGTATTGAGACAATCATGTACGTCGAGCAAAGCTCAACGCGGCCGCAACTGCGGCGAGAATGGCCGAGATACCCAGTGAGGCTGTTCCGGACTGACCGAGCACCCGAAAGACCCCTGCGAGCAGCAAAGTGCCGCACATCTGCCCGGTGACACGGGACAGTGCGATGAGACCAGCCGCCGCGCCACTGCGATGCAAAGGGGTCGATGACATCAGTGCCCGATTATTGGGCGCCTGGAAGAAGCCAAACCCCACACCCGTCGCGCCCAGGCAAACGCCGATCATCAGGCGGTTAGCCGGATCCGGAAGTAACCACATTGCCAGAAGCGCCATGAACATCAGCAGCAGCCCGCAACCACCGAGGATTGCTACCGGCAGCCGGTCAGCGAGCCATCCTGCAATAGGCGCTGCCACAGCTACACCCACGGGCCAGGGCGTCATGAGCAAGCCGGTCTGGACTGTGGTGAAGTGCAGTCCGTCCTGGAAGTGGAAGGGAAGCGACACCAGAGCGAGTGTTTGCGCCGCGAATGTCGTCATCGATGTCAGCGCCGAGAGTCTCACCAGGCGGATCTGCAGTAAATCCAGCGGCACCAAAGGCTGCGCCTGACGGACCGATCTTTGCACGAGAGCAATAGCGGCAACCGAACCCGCCCCCACGATTGCCGCGGCGCGCCCGGTGTTCGAGCTCGCAGTAAGTAAATCAACCCCAACGCTCAGCAACGCAAACGCAGCTACGTTGAGAACCGTACCCACGATATCCAGCTGACGCGGTGACTTTGGACTGTGCGGCAGCGTGCGCAGACCCATCGCGAGCGCAACGGCGCCAATCGGCAGGTTGATGGCAAACAGCCACTGCCAGGAAGCCCATTGGAGTATCGCGGAGGCGATTGTGGGACCCATTGCGCTGAATGCCGCAATGATGAGCGCGTTGCTGCCGAGAGCGGCACCCAGCAGACGCTGGGGATAAATGAAGCGGGCCAGAGCACCATTGACGCTCATTATTCCCGCGGCTCCGATTCCCTGGATCACGCGGCCTGCCACCAGAGTTGGAAGATCGTGCGCGAGCGCGCAGATCAGGGATGCGAGCGTAAAGACAGCCAGGCCACTCAGAAAGACGCGCCGGTATTCCAGGATCTCGCCCAAGGCGGCCATGGGTAACAACGAGATCACCGCGCCCAATTGGAAAGCACCCACGACCGCAATGGCATCCACCGGCCGCGCCCCGAGATCGCGGGCAATGCTCGGCAGCGCGATGTTGGCGATGCTGTAGTCGAGCACGCTCACAATCAGAGCCAGCCATACGCCGGCTACGGCCCAATAGCGCTGCGGGATTGGCAGTCCGGTATCAGGGCCCGGGGCACCGGTCTGCGGTGGACAGGATGATGTCCGGTCCCTCAGCTCAACAGAGAGATCCGCGGACATCGCTCAGTGTTGACTCTCGGGCGTAGATACAATGAGCCCGTCGAGTGACTCGGTCACTTCGATCTGACAGGACAAACGCGAGGTTGGCTGCACACCTTGCGCAAAGTCCAGCATGCTCGTCTCCATCGCGGTCATCTCGCCCAGGCGAGGCATCCAACTCGAATGCACGAAGACGTGGCACGTTGCGCAGGCACAGGCTCCTCCGCAGTCCGCATCGATGCCGGGGACTGCGTTCTTGATGGCCGTCTGCATCACGCTGTCGCCGATCTTCGCTTCAACGGTTCGCTCGACACCATCGGCGGCAATGAAAGTTATACGGGGCATGACTTTCGCGCCTGGCGCGCAACCTCTCTCATCGATATGCGGGGATCGCGCAGGCGTTCGATCGCGACCTGCGTACGGGCGACGATCATCTGGCGGCCCATCATGAATTCGGGTGGCGAGTTCACCGCCTCGACCGCCCGGACTGTTGCATCGGCACCCAGGTGGAAGATGGCAAACCGAGCCGCCTGCGGGTCCCCGCGGACGACCGTTTGGGTGGCATTCACGGGCAGCCCGGCAATCTGCAGCTTCAAATCGAACTGATCGGACCAGAACCAGGGCGGCTCGGGCGCCGGTGCCGTGCGGCCACAGATAGCGGCAGCGGCCTGTTTTGCCTGCTCGATCGCGTTCGGAACACTTTCGAGCCGGAAGTGGCCGTCGTACAGCGGCAGAGGTCGACGGGTGCAGTCCCCGATCGCATAGACTCGCGGATCGACAGTTCTCGCGAGACTGTCAACGAGCACCCCATCCCGGCATGGCAAACCCGCGGCCAGAGCGAGCTCCTCATTCGGCACGGCGCCCACGCCCACGAGGAGCACATCAGCCGGCAATCGCTCACCGTCGTCGACAATCACCTCTGTGAGCCGGCCGTTGTCGTGTTGGAGTGATGTTACAAAGTGCCCCAGGCGGAAATCTACGCCACGCCCCCGGTGATATCTTTCGAAAAAGGTAGACAGCGTCTCGCAGGCGACGCGCGCCAGCAGCCGCGTCTCCCGTTCGATTACGGTAACCTCCACCCCCAACGCCCGTGCCGAGGCGGCGGCTTCGAGCCCGATGTAGCCGCCCCCCACAATCACCGCACGGCGGCCTGCGCGCAGAGATTCTTTCAACCTTTCGGCATCCGCAGCCGTTCGCAACTCGAGTACAGTGTTCGAAGCGGCGCCGGCAAACGGGACGCGGCGAGCCCTGGCACCTGTGGCCAGAATCAGCCAGTCGTACTCGAGGGCTGTGCCGCTCGAGAGCCGCACGGTCTGGCCAGATCGGTCAATCGCCTCGGCCGTGGTCTGCACCCTGAGGTCAATGTCATTCTGTGAATAAAAGCTCGACGGCCGCAGTTCCAGTGCCGCCTGGTCCACCTCTCCCTTCAGCCATGCCTTGGACAACGGCGGCCGTTGATACGGTGGAACCGGCTCCTCGCCCACCAGAGTAATCCGCCCTGCAAAACCGTATTGCCTGAGAAACGCCGCGACCGAGCCTCCCGCATGCCCCGCCCCAACGATGACCGTACGCCTTGCGGGTGTCGAAGCAGACTTCAAATCAGGCATGCGCGACCCGTTCGGTGTGTTCGGGGGTCGAATCCCATTGCAACGGCAGCTCCTTCAGTCCAAGAGTCACACCTGTGTGATATCTCAGGGTCGAGCCTGGTTTGACCGCCAGCGACGGCAATCGCGGTAGCAATTCTTCGAGCATGATGCGCAGCTCGAGCCTCGCCAGAGGGGCACCGACACACATGTGGGGCCCGGATCCGAACGCGCAATGCTGGCGTCTGTTCGATCGTTCGAAGTCAACTCCCAGTGACCCGGGAAATTGTGATTCGTCCAAGCCAGCCGCGCAGATCAGACAGAGGACCATATCTCCTTTGCGTAGCGGCATACCCTCGTACGTAACATCGCGTGTAACTTCGCGACCGATGCTGATGATGCTGAATCGACGTAGCAGTTCCTCAACCGCATCTGGAATCTTTTCGGGATGCTGGATGAGCTCGATTCTCTGCTCCGCATGCTCAGCGAGGTAGCGAATGATATGGGTCATCTGCGCGGCTACGGTGTCCAGGCCACCGTTGAAAACGGTAATCAGTATTGACAGCATCTCGGCTCGTGTCAGGGGTCTGCCGTCGACGCGCGTTTTCAGGAGCGCCGGCATGATGTGCCCGGTATTCGCCTCGGGATGCTGCAGCTGCTCGTCCAGCCACCCTTCGAGGTAGGCGACCGACTTCAGGTGCGCGGAGTTGGATTCCTCCGCAGAGTCGCCGTGGAAATAACTTTGCACCCAGCCCACCATCTCATCGCGCCGCTCCAGTGGCAGGCCACACATGCGCATGAAGATCTCAACGGGCATGCGCAGTGCGAAATCACGGACAAACTCGCCTTCTGAGCCCTTGGCGAGCTCCTCGGCGAGAGTACGGGCCGTAGCGCGGATTGCGGGTGTCAATCCGTCCAACACCCGGTGACCGAACAACTCGACGACACTGATGCGGTACTTGGCGTGCTCAGGCGGGTCCAGATGGTGGGGAATCGAGGCGACGGCGCGCTCCACCCTCGGCACGCGAATGCTCTTGCAGGAGAACAGCTCCCAATTTCGCAGAATGTCGATCACGATGCCGCGTTTGACGGCGCACCAGTAGCCACCCAGTTGCGGCGAGAAGAAGAATCCGGGTCCGGCACCCAGCTCGTGCAGCAGCGACCACGGGTCGCTGTGCATGCGGGCATCCGCGCGATAGTCGAAGTCCAGCCGATGATCCGCCGGAATGTCAGCCCGATCCTGCAGCGCCCGAGTCATTCGATGCTCCTGCCCGGCCTTGCGGAATGCCCGGGCCTTCATGGGGATACTGTTCTTAGATGGGATTATTGTACCATCTAGGGTATTGTACTTTCAAGCGCACCCGCCGGGCGCCGACACCGGGTGCAGGCGCCTTGACGGATTGCGGCGCGCACGCTTACTGTACTTTTGTCCCGTCGCGGTACCGTATTTGGATAACGGAATTTCATCACCCGGATGGGGGCTCATTCACCGGGCCGGGCGCGCGCCGGCTGTTCGCAAGGGGGTCGCGATTTGATCCGACGAGAAGCGGTTACGACAAGCGGCAAAGTGACGGAGCCCGGGGCGCGCGCCTGGTATGCAGTCTGGATGCTCGTGCTCCTGTATGTGCTGTCGTTCTTCGGCCGGCAGATCATCTCCTTGTTGGTCGATCCCATCGAAAAAAGTCTCGGACTCACGGAAGTCCAGATCGGACTGTTGATCGGATTCGCGTTCACGCTCCTGTTCACTATCGGCGGAATCGTCTTCGGGTGGGTGGTGGACGTCTACCCGCGCAAGCTCATCATCTTCTGCGGCACGGTGGCGTGGTCGCTCAGCTGTATCGGCTGCGGCTTTGCGACCTCGTTCGAATGGCTCTTTCTGGCGCGCATGGGTGTTGGCATCGGCGAAGCCACGTTGATTCCCGCGGCGTATTCGTTCCTCAGCGATGTCTTCCCGCGCCGTCGCCTGGCGACCGCATTGGGAATCTTCTCCTTTGGTGCAACCTTCGGCATTGCGCTTTCTCTAGGCCTCGGAGGGTACATGCTGGAGGTCTTCGGGCACTCGAGCGGGATGCAGACTCCGTTTGGACATCTGGAGCCCTGGCAGGCGGCGTTCGTCTTGGCGGGAATACCCGGCCTGCTCTGGAGCCTGCTCGCGTTGACTCTGCCGGAGACTCCCCGGAACAGGCAGGCCTCACAGCGCTCGGTAATCAAACCGCTCGTGGCTCTGTTCGCAGCTCACCCGCGGCTGATGTTTGCCCAGTTTGCCGGCTTTTCCATGAATGCGCTGATGGGCTATTCCCTCATGGCCTGGGCTCCGGCATTCATGGGGCGAACGTATGGGTGGCATTCCGCCGAAATCGGGCCGGCGCTTGCGCTCGCCCTCGGGATCAGCGGCGCGGCGGCAACGCTCGGCAGCGGCGTTGTGGCCGATCGCCTCTGGGCGCGGGGCGTGGGCGGCAGCCACTATCTGCTGGCCGCTGCGGCACTGGGGGTTGCGGCCCCGTTCGGCAGCATCGCTTTTCTGGCCTCCTCGCCCTGGGTGTTTCTCTCAGGATTGGCCATCTGCTACTTCTCCTCGGCGCTGTGTTTGAACATGGGAGCCACATCGCTGCAGCTCCTCACACCGCCCAGTCTTCGCGGCCGTCTCTCAGGCCTCTACCTTTTCTGCACAAACATGGTCGGCGCTGGCCTGGGTCCGTTGATTGTCGCGATGCTCACGCAACATGCCTTCCATGATCGCGCCAAGGTCGGGGTTGCGATGGCGATCGTGACGCCGGTTGCATCGATCCTGGGCGCGGTCATTCTGGGGTCTGCGCGGCAAAGATATTCTCGGACGATCGCCATGCCCGATCATGTTGCGCAGTCACCGCTGGGACACAAGGGCGACCTTTCGGAGGCTTAGCGTCGCCTTTGCAACACCGCCGTCAGGTACGCGCCTGCTGCGCGCGACGCCAGGCGAACGCGGTCAACTCGGGCAGTATCTCGATGCGCTCCTGCGCTTGTGCAGACGCCGCTGTCCCGCGCAGTACGCGACCCTTGATACCATGGAAAATCGCGGCCAGTCGGAACAGATTGAAGACGAGATAGAAGTCGTAGCTCGCAATGCCGGCGCGACCGGTGCGGCGGCAGTAGTCAGCCACGTAACTTTGCTCGTCGGGAATGTTGAGTGCGCTGGCATCGGCGCCGGCGAGACCGGCAACGATGTGCGGCGGCAGGTGATACATCATCGCGTGATAGGCAAAATCGGCCAGCGGATGACCGAGCGTTGCGAGCTCCCAGTCCAGTACCGCGACGATTCGCGGTTCGCTCGGATGGAATATCAGGTTGTCCACCCGAAAGTCACCGTGCACCAATGCGGTCTCCTGCGCCGGTGGGATCCTCTCCAGCAGCCATTCGATGAGCCGGTCCATGTTGCGATCGCGGCCCGCATCGCGGTCCTCCCGGTACTGCCCTGACCATCGCGCAATCTGACGCGCACAGTAATTGCCGGGCTTGCCGAAATCACCCAGTCCCAGACGCTCGTAATCGAGGCAGTGCAATTGTGCCAGCGTGGCATTCATGGCAGCGAAGAACTCAGGCCGCTGCTCCCGATCAACAGATCGGAAAGTCGCATCCCAGAAGATGCGTCCGCAGACCCTCTCCATGACAAAGAATGCAGTGCCGATGACCTGATCATCGGTACACACGCCATGGACGCGTGCCACCGGGAAGCCGACTGATCCCAGCGCCGAGGTGACTCTCGCTTCCCGTTCCACGGCGTGCGCTCCCTTCAACAGCGGCCCAGGGGGCTTGCGTCGCAGGACATAACATCGCCCGGGAGTAATGAGCTCGTAGGTTGGATTTGACTGCCCGCCCCTGAACTGCTCCACGGTCAAGGGGCCGCCATAGTCGGCTACGCTCGCGCGCATCCACCGGTCGAGCCCCGCTTCATCGAAGCGGTAGCCTTCGCGGACGGGCGTGGTGCCACTGTTGGCTTCTTGCGAAGATGCTGGCATGTGAGTTCCCCGGGGTCGCAGCCTTCCATTTGTGTACTCCAATCCTTTTATGGTACAACAGTCTCACGAGTGCGTCAGCCTACCCGCACCACGAGGGTTGGACCTTTGATATCGTTGCAGGCGAAAACCTTGTTCGTGACCGGTGCCAGCCGCGGAATCGGGCTCGCCATCGCCCGCCGTGCGGCCCGCGACGGTGCCAACGTCATCATTGCGGCCAAAACGGCAGATCCACATCCGCGACTGGCGGGAACGATCTACACCGCCGCGCGCGAGATCGAGGAGGCCGGTGGGCAAGCGCTCCCAATCGTAGTAGACGTACGCGATGAGACGAGTGTTGTTCGCGCGATGCACCAGGGCGCCGATCGCTTCGGAGGCATCGACATCCTGGTCAACAACGCGAGCGCCTTGTCGCTCACGGATACGCCCAACACGGACATGAAACGTTTTGATCTGATGCAACAGATCAACGCGCGTGGTACATACCTATGCACGCGCGCGGCTCTGCCTCATCTGCGGCATGCCGCCAACCCGCACGTTCTGAACCTTTCCCCACCATTGGACCTCGACCCCAAGTGGTTTGGGCCTCATGTGGCCTACAGCATTGCCAAGTTCGGCATGAGCTTGTGTACGCTTGGGCACGCGCGAGAATTCGCCTCGTTCGGGATCGCAGTCAATTCACTCTGGCCGCTCACAACCATCGATACCGCGGCTGTGCGGAATCATTTGGGGGATTTCACCGGCGCGAGCCGCTCACCTCAGATCGTGGCTGATGCCGCCTACGCGATTGTGACGCAGGACGCACGCCGGGTGACCGGCAACTTCTTCCTCGACGAGGAGGTGCTGCGAGCGCAGGGCATCGAAGATTTCTCGAAGTACGCGCAAGATCCCCTGGCGCCCCTGAGTGCGGACTATTTTGTGAGTGATGCGATCATCAACCGGCTGCCGACCAGGCTGATTGCCTTGCCGCAATTGCCGGTTGATTGAGTCACCGCGTCAGCGTCGGGCCTCACTCGCAAGAGCGGGCTGCTTTTTACCGGAGGATCCCCGCACCGGTTTCTCGGTGCTTCTGGAGCGGGCGCTTCGCGCAGCCTCCCGGAGCGCGCCCTCGAGAATCAGGCTGGCGCCCCATACCTTCACGTCACGGGCTTTTTCGGGCGGCAGCATGCAGACATCGCGCAGCACGACCGCCGCCTCGATGCCCAGGAACAGGCTGAGCGCCGCGGTCAACCGTTCGTAATGCTTTTCCCCGAGTTGCTTGCGAAGCGCACCGATGGCCGAATCGAGCACCTCCTTGCGGACACCGACGCGGCGCGGCAGCACCCCTTCCCCTTCTGCCGAAGTCTCCGCGTTCAACGAGAGACGCAGCATGGTGCGGTACAGATGCTCGTGGTCGGCTATCGACTGGTCGCTCGCCTCGATGACGGCGCGCAGGCGGTTGTCCGCCGAGGTCTTGGACTCCAGTGCAGCGCCAATGCTCTGCTTTTCGACCTCGGTGATCGCATACAGCGAAGCATGCACGACCAGAGTTTCCACACTCGGGAAATACCTGTAGGCGGTTGTGCGACCGACCCGGGCGCGGTCCGCAGCCTCGGCAACCGTGAAGGTTTTACCCTCGCGGACCAGTTGCGCCGCTGCCTCCACGAGAGCCAGATGGGTGCGCAGCTTCTGGTTCGTCCGCCCCCCTGTCAGATTTGACATCGCTCATCCTTTGCGGCACCTGGTGAGAGCTGGCGCCACTGCTCCCGCAATGGTACACCATTACCATGGTGAGACAACATCACGGGCACGGTGACTAGAACTCGAGAGCGTGCCAGCGATTGCGCCGTTCGAGGTCAAAGTGATGGTTGGCCGAGGCAACGTAGCCCCCATCCACCAACAGATCCGTGCCGGTCATGAAGCTGGCGGCGGGCGAGGCTGCGAATCGAATGACTTCAGCGACTTCCGCCGCTGTGCCGAGCCGTCCGAGCGGCGAGTCATCTCCCTGGTGATTCAGGCCTGATTGGCGCCGGGCACCCATGGCGGTGTCGCCCAGCACACCCGGAGACACAGAGAGCAGACGTGCGCCACGGCGGCCCCAGTCGCGGGCCCGGCGCTGAACCTGCAGGATCGTGCCGCGTTTGGAAGCAGCATACGCGAGTCGGTGTTTGGGGGTTCCCGGCGACTCGCTCTCGATGCGCTGCGCCAAGGTGGCCGGAGGATCCGTTGGGTCGAGCAGGAGTGCGTCAAACTGGTGCCCGAGAGTCCGATGCCCTGCCATGGAGGCGACACAGACTCCGACGACCCCGGGCTGCAGCAGCGGCTCGAAGGCATCCAGCACATGGATGGTACCCAAGAGGTTCACTGCGTAAATTACCTCGGGCGGCGTCGGTGGCGCGACGCCGGCAGCGTGCACCAACACCTGGAGCCCTCCCTCCC
>Ga0209526_10003065_pt1 | contig 11337 bp, 6 predicted proteins | sample JacPinW_OM2H0_M1_FD_188566 | JGI IMG/M metagenome (GOLD analysis project Ga0209526, IMG submission 188566) | Forest soil microbial communities from Algoma, Ontario, Canada - Jack Pine, Ontario site 1_JW_OM2H0_M1 (SPAdes) (version 2) | ecosystem: Environmental > Terrestrial > Soil > Boreal...
CACTGACCCCGGCGACCCCTGCCGCCCGAATCGCGTTGGACCCGTCCAGGTCTCCGGTACTCGGGAGCAATACTTCGCAACCACCGGCGGTGTAGCTCTGCCCGGGAAGGACTGCGCGCCGGGCAACAAGAACCTTTGTGGCGTTGATGCCAACAACGGCGGCAAGTCGGTCGCCGGACCGGTGACGGGTCCCTGGCAGCGCCCCGGTGCAGGCCAAATTGGAAATGTTGGCCGTGATTCCTTTACTGGGCCCGGCTTTTTCCAAAGCGACATTGCGGTCGCCAAGACCGTTGCCATGACCGAGAGCGCCAATCTGGGTCTTCGGGCCGACGTCTTCAATGTCTTCAATAGGGTCAACTTGGGGAACCCTAACCCCTGTGTGGACTGCAACGGCGGGGGCGTAATCGGTTCCTTGGCTCCAGGAGCCCAGCAAAGGTCCTTCCAGTTTTCGGTCCGGATCCAGTTTTGAGATCTGGGGAGACTCACGCGAAATGGGTCTGAGCGTCGATTCTTTGCGGGGAACCCTATCGGGATTGTCGCTCAACAACGGGCAAGCGAAGAACCACCGTGGAAACTCAGTAACCCATCCTCAGTAGGTGCTCAGGCCCGGCCCTCCGCTTCCCGGCGAGCGCGATCGACGTCTGGCATGTCGCCGAGCGCGATGATCACTCCGCCCCTGGTGAGCGTCGCGTGGTCGGACGGATTCACAATCAGCTCGGGAAGCCCGCTGTCGGGCGGATGCTTGAGGCCGAGAACCAGCAGGTTCATGCGGCCCTTCAAATCAATTTCGTCGAGACGCTTCCCGGCCCACGGCGAACTGGCCTTTATCTCGATTTCCTCCACCCGCAGGGTCTTGCCCTGCTCCTTGAGAAGCAGGTCGAGGAAGCCCACGACATGCGGCCGGATTGCTTCGCTCGCCATGCGCAAGCCGCCGATCTGGCTGGGTGAGACGGTGGCATTGGCCCCGGCCTTCATCATGCGGTCGGCGAACTTGCGGTCGGTGGAGCGGCTCACGATCCGCAGCCGCGGAGAGCGCTGCCGGACGAGCACGGTGATGACCAGGTTGTCTTTGTCATGCGGAACGGCCGTGACTAGTCCTTTGGCGCGGCTCAGACCAGCCTTCTCAAGGGTGTCTTCCTCGGTAGCGTCGCCGATGACGTAAAGCATCTCGCGCAGCGCCTCCACGTGCAATTCCTGCATTTTGCGAACGTTTTCTTCGGAAAGGTCAATCACCACGCACGGCGTACGCGTTTTCTGCAGCTCCGCCACAACGAAACGGCCGGTGTCTCCCAGTCCGCAGACGATGAAGTGATCCTTGAGCTCATCCACACGTGTTTGCATTCTGCGTCTCCAGAAAGGATTGGTGACTTCGATTTCGACCAGGAAAGCGGCGACGACCGAAAAGACATAGACCGTAACCGCCACTCCGAACAGCACAATAAACATGTTGAAGATGCGAAGGGCGGGATTGTCGGCGGTCGGGACAATTTCACTGTAGCCCACACCGGCCACTGTGATAACGGCCATGTAGAGTGCTTGCAGCAGTCCGACGGAAGGCCCGCCGAGCAAGCGATATCCGAGGGTGCTGAAGGTGATGAGGATCAGCAGCAGTACGCCTGCGTACATGAGCCGACGTCGGAGTTCCATGTCAGCGTCGCCACTCGTCGATGAGGTTGGCGATCAATCCACTCCAGCCGGTCTGGTGGCTGGCGCCCAGCCCCTTCCCGGTGTCACCGTGGTAATACTCGTGAAACAGGATCAGGTCGCGCCAATGGGGATCGTTCTGCATCTTCGCGTATTCACCAGAAGATGGACGACGGCCCGCGGCATCGCGCTTGAAAATCGAGATCATCCGCTCGGCAAGCTCCTCCGCGAACTGCGAGGGTGTGATGGTGCGACCGTCGCCGGTAACCTGAAGTTCGTCGCCCAAGGCCTGCCCGAACCGAAGCAGGGAATGGATCAGCAGGTAGCCAGTGGGAAACCAAATGGGGCCGCGCCAGTTGGAATTGCCACCCTTGACCTGGACTTCCGCTTCTCCCGGCTCATAGCCAACCGAACGGCCGGCAAACTCAAACGGAAGATGCTCGTGATACTTGGAGATACTTCTTAGACCATAAGATGAGAGGAACTCCCCAGGATCGGAGAGGCGACGCAAGAGGCGCGTAAATTGCTCGGGAGCCGCAATCGAGAGCACGTAGCGCTCGCCGTCGCGCCCTTCGCGATAGCAAGCATCGCCCACCAAGTCGGCGCGGTTGTTGAGAAACCATTCCACGTCGTACTTGAAAACTGGAAATGGATCCACGTCTTCGCGCCGCAATACTTCGATCGCGTACAGCGGAATCAATCCGACCAGTGAGCGCAGGCGGAATTTGTGAAACTCGCCGTTCGGATAGCGCAGGACGTCATAAAAGAACCCGTCTTTTTCGTCCCAGAGCTGGTAGTCGCGGCCGCCCATTTTCTTCATGGCGCTGCCGATGTAGATGAAATGCTCGAAGAACTTGGTGGCGATGCCTTCGTATACCGGATTGGTGCGCGCCAGTTCGAGAGCGATCTTCATCAAGTAGAGACAGAAGAAGCCCATCCATCCGGTGGCATCGGATTGTTCGAGAATGGCGCCGCCCGGAAACTTCTCGCCGCGATCGACGACGGCAATGTTGTCGAGCCCGAGGAATCCGCCTTCGAAGACGTTGTTGCCTTGGCTGTCCACCCGGTTGACCCACCAGGCGAAGTTCATGAGCAGCTTGTGAAGACACTTTTCCAGGAACGCGGTATCGGCAACGCCGGTGCGCTGCTTCTCGAGTTCGTACACTCGCCAGCACGCCCACGCGTGCACGGGAGGATTGAGATCTGAGAACTCCCATTCGTAAGCTGGAATCTGGCCGTTGGGATGCTGGAATTGCTCGAACAGGAGCAGCCAGAGATTTTCCTTGGCGAACGCAGAATCGATGAGCGCCAGCGTTACACACTGAAACGCCAGGTCCCAAGCTGCAAACCACGGGAACTCCCACTTGTCGGGCATGGAGAGAATGCGCATGGAGTTCAGGTGGCGCCAGTGCACGTTGCGCAGGCGTTTGCGGGAATCGGGCGGAGGGAATTTGGGATTGTCACCTTCCAGCCAGCGGTTGATGTCCCAGTAATAAAACAGCTTGCTCCAGAGCATCCCGGCGAACGCCTGCCGTTGGATCCGGCGCTCTTCCGCAGTGGCTTTGGGGGGATATACGGTTTCGTAGAATTCGTCGGCTTCTGCGTGCCGGGTTCGGATGGTTTCCTCGACCGGAGCAAGTGGATCTCGCAATTCCTGCGGAGTCAGCCGAAGGCGCAATACCCACGATTCGCCCGGTCCGAGCGACCTCTGATACCAGATGCAGGATTTGGTGCCACACTGCGCGGGATTGACGGACGCTTCACCGTGAATCACGTGGCGGTGAAAGCCGTCTTTCACGTAAGGCTTTGGATTATTCGCGCATCCGTAGAGCCGGACGGAGTTATTTTCGTTGTCTGTGAAGCGCGCTCCTCCGTCTTTCTCGGCATAGAGGAAACGCCGGCCGAGCTTGTACTGGAACTGCAGGTTCGAGAGAGGATCGGCCGCTGTATCGTCCGCCACTATGCAAAGGGCATCGCGCTGCGAATCTAGATAAATGATCGGCTCGCGGCCGCGCGGATCTGTCCACCCCCACGTATTGCGAAACCAGAGATGGGGCAACAAGTGGAGTGTCGCAGCTTCCGGACCGCGGTTGATCGCCTCGACGCGAATGCAGATGTCTTCTTCCGAGGCCTTGGCGTATTCCACAAAAATGTCAAAGTAGCGGTCCTGGTCGAAGATCCCGGTGTCGAGCAGTTCGTATTCCCGCTGGTTGGCGCCCCAGCGGCGGCGGTTTTCCTCGACTAGTTCCCGGTAGGGATACTCTGCGCTCGGATACTTGTAGAGCATCCGCATGTAGCTGTGGGTGGGCGTGCTGTCCAGGTAGAACCAGTATTCCTTGACGTCCTCGCCGTGGTTGCCCTCGTCGCAGGTGAGGCCGAACATGCGCTCTTTGAGAATGGGATCGCGGCCGTTCCACAAAGCGAGAGCAAAGACGAGCACCTGGTAGCGGTCGCAGATTCCGGCGATACCATCCTCGCCCCAGCGGTAGGCTTTGCTGCGCGCCATGTCGTGGGTGAGGAAGTCCCAGGCCGTGCCGTAAGAACTGTAGTCTTCGCGCACCGACCCCCAGGCGCGCTCGCTGACATATGGTCCCCATTTCCGCCAGGGTTCGACGGGGCCAGCGTGGTGTTCCCGGAGCCGCTTGTGTTCCGAAGTATTTGGAGGTTGTGACATGGGCGGGGCGCGTCGCCTACTTTCCGGCCTGCGCTCCTCCTCGACCGAGCGCGGCGCCAATCTTCTGCAGTTGCGCTATGAAGGCTGGAGCCTTAGAGGCGAAGGGTTCTGCACCTGGACAAACAATCCGGCGATCGCGCTATGCAGGTTACGATTCGCTGCCCGGTTCTGCTTGCAGACGCTCTAGAGCGAATCGAGCGACATGGTGGCTTGCTCGGCTCCCCGCTGTTTCTGTTGCGCGATGGTACGCGAGTCGCGGCTATCCTACGCATGACGCTGTCGGACGGCCTTCGTGTGCTCTCGTGGATGAGCGAACGATCCATTAGCGAGTACCGTATCAGCCAAAGTGTGCCAACTTTGTTTGTACTTCTGTTGAAACCTCCGACGGATTTGCCTTTCCGCCTCGCCGAATCCTTGCCATCCTAACACGATTTCGTGTGAAATCGAGAGGCTCTACCTGCAGTTGAAGGGAACAAGCGAGTGGCTCGTTCCGGGTACCGGGAATTTAGTTAGGGCGAAGGAGGTTTTGTTAAGGCTCTTATTAACTTAACTCTGACGAACACATCCACTGCCATGTTCTGACGCGAGTAGTTCCATCAGCCAACGATGAGGGTCTGGTATCTCAACCGTGTCCGTTTGGATGGGATGCTCTTCAGGCGGAAGCACTTCCGGCCGTGGCCAGTGCGTGTTTTTCCTGGACCGCGCGCTTGGCTTCGCTACTGGCTTCTAGTGTCATGTCACGCACGCCGAAGCGAACGCCGATTTTCTTGAGGAAGTCGTAGGGAGGCACTCCACCGAGGAATATCCAAACGAAGTTGTTGGGTAGTTCTCGATTCTGGCCCTGAACATCGAGAACCGCGGAGTCCGCCTTGAACTCGACCGGGTTGCTATTGAAGAGGACTTCGACTTTACCGGACCGCATGCAGTCTTCGATTCGCTGCGAATTGCGTTCCTTGATGCGGCTGAACTGCGCGCCACGGTAGCAGAGAGTGACCTTGTTGCCGTGCTGGTTCGCGAGTCCCATGGCAGCTTCGACCGCACTGTCTCCGCCGCCGACGATGAGGATCTTCTTGTTGACGTAGTGGTCGGCCTCGATCAGCCGGTACATCACTTTGGCCAGTTCTTCTCCGGGAACGCCGAGTTTGCGCGGGGTTCCAGTTTTGCCCAGAGCGAGAATGACGGCGCGGGCACGATAGTCATTGGTCGCCGTTTGAACCACGAAGATGCCGTCTTCGTCCTTGGCTATCTGCTCGACCTTGGCTCCGGTGACACAGTTAAAGTCGGCGCGATGGAGAACCATGTTCCAGAACGCGAGCAGGTTTTCCTTGGAGAGTTCGGTCTTTTTGAATTTGCCGTACATAGGAAATTCGACCGGGCTGGTCATCACCAGCTTCTGGCGTGGATACTTGGCGACAGTGCCGCCGATCTCATCTTGTTCGAGTGTGACGTAGTTGAGTTTGCTCTCGATGGCGCGGAGGGATGCGCTGATACCTGCCGGCCCGGCGCCGACAATCAACACGTCGTAAACCCCAGGCGGTGCAGGCACATGCGCAGCCGCGCGACGGCGCATGATGTAGTCCACACAATCGCGTCCCTGATTGACAGCGTTCTTGATCAGGGCCAAGCCGCCGAGCTCTCCGATGATGAAGAGATTCTCGATGCTGGTTTCGTACTCAGGGGTCATGTAGGGCATGTCCGCGCCCATGCTCGGTGTGGCCATCACCATGGTGATGGCGCCCACCGGACACGCTTCGGCGCAGAGGCTGTGGCCGATGCATTTGTGGCCATTGACGAGGACCGCTTTGCCCGCCAACATGGCCAGCACGTCGCCCTCAGGACAAACGGTGGTGCAGGTGGCGCAGCCGATGCACTGGTTGGCGTCAATGTGCGGATGCTGCGAGCGGGGGCCGTGCGAAAAGAGCTCCCCTTTTTCGGCCGCCCGGCGGGCGAGTTCATCTCTTCTCTTGAGGCCCTTCAGATAGCCGCGCAGGAAGAACATAGACACCACGGCGGCAATCACGAGGGTGATGAGCCAGTCGAGCCAGTCCATAAAGACCATCCTAGAAAAATCCCATCATCAAAACCACGCCGATGTGAATGAGTACCAACACCGCAAAGGTGTAGCTGAAGGGCTTGTGGACCACGTGCCAGAGGTGGAAGCCCTGCTGCGTACGGGACAGGAAAAGGATACGCTTCGAAAGGGCTGCCTCTTCCCGGGCCACGACGATCGCCCGCTCCAGTTCGCGGTGGCTCGTGGGGAGCAGTCCGCCGAGCGAGGTGAGGTGTTCGCTGCCTAGCAGTGCTCCATTCCGCAGACGGGCAATCCGGAACGGCCGCAGCAGGTCAAGCAGCAACATGTAAATCAGAGCGGCGGGACCGGGCAACTGATCGACTCTCTGCTGACTGGGGAGACGCAGGGCAGAGCGCACGTCCGATTCTCTCAGTAGGTTCTGCCCCGCGAGTTGTTGCATCATCTTGTCCTGCAGCTCCTGGAGTTCCTTGCGCGAGAATTCAGCGGCGTTGACGCGATGAGGTATCTGGCTGTACAGGTAGCGCCCGACAATCCCGCTGATGGAGACCCCCAGCATGATCCAGAACGCGATACCGGCGAAACCATGGAATTTGAAAGAAGAGTGCAGCGCGATCACAAAGGGCGCGGAAAGCCCGAGCAGGACGTGAAAATCAAGCCAGTGGCGCGAGTTGCCCTGCCGGCCAAGCCAGGTCCAGCGCTTGCGCAGGGGGTAGAGAAAGATCACCAGGAACATAACAACGCCGAGCATCCCAAGCTTGATGCCGATGCGTCCGCTGGGCTTGAGCAGCGCGTGCTTCGCCATGAAAGGACGGTCGTGGGGGCCGGCGGTGTAGTAGTCAACGCCATAGGCCGCGATTCCAACGATTAGAGCGACCGCGATGATGTAGCCGATGAGCAGGCGAAGCTTGTGACCTGCCTCGGGATCGCTGGCGGCCGCTAGGGTGGTCGGGATTGGGGTTGGAACGGTAGCTGTGCTCATTTTTTTTCAGCGACGTGCTCCTCGGTGGCCACGGAGAACTGTTTATAGGTTAGGAAGCGGTGGGTGTTGCGCCAGTGCTGCTTGGGGGTTTCCACTTCGACCACGGCTTCGGTGGGGAACCAGTAGACGGGCTGATCCTTATCTTTATCTTTATCTTTATCCTTGCTGAAGGCAGCGGGGGCAAAACGCACGGAAGACTGCAGGGTCTTCATGCCAATGTCTTCCAGAGTGGAACCGATCCCCGCCTCGATGCGAAGAATGTTTCCGTTTTGCGGATCGACCCACACGGTGCCCGATAACTCGAGGGGATACTCGCGACCGCGCAAGGCAAGTGCCGCCACGGAGCGCGTGTTCGGAATGTGCTGGAAATGGATTTTGCGGGCAGCGTGGCCGTCGAGCATCTCGCTACCGGCGTCGGTGAACTCGAAACCGTTGATGTAGTAGGGATGAAATACGAGAAAGAGCGTGGCAAAGCCGTTGCTGAGTAGCATCGAGATATCTTGCCTGCGACTGACTTTGGCTTCCTTCACCGGCAGGCGTGATTCGTTGACGCTTATATCGCCACCGGCGTTAGTCAGCATGACGAGATAGTCGTAGCTGGACTGCTGTTCGAGTTCCCTCTTGCCGTTGGGTTTGAACTTTTCCTGAGTGACTTGCTCGGTGCACTTGACGTTCGAAAACTCGCTTAGGAATTCCGACACGCGCTGCGAGGTGCGGTCGAGGACTTTCTCGAGAGAGTCAGTCTGGGCGCCGGCAATCGTACCGGCCAACAGCAGCAAGGCCACGAGGCTTGGGAGAAGACGGGTTGAGATCGGCGCGCGCATCATTGTCCCCTGTGTCCGTGGCGGTTATCAAAGCGGTAGCCAAAAGTGAACATCCACTGGTCGTAGTTCATCTGGTTTCCGCGGTTGATGGTACCGCCCGCCTGCACGAAGTAATGTTCGCCAAGGGCGGTCTCAATCGTCCCATTGACGAAGCGGGATAGATTGGCACTGGTGAGGCTGGAGGTGAAGTTTTGCTGACCAGCGAGAATCTGCAACTGCAGAGCCTCGCCGAGATTCTTGGAGAGCGAGAGCGCTTCGTAGGAACCGCTGCCGAAACTGCTGTTGAAGCGCGAGTAGCGCACATCGGCGTGCATGTTGATCCAGGGCAGACGGCCAAAGGTGATGCCGAACATCTGGTTGAGTGAGTTGTTTTTGTCGCCCGTCCGGTTACTGAGTCCCAGGTCGGCGCTGAGCCAGACCTGCTTGTAGATCTCGACGCGGGTGCCCGCGCTGAATCCTTGCATCAGGTATTTGTCGAGCAATCCGGTCTGAATCAGATTCGGATCGAACGTCGGCAGATCACGGAAATAGGTGTGGTTGAAGCTGAATTCGACGCGCGCGTGGGGCTGGATGCGAATGGTGGTGAAGCTGCGGCCAAGACCGAAGCCCGTGCCCGCCTGGTGGGCGGTAGTCCGGTTCGGATTTTGGTAGTCATATCCCGGCTGAGAATCAATCTGTGCAGACTGATAGATCGAGAAGACGCGCTTGTAGAAGACGCCATTTTCGAAGAAGAGAAAGGGTCGGTTAGGGCTCCACTTCAGCATCTTCAGCCCGCCGCCGCTGGTGGATGTGTAACGGAGATTGTCGTAGCTACCGCCTTCGAAGTTGACGAAGGCTCCTCCGATTTCACGGTTGGGGGCATAGCTGTACGACGTGGGATCGGGCGTCGACCCCAGGAATAATCCAGCCGTGACTCCCCGGCCAAGTTTGCGTCCGAAGTAGCCGCCGTCGATGGTGTCGAGGCTGGGGGCCCAGGGCAGATACATGCGTCCGAAACCCGCCACCAATGAGGAGCTTGGGTTGTCGTACGTGGTATACAGATGATAGGTGCGATTGATGAGATCCTGCAGAGTCTGCGGACCGGCGGAAGTGGAGTTGAAGCGTCCGCGCCAGTAGCCACTCACATTCCAGTGAGTGCCGTTGATGCGGGTGATGTCGGCGCGCAGGACCATGCCGAGATTTGAACTCTGCATACCGGACCCGTCATGGCTAACGACGCCAATGTAGTCAAAGCCAATACGTCCACGGGCGCGGTTCACTGAAGGCAGGGGCGGCTTGGGCACTTCGGCGCGCGCTTCATCGTCGAGAGTATCGTTCTCGGTGAAACTGACGACGGCGGGATATTTGCGAGTTGCGCTAAGCGCGTTCTTTTCCACCAGGGTCTGCTGGTCGGCGGAGGAAAGATACGCGAGATCGCCGACTTTCACGGGACGCTTTGGACTACGGATCTCGGTGACGGACGAGGTCTCGGCAACGGACAAGACTTCGAGTTCGGCGACATCGCCGGCGGCGGCCGAATCCGCGCCTTCCGCAGCGACGGCACCCGAGTTCGGCAGGTCGCGCACGACTAGTTTCATGCCTTCAGCCAAGCCTGCCGCGCGGCCGCCATCCAGATACGCGGCATCCTGGGCGACATACTTGACCCGAAACGCAGTCCGGAGATCGGAATTTTCTCCGGTGCTGGAAGATGGGACCCTCCCTTGCCCAAAGCCGCCGGCAACCGGACCGGATTCCTGCGCAGTTTTTTCAACCGGAGTTTCGGGCGCCTTTGCATTGGAGGCTTGAGCCGCGGTGGGCGTGGAAGGCTCCATCGCGGTCTGAGCCGGGGGCGTCAGTCCATTCGCGCTCGCCGAAACTTGAGTGCCGCTGCTTCCCAGGCCGCTGGGCGTGGGGATGCCGGAGACCGGAGGAACAACTCCGGAACCGGCTGATCCGGCGATGGGAAACACCGTGCCTTGCTGGAGGCCGGCGGTATTCGGATGTTTCGCCGCAGGCTGGCCTGAGGAAGCACTGGCGGTGCGGGAAGAAGATTCCGGAGCGCTCGATGGAAACTGAATCGGCGGACCGGACGGGGAAGGAGTGAGCAGAACGCCGTCCTGATTCGATGGGCTGACGCTCTGTGCGCCAGAGTCCGTCCGACGTCCCAACGAACTGATTAGCGGACGGGAAGCGGCGGCGGCTGGTGCAGTGCGGCGACGCGCGTCAACGCTTAAAGCTGTCTCGACCACCAGCGTAATTTTTGTACTGTCCGTCAGGACTCTGTAAGCGTGCTCCTGGTCCAGATCCACGACAAGGTGGGTCTCGGGAGGTGCGACCCGGTTCAGTCCGAAGCGAACAGATCGTACGCCGAGTTGCCGGACGGCGATTCGCTTTTGCTGGCTGTCGGAAATAGTTCCGGGAAGTTTCAGGACGAGCCGATCGGGATGTTGCGCCACCTCAACCGAGGGAGTAACTGCCGCGCTCAGAGTAATTTCAACGCGAATCTCGCCGTTGCCGGGGAGGATCTCAACCTTGCGCACTACTCCCTGACCCGGCTCGGTGGTCTGAGCCGACAACATTGCTCCGACCAGGAGCGATCCCAGATAAATCAACCGCTTCATTCGCCCTCTCCACAACCTTTGCTGTGCGCGGATGACCGCACCCGTCTTAGTGCCGGCTTGAAGCACGTTCAATTCCTTTTAGCCACCCTTGTGGCACTGGTAGCAATTCACACTGTTGTACACATAGCCCCCCACGCCCTGGTGCCTGGGGTCGGTCTGGGCCTTGGTGTGGCAGTTAGTACAGGCAAAGACCGAGTAGTCGTTGGGATTCGTGTGGCAAGTGGCGCACACGCCGTTGGCGTTGCCATGGTTTAGTGGCCACCAGGTGTGATTGAACTTGCCATTCGTCCACTTGATAGTGTCGTGGCAGGTCGCGCAGGTAGTCGGGAATCCGGCGGCGATGTGGTTCGGATTGGTCGTATTCACATAGTCCGCCTTGTGGCAGCCATAGCAGTCGGTAGGCAGGGTGGTGTAATTGTTGTTGACGTGGCAGTCGGCGCAGGCGCGCGGCGGTACGGTATGCGAGCCGGTGAGCGGGAAGCCGGTCTTGCTGTGGTCAAAGTTGGCGTCGGTCCATTTGATCGTGTCATGGCAGACCTCGCAGGTCTGCGGAAAGCCAGCCTGCACGTGATTCGGGTTATTGG
>Ga0209526_10003066_pt1 | contig 11336 bp, 4 predicted proteins | sample JacPinW_OM2H0_M1_FD_188566 | JGI IMG/M metagenome (GOLD analysis project Ga0209526, IMG submission 188566) | Forest soil microbial communities from Algoma, Ontario, Canada - Jack Pine, Ontario site 1_JW_OM2H0_M1 (SPAdes) (version 2) | ecosystem: Environmental > Terrestrial > Soil > Boreal...
TCATCGTCGCGGGCGACCACCGCCGCTTCGCGCACCGCGGGATGCGCGATCAATGCACTCTCAACCTCGGCCGGACTCAACCAACGACCGTTGACCTTGAACAAGTCGTCGGCTCGCCCGGCGTGCCAAAAGTAGCCATCTCGATCCTGGTGATACTTGTCGCCGGTGCGGAACCAGTGGCCTACAAAAGCTTCCTTGGTTTTTTCGTGCTGATTCCAGTATCCCGTGCAGATGGAGTCTCCTTTGACGAGCAGGTCTCCGATTTCGTTCGACCCTACGGGGTGGCCGTTTTCGTCCACGATCTTGGCTTCGTAACCAGGAATAATCTTTCCGCTCGATCCCGGCTTCGCTTCGCCCGGACGGTTCGAGATCACCATCTGCAACGTTTCCGTGGAGCCTAGGGCATCCAGAATCTCGACGTCAAAGCGTTGTTTGAAGCGTTCAAATAGCGGGGCCGGAAGAGCCTCGCCCGCGGAGACGGCGTGCCGCACGCTGGAGAGGTCAAACTCCGTTCCGCCCTCAGAACGGTGGGCCAGCAACGCTGCATAATTCGTGGGAACGGAAAAAAATAAAGTCGGCCGGTAACGCTCGATGTTCGCATAGATCGTGGCGGGCGTTGGACGCGCCGGAGACAGAATGGTGGTGGCGCCGCAGGACAGCGGAAAGTAGCCGGCGTTTCCTAAACCGTATGCAAAAAACAACCGGGGAACGCTGAAGCAGCGGTCGCGGTCATTCATCTGCAAGATGCCTTTGGCATACAACTCCGAGCACACCACCATATCGTGATGAAGGTGCACGCAACCTTTGGGGACGCCGGTACTTCCCGAAGAATACAGCCAGAAAGCGGCGTCATCTCTGCTGGTGGCTTCCGCTTCGAGTTCCGGGGACGCGCCTTCCATCAGTTCGTGCAGGCCGTGGCCGTCCCGGCCCGATCCTCCAACGATCACAATCTCTCGGAGATGCCGGAGCTGTTCCCGTGGAATGGACTGTAGCTGCGATTGCAGGCTTTCGCTTACCAATGCTACGCGCGCTCGCGAGTCATTGAAAATGTATTCGTACTCGCGGGGTTTCGATAAAGTATTGATGGGCACGGATACCGCACCCATCTTCATCGCGCCGAAAAAGCTGTAGAGAAACTCCGGAGTGTCCAACAGCAACAGTAATACGCGCTCTTCCGGGCGCACACCCAGTCGGCGAAGGGCGTTTCCTACCCGGTTCGTTCGCTCCAGCAGTTGCTGATAGCTGATTCGCTCGTCGCCACATTCAATCGCGATCTTTGGCCCTCGTCCCTCAAGGACGTTGCGATCCACGAAATAGCTGGCGGCGTTGAAGATTTCCGGCAGAGTTATCAACCGTGTCGCCTTCTCTATTAAGTATGCTTAAAAGCGGGCGGAGTATAACATGGCAAAATCTCCAGCTTTTCACTCTCCGAAACCTGGCTGTAGCCGGTTTACGCAGGTGGTCGGCCGATGCACGCCCTTTTTGCTCGCTTGTCGATGCCCCTAGCTATTCGAAACGTCACAAGATACTGCTTCCTCTTCCAGTTGGAGCACCAACGAGGGAATATACCTTTGCGCTTCGCAATTTACGGGGTGGTTCGGCGTGATACCTTTTAAGTATTACGCTTGGCCCAAACATGTATTGGACAGTTTCCGGGTTCGAAACCATGCTCGACAAAATTATCGATCCTTCGCATTCGGATTTTTCGCGGGGTGCCAGCAGCCCGTGATTGTCGTTACCGTTCAAAAAAGCGTCGAGGGCCTGAGCACGGCGAATTCTTCCGTCCCGGTGCGTTTTGCGGATGGGAGTCAAGGCCGGAAAGCTAGCGGAACTGGTTTTGAGTAGACATTCAAACCGGAAGAGGAGAGACCCATGAGACTATTTTCGATGCTCATTCTGTGGGTAACCATAGGCGTGGTTGGGTGCCTAGTTCCGCGCGCCGCAGCGCAAGTCGGCGCCAGTACGGCGCAGCTCAACGGAGCCGTCCGCGACGAGAGTGGAGGTTCCATTGCGAAGGCTTCCCTCGTCGTTCGGGAAACGGAGACCAATCGTACGTATTCTGCCGTCACCAATGAAAACGGCTTATACGTTCTTCCGAACCTGCCTCCAGGGCACTATGAGGTGACCACGGAAGCCCCCGGGTTTGCGAAGTCGACGCAGACAGGCATCGTGCTGTCGGTGGGCCAAGTTGCCACCCTCGACGTCACCGTAAAGATCGCAGCCAGCACCGAAAGGGTGACGGTTACGACCGAGACCCCACCGGTCGAGCCCACGCGGACCGAAGTCAGCGCAGTCATCACCACCAGCCAGATTCAGTCTCTGCCCATTAGTGGCCGTCTCTTCACCGATTTCGCCCTCTTGACTCCCGGAGTTACCACCGGGCGCACCAGCCTGCAGTCCACCATCACCGAAGCGGAAGTCACGCGGATCTCCTTCGGCGGCATGCGCGACCTGAGCAACATGGTGACCGTCGATGGCGCGGACACGGTCAACACCGCCACTGGTTCGCAGCGTGGCACGCCCTCCCAGGAGGCCGTCAGTGAATTTCGCGTGGTCAACAATGGCTTCGGAGCGGAGCAAGGCCGGGCCATGGGCGGCATCGTTAACATCATCACCAAATCGGGAACGAACGAGCTGCACGGCTCACTTTACGATTATCTCGAGAACGACGCGCTCAACGCCCGCGCACTCCTGCAGCCCGTCGCGACGGCCTCAACGCCAGCGGTGCCCAAAACACTGCGGCAAAATCAGTTCGGCGGTACGCTCGGTGGCCCCCTGAGGAAGGATAAGACGTTCTTCTTTTTGAACTACGAGGGACAGCGGCGCGGGGAAGCCCCGGTTCAGTCCCCGGAGTTGACCAACAACCTCGCGCTCATCAACGCGGCCAAAGCCATTTTGGGAATTCCGGGCGAGACCGTCAATACCCTGAAGACCCAGGATACCGACAAGGGGCTCGTCAAACTCGACCATCAGCTCACTACCAATCACCGCCTGTCGCTGCGCTACAACATCGAGGACGCCCGTAACCTGAATGTTCTGGTGGGCGACACGTTGGACGGCGGTGGCATCGGTGCGCCGAGCAGCGGCCACAATAACTTTTTGCGCGATCAATCCCTTGTTGGCATCCTGTCCTCGCAGCTCAAGCCCACCTTGGTGAATACTGTTCTGGCGCAGTACGCGCGGCGACATTCGAACTTCCCAGGTGTCACCGGCCAACCCAATCTGGACCTTCCCAACTCTCTGCTCATGGGGCATAACTTTGGTGTTTTCGACGCCACCTACGAGAGCCGCGGGCAGTTTGCGGACTCCCTCTCCTGGGTCAAGGGCGCACATCTGGCTAAGTTCGGCGTGGACTATAACCACATCAATGACCACATCATTTGGCCGGGATTCTCTCCCATGCGCATCGTGCTGCCGGGCGTCAATTGCCTAGTCGACTTCGCCAACTATGTCGGCTCGCTAAAGGGCATTCCAGCATCTTCTTATTTAACTTCGAATTTTGCCGAGGGTCCCTGCCCTCTCGCGCTCGGCCCACAGAACGCGGTGAATCCTCCTTTTCCGGTCGCCCCCGGTCCCAATCCTGCAGACTTTGACAACGGCACCCCGGTGGTCTTCTGGCCCTCTCCTCTCGGAACGGCCGATAACTCCGCCGTGAACGGCACTATTCCGCCGCCGGTCAATACCAACTGGCAGAACGCCTATCCGCCGGATCAGACCAAGAACTATTTCTCGGATATCAATCACAGCTACTACGGATTCTTCGCGCAGGATCAGTGGCGCATCACCCCCAAGTTGACGCTGAACTACGGGATTCGCTGGGATTTTGAGAAGGGACTCGAGCAGGAGATCAACACGCGGTACAACGGCGTTCAGCCCAGAGTCGGCCTCGCTTATTCCCCGGACAAGCACACGGTCATCCGGGCTGGGTTTGGGATTTTCGATGACCGTTACAATCTCTCTTTCTTTTTCGTGACCCACCCGCAGCGGGCCGTTACTTTTTGCTTGAACCCTCCGCCAGATACCAGCTGCTCTCAGACCTACCCACTCCCGGGCGTTCGACAGGGTGGGTTAAATGCCACCTATTCTCTCAGTCAGTTGCCGTTCATCCCCGGGGGCCCGGGCCTTCCAAATGGGCCTTTTGGCATCGAACCGGCAGATGCGGCCGCCAATTTGATCCGGTTCGGCACGTACCAGCCCGTCCAGATGATTACCAACCTGGCGGCGGGTACGGTGTCGCCCGTGGGTGACGGTACCGTGGAGAGAAACAGTAAGATTCCGTACTCGGAACAAGGGAGCTTCGAGATTGACCGGGAAATCGGAAAGGGGCTGGTGCTCAACGTGGGCTACCTCTTTGTTTCCGCGCATCATCAGGTCCGCGCGGAAAACCTGAATGTCTGCCCGACGGGTGGCGCCACAACAGGCCCGGCCAGCTGCGCTCCGGCTCCACCGTCGCTACCTGGATTTCCGACGGGAAAAGCCAACTTCAGCGGAGTTCTCATTCCTGTTGGTTTGCTCTACTACACCGACGATAGCGGGAATAGCGTCTACCACGGCGCTACGGTGTCCCTCACACAGCGCGCCGGCCCGTATTTCCGGCTGAATGCCAACTATACCTTCTCCAAGACGCTGGACGACGGGACGTTCACTACGTTCGTCAGTACGCCGCAGGATCTCTACAATCGAAGCGCCGAACGCGCCAACTCCAACCAGGATGTCCGTCACCGTTTTGTGGCCAACTTCACTGCAACTGGGCCAAAACAGACTTTCCTGCGCAATACGGAACTGAGCGGCATCGTTACTCTGCAAGGCGCCCGTCCGTTCACCTCATTCGTGGGATTCGATGCCAATGGCGACACCAACCCAGTGACGGATCGCGTAGGAAACTCCGCCCGCAATACCTACTGGGGTGACAAGTTCCAGACCGTAGATCTCCGCGTCCTGCAGTATTTCAAGTTCCGCGAGAAGCAGAGAATTGACATCGCTTTGGATGTTTTCAACACCTTCAACCGCCCCAACGTCAACGAAGTAACCTCCGTGTACGGCACCTACAATTATTGCGGCGGGCAGGTGCCCACTCGATATAAAGACGCTGCCTCGCTGAAGATCCAGAAGGATCCGACGTCGTTCATCGGTAGTTGCCCGGCAGCAGGTCCTCCATTCCCGAATCCTATTTTTGGCGCGCCAAGAGTGGTGTTCAACCCGCGGCAATTTCAATTGTCGCTCAAGTATTCGTTCTAAACTCTCGATCTGCAGGAGGCATCTGTTTGCTCAACGAACAGATGCCTCCCGTCCTTCGTCGGGCCTCCGCCGAATCCGCGACTTCTAGTCCTGGTGAGGATAGCCACCTGGTGAGGCTCTGGTGACCCCCCAGGATGCTTGATATTCGGGTCAACGATTCTGGCGTGCTACGTGCCGGGCCGACGAGTTCAGCGAGAGCTGGTCGCGATGAACACGCTTCCGGAACGTGTTTCAGTAGGCGAACGCTCTATGGACAAGGCTGCGTACGCCGCTCCGAGGAGCGGCGCATCCTCATTGAGGATGACGAATATGGGGATGCGAGCAAGCACCGAGGTCAAGGGGGATTTGTCCGAGAAGGCACGCGAGAAGGAGCTCTGCTGCAGCTTGGGCAGAATTTTGAGAGCAATTCCTCCAGCCAGGTACATCCCTCCATACGCCAGAACGCGCAGCGCCAAGTTTCCAGCCTCGGACCCGAAGGCGTCGATCCATAGATCGACCGCCTCGACGCAAACAGAGCAAGACCCTGCCAATGCGTTTTGCGTGATTTCTCGCGCCGAATCGGCGGCAGCTTCTTCGAAGCAGGAGTGGCGAACGGTGGGATCCAAGAATTCGTGAACTCGGCGAAAGCCACGACCGGAAAAAACCTCCTCGCACGATACCCGAGGCAGTCGCTGCTTGAGGAAGTGAAGAAGCTCGATTTCGCGTGTGGTGCGCGGTGCGAAGTCGGCGGCTCCTCCTTCCGATGGAGACGCCAGATACCGGGTTCCATCCCAGAAGAGCATGGCCTCGCCGAGGCCGGTGCCGGCGGCAATGAGCGCCTTGCTTGCTTTCGGTTGAGACTCGACCTGATTCAGGGCCAGAAAATCGGTGGGAGGTAATTTATCGATGCTGCAGGCAGTCGCAACGAGATCGTTCATCAGGACGATATCTTCCCCGGGAAGGCGCAGCTGGGCCGTCAGGGCCGTGGCATCGAGAACCCAGGGCAAGTTGATGGCGTGGAGGCGCCCGTCGAGGACAGTTCCTGCGACGCCGAGGCCGGCGGCAGCGAAGCGCGTTGGCCTCTGTATAGCTCCCTGCCGGACGGCTTCGCGGCCAAACGTATCTACGAGGTGTTCGAAACTGGAGAAATCGCGCGTGGCGTAGCGCTTTTGGAAAACAAGGTGGAGGATAGCGCCACGCTGTTCGAACGCGGCGAGGTTGCTTTTCGTACCGCCGATGTCCCCGGCCAGGATCATGTCAGGCCCGCCGCTCGGTGTGACACCAGGCACCGAGGTTAGGTTGCCTAAGAGGTCGGCTGCAGGTCTGCATCAGGGCCACACCCCGGCGACGGAAGCGGGTTGTACTGCTCGCGCGCTATCGGAATCTGCGAATCACGAGCTTGTGCCGGTCGGAGCGATAGAAACCCAGCACATACATTATCGCTTTTCCGCGGGTGGAATAAATGAGCTGGCGGATCCGCAGAAGCGGATCCCGGCGCGGCACAGCCAGCAGATCGGCAGTGCGAGGATCGGCGGCGGTGGCGTCGATTTCCTCGTCGGCGTAGCCGAGCTCGACCTGGTGATCTCGTTCGAGGATCTTGAACAGCGACTCACGACCAAGCGGAGCGGACAGCAAATCAGGGAAATCAGCGGCGGAGAGATAGCAGGTCTCCAGCGCGAAAGGTTCCTCCGAAGCGTGGCGCAGACGCTCGAGTTTGATGACGCCGCTGTGAGCGGGTAGTGCCAGCCGCGCGGTGATCTCCTGCTCGTCAAAAATGACTCTCGCAAACAGGATCTTGGAGCCGGCGGTGAGGCTTCGGTTAGCCATCTGCTCGGTATAACTCATCAATTTGTTGAAGTGGATCTTCGGCGGGGCGACAAAGGTTCCAATGCCCCGTCTGCGTTCGACAATGCCTTGGCGCTCGAGGGAGGTGAGGGCATGGCGAGCGGTCATCAAGCTGACTTGGTGAATCCTCGCCAGGTCCCGCTCCGAAGCCACGGGGTCGCCGGTCCGCAGCTGTCCGGCCTCAATACGTTTGCGAATAGCCCCCTGAATTCTTTGGTAGGCGGGCACGCCGTTTCGGTTCTTGTGCGGCATTCTCTCTCCCAAGTCTCGCCATAGCCTACAACATCCGCGGAACACCACCATACTCCAAGTTCCACTAGAAGCTCGATTTTGTACTTCTTGTCTAGCGCACATAATGCCGGGCGGAGTTCAGGAGACGATCCACGCCGAGACTCGAAGTATCGTGCTGCTGTGATATAGAGCACGCCTCTAGCAGCTATAGATGGCCAAAGGCCTGAATCCACCATCCCCTTATATTATACAATTTTATTGTTGACAACTGGTTTTGAGTGCTATATAGCTATGCAACATTACACCCATATAGCAGTCACGGTGCGTCGAGAGAATGTATTCGGTAGGGGTTGCGGGTTGAGGCCGCGCCCTGGAAGCGGAGGCTTCACCATGAAGAAACTGCAATCCCTGGGGTTTGCACTCGTAGCTGTTGTGTTGATCGGGTTTTTGTCTTGCGCGCATCGTGCCATGGGCCAAGGGGTAACGGCAGCCATCACCGGGACGGTTACCGATCCCAGTGGCGCGCCCATTGCGGGAGCCGCGGTTACTGCGAGGGACGTGTCGCATGAAACCGTCTATTCGACCCAAACGAATTCTGACGGCGTGTACTATCTGGCACAGCTGCCGGTCGGGAAGTATGAGCTAAAGGTAGAGGGCAAGGGATTTCAGACAACGCAGCGTTCCACGTTCGAACTCGTTCTCAATCAAGTAGCGCGCGTGGACGTGCAAATGGTGGTGGGCGCGATGACGCAGTCGGTCGAGGTCTTTGGCGCCACACCTCTCTTGCAAACAGAAACGACCGAGATCAGTACGCATATCGATCACGTTGTTACGGAAAACATCCCGTTGGTCACGCGGAATTATGGTCAACTCACCCTGCTCACTCCCGGGGCGGTAAGCACCAATCCGGGAGCATTTACCTCGGGCCAAAACACATTTCAGGTGGGGCGTCCCTATATCAACGGCAATCGCGAACAGACCAGCAACTACATTCTCGATGGGATAGACAACAATCAGCACGACAACAATGAAGTGGCCTACTCGCCCAATGTCGATGCCATTCAAGAATTCAACTTGATCACACAGAATCCTTCGGCCGAGTTTGGAAACTTTCTCGGCGGCATCGTGAACGCCACCATTAAATCTGGGACGAACTCCTACCATGGCAGTGCCTTTGAATTCTTCCGGAACGACAAATTGAATGCCAACTCGTGGAGCAACAACCTGACCGGTGTTCCAAAGGCAGCTCTTCGCTATAACCAATTCGGAGCGACTTTTGGCGGGCCAATACTTAAGAAACGCTTGTTCTTCTTCGTGGATTATCAGGGCCAGCGGATGGTCAGCCCTTCAACCCAATCTGCTCAGGTGTTGAGCGCAGCAGAGCGCGCCGGAAATTTCGGCGAGTTGTGCCCAGCCGGATTCAACGGCGCTGGTCTTTGCACCAGTACGAGCAATGGAAACACTCAGTTGTACAATCCGCAAGCCGGTGTGGATCCTACGGCTCGGATACCCATTCCCTTTAACAATCTGACGGCGGCGGGACTTACTCTGAGTCCAGCCGCGTCTGCGATTGTCAATTCGTCCTTTTACCCACAGGCGAACAGTCCGGGTGGTGTGCTGCGCTACACCCAGCGCATCCTGAACAATGCCGACCAAGGGGACGTTAAGATCGACTGGACGCCTTCGGAGAAGGACCGCATTTTTGGACGATATTCGCAACAGTCGGTGCGGAATCCGACGACGGAAACCTTCCTGCTGGCCAACAACGGCACTACGGACTTTAAGTATCCAATGCGAAACGGGGTTGTGGATTGGACGCGAACACTCAGCTCGACGATGCTGAACGATTTGCGTCTGGGCCTCAGCTATTTTCCTGTCAGCCAAGGTTATCTCAATCCGACCGGACAGAATCTGCCACAGACCTTCGGTATTCCGGGCTCGCCGAGCACATTCCTTCCGGCCATTGGCGGCTTGTTCGGTGGAGTTGCCACGATTGGCAATAATCTTGCCCAGTCAAATACGTTCGCTGACACTGTGATTCAAGTGGGCGACTCGGTTCTAAAGACGAAAGGGAATCATGAATTTCGCGTGGGTTTCCAGTTTAATCGCTATCGGGACAATTTTCTCTACCCCGGTAATGAAGGGCTAGCGGGCTTTTTCAACTTCAATGGGCAGTACACCAGCAATGGTGTTTCCGGTGGATCCGGACTGTCGGATTTTCTGCTTGGCCTTCCCAACAACCTGGGCGTGGGTGCCGGAGTCGGCAATCGACACATCCAGAACAGTCTTTATTCTGCGTACGGACAGGATAGCTGGCGATTGAGACATAATCTGACCCTGAACCTTGGTCTCCGCTGGGAGCTGAATACTCCGCGCGCCGCCGAGGAAGCTAACGCCGTAAATTATGCGCTGTCTGGTGGACAACTTATCACCGCCAACATCAATAACAACGGCTTGGGGAAAGCACTTTACCGTCAGTATAACGGCATCACCAACTTCCAGCCTCGCATTGGATTGGCATGGCAACCTGGATTCTTGAAGAATACGGTGATTCGTGCCGCTTACGGGGTCTCCAATTTCACGGAGAGCAATGGGGTGAACAATCTGCTTACGCAAAACCCGCCATTTGAGACGGCTCACAATGTTACCTTCGCTCCGACCACGGCGCTGCCGGTCAGCACTTTGGACCAGGGGTTTGTCGGGTTTCCCGCGGGCTGTACGCTCGCTTTGGCCGTGGCGTTTGACCCTGTCTGTTTTCAGGGTGTGAACATTCATGCTTTCGACGTAAACCTTCGGCCCGCCGTTCATTACCAGTGGAACTTGAGCATCCAGCGGCAGTTCGGAAATGCCACTACCGTTCAAGTCGGCTACGTCGGTCAGAACAATCAGCACCTGAGCAACATCACTATGCTGCAGCAGAAGCGGTTGAACGCTGACGGTACGATTTCGCCCAGTCCGTTCCTTAACCCAACTTTGCTTGGCGAAGTAGGGCAGGCCAGATACTCGCTGTCAAACGGAATTGGGAACTACCATGCACTGCAAGCGGTCCTGCAGGAGCGCCTTAAGAACGGCCTGCAAGCACAGGTGAACTACACCTGGTCCAAATGCTTGAGCGATACGCCCGGATTCTTTGGTCAATTCGGCGATAACGTTGCCACCGAGTCGCAGACCATTGCAGGCTGGGCCTTCCCCCAGGATCCCTACCATCAAAAAGGTGATTATGGCCGATGCCCGCAAAATATTGCTTCTCTATTCAACGGCTACGTCGTCTACGAACTTCCTTTTGGACACGGCCGCCGCTTTGCCACCTCAACGAATAAATTGACGGACGCGGTGATTGGAGGATGGCGCCTGAGTTCGAGCTTCATCTTTCACACTGGATTTGCTCAAACTATTTTTGCCAGTAGCGATACGTCGGGTACCGGGGGATTCTCGACTCGTGCAAACTGTGTTCGGGGCGTTTCCTCCCGCGTTCCAATGACGTTCGATCCTGTCACTCTAGGTGTTCATTTCCTGAACCCGGCTGCGGTAACGACACCGGCGGCTGGAACATTCGGCAATTGCCCAGTCGGTGCCTTCGATGGCCCGGGATATAAGTCGGCTGACATCAGCTTGGCCAAGGACTTCTCGATTACCGAAAGGCATTCACTGGAGTTCCGGGTAGATGCCGTGAATTTTACAAACACGCCGATTTTCAACTTCGGGCAAGAGTTCAGTGGCCAACACACCGAGGGCACGTCTAACTACGGGGAAATTTTCACTTCACAAGGGGCACGCAATATACAGTTTGCCCTGAAATATCGCTTCTGATTGCGCCACGAGCGAAACGCGACGCTCGCAAGAGCGGAGCGATTTGCGTAACTCTACGGTTGATGAGGGTAGGCCCCTCGAACCGACTTGCAGGAGTAGGACTCAAATCACCTTCCGCTGCTGCGTTCTAACGAACGTGGTGGTGAGCGGCGAAGGAAAAGGCCCGGAAGCGAAATTCGGGTCAGATGACTTCCAGGAAGAGGACCGAAAGGGAACCACTGTTATCGTGTCGA
>Ga0209526_10003068_pt1 | contig 11334 bp, 8 predicted proteins | sample JacPinW_OM2H0_M1_FD_188566 | JGI IMG/M metagenome (GOLD analysis project Ga0209526, IMG submission 188566) | Forest soil microbial communities from Algoma, Ontario, Canada - Jack Pine, Ontario site 1_JW_OM2H0_M1 (SPAdes) (version 2) | ecosystem: Environmental > Terrestrial > Soil > Boreal...
GCCATCTCGCAGCGGCGAGCTGGCGGACAGGCACCGCACGGTGCCCTTACGAAGCCGCGGATGCGAAGGCCTGGCCGCTTCTCGGAGAACTCCAGCGTCGTGTGTGCTGTGCCGTGGCATGGGCGGGCTCAGCGGCGTTCGTCCTGTCCAGGATGTGGTCTGGCCAGCTTGCGTCCTCAGCGGGGCTCTGCGGAGCAGGCAGGCCGAAATCGGCTGGGGTCAGGATGGCTGCTCGTCTTACGATCGGACGCATGCCGAGGTATGAGCCAGTAGACCTGTCCATTGCATGCAACGCCGGCGTGGAGGTTCTGGGCGATGAGCCGGGCGATGTTCCGCTCGGGAGGGTGGACCTGCGCGGCCTGCCGTTCCTGATCGGGTCGGAGCCGCCGTCTGCGGGGCGGTGCTTCCTGCTGCCCGGCGCCCCGGCGTCGGTCGGGATCGGCCGGCTGGCGCGGCGGGTGATCGTCGCGCATCGGCTGCTCGAGCCGGGCGCGCCAGCCGGTCACGCCGTCGGGCAGATCGTCGCGGAGTATGTTTTTCACCTGGCCGGGGGCGAGGTCGTCACCGCGCCCATCCGGGAGCGGTTCGAAATCCAGGTGGTGCCGCCGGGGTGGGGCCGCCTCCCGTTCCTCGCCGTCACCGATACCAGCGACTACAACCTGCCGCGTTTCGAGGGCAGATGGGACGAAGCCGGGGCTCGTCTGGCGGAGCACAATATGGGATGGCCGACCGGATATTACCTGTGGTGCTGGGAGAATCCTCATCCGGATCGGCCGGTCGAACGGATCGAGTTCATCCCGCGCGGCACGCGATTCATTGTTGCTGGCATCACGACCAGCGATGTTGATGAGCACCCGTTCGTCCGCGCGCCGGCGCGCCCGGTGCGGCTGGTGGCGAAGGACGGGCGGAACGGCGTCCTCGATATCGACGTGGACCGGGGTGTGGCGACCTATCCGCAGCCGCTACCCGGCGAGGATGACCGGGCGGGCTGGGGAGCGGCCGAAGGAACGTCCGCGCATGCGTCGATTGCCGCGCTGCCGTCCGCCACCGTCGCGGTCCGGCGGGGTGACGACGAGCTCGGCCAGGTGCGCTGGGGCGACGTGGAACGTGACGGGCGGGCGGACGCCGGCCAGGTCTGGCTTGAGCTGGTGGAAGGCGGCCGCAACTGGGTGCATGTCAGCGTGGTCGACGACGCGACCGGGCGGCCGGTGCCGTGCCGGGTCCATTTCCGTTCGGCTGAGGGGATTCCCTACCAGCCGCACGGCCACCACAATCACGTAACGCAAAATCTCGGCAGCTGGCATTACGACGTTGGCGGTGACACCCGTCTGGGCCAGCGCAGCTACGCGTATATCGACGGCACCTGCCAGGGATGGCTGCCGCGAGGCGAGGTCGTCGTGGACGTTGCGCGCGGGTTCGAATACGAGCCGCTCCGGCAGACTGTGCGGATCGAGCCGGGTCAGCGAGACCTGACCCTGCGGATCGGGCGCGTCGCTGACATGGCCTCGGAAGGATGGTGGTCGGGCGACTCGCACGTGCACTTCCTGTCGACCCCGGGCGCTCAGCTTGAGCAACGGGGCGAGGATCTGCGTGTCGTCAATTTGCTGCAGACGCAGTGGGGCGCGCTGTTCACCAACACCGAGGATTTCTCCGGCCGGCCCAGTGTCGTCGACGGCGGCGGCTACGTGACGTATGTCGGCCAGGAAAACCGGCAGCACATGCTCGGCCACATGGTCCTGTGGGACCTGAAAGAGCCTGTCATGCCATGGTGCAGCGACGGTCCCGACGAGGCCGAGCTCGGCGGCGCGCTGGACGCGACGTTGAGCGACTGGGCCGACCGGACGCACGCCCAGGGCGGCACCGTCGTCGCCGCGCATTTCCCGAATCCGAACGGAGAGCCGGCCGTTCTCGTCGCGACCGGCCGGGCCGACGCCATCGAGATGCTGACCCATTCCGACGACGCGATGCTCGAATACTACCGGTACCTGAACAGCGGCTACCGGCTGCCGCTCGTCGGTGGCACGGACAAGATGTCAAGCGCCGTGCCGGTCGGTCTGTACCGCACGTACGCGCGGCTGGACGAGGAGTTCAGCTATGAGGCCTGGTGCCGGGCGGTGCGGTCGGGCCGCACGTTCCTTTCCGGCGGGCCGCTGGTGACGCTCTCGGCCGACGGGCGCGAGCCAGGCAGTACCGTCGAGCTTTCCGGGCCGGGAACGGTCAGTGTCCATGCCGCGGCGCGCAGCATTTTCCCGCTCCGTTCACTCGAAGTCGTGCGTAACGGCGAGGTCGTTGCGAGGGCAGAAGCCAACGGCGGACGGCAGGCCGAAATCAGCGAGGAACTGCGGATCGACGGGAACTCGTGGATAGCCTGCAGAGCGTTCGGCGTCGATTACCACCTCGATGAATGGGGCCGCCGGGTTTTCGCGCACACCTCGCCGGTCTACGTCGCCTGCGGCGGCGACTGGACGATGACCAACCCCGAAGGCCTCCGCTACATCCGGACCCTCGTCGAGGGTGCCCGCGAATACGTACGGCACACTGCTGTCCGGAGGTCCGACCAGTTCACGATGCACCATCACGGCGAGGCCAACCACCTCGCCTGGCTGGAGCGGCCGTTCACCGAGGCCCTGCGCGCGCTGGAAGAACGCGGCTGTGGGCCAGCGAATCAAATACGGTAACCGAGGGTCGGTAATTACCGGCGCGACTCGGCGAGGCCTGCCCAGGGCGGGGCGCCCTCTTCGGTGCGGCCGGCGTTGGCGGGTAGCTGGCCGGGCAGGTGGCTGAGGTTGTCCAGGTCGGCATCGGCCGGCCCAGCCCGGAGCCTGGCGTCGCAGGCGATTGCCGCCTGTTGCAGCCGCAGGAACGTGGCTTCGCCCGCCTGGGTCAGCTGGACCACGTGGATCCACAGCGGTCATGATGGGCGTCGGTTCGCGGCCGGGTTCCGCAGCGCCAACGGCGCAGGCAGCCTGCTCGCCGCGCTCGGCCCGGTGGTCGCGTTCGTGTACGCGATCTCCTGGGGCTTCGCGGCCCTCGGCCTGCGGGTCAGCGATCCTGAAGCGGCCAGGCGGCAGGCGTGCCGGTCATGTTCCTGCTCGTCTTCACCTCTTGCGCCTTCGTGCCGCTGAGGTCCTTGCCCGGCCGACTGCAAGCCGTCGGCGCCACCAGCCCGTGAACGCCCTGGTCACCGCCAAACGTTAACCATCCTTTCCGGGCAAACCGACCTGCGCCCGATTATCATCTAGAACGGACCGGACCATGGGCTCGCAGGACGAGCCGTAGGAGCGGCGGTATCCGAGATGGCAGAGTTCCGGGAGAATCAACCGCACGCAGACAGCACCTGGAGGGGCTTCCAGTCGCATTCCCCCGGCGGCAGGTTACCGACGCCCGGCACGGCGCCAGCCGTCACCCGGCATGGTCTCCGTGGACGTTTCGCGATCATTGGACGCCGACGGTGACGGTTGAGGCCCCGGGCTTCGAACGGGCACGCGACGCCTTCCGGCGGGCTGCACTCGAAGTACCGGCCTACGCAGATTTCCTGCGCCGCAACAAAGTCGCGGCAGAACGCATCCAGACGCCGCAGGATTTCGCCAGGGTTCCGCCCGTGACCAAGGCGAACTATCTGCATCACTATCCGTTGAACATGCTGGCCAGGCGTGGTGACATTGCGGAGGTCGGCACCTGGTCGACGAGTTCCGGTTCGTCCGGCAAGCCCACCTACTGGCCACGCGACTCACTCTCGCTCGAGCAGAGCATCGACCTCTACGACAGGATTTTCAGGCAGAGCTTTCATTCCCACGAGCGCTCGACCCTGGCTGTGATCGGGTTCGCTATGGGCAACTGGATCGGCGGTACCTACACCTACACCGGGATACAGCATCTCCGCGCCCTTGGGCACAGACTGTCTGTGATCGCGCCTGGCATCGACGTTGCGACGATACTCAGGAACGTCGCTGATCTCGGTCCTTATTACGAACAAGTCGTGCTCGTGGGATATCCGCCGTTCCTCAAGGATGTCCTTGACCAGGCCCCGTCCTCCGTAGTCGATATGGATCTCCAGATACTGATGGCCGGAGAGAACATCTCTGAGGGGTGGCGCGATTACATCCTCAAGCGCATCGGCAAGGAAGGCAGAGCCGAGCACACCTGCCTGATCTACGGCACGGCCGACGCGGGCATCATGGGCCACGAAACCCCGACAACGATCGCTGCCCGCCGACTAGCCCGCAACGATCCCCGGCTTAACGTCGCGCTCTTCGGTGACCACGAGGTCCAGCCGACATTCGTCGAGTACCAGCCTGACTTCCGGTTCACCGAGACAGACCCGGATGGCTATCTTCTCTTTACAATCGACAACACATTTCCGCTGATTCGTTACCGCATCAACGACCGCGGGCGCGTGATCACCGCCTCGGAGCTGGCATGCCTCCTTGGCCGGTGCGGGCACGAATTCACGGTACGGACCTCGGCCGAGGACGCGGGGTTCATCGCGCTCGGTCGGCGCACCGATATTGCGGCGACATTCTACTCGCTGAAGATCTTTCCTGAGAGCGTCCGCGCGGCTTTCGAGGATACTGCGGTTTCCGGAACCGTCAGCGGGAAGTTCTACCTGATAACTCAAGAGGACGAGGCATACGGCCAAACGCTCAGGCTTCACGTCGAGTTGCGGGCTGACGCCACCGCCGATGAGGCTCTCGCCCCACGACTCCAGGAACTTGTCGTCGCTTCTCTACTACGCACCAACAGCGAGTATCGGCAACTGCACCAAGCCCTGGGAAGGCGCGCCGACCCAATGATTACCCTGCACCATTTCAGCACGGGCAGCTTCGCGCACGGCATCAAGCACCGCTGGACCGGCGAGCCCTCATGATCGAGATACTCGACCCGGTTACCGACCGGCCACGCATAGACTCATTGATCGATCCAGCCGCAGGGATCAGACTGGTCGACGCTTGGAAAACCGCCCTGCCGGAACTCGCAAGCCTCGACTTGCCCTACCTGAGCCCGGGCACGGCAGACTCGAAGGCGAGCCTCGATGAGTATTTCGCCGCCGACTGGACCGAAGCCAATATCGAGGCGGCCAGCAGGTACGTGCTGTTCCCATGGCGGAGTACGATCGTCCGGCTTCCCGACGCTGACCTGTTCTGGAGGCTCCGGACAGCACGCAATCGCTACCTGATCGATGAAGGTGAGCAGCGGGAGTGGTCGGCAGCGCTCATCGGGATCGCGGGTCTGAGCGTGGGGGCGTCTGTCCTGGCGGTAAGCTCACTTACCGGGGCCCGGCGTTTCCGGCTGGCCGAAAGAGACACCCTTGCCCCAACGAATCTCAATCGGCTCACCGGCTCGGTCTGCGACTTCGGGGAACCTAAGCTGACACTGGCCATGCGCCGCACGTTCGAGGCCGATCCCTACAGCGATCTCGAGGCATTTCCGGCGGGCTACACCCCCGGCGTCTCTGATGCCTTCATCGGCACCGGCGGCACCGACCGCCTTACGGTGCTTGTCGAGGAAATGGATGATCTCGCCCTGAAGGTGGATATTCGCTTCAAGGCGCGGACGGCACGCGTGCCGGTGGTGATGGTCACCGACAACGGGGACAACGCCATCCTCGATGTCGAACGATTCGACCTGGACTCCGACTATCCGTTGTTCCATGGCCTGGCCGGAGATCTCGCGACGAATCCCGCTGACCTCAACGATCCCATCCAGAGAGTGAACGCCGCCAGCGCGATTGTCGGGAGCCACATCACGCCCCGGACACGCTTCTCCCTGACTCAGGTCGGCAGGACCCTGCCGTCCTGGCCGCAGCTCGGCACCGCGGCTACTGTCGGTGGTGCGCTCGGCGCGCTCGCGGCCCGGTACATCGCCTGTGGGGTCGCGCTGCCGTCAGGACGGTACCGGGTCGATCTTGACGAGATCCTGCTGGGTGTCAGAGCGCACTCCACCAGCGGGTGGAATGAGCTGGGCGAGGCCGAGTTCCTGGCCGGCCTGAAGGCCGTGTACGGCGCATGATCGACCGGGGAATGGTCACCGCCTGGCTGGCGGTCGCCTGTCTGGCGCCCTCGCCGCACAACAACCAGCCCTGGCTGGCGCGTGCTGCGCCGGATGGCGTGATCATGCAGCTTGATCTTCAGCAGATCCCGGTGCTTGGACCGGACCGCGTGCAATTCATCGCGCTTGGCGCATTCATCGAGAACTTGGGTTATGCCGCGGCCGTTGATGGATACCGGCTTACGGTGGACGAACTGCCCACCGTGCCTCGCCGCACGTCAAAGATCACGATCCGGTTCCACGACGGAATGAAGCCCGGCGATAACGCTGCAAGCTTCCTTGCCGGGGCCAGGCGTCGGCGGACGAACCGCGGCCCTTACCAATTCAGCCTTCCACCGGGGGCCACTGAGGAATTGCGAGCTATACCCTGCGAGCCGGCGACCAGTCTGACGCTGATAAATGACATGGCCGATCGATCGGCGGCGGCCGATCTTGCGGCACGCGCCATGCGCGTCCTCTTCAGCGTTCCGGAGTTGCGCCGCGACCTCGCTCCGTTCGTGTTCACGAGCGCCGATGAGCCGCCTAAAACCGGGATGCCGATTGAGTCACTGAATCCTGCCGCGACGGCTAAGGTGCCGGGCAGCCAGTGGGTCCTGGAGATGGCGAGCGCGGATGAAGAGGCCGAAGCCGCGCGGGCACGGTTTAAGCATGCTCCGTTGCACTTCGTGGTAAGCAGCCGTACTGACACGCTTCCCGGCTGGATAGCTGGCGGCCGGACGCTGCAACGTGTGCTAGTGACGGCAACGGTGCTCGGACTCAGTCACTGCCTGGCCGCAGGCCCGTCCGAGATCCCCACCCTGTTGCCGGCCCTGCGCCGGCTAGCCGGCGACAGTGAAGGTCGGCCGTTGATCCTTGGGCGCCTGGGGGTTCCCTCATTCCCGGACCAGGCCATTGCCTCACCGCGTCGGCCTGTCGCTGACATCCTCACCGGATGAAAGGCCCGTCCCCTAGATCTCTGTGCTTAGATCTCTGTGGCCGCGACTTGGAACTGCGGCCCTGCAGGCCAACTACACACGCGCGCTGATATCGACGAACTGGTCAGATTATGCGCCGCGAGAGCTATCCGTAGCTGCACATCATCGATGAGGACCATGTCGTCGACGAACTCGCTCATCCAACGGCGTGATAGTGAACTATCCACCGACCGCCCCGCCGCAGGACAGGTTCACGCCGTTCGTCGTCGGCAAGCCGGAGGGCAGATGCCCGCCAGAGGTAGTCAGAAGTGCGAAGACTCAGTCCCTGGGAACGGCCCCGCCCCTGGCCCATCGATGTCCACCCGGCCAGGGTCCTCGATCTGCTGCTTGTCGAGGACTTCGACAGCGCTCCCGCACTTCGCGAGCAGGCGAGGAGTGCCTGCGTTGTGGGCCGTTGCGACTGCGGATGCTCGTCCGTGTACCTGGCCCCGAACCCCGATGCTTCACCTGCCTCTGGCCCGCGCCGCGTATTCCATCGGGGCCGGCCGCCGCTTTTGCACGGGGTTCGATCGGGATTCGCGGGCGCTACCCCAGCTGGTCGCGGCGGCGTGTCAGGTAGGCGACCTCGGCGGTGTTGCCCGCCAGCTCGATGGCTTTGCCGTACGCCGCGCGCGACTTCTTACTGTAGCCCAGCCGGCGCAGCAGGTCGGCGCGGGTCGCATGGTAGGCGTGATAGCCGGCCAACGTGTGCTCGAGACGGTCGACGGCCGCCAGTGCCACCTCCGGGCCGTCAAGCTCGGCGACCGCGATGGCCCGGTTGAGGGCGATGATCGGGGAGGGGTCGATGTGGACGAGCTGGTCGTAGAGGGCGACGACCTGCGACCAGTCGGTGTCGCGTACGTCGCGGGCGGAGGTGTGCACGGCGCTGATCGCCGCGAGGATCTGGTAGCGCCCCGGAGCCACCCCGGCGGCCAGGCGCTCGCGCACCAGCCGGTGACCCTCGGCGATCAGCGCCGCGTCCCAGGTCCCACGGTTCTGCTCGACGAGCGTGACCAGTTCGCCGCTCGCCGAGACCCGGGCGGTGCGGCGGGCCTCGGTGAGGAGCATCAGCGCCAGCAGCCCGGCCACCTCACCGTCCTCCGGCATGAGGGCACGGATCAGGCGAGTGAGCCGGATCGCCTCGGCGGTCAGGTCGTGACGTACGGGATCGGTGTCGGGGCCGGTCGCCAGGTAGCCCTCGTTGAAGACGAGGAAGAGGACGGCGAGTACGCCGGAGACCCGTGCCGGGAGATCCTCCGCGGACGGCACCCGGTAAGGGATGCGAGCCGTCTTGATCTTGGCCTTCGCGCGGGTGATCCGCCGCCCCATGGCGGTCTCCTGCACCAGGAAGGCGCGGGCGATCTCGGGCACGGTCAGACCGGCGACCATGCGCAGCGTCAGCGCCACGCGGGTCTCCATCGCGAGCGCCGGGTGACAGCAGGTGAAGATCAGCCGGAGCCGCTCGTCGTCGACGGCGCCGGGAGGCTCCCGCGGGTCGTCGTCGTACAACAGCTGAGCCTCCTTCTGCTTGTCGCCGCGCTTGTTCTCGCGCCGGATCCGGTCGATGGCCTTGCGGTTGGCGGTGGTGGTCAGCCAGGCGCCGGGGCTGGGGGGTACGCCGTCGGCCGGCCACCGCTCGACGGCGGTCGCGAACGCCTCGGCCGCCGCCTCCTCGGCGATGTCGAGGTCACCGAAACGCCTGGTCAGGGAGGCGACCACCCGCGCCCACTCCTCGTGGTGAGCCTGGGTGACCGCCTCCCGGACGTCGACCAAACTCACAGGAACGGCCGCACCTCGATCTTCCGGTTGCAGGCCTTCGACCCCTCGGCGGCGAGCTTGAGCGCCACGTCGAGGTCGGCGGCCTCGATGATCCAGAAGCCGGCGAGATACTCCTTCGACTCCAGGAAGGGCCCGTCGGTGAACACCGCCTCCCCACCCCGGCTGTCGATAACGGTGGCCGTGCTGGGCGACCCGAGGCCGCCAGCGAAGACCCAGTGACCCTCGGCCTTGAGCCGGTCGTCGTTGAACGCGTTGATGGCCGCCATCTCGTCCGGGGTGGCGGAGCCGGCCGTGTCGTCGATCACGGAAACCAGGTACTGCATCTCGGATCATCTCCGGTGTTTCGGGGCGCCCCTCGTGGGCGGCCGCTCACCCCTACTACGAACACCTCTGCCCCGATCCGACACCGCCTCCCGGATCTCTTTCGAGGACTTTCTGCTACGCCGGTTGTGAGCGATCCGACAGCGACGGTATCTCGTCCCGTGATTCGCAGTCCGAGTCTCCCGGACGTGAGAACGCCGTCCCTGATCTCGAGTAGCGATCAGGGACGGCGTTCGGGACGGTCATGCCGCGGCGGTGGGTCGGAGGGCCCGCCGAGCCTGCCACGGCCGGCCGGCCGGTCCGCTCCGCGCGCGCCCGGTGATCAGCGACTGGAAGGCGGACTACAACCACCGCCGGCGACACTCCGCGCTCGACTACCAGGCGCCAGCTGTCTACGCTGCAGCCCGCACCCATCCATGATCGACTCTCACTGACCGCGGCACCTACGTCACGTGCTTCAGGTCGCGGTGGCGGTGGCATACTGCGGGCGCCCGGCCGGCCGGTAGACCTGGATCGTCACGCCGTTCGTGGTGGCTCGGCACTCGACCAGGTCAAGCGCTGTGTCCGGGCCGGTGTCGGGGAATAGCTGCGTCCCCTGGCCGACGACCACGGGATAGGTGAGCAGGATGATCTCGTCGACAAGCTGGTTGTCCAACAGCCAGCGGACCAGCCTGCCGCTGCCGTGCACCTGCAGCTCACCCGCCCGCTTGGCCTTCAGCTCGCCGACGGAGGCCGCGACGTCACCGGAGAGGACGGTCGTGTCCGCCCACTTCGGTTCGGTGAGCGTGGTCGATGCCAAGTACTTGGGCCGCGTGTTCAAGGCATCCGCGATGGGGTTGCTGCCCGGATCCATTACTCCCCAGGAGCCGGCAAAGATCTCGTAGGTCCGCCGGCCGAACAGGAACGCGTCGGCGCGCTGGTACGCCTGGTTGAGAACCATCGCGACCTGGTCGTCGACCAGCGGCAAGGCCCATCCGCCGCGCTCGAATCCACCCCTGCGGTCCTCGTCCGCCCCGCCGAGTCCCTGCATCACTCCGTCGACGGAGACGTTTGTGAAGGTAGTGAGCTTCAAGATCGTCGTTCCTTTCTCGTTGGGGTTCGTCCCTTTGGGACGCCCCTCGTGGGCGGCCGCTCACCCCTTCTACGAGCACCTCTGCCCCGATCCGACACCGCCTCCGGGATTTCTTTCGAGGACTTTCCGGTACGCCAGTCGTAAGCGATCCGACAGCGCGACGGTTTCGGGGTCTGCCAGCGGCATGCAAGGCCACTGGATCAACGCCGCACCGTATTACCGGTGCCGGTTCCCGGCCGAGTACGCGCTGGCCAGCAAGATCAGCTACCCGCGCAACGTCTACCTGCGGCAGGACGCCTTCGAGCCCAGGTCAACACCTGGCTCGCCGCCGCGTTCGCCCCGGCCCGCCTGAGCGACACCATCGACCAGATCGTGGCCGGCCAGCAGGCACACGCCGACCGGGCCGCCGCGCAGGCGGCCATGGCCAAGATCGAGGACGCCAGCGTCAAGATGGCCCGCTACCGGGTGCAGGCCGGCCGATCAGCCACGACCAGGTCGCCGCGCCGCCAGGAGCAACAAACTTCCTGCGCCGGCCGTGGCTGGCGATGATCATGCTGGCGGTCGTCAGCCTCGACGGACACGACCAGCGCCCGGGCAGTACCCTGCAGGGCGGCGGCACTGGGCTGGCTGGCTCATATCGCGCTGGACCGCCTGCCCGGTTCCATGGTCGCATCGCTACTGCCCGGCGCAGCGGGGTGCGCGGTGATAGTGACCAGCCGGAACCCGCTCGCCGACCTGCCAGGTGCCCGCCGGCTGCCGCTGGCCGCGCTCACCAGCGGGCAGGCGCTGGAGCTCCTGTCCCGGATCATCGGCGCCGATCGGGTGAGGGCCGAGGCGTCGGCCGCGGCGGTCGCCGAGCTGTGCGCAGGGCTGCCGCTGGCGCTGCGTATCGCCGGATCCCGGGTCGCAGCCCGCCCGCACTGGTGGGTCAAGGACCTCGCCGAGCGCCTCGCGGGTGCCGCCGCCCGCCTCGATGAACTGACTGTGGGCGACCTGTCGGTCCGCGCCAGCTTCGCTGTCAGCTATGCCAACCTGCGCGCTGGCCCAGCCGCCATCACGCCGGCGCGGGCATTCCGGCTGCTGGGCCTGTGGGGCGGCCCGGATATCAGCACGCCCGCCGCTGCGGCGCTGTCCGGCGTCGACGCAGCGGCCGCGCGCCGG
>Ga0209526_10003069_pt1 | contig 11333 bp, 10 predicted proteins | sample JacPinW_OM2H0_M1_FD_188566 | JGI IMG/M metagenome (GOLD analysis project Ga0209526, IMG submission 188566) | Forest soil microbial communities from Algoma, Ontario, Canada - Jack Pine, Ontario site 1_JW_OM2H0_M1 (SPAdes) (version 2) | ecosystem: Environmental > Terrestrial > Soil > Boreal...
GGCCGCCGCCGCGCGCTCCCATCGCCGGCTCTCTGGGATCAGCCGCGCCATTGTCGGCCACAGCGTGATTCCGAGCGCCGAAATCCCGAACAACAACCGCCAGCTATACGCGCTGCGCGCCAGCACCGGCATTACCATGATGCAGAGTCCGGCACCCATCGCGCCCGCCAGCGCGGCATAGCTCTGGCCCCTGGCGCGAGCTTGGACCGCCAATTCCTCGGCAATCATCACAACCGCGCTGGCAATCGCCGCGCCCATGAATGCGAACATGAAGATTGATGACACGACGAGCCATGCGACGTGCGTCGAGAGCGCCGCCGCGAGCGCGCTCAGCGGCGTCCCGATCATCGACCACAGCACGACGCGCCGGCGTCCGACCCGGTCCGCCATCCGCGCCAGCCCAAGCGCGCCGAACGCGCTCAGCGAGACCCAGGCAAAAGTCCTTGCGATCCCGGATTGGTCGAGGCCAAAGCTCTTAGCGATCCACGGCGCGCCAATTCCCAACATAGCGAGGGTGAAGCCCTGGTAAAGCATCAGGGCGACGACGCATCGGATGACACGCCGGCTGCGCGCCTCGGCGTCCGCGGCTTGCAGCAGGGAATCGGCCCGCGGTCGTTCGCCCTCGTCCACGTGCGTCGCAATATCAGGCATGCCCGGGCGCCCCGTCCGCCGGTCTCAGTTCGAACACCGGGTAGCGCTCGGCGATCCGGGTGAACTCGGAGAGCGGGGATTCCCGCGGCACTGGAAAATAACGCTGGACCGTGAGTGCGAAGCGATCGAGATAAGCCTTGAGCAACCGGGGCCGCTCGGCAAATCCAACCTCGCGCACGGTGAACTCCTCGTGCCGGCGCCCCTTGCGCAAGCCGACGCGTCCCGCCGCGCGTGCGTTGCGCACCCAGTTGGTCTCGCCGCGCGGAGCGACCAGGTAGCGGCGCCCTTCGAGCTCGAGCAGGTCGACGGGGGCGGAAAAGATCCTCCCGCTTTTACGCCCTCTCACTTCGATCACGTAATTGTGCTTGAGCCCCAGTCCGAATCCGATCGCGATGCCGAAGAGGCGATTGAAAGTGCGTTCGAACAGGGACGGCTTGAGAAAATGCTGCGCCTGCGCCATCGGGACACCCCCTTCCCAAGGCTCGGAGTGGTTGACAAATGAACGTTCATTCATTAGCAGTGACAAGTGAGGCTTGCAACAAATTGCGCTCGACTGTGGCGCCCGCGCCTAACGCCGCGACCGCGAACTGGATAACCTCTTGCCGCATCCTCCGCTCCCCAAAGGCATCGATCATGAGCGAACCGCTCAGAAGCCAAAACCAGGACGAGGGGCTCGTACGCGCGCGCCGACAGCAAATCTTCGCCGCCGCCTGCCGGGTGCTTAAGCGCAAGTCGTTTCACGAGGCCACGGTCAAGGAGATCGCGCTGGAGGCGCGACTGGCGGCCGGCTCGATCTACGTCTATCTGCAAAGCAAGGACGACATCCTGCTGTTGCTGGCCGAATCGATGGTGGCGGAGCTGGCTGAGATGCTGCCGCAGATCCGCGGCAAGAGCCGCGGCGAGCCCCGGCGCGAGCTGCTGGAGTTGATGCGCGCGGCGATTGACGTAATCGACCGCTATCGCGAGGCGTTTTGCGTTCTCAATCAGGAGGTGCGCTATCTCGCGCGGCGCCCCGACTACCGTGTCGCGCTCAAACAGATCGTGGGACGCTACACCTCGACGGTTGAAAACGTGCTCGAACGCGGGCGCAAAATGGGCGTGATTTTTTACGACGATCTCCGCAGCGTGGTCGAGGCGATTCACATGCTGTGCTCGGGATGGGCGATGGGCGCCGACTACCTGGGCAAGACTGACAAGGAAACTTACTGGCGGCAAATCGCGGCGTTGGTCGAGGGCCGTTTCTTTGCCGGGGAGGCGCCCGGCGCGGAAACCTGAGCCAAATCCCATGAATTCGATGAGTCCCAAAAGTCCGGAGAGCCCGACGACCTCTCTTTAGACAAGGCAGTACGGCTGAGCATGGAACTTTACGATCGGCGCACCCTCGAAGGCGTCTACAGTGTCCGGCAGAGCGCCGGCTTCATCATGAATTACCGCTACGCCGAAGAGCGGATGATGCGGATGATGGCGGGCTGGATCGCGCTTACGCCGGAAATCCCGGTCAAGCTCGAGATGGCGCGCCAGGTCTACGAGTGCGCGCTCCACGCCGACGCGTTGGGCAAGCGCCTGGGCGAGTTACGTACCCAGGCCCAGGTCTCGCGCCCGCCCAATGAAGCCTTCGTCACCTTCATCAGCGCGATCGAGGACAAGGAGCAGTGGGAAGACACGATCGAGCGGCTGGCCGGGATTTACCGCGTGCTCAAGCCGCACCTGGTGGCCCACTACAGCGCCCACGTCACGGCGGCCAACCCGGTCTATGAGCCGCCTACGCTCAGGATTCTCGCCCACCTGGTCGAGGACGAAAAGCGCCATATCGAGCGCGGTCTCGTGCTGCTCGACAGCCTGCTCGACACGTCGGAGACGCATCGCCGCGCCGCGACCTGGCAGTTCCAACTCGAGGAGTTGCTCGCGGCCTCTGGCGGAGTCATTGGGATGGAACGCGACCGCGAGGAACCGCAGCGGCTCGGACGCAGCCGCTGATACAGCGAGTTGTAGACGAGCCCCCGAGATGAGACCGCAAGATAAAGCGCCCGATCTGGCCGAGGCTATCGCGGCCCATGCTGGCGCGGTGCTGGCGCGCGACACCGGCGTGGCAGAACGCTACGTGACGCCGGCGGCCTTGGAAACCTATCGGCTGGCGATGAACGAAGCGATGCGCCTGGGGCCGTTCGATCGCCACGCGGCGCCGGCGCTCGCACGATTGGGCATCCAGTACATCTCCAAGGTGCGCTTCGCGGGCGCACGCGGCAGCGCGTTGATGCAAATCCGATGGAAGCGCGCCGGCGAGGGCCACTGGCTAATCGCGGAGGCTGAGTATTTTCCGCCCGGGCGCACGCCGTGGACTGGAGTTGGACCTCCGAGGCCCGCAGCATGGCAAACCCCAACGCCTGGAGTGAGTAATAAGTGAGTAATAGATGATGCTCCGCACAGGATATTTGTAGTGCCCGACCTTGGAAATCGATCCAGCGCGATGGGACCGCAGCCGATCGCAAGGCGTTTCGAGGTCCCGCCGGCGATGCTCGCGGCCACCAAGCATATTCTCGAACTGCTCGCCGCGGGCCGGCGTGCGGAGCTTGAAGCGCTCGCGATGTCCAAGGCGGCAGGCGAGTTGCGCGAATTGATCGACGCGATAGCGCCCGGCGTCTACGAGCGCCACCAGATTATCGCGCACGCCAAGGCTAACAATCATTACTACGTCAAGGCGCGCCTATTCGGCGCGCGCGCCACGCCCTTCACCCTCCAGCTTCGCCTGGGCGAGCACGAAGGTCATTGGGCCATCTGGGAGGCGGTGAATCTTTCGGGCGGCCGCACCGCCTGGACTCGCTAGTTACGCGGTATTCGATTCGAGGGTATCTGGTATGCAAAAGATGATTGCGGTTGACCGGCTCGCGCGCCCTGACGAACACATCATGGTGCCGGTGGAGCGCATCCGCGAGGCGCGGATCGACCAGGGGCTTTTGGCGAACAACGTGATGCCGTTCGAGGAAGACTTTCTCAAGGGGCGGCTGCACGGGATCGCAACCGGGGAAATGCAGGCGATGGAAGCGGCGGGACGCACGCTGTTCGATTTTCCTGACGCGCCGTGGGAATTCCAGCTCGACATGGCGCGCCAGGTGTGGGACGAATCGCGCCACGCCGAGATCTTCTCCAAGCTGCTCGAGTACGTCGGCTCCTATATCGGCGAATTTCCGGAAAGCGAGATCCTGTGGTCCTGCACCCAGGTCGACGATCCGGCCTGCCGCGTGGCCGGCATCAATCGCGGCCTGGAGGGCCTCGCCTGCGACGTCTTCGAGCAGATCATCCGGATGGGCCAAAAGATGGGTGACCCGATTATCGAGCGCGCGGTCGATTACGTTCTGGCCGACGAAATTACCCACGTGCGGATGGGTTCGAAGTGGATGCGCAAGCTGACCGAGGGCGACCCCGAGCGGCTGCAGCGCGCGCAGCAGTTCCAGGACAATATCGACGCGCTGTTCAATTTCGAGGGCTTCCGCACCTCCAAGGAGGAGGCGCCGCAGGTGCCGCTGATGCTGGGCAGCCAGCAGATAGACTTCGACGCGACGCTCACTATCTCGCGCGAGACGCGCCTGCTGGCCGGCTTCACCGACGAGGAGATCGACCGGCTGATGAAGGCCGCCGCGCGCAGTTCCGCTTATTGAGCGCCGGCGCCGCGCACCGGCTTGAGGGCGCCGAAGCACTTAGAGGATCCGACCGCGATGCAGAAAATGATTTCCGCCGACCGTCTCGCCCGACCCGACAACTTCGTGCTCATGCGGGCGCGGAGGATGCGCGAGATTCGCGAGGAGCAGGGCCTCGACGACCGTGTGCTGCCCTTCGACGAAGAGGCGCTGCGCGTGCGCCTGCACGGCATCTTTGCCGGCGAGCTGCAGGCGATGGAAGCTGCTGGGCGAACGCTGTTCGACTTTCCTGACGCGCCGTGGGAGTTCCAGCTCGACATGGCGCGCCAGGTCTGGGACGAGTCGCGGCATAGCGAAATTTTCATGCGCCTGCTTCAGTACATGGGCGCCGAGCCGGGCGACTATCCCGAGACCGAGATTTTATGGCGCTGCACCCAGGCCGATGACCCCGCGGCCCGCGTGGCCGGAATCAACCGCGGCCTTGAGGGACTCGCCTGCGACGTCTTCGACCAGCTCATCCGGATCGCGCAGAAAAACGGCGACGAGGTTATCGAGCGCGCGGTCGACTACGTGCTCGCCGACGAGATCACCCACGTGCGGATGGGTTCGAAGTGGATGCGCAAGCTGACCGAGGGCGATCCCGAGCGGCTGCGGCGTGCACAGGAGTTCCAGGATAGTGTCGATGACCTGTTCAATGCGCGCGGCGCCCGCAAAGCGATCGATGAGGTCGGCGACAATTCACAGACCATAACGATCGCGCGCGAGGCGCGCCTGCTGGCCGGCTTTACCGAAGAGGAAATCGACCGGCTGATAGCCGCCGCCCGCGCCAGCGCCGCCTACTGACGATCGCCCTAAGCTAGGCTTATACCAGAGCATTTCGGCTTGGCGCTCGGCTAATCTAATGGTACGCTTTGGTCCCCATGAATCCCGCTGGTTTGCGGGTGCGGGCGAAACCCGCCAAGCTTAATTCGTAAGTTGAGTAGTGATGGAATCGACAGCACCCGACCTCAGCAAATTCATCAAGCCCTCGGCGGTCAAGAACGGCAACCTGGTCTGGCGCGATCGCGACGGCCGCGTGCTGGCCGCCGACGAACGCGCGGTGGATCTCGCGCGGCTCCCTTCGGGAAACGGCACTCCGATAACTCTCATCGATCTCGGACGGCGCGTGCGTCTGTACAATTCCGACATGTCGAAGGAACTGCGCAGCGTCGTGCTGTCGAGCGAACTGGTGAAGCTTTCCAAGGAATCGCCGCAAAGCGTGGCGGGAGTCGAAACGCCGCTTGGCCGCGTCATTTCGGACCACGGGCTGTATCTCAAGCTCAAGCCGGGCTTGAGTGAAGTCGGCGTCAACGACCGCAACGATCTGATCCTGCGCTACGACGCCGCGGACGGCGACCCGACGCGCGGTCCGGTGATCAACTCCGCCAACACGATCATCGCCGGACGTGCCGAGCGCCTCGTCACCCGCACCCATCGCGAGGACCACGAGGCCGACCGCGCCGAGGCCCTGGCATGGCTCAAGGCGTTCGAGGTTCTCGACGGCCGCAAGACGCTGGTCTCGAAGTTCCTGTGCGCCGGGGTCAGCTACGAGCAGCGCGGCAACGTCCCCTACCTCTACCGCACCAGCCAGCTCAATTTTTTCGCGATGCGCGATCCCGCGATGCTCAAGATGCGCGCCGACCTCGAGCTGCGATTCCGCAAGATCGGGCGCAAACTCGCCAACGTCGAGATACTTTCGCTCACCGGCGTCCCGCGCAACGAGGCCGAGTATCGCCGCTTGCTGGGCCGGCTGCGCGCCAAACATAAGAGTGCACAGGCTCTCGGCTTGCCACCGACGCTCGCAAAGTCGCGCCTTTTCGATCCCAAGACCAAGAGCGTCGTGTCGTCGAATTTCGTGTTCTTCTGCCCGCTCAGCGAACTGGGCGAGCGCGTCACCGTGATGACGGTCAACACCGACTATCACGGCGAGGTCAAAAGTCGCGGCGTGTTGTCGCCCCTGATGGCGATCATGTCGCTCATCGGGATCATCTCGGCCCACGCCGGCACCGCGGTCGAGAACAGCCGCGGCACCGCGACCACTTTCACCGGCCCCACTGGCACCGGCAAGACCACCGCGTGTACCTTCTGGGCCGAAAAGAACGAGCATTACCGCCGCGACGAATTGCGCCGGCGCTACGAGGCGGACTTCGCGCGCACGCATTCACCTAATGAAGCGCAAGCGATGGCCGCCGAGCTGATGCCCAAGGTTGGCATCCTGTGCCAGGAGGACTGGGTTGAAATCGTTCCCAGCGGGGACCATCGATGGGTCTTCTGGCCGACCGAGCGCGCCTGCTACGCGCGCACCGGCGGCTTCCCGGGCCTGCGCTTTGTGCTGGCGGAAAACGCGCCGCTGCTGGAGAACGCCTGCGCCGATTTCGGCGCTGCCGGCGATCCGGGCAAGCTCGGCCGCGTTACCCATGACTACTTTCCCGAGCGCCTGTTCTACGATCCCGACTGGAACCACATGCTCTACGATCGTAGCCCGCGCCAGATCACTGCCAACGTGTTCCTGGAGCGCGACCGCAGCCTCGACTTCATCGTCAAACGCGTAACTCCTGGCGAGGGCGTCAACTGGCTACTCAAGGGACGCACGCCGCAGGGCAAATACGAGCCGCTGTACAACGCCTACCCTGACTTCTCGGGCCTGCTGATCACGTACGGCGTGGTGGGCGACAAGCTGGTCGAGGCCTATGAGGCGGCCAAGGCCGGCAACCCCGGAGCGCTTGCCAACGGCGACAATGAAATCGGCCGGGCGCTCTTCGATAAGCTTCACATCCAGGTCACCCTCTGGCTCTCCCACATGGCCGACGTGCCGACCTTCATCGTCAACGGCGCGCCGGGTCTGGAGATAACCCAGGACGCCAACTGGTTCCTCTCCGAGTATCCGGAATCCTTCGACTCGCGGCCGACGTTCACCACCGCCGAGTTCAAGGACATGATGCGCGAGCGCTACGGCGTCACCTATGGCGACCGCGGCCAGTGGACGCATATTCAGCGCTGAACCATCCGCCGCCGCATCGCTAAGACATCCGCGAGCCCGGCCTAGCCGGGCTTTTTTTATCCTACATTCGCGATCCGATTACTGTGGTGGAAAGCGCAGCAGCGATCGCGGTACAAAATTATCATGGCGTCCGTCAACCACGCGCGGCTAAAAGAGCTGTTCCTGGAAATCGTCCGGATCGACTCGCTCTCACGCCGCGAACGTGAGGTGGCGCTGCGGTTGGTGCGCGAACTGGAGAGCGCGGGTCTTAGCTGCCGTTTCGACGGAGCTGCCGAGAAGGTTCGCGGCAACTGCGGCAACCTCATCGGCCATCTCGACGGCACGCGCGATGGCGTGGCGCCGCTCCTTTTGTGCGCCCACATGGACACCGTCGTTCCCGGCGAGGGCGTGAAGCCCGTGGTCGACGGCGACATCATCCGCACCGACGGCACCACCGTGCTCGGCGGCGACGACAAGTCGGGGTGCGCGATCATCTGCGAAGTGCTTCATCAACTGCGGGAAGGGAACATCGCGCACGGACCGATCGACGTGGTGTTCACGGTGTGCGAGGAACTTGGCCTGCAAGGCGCGAGAAACCTCGACCTCACAATGCTGCGCGCGCGAGAGGGGCTGGTCTTCGATAGCGACTCGCCCGGCTATCTGTTCGTGCGCGGGGCCGGCGCACAGGGCCTGCGCTTCACCGTGCGCGGGCTCGAAGCGCATGCCGGGATGGCGCCCGAGCGAGGCCTCTCGGCGATCAAGATCGCCGGCGAAGCGATCGCCGCGATGCGCCTGGGGCGAATCGACGAGGAGACCACCGCCAACCTCGGCACTATCCAGGGCGGCCGCGCTGGCAACATCGTGCCCAACGAAGTCGTTGTACGCGGCGAGGCGCGCTCGACCGATCCCCTCAAGCTCGCCGCCCAGGTCGAGCACATGATCGGATGCTTCAAGGAAGCGGTGGCTCGCGCGGCGGTCACGGTCGATGGCAAACTCGTGCAGGCCGAGCTGGAGTACCGTAGCGCGCCTTCCTATAGCGCGATGAATGTGCCCGAGGACGCGCCGATCGTGCGCAAGGTAATCGAAGCCGCGCGCCGCCTCGGCCGCGAGGTCAAGCCGCATGCGACCGGCGGCGGATGCGATGCCAACATTTTAAACCAGCGCGGGCTGGTGGTCGCCAACCTGGGGACCGGGATGCGCGACATCCATACCGTGCGCGAATGGCTCGACGTGCGCGATATGGTCGCGACCGCCGAGGTCACACTGGAACTCATCCAGTTGCACGCCGGCGCATAGATCCAACAGCGCAATGCGCGCATCCATCTCAATATTTTCGCAAGCGGCCCCGCCTTACGCATCGCATTCGGCGCCGTTCGTCTGACCCTCACCTCCTCGATGTCCCGCCCTACTCCAGATGCTTGCGCAGGAAGGTCGGGATATCGAGCTTGTCGTCCGCTTCGCCGAGTTCGCTGGGCTCGGCCCGGTCCGACATGGAATTGAGGTCGGCGCCCCGCCGCTTGAAAGCCGGAATGTCGAGGCCATCGTCGACGATCATCCCCATCCTGCGCACCGGCCTGCCGCCGAACATCCGCTGTTGCGGAGGCGGAGGCGGCAGTGTGGGCGCGGGAGGCTGCACTGTGGCGGGATCGACCGGCCGCGTGGCAGCGGCTTGAATCGCCGTCGTGATGGGCGCGCCCGAAGACGAGTAACGCGGGTTGTAGCGCGTAGCGAGATCGCCGAAGCCGGTCGCGATCACCGTTATCCGGATTTCGTCCGCCAGCTTCTCGTCGATCACCGCGCCGAAGATGATGTTGGCGTCTTCGTGCGCCTCTTCCTGGATTAGGCTCGCCGCCTCGGTCACTTCGTACAGCGACATGTCGGGACCGCCCGTGACGTTGATCAGCAACCCGCGCGCGCCCTTGATCGAGACGTCCTCCAGAAGCGGGCTCGAGATGGCGCGCTGGGCCGCGTCGACCGCGCGGTTCTCGCCGGTCGCGCTCGCCGCACCCATCATCGCGAGGCCCATCTCGGCCATGATCGAGCGCACGTCGGCGAAGTCGAGATTGATAAGCCCATGGACGGTGACCAGCTCCGAGATGCCGCGCACGGCCTGGAGCAGGACGTCGTCGGCCTTCTGGAAGGCCTCGCGCAGCGACGTGGTGCGGCTGGCGATCGACAGCAGGCGCTGATTGGGAATCGTGATCAGCGTGTCGACCGCGTCCTTCAACTCGCGCAGACCTTCGTCGGCCTGCGACATCCGACGGCTGCCCTCGAACTGGAAGGGCTTGGTGACTACGCCGACCGTCAACGCTCCGCCTTCGCGTGCTATGCGCGCAAGGATCGGCGCGGAGCCGGTGCCGGTGCCGCCGCCCATCCCCGCTGTGACGAACACCATCTCGGCTTCCTTGAGCACCTCGCGCAGCCGCTCCTCGTCCTCCAGCGCGGCCTTGCGCCCGATCTCAGGATTGCCGCCGGTGCCGCGCCCACGCGTCAGCACTGATCCGATTTGCAGACGCATCGGCGCGGTGCTGTTGGCCAGCGCCTGGCTGTCCGTGTTGACGGCGATGAAGTCAACGCTGTGCAATCCCTGCTTGATCATATGACTGACCGCGTTGCCGCCGCATCCGCCCGCCCCGATGACCTTGATCCGCGCCCCGGCATCCGGGGCGTCCACCAACTCAATCATTTGCTCAACCTCCTCCACCATTGCGCGGCGCCAAGCGGCCCGCTGAAGATGCGCTTTCCATCCGACCGCCCCTTAGAAAAAATCTCTCATCCAATCCGAAACGAGCGAGCGCAGCCGTTCCAGCCGCCCTCCCCGCACCATTCCATTAGTTGTCGCGCGCGTGCCGCCGGCGGCATGCAACAGCAATCCGGCCGCGGTCGTGTACGCGGGCTTCATCAGCTCCTCGGGCATTCCTTTCAAGTTGATCGGCAGGCCGCGGCGCACCGGCAGCCCGAAGATCCTTTCGGCCAGCTCCTGCGTGCCCTCGAGCAACGACGAGCCGCCGACCAGCACCAGGCCCGAGGCCAAGCTGTCGGCGACCCCCGAGCGCATCACTTCGCGCTGCGCCATGGTAAAAATCTCCTCCATGCGCGGCTCGATAATCTCGCCGAGGATTCTTCGCGCGATCGTGTGCGGCTGGCGGCCGCCCACGCCGGGCACCTGTACGGTCTGATCGCGTCCGACCACTGAATTGGTCGCGACGCCGTAGTTGAGCTTGAGCCGCTCGGCCTCGTTGAGCGGCGTGCGCAGGCCCGCGGCGACGTCGCTGGTCAGATGACTGCCGCCGAGCGGCAACACCGCGGTATGCATCACCGCGCCGCCGTGAAAAACCACGATGTCGGTGGTGCCGCCGCCGATGTCGAGCAGCGCCACGCCAAGCTCGCGCTCTTCGGGAAACAGCGCGGCGTCGGCCGAGGCGAGCGGCTCGAAGACGATCTCCAGCGGTGTGATGTTCGCGCGCTCGCAGCACTTGGTCAGGTTCTGGCCGTAGCTCTGCGCTGCGGTAACGATATGGATGCGCGCCTCCAGCCGCACCCCGGCCATCCCGACCGGGTCGCGCACGCCTTCCTGGTCGTCGACCGCGAACTGCTGGGGCAGGATGTGCAGGACCTGGCGGTCGAGCGGAATCGCGACCGCCCGCGCGGCGTCGATCACGCGCTCGACGTCACGCGCGCTGACCTCACCACCGCGCACGGCAACGATGCCGTGGCTGTTGAGCCCGCGGACGTGCGCGCCGGCCTCGCCCACCACCGCCGCCCCGACTCGCACGCCCGAGGTTTTCTCGGCCTCCGTCACGGCGGCGCGAATCGCCTCGACCGTGGCTTCGATATTCACCACCACGCCCTTGCGCAGTCCGGCGCAGGGCGACACACCGTAGCCGAGAACGGTCGCGCCGCCGCCTTCGGGCAGCGGCTCGGCCACGAGCGCACAAACCTTGCTCGTCCCGACGTCCAATGCTGTCAGTACGCTTCTCATCTCCGCCCGCCCCCGACCCCGCCGGCGCTTATGGCGCCGCTCGCGC
>Ga0209526_10003070_pt1 | contig 11333 bp, 11 predicted proteins | sample JacPinW_OM2H0_M1_FD_188566 | JGI IMG/M metagenome (GOLD analysis project Ga0209526, IMG submission 188566) | Forest soil microbial communities from Algoma, Ontario, Canada - Jack Pine, Ontario site 1_JW_OM2H0_M1 (SPAdes) (version 2) | ecosystem: Environmental > Terrestrial > Soil > Boreal...
AGGCCACGTGGTCGGCTACATGGGTGACGGCATTAACGACGCACCCGCATTGCGCGCCGCGGACGTAGGCATCTCCGTGGATAACGCCGTCGATATTGCCAAAGAATCTGCCGACATAATTCTGCTCGAGAAAAGCCTGATGATCCTGGAGGAAGGCGCGCTCGAAGGCCGCAAGGTGTTTGTGAACATCTTGAAATACATTCGTATGGGCGCGAGCTCGAACTTCGGAAATATGTTCAGCGTCGTTGGCGCAAGCGCATGGCTGCCTTTCCTACCGATGGCGCCGATCCAGGTGCTCACGAACAATCTGCTCTACGACTTTTCCCAGGTGCCCATTCCTACGGATAACGTTGGCCCGCAACAAACGGCCATGCCGCGGCCGTGGAACATGGGCGAAATTGCAAAGTTCATCGTATTTATCGGCCCGATCAGTTCGATTTTCGATTACACCACCTACGGGATTATGTGGTTCGTGTTCAAATGCGGCCAACTTAATCTCGCGCCGCCGGCAGGATTGGCGTGGCGCTTCGCGAATACAGTCACGCCTGATGCGACATACGCTGCCGCGCTTTTTCATACGGGCTGGTTCGTCGAATCGCTGATGACGCAGACGCTCATCGTGCACGTCATCCGTACAAATCTGATTCCGTTTATTCAATCGCGAGCGAGTTGGCAACTCACAGTCACGACAGTGATCATCATGGCCATCGCAGCGTACCTTCCATTTTCGCCGTTAGCCACGTTTTTGGGTTTTGTCCCATTACCGCCGCTTTTCTGGTTGTTCCTGTTGCTCACGCTCGTCTGCTATCTTGCATTGACGCAAATTGCGAAAGTGTGGCTGCTGAAGAAATCATGGATCTAACTGCCCGGAATTAGAGCGGACGATGATTTCGATTGGAAAATTTCTCGGTCATGACGAAAAATTTTACGACTTGCTGGAAGCGAGCGCGCAGCAGGCCGACACCAGCGTGCACCACCTAGTCGACCTTCTGGCCAAGATCGACAATAAAGATTCGTTTTGCGACCTGACGGCATTCGCGGAGAGCCGGCGCGAAGACAAGCGCATTACGCAAGAGCTGACGGAACAACTTTCGAAAACTTTCATTACGCCCCTTGAACGCGAGGACATTCAGGCGTTGGCCGCTTCGCTCTACAAAATTCCAAAGACTGTGGAGAAAATCGGCGAGCGGATTCTGATTTGTCCACAGGATTTGCCGAAGCTCAGTTTCGGCAAACAGGTGCAGCTGCTTGATCAGGCTGCAGAAGCGGTGCTGGTGATGGTGAAACAATTGCGCAAAGGAATGGATATCCGCACCGCCCGAGAAATGAACGCTAAATTACAAACACTTGAAGGCGAAGCCGACGAACTGGAGCTGCAACTTTTGCGCGACCTGTATCACGGCAATTACGATCCGAAACACATCATTTTTTTGCGGGATCTCTACGATTTGCTCGAAAAGGTAATCGACCGTTGCCGAGACGCGGGCAACGTTGTTCTTCAGACAGTCTTGAAGTACTCGTAACGTCGCTGCCCGACGCAAGATCGACATGTTGCTTTTCATCAGCGTCGTCGTGGCCGCAGTCATTTTTGAATATAGCAACGGCTTTCACGACGCCGCGAACGCCATCGCCACCGTCGTCTCGACGAAGGTTCTCACACCGCGCCAAGCGATCGCGATGGCGGCCTTCTTCAATCTGACGGGCGCGCTGCTCGGCGGCGCGGTTGCGTCAACAATCGGCAAAGGGCTGGTGGACGCGAATGTGGTCAACATGGTTACGGTGCTTTGCGCGCTAATTGCCGCTTTTGCGTGGAACATCACGACATGGTGGTTCGGCTTGCCGTCAAGCTCGAGTCACGCGCTCATCGGCGGACTCTGTGGTGCGGCACTGGCCACTGCTCATGACAATTGGTCCGTCATAAAATGGAATAACGGTTTGTGGCCAAAAGTTGTTGTTCCGATGATCACCTCGCCGCTGGCCGGATTCATTTTCGGCGGGCTACTAATGTTTTTGCTTTTCATCGCGCTCCACCAATTCACGCCTCATTTCGTGCATTCGCTGTTTGGCAGGCTGCAAATCCTGAGTGCAGCCTGGATGGCGCATAGTCATGGGACAAACGACGCGCAGAAAACCATGGGCATTATTACACTCGCTCTTTTTACCGGCACGAAAGCTGGCAGTTTCGATCACCTGCCTGGCTGGCTCAGTTTCCTAATAACCCCAACTTTCGTACTGCCCGCGTGGGTTGTCACTCTATGCGCCATAACCATGTCGGTGGGCACCGCGGCGGGCGGCTGGCGCATCATTCGCACGCTCGGTCACCGGATGGTGAAATTGCAGCCGGTTCACGGTTTTGCAGCGGAAACAACCGCCGCATTGATCATTCAAAGCGCCAGCTACTATGGCGTTCCGCTTTCCACTACGCACGTGATCTCCACTTCAATCATAGGCGTCGGCATGGTAAAGCGCTTCGGCGGCATGAAATGGATAGTAGTCGAGCGAATTATTTGGGCCTGGATCTTTACGCTGCCGGCGAGCGGCGTGATCGGTTACGCGCTGGAACGCGCAGCTGCAGCGCTTTGAATCTGCGGCCGCTGCGCACGCGCTTGAGTCAGAGAACTATGTTTTGACCTCAACCCATTCGTTGCGCGCGCGGGAATCGGCCACCGCCTGGACAACGCGCATGTAACGCACGCCATCTTCGAAATCGGGACCCGGACGAATCCGCCCCTTCGATTTCACCGCCGCGATGAAATCGTCTTCCACCCGCCACTCCGTCAGTAAATCCGGCGTCAGATCGATGACACGCAAGTCTTTGTCGCCAACTTTCCCGACCTGAACAATATCGGTGGCGAAATCGTAAACCAGGGTTCCCTTGTCGCCGTAGATGTCGAGCCGATCGCCCGGCGCATGCGCGTTCACGCCGCTGAATTCCAGCACGCCTTCCGCCCCATTTTGAAACACGCAGAGCACGGTAAGCAGATCGGGAACGATGACTTCGTAACCTTGGCGGATTGGCATCAGGATCTTCCCGCGTGCAAAAACGCCGCCGATATCGCCCAACCAGCGCTGCACTACCTCGATATAAATTCCGAGCGTAAGCACATTCAGACCGCTAATTTCGATCTTTTGCCGCCAATGCGCTGGCGCGTCGGGATCGAGATATGCGCTTGTCAAACTTTGCAAGCGCACATGGTGCGGGCGACCGATGTAATTTTCCGCCAGCAATTTTTTCACGAGCAGATCGGCCCGCATTCCATAGGGCGGCGGGCAAAGCATCGTGACCAACTCCGGATAACGTTTTGAAGCGGCGAGCATCTCCTTCGCTTCCGCCAGGTCCATCGACATGCGTGCCTGGCAAAAAACATGTTTGCCCGCCTCCAGCGCAGAAATGGTCACGGCCGAATGCATGTACGGCGGTGTGCCGATCCAAATAATGTCGAGATCGGGAAGGGCCAGCAGATCGGCCCAATTCCGCATAGGCGTGGCATGCGGACATTCCTCGGAGCAAAATTTTTCGCTGCTCGCGTAGGTCGAGTTCGACACTGCAACAATTTCCACATCAGGGTTGCGTTTGAGTGCGGGCAAATGTCGCGTGCGCACAATTCCGCCCGCCCCGACAATTCCAATCCGCAATTTGTCATTATTTTTTTGCGTCATCCCTTAGAATATAGTTGTCGATCTTGGGTTACGGCGCGGCAAAGCGCGAGTTAAGTTTGACTATTTCTTGAGCGCGCCGTTCAACTCAACCACGAATCGACACGAATGCACACGAATAGAGACGGAACCGTCCGAATCACGCATTCGCGTGGTAGAGCGCGACGTTCAACCCCCGAAGACATTCGCCAGCGAACATTTCCTTGACCGTGACGGCTGCTCACGGCACGTTGCGCGCCTCTTCTTCTTAAGGTTATGGCCAAGATTTGTGTGATCACCGGCTCAAGGGCCACGCGAGGCAGCGTGATTCATCGGCGTGGTATGGCCAAGAAAAAAGGCGGCGTCGGCCGGCACGTCACGAAAAACGTGCCGCGCATCTTCGCGCCCAACTTGCACGAGCATCGCATTTGGGTGCCGGAGCTGAAAAAATTCGTGCGCGTGCGTGTGACGGCTCGCGGGTTGAAGACGATCAATAAAAACGGCGCCTACGGGGCGCTCAAAAAAGCCGGCGTGATTTAATAGCACAACGCGCCGCTCTGAATTCGGTGGAGCGAACGCCCCGTGCTAGCGATTGCGAATCGTTAGATCCCCTTCCTGTCCCAGAGCGGATTTCGGCGAGGCTCGGTGAAAACCGAGCTGCGCTGGCATTGCAAACGAGGCGCGTTTGCACCCCCGGCCATTTGCGCGATCTAGCTACCACCCATCTCCGCTTCCGCGGGTGCAGAAGCGGCCGCCGCGGCCAGCGCCGGTTCTGCGTCGGTAGGGCGAGACTCTATCGAGCCGATTTCCGCGGTGGGCGCAACTTCGGGCGTCGGCTCCGCGGCTGAGATAGCCGATTTCGCCTTTACTCGCGGCAGATCAAGCGACCCGTCATTGAATTCGATCACGTAGCCTTCGCGGATCAGCCAATGCAGGTCGGACGCGAGCGCCAGCTTTGCCCGCTCCTGTTCTTCGCCGGCTAGATCGACAATTAGTTTGTCGGCAAGTTCCTTGCGACTTATTCGAGGCGCTGCACCTAACGTTTCGAGAATGGCATTCACAGGCGGAGAGACCGCCGCGCAATCCAGGACGAGGGGCCGCGCACGAATCGGCGAGACGAAGAGCATCCCGCGCCGGTGCCGGAAAATATGCAACCCAGCCTGACGAAACTGTCCCGTTAATTCCTGCATCATATGCGAAGGCGAGCGCATGGCACGCGACCACTCATTCTCGATCAATCGATGCAGTGCGCGATCGGGCAACTGGCGACTGATTGGACCATCGATCGTCAATTCCATGGCTGTGATGATCAAACCCAGCAAATAGTTCTGGCGAAAATGGCGTTCCGCATCCGTTGCGGATGCAAAGGTCTCGAGCACTTCTCCGTTCAGGGTCGAATAGGTCGTGATTTTGCGGGCCTCTTCTTTCCATTGCTCTACCAGCGCCGGATCACTCGCGATCTCGATCTGACGCTGATAATCCGCGAAGCTCATCCTCCGGCTGAACCGCTGTTCGAACAAGCTGCGCAGGCGCTTTTGATAATCGTGATGATTCGTCGGGCCGAGCAGCGTTCCGCTTAATTTGCAGCGCGCGACGTTGGTGAAATTTCCTTTGATTGGCTCGCTCTGGGTGATGTCGACCTTGTAAAAACTCGACTGCGCGAAGCGAAAAGCGTCGCGCTCGAGGGATTGGCGATCCACCGAAACAGCCCCGCTATCGCCGAGCTGGAAGAGCGGCGATTCTGCATTCGCCGTCAAGCGAACATTGTAGCGCTCAGGTTTGGCCAAAAATAGGCGCGCCAGAGCGAAGATCGAATAGGCAACAGGATTCTCTTTAATTTGGGCGACGACGCTTTCCAGCGCGGGCGGACGCGGCAAAAAACGGACGCTGATTCGCGAGGTAAGGTCCTGCAGAGGTTTATCTCGCTCTTCGTGACGTCGATCTTTCCTTGGAAACGAATGACGGTCTCTTTTTTTTCTCGGATGATCTCGCTGTTTGTCTGCCGTGAACGTTGGGCGTTCGACGTCGGGCGCTGGAGTTTTTCTGTCGGCGCGAGGGGTGCGGCGCGCCCAGCGGTCGTGCCCTACCGGCGAGAGTTCCGGCGTGGGCTCGTTCACCCACGCGGGCAGCATTTTCAGATCGAGCAGTTCGTCGAGACTAAGGGAAGAATCGGCCACGCTCCCTTTCTACGCCAACCAGCGAGGAAGTAAACTCGATGCTGCAATCACTGGCGTGGCGCCGGTCGCTCTAACGACGCATTGCGCCGCGGCTACATCCGGAAATTGATTGACAAGCAGGCTAATTCATTTACTTGCACATGCTGTGCTGGCAGTTTAAGCCTGGCGCACGAACCAACGAAAATTTATGGCCGAAAAATCAATCGAGGAGAAGGTCAAAGACATCATCGTCGAGCAACTCGGGGTCAACCCCGAACAGGTCACGCCCCAGGCGTCGTTTATCGAGGATTTGGGCGCGGATTCCCTGGACATCGTCGAACTGGTGATGGCTTTCGAGGAAGAATTTTCCGTCGAAGTCCCTGATGAGGACGCCGAAAAGTTGCAAACGGTTGGCGACGTCATCAATTACATCAAGCAGCGCGCCAAACAGCAAGGCGGCGGCGAAGCCGTCGGCGCTTAATTTCTCATCTGAAAATTGTAGGGCAGCCGCTCCGGTTGCCGTTCATTGAAATTGGCAAGCGATGCGCTTTGCCTGCCGCCTTTTCGTTTCACGGTTGCGAATGACCGTAACCCGCTCAGACTAGAGGCGATGGACTGGAGACTCCTTCAAAAGCCGCTGCTCCACGTCTTCGGGCACGACGTGTCGTTTCTCGGCCTGATCGCGTTCGTGGCGTTGTTCTCCATTGGCTTGTTCGTTGCCAGAGTACTGCAAAGCGATGCCGTCCGGCGTTTGCTCAGCCGGTTTAAAATCGACACCAACTTGGTCGCGATCCTCACCACGATCTTGAGTTTGGCGGCACTCGTGTTTTTCGTCATCGCCGCGATAAACGCCGCGGGCCTTCCGCTTTCGTGGAACGCGCCCCTGCCGGCCATACAACTCAGCTTGTTTCAAATTTTCCTCCTGCTTGGACTGCTCATCGCCGTTTTCTGGTTTTCGTCGCAAACCAAGCGCTTCCTCTTCAATCGGTTCCTCGCCAAAAGCGGACTCGACCGCGGATTACAGTACGCGATAGCGCAAATCGTCAGTAACCTCGTGCTGATCGTTGGCATTATCGTTGTCCTAGACAACGCCGGCATTCACCTCGGGGCGCTCACGGTTTTTGCCGGAGCGGTCGGCGTTGGCGTTGGCTTCGGCTTGCAAAATATCGCGAGCAATTTCATCAGCGGGTTGGTAATTTTGGCCGAACGGCCCATCGCAATCGGAGACCGGATCGAAGTCGCGGGCATCGCTGGGCAGGTGCAGCAGATTCGTGCGCGCAGCACAGTGATCTTGACCAACGATAACATCGCCATGATTGTGCCCAACACGAAGTTCATCGATTCGACAGTCACGAACTGGACCTACGGCGACCAACGCGTGCGTTTTCGCATTCCAGTGGGCGTGGCTTACGGCAGCGATGTGAATAAAGTGCGTGATGCCCTCATCGCCGCCGCCTGCGAGCATCCGGCCGCGCTAAAAGATCCAGCACCAAATGCGTATATCGATAGATTTGGCGACAGCAGCATCGACTTCGAGCTTATCGTGTGGAGCCAAGAAATGAGCTACAAACCGCGCCGTTTCAAAAGCGATTTGAATTACTTGATCGAGAAACATTTGCGCGAAGCCGGAATCGAAATTCCAAATCCGCGGCGCGATGTGCGAATTCGCAGCGGGGTAATCAGGGTACAGAACGTCGATGCAGACGCTCGACCTGTAGGGCGAGAACTGACATGATTTCTATCAAGCCAAAGCTTGAGAAGATGGCCAGTTTCCGTCTATTTAATTGATTTCCCCTTTGTCAGGCCTAATCAGCCAGTGGCATGCAAACTATTGGAAAAATATCATTGCCGCACGGCGTCACGGCGAAAGTCGTCAGCTGCGCCGAGTTGGACGGCTCAACGGAGTGGAAACGCGCGTTTCGGGACAAGTGCAAGGACCACCGGTTCTACGAGATCGTTGAGAACACGTTAGCCAACGATTTTGAATATCGGTACTGGCTGCTCCAAGATTCCAGCGGAAACATCCGGGCCATCCAGCCGATGTTTTTCGTTCGACAAAATCTCGTTGAAGGCGTGCCAGGCCGGGTGCGTGCGATTGTCGATTTTATCCGCAAAAGGTTTCCGCGTTTTTTGACCATGCGCGTGCTGATGGTGGGGTGCGCCGCGGGCGAGGGCCATTTGGGTGTATGTGATTCGAAAGACGAACCGTGGGTGGCCGAGGCGTTGCACGCCAGCCTGAGAATTTATGCCCGCGAAAATAAAGCCGGCTTGGTCGTCCTAAAGGATTTTCCGGCCAAATATCGGCCGACACTCGGTGATTTTTCATCGAATGGATATGCGCGCATTCCGAGCATGCCAATGACGAAGCTATCGCTTGATCACGCGAGTTTTGACGATTATCTCGCGACGCTCGGTTACGTTACGCGAAAGGGTTTACGGCGAAAATTCCGTAAGACGGAACGCGCGACCAAGATCGACATGGAGGTCGTGAGCGACATTGCGCCTTATATCGATGAAATCTATCCGCTGTACCTGCAAGTGCACGAGCGTTCGCCTATGAAGTTCGAGCAACTGACAAAAGATTACTTTCGCGCGTTGGGAAAAATGATGCCGGAACGCGTGCGATTTTTCATCTGGCGCCAGAGAGGCAAGGCTGTCGCCTTCAGTTGTTGCCTGATCCACGACGGCAAGATTTACGATGAATGTCTCGGCCTGGATTACACGGTCGCGCTCGACCTGCATCTTTATTTCTACACGCTCCGCGACGTGCTCATCTGGGCCATGGAGCACGGCCTCAAGGAATACCGTAGCGGACCTCTCAACTACGATCCAAAACTGCACCTTGGTTGCAAGCTGATGCCGCTCGATCTTTATGTCATGCATACGCGAGCGTTTTTGAATCCGATTTTCCGCCGCGTGTTAAAATATTTGGAACCGACTCGGCATGACCCCGTTTTGCGCCGGTTCCCAAATGCGAACGAGCTCTGACCAATTTCCCGGCGAGCGAACGGCACAGCGCCACTCTTCGATCTCAAATTGAAATTCGTCGCGCCCATGCCCATATTTGTGCCGCCAAAATCCGATCCGACTTTGCGAAAATATTTTTGCATCCATATATAGCGCGTGATGGATCGTGGGCCGCGCCTTTTCCCGAATCCCTGGTTACTCCTCGCTTTCGAAGCGCTCTTCGTGACCGCTTCGGAGACGCTTTTGAAAGTGGGCGCGTCCAGAACCGAGCGTGTCGCGGGTTGGGAATGGACCGGGCTGCTGTCGCTCGCTTCGATTTGGATTTGGTGTGCGATCGCGCTGGTGATCCTGAGCTTTCTCTGTTGGATCAACGTCCTGAAATACATTCCGCTCTCAATCGCCTTCCCGCTTTCCAATGTGGTGCATGTGCTCGTGCCGCTCAGCTGCTGGATTTTTCTTGCTGAGCACATTTCGCCGCGACGCTGGTGCGGGATCGCAGTTGTCATCCTTGGCTTGGCCGTGGTCGCAAAGCCCGTTGCGAAAATCGAGGAAAAGCTATGACACGTGAGCAAACGATCGTCGCCATCGTTATTTTCGCGACCGAAGTGACTACAACCGTTGTGGGACAACTTCTTCTTAAGCACGCCATGGAAGGTTCGACAACATTGGGTTTCACTCATCCGCGCATTCTGAAGTTGTTCGGGACTGGCGTGCTCGCCCTGGCCATTTCGTTTTTTCTAACCATCGGCCTCCTGCAGCATTTCGATCTCAGTTTTTTTTATCCAATCCAAGGATCAACCGTCGTGATCATCACGATCGCAGCCGCAATTTTTTTGCGAGAGAAATTGTCGCTTCAGTTAGTGATCGGTTCGCTGCTGATCAGCGCAGGGATCGTCATCGTCTCGCTGAGTTAAGGCCGGCCAAAGCGTTTCGATAGCGGCGTGATTGATCTTTTGCGCTGCTGCAAGGTCGGGCCGCGCCAATTTCGGATGATCCATTTCAGAGGCAAACCGTTGTTTCCAGCGGGCGTACACGGGCTTCGACAACGCACCGCAAATGTCGCCGGCGATAATTCGGCACGCATTCCGCAACTTTGCCAAGGCCCATTCGAGGTCGACAATCGCGAAGCGGCCGTTTTCCCAATTTGTTGCCGCCTCGTCGGCACGAAGACAATCGAGGTCAATCGTGACGTAAACATCCATCTCGCGAAGATTCGTCACAAACATCTCAAAATGTTCGCGCCAATTCTCGCGCAAAATTGCCCCGCGACGTTGTCGATTTTTCAACGGGCGCTCATCTGCCCATGGATGTACTTCGAGTCTTCCGGAGCGCTCGGCGCGTAAATTCCCAAATATCTGGTGCGGCCACCAGCATTCGAAATTTCCGCAGCCCCAAATGCTGACGCGTTTCACCTGCGGCAATTCCAGCGCCCGATTTACCCAACCGCCGCAACCCCATTTCGGCGGACGAACATCCCAATCCGGATGATTGTCGAACGAAACAACGACGACAGGCCCCGCGAGGCGCCGAATCCAAAGCGCGCTCAGAAAATGAAAGTCGCCTGAGCCGTAGAGCAAAAACGGCGCGAGACCTTGTCCGTACTCCCGGTAGAACTTCTCGACCAAATGCGGTGGCGACGAAAATCGCAGCGGCGGTCCCCACTTTGTTGCATCGAGCGTTTGGAAAGGAAGCTGGTCCCGCCTCCAGGCGCCATCCAGATCAAGATGCAACGCGGCCGGCGGCAAACGATTCAGCGCGGTGTCGCGCCGCCGCGTGTGTCTCTGCTCAACGCGAAGCGAAGATTTTCCGCAGCGTCTGCGTCATTCGGCCGCAAACGCAATGCCTCATTAAATTCAGCGATGGCTTCCGCGGTCTGCCCCAACTTCATATAGACGACGCCGAGACTATTATGGACTGGTGCTTTCGGATCGAGTCGCGCCGCTTCCAAGTAATGCTTTTTCGCACCTTCAAGGTCGCCCTTCAAAAACAGGGCGTGGCCGAGATGGTAATGCGCCTCGGGACGCCCCCGTTTCCAGTGTAGCGCCGTTTCAAACTCCGCGATTGCTTGATCGAGCTGTCGATTAGTCGCCAGAAACATCGCATAATTGTAGTGTACCTTTGCCGACTTTGGGCTCAACTGTATGGCTTTCTCATACTCGGCACGAGCTTCGTCTTTGCGGCCGGAGACCTCGAGTACGTAACCATAATAAGAGTGAATCTCGCCACTGCGCGGATCGTCGTGCACAGCCAGTTCCATTTCGCTAGCGGCTTCACTTAATTTCGATTCCGCAATGAAAACTTGACCCCATCTGTAGTGCGACTGCTCCGTCGCCGGATTGAGGCGCAACGCAATTCGGTATTGCGCGGCCGCCTCGCCAAAAAGATTTTCATCTTCCAAAGCCAACCCGTACCGCAAATGCGCGCGTTCGCTCGTGGGCAGGTCGTGCACTACGGAAGCGGTGCGTTCCACTTCGGGCGTAGTGCTTCGGATTTGTCCGATCCAAAGGAGGCTCAGCGGGACGACAAATACCACTGCCCATTTCAACCCATGCAAGAGCCAGCTGGGCAGAAACG
>Ga0209526_10003071_pt1 | contig 11330 bp, 12 predicted proteins | sample JacPinW_OM2H0_M1_FD_188566 | JGI IMG/M metagenome (GOLD analysis project Ga0209526, IMG submission 188566) | Forest soil microbial communities from Algoma, Ontario, Canada - Jack Pine, Ontario site 1_JW_OM2H0_M1 (SPAdes) (version 2) | ecosystem: Environmental > Terrestrial > Soil > Boreal...
CCCCGCCACACTACTCCGCGTCGTGGAAGATCACCCCGAGCGTGTAGCGGAGCCCGGACGTAACCCGGCTCACACCGTGACGCAGCGCCACGCGGTAGACACCGCGGGCGCCGCGCACCGGCCGCTCCCGCGTCGCGAAGATCACGATCTGCCCCTGCTCGAGCGGCACCACCTCGCCCCGCGACTGGGCCCGGGGCCGCTGCTCGACGAGCAGGAACTCGCCGCCGGTGAAGTCCGCACCCGGGCGGCTCAGGAGGCAGGTCATCTGGAGCGGGAACGCGATCGCGCCGTAGAGGTCCTGGTGCAGGCAGTTGTAGCCGCCGGCCTCGTAGCGCAGCAGGAGCGGCGTGGGCCTGGTCTGGCCGCGCTCGGCGCAGATGGCCAGGAAGCCGTCGAGGTCCGGCGGGTGGGTGGGCTTGCCTCCGAGGGCCACGCTCCATGCGTTCGCGATCGGGGCCAGGCGCGGGTAGGCGTGGCGCCGCAATGCCTTCACGGTCGGAGGCAGCGGGTTCGCGAAGTACTTGTACTCGCCCTCCCCGAAGCGGAAGCGCGCCATGTCGACCCGGCTGCGGAACCGGCCGTCCTCCGCGTACAGCGCGACCAGCTCCGCGCACTCCGCCGCGGTCAGCAGCGGGGGCGTGGTGGCCCAGCCCCGCTCGCCGAGCCCGCGGGCGATCGCCTCCCAGTCGATCCGCTGCAACCGGGTCTCGACCGACGACGGGGCGGTCAGGCGGCCGGGCGGCATACTTTGCACGGCCGGTAACCCACCGACCGCGCGTCCTCCACCGAGGCGAAGACCACCCGGTTGTCCCGCCGCATGTGCCGTCCGTGGATGCAGCCCACGCGGCACACGATGCGCGTGCTCGTGCAGCCCTCCAGCACCGGAGTGGTGCGCTCGAGCGCGGCCAGCCGATCCTTGACGTCCGCCCCGAAGATGTAGCCGCCGAGGCCGCCGTCGCTCCGCCACACGCGGTGGCACGGCAGGATGAGCGGCACCGGGTTGCGGCCGAGTGCGGTGCCCACCGCCCGGACCGCACGCGGATGGCCGACGCGCGCGGCGATCCACGCGTAGGCGCGCGCCTCGCCGAACGGGATGTGCCCCGCCGCCTGCAGCACGCTCCGCTGGAAGTCCGGCACGGTGGTGAGATCCACCGGCACCCGGAAGAAGGCGCGCTGCCCGCGCAGGTACTCGTGGATCTCGAGACGGGCCTGCTCGATCAGCTTCCGCGCCGCGGCGGTGGCCGGCTTGCGCACCGGCCCGGTGCCCACCCGCGAGATCCCGCGCGCCGTCGCCTCGATGCCGAGCCGCGCCTCGAGCCGCTCGAGCGCGGCGCTGGACTCGCGGGCCGCGGCCGCGATGCGTCGGGGCAGCTCCGCCGCCGCCGACTCGGGCCGGAAGTAGTCCGTCAGCAGGAGGTCCAGCCGATCCGGTCGCTTGCCCTCGTCCGTGTCAGACATGATCCGCTCCTCGCTTGCCGAGCTCGGCCCGCAGCAGGGACTTGCCCCGCGCGAGCTGGCTCTTCACGGTGTTGACCGAGATGCCTCGAATGCGGGCCAGCTCCCCGTAGGACAGCCCATCGACGTAGCGCAGGGCCAGCAGCACCCGCGCCTCGCGCGGTACCTGCTCCAGCGCCCGGTGCAGATCCAGATAGGCCGCGGGCGGGTGATGATTGCTCGAGCCGGCCGAGAGCTCCCCCGCCGCCGACCGATCGTCGTGGGCGGTCCGGGTAGCCCGCCGGCGCAGCTCGTCCACGCAGACGTTGGTGAGGATGCGATAGAGCCACGTGGAGACTGCCCACCGGGGGTCGTAGCCGGCGGCGGCCGCGAAGCACTGGAGGAAGGCGCGCTGGACCGCGTCCTCGGCATCGGCGCGGGAGCCCAGCAGCCGCCCGGCCACCGCGAGCAGCTTGCCGCTATAGCGCTGGGCGAGGTCGGTGAACGCCGTCTGGTCTCCCCGCGCCACCCTCGCCATCAGCGCTCGCTCGGTGTCCATCTCAGGCCCTCACCGAGATATACGGCCGGGAGGCGGGAATGGGCGGAAGGCAAATCACGAGCTTCGGGCAGTCAACCGGGGCAGTCAACCCAGGCAGTCAACCGTCTAAATCTTCAGGCTCTTCATCTGCGGGGGCCCAGAAATGGCCCCCGCACTCCCCCAGGCCGCGCACAACCGTCTCGGGCTAGATCTTTTCGCCGAGCTTGTTCCAGTCGTCGAGGAACTTCTTGAGGCCGATGTCGGTGAGCGGGTGCTTCATCAGCATCTCGAGCACGTTGAACGGCATGGTGGCCACGTGCGCCCCCGCCTTGGCTGCGTCGATGACGTGGAGCGGGTTGCGGATCGAGGCGGCCAGCACCTGGGTCTTGTACCCGTAATTCCGGTAGATCTCGCAGATGTCCCGGACCAGGTCCATGCCCACGTGCCCGATGTCGTCCAGGCGGCCGAGGAACGGGCTGATGTAGACCGCCCCCGCCTTGGCCGAGAGCAGGGCCTGCGGAGCCGAGAAGCAGAGCGTCTGGTTGACCCGGATGCCCTCGCCGGTCAGGTACTTCACCGCCTTGAGCCCGTCCTTGGTGAGCGGGCACTTGACCACCACGTTCGGAGCCACCTGGGCCAGCTCCTTGCCCTCCTTCACCATGCCGTCGAAGTCGGTGGCCACCACCTCCAGGCTCACGTCGCCCGGCACCACCTTGCAGATCTCCTCCACCAGCGGCCGGAAGGGGCGCTTCTCCTTGGCGATGAGCGAGGGGTTGGTGGTGCAGCCGTCCACCAGGCCCATGGCCACACCCTCGCGCAGCTCGTTCACGTTCGCGCTATCCAGAAAGATCTTCATGTCGTCCTCCGTCTCAGGCGCGCTCCACGCGGACCGTGGTCCCGGAGCGCACCGCCTTGAACACCTTGGGATCCCCCAGCACGCGGCCGAACACGTTGACCGGGCTCGCGGGCCGGATCTCGCTGCCCCGGCTCGCCGGCGTCGGCCCGTAGAAGATGCAGAACGCGGACCCGGGCGGCCAGTAGGCGAGATCCCCGAGCTCCACCACTTCGCGGGGATCCTCGCTCTCGGCCTTCACCGGGATGCCGAAGTAGATCTCGTCGCCCCAGGTCTGCCCGGCGACGCTGAGGGGCAGGGCCTTCCAGACCGCGGAGGCGGTCTCCGAATCGTTCAGGACGGCGTCCGCGGTCACCTTGCCCACCGTGATGCGGACCTTCCGGTCAGCCATAAATTCGCCGCGTGCGCACGACCGAGTGTAGCCCCGGGTCGAGCCCGGTAGCAAGCGCCGCGCCGCTCACCCGACCTGGCGGCGACGATAGGCCGCGAGCCGCGCCTCCAGGGCCGCCCGGTCCGGGATCGCCGCGACCCCCTCGCCCTCGACGGAGGCGGCCGCGCAGCACGCCGCGACCGCGGCCGCGTCCCACGCGTTGCCGTCGCGGTTGTAGGCGATGAGGAACGCGGTGGCGAACACGTCGCCCGCGCCGGTCTCGTCCAGCTCCACCGCGACGTCCGCCTCGACCCCGTACTGGTCGCCGTTGACGAAGAGGATCGCTCCCCGGGGCCCGCGGGTCACCGCGCCGACCGGCACGCGCTGGAACCACTCGAGGGCCTCCTTCTGGAAGGGCTCGATGTCCTCGTGGCTCACCACGACCGCCTGCACGTGCGGCAGCACCAGGTCGGCGTCCTCCCAGGTCTGCGGCGAGACGACTCCGCCCGCGCCCCGCTGCCGCATCCAGCCCTGCGGGAGGACCGCCAGCGAGGTGTCGGGGAAGGCGGCGGCCAACGCGGGGTCGACCTCGCCCGCGACCGGGCAGAGCAGGCCCAGCCCCACGTCTCGCCACTCGTCGGGGAGCGCCTCCGCCTCGAGATCGGTGGCGCGCCCGAGGATCGCCAGCTCGCGGACCCGGCGCCCCTCGGTGAGGCGGCCCGGCCCGATCCGGCCCGGGGCGATCCGGAACGTGGTGGTCCGCGTGGAGGGCACGGTGACCACCTCGATGTCTCGGGGCAGCGCCTCCCGCGGGAAGTCGGGGCCGAACGAGGTGAGCACGCCCACCCGCAGCCCCTGCCGGTGGGCGGTGATCGCCGCGTAGTAGGCGGCCCCTCCCGGGCGGAGGCCGCGCGGCGTCTGGTCGAGCGTGACGTGCCCGATGACGACGACGTCCACCGTCACGGTCAGAGCGCCATCTGCTTGGCGATGATCTCCTTCATGATCTCGGAGGTCCCGCCGCCGATGGTCATGAGACGGATGTCCCGGAAGAATCGCTCGATGGGGTACTCGCGCATGTAGCCGTAGCCGCCGTGGAGCTGCACGCACTCGTAGGCCACCTTCTGGGCCATCTCGGCGGTGAACAGCTTCACCATCGAGATCTCCTTCACCGCGTCCTCCCGGTCCCGGAACTTGACCCAGGCCGCGTAGGTCAGCCAGCGCGCGGCCTCGATCAGGGTGGCCAGGTCCGCGATCCGGTGCCGGATCACCTGCTTGCCGGAGAGCGGGCCGTCGAAGGCCTGGCGCTGCTGGACGTAGGCGATGGTGTCCTCGAGGGCGCGCTCGCAGCCGGCCACCGCGTGCAGCCCCGCCACCAGGCGCTCGCGCTGGAAGACGCGCATGACCTCGTAGAAGCCACCGCCTTCCTGGCCGAGCAGGTTCTCGGCCGGCACCCGCATGTCCTGGAAGGCCAGCTCGGCGGTGTCGGAGGCGCGGTTACCCATCTTGTCGAGCTTGCGGCTCACCGAGAATCCCGGCGTGCTGCGCTCCACCAGGAACATCGAGATCCCCCGATGCCTCTTCGAACCCTCTCCCCCCTGGGGAGAGGGTAGGGTGAGGGGCCCGGTGGGGAGGGGCCCGGTGGGGAGGGGCCCGGTGGGGAGGGGCCCGGTGGTGAGGGGCCCGCTGGCGTCCTGAATCCGCGCCGCCACGAAGTAGAGATCCGCCATCACCCCGTTGGTGATGAACATCTTCGAGCCGTTCAGCACGTAGTGATCGCCGTCCCGGACCGCGCGCGTGCGGATCGCGGCCACGTCAGACCCGCCGCCGGGCTCGGTGACCGCGATGGCGGTCAGCGCCTCCCCGCGACAGATCGCGGGCAGGTAGCGCTCCTTGAGGGCCTCGCTCCCGGTCCAGTAGAGGTGGGGCGACGCCATGTCGGTGTGCACGCCGACCGCCATCGCCAGGGAGGCGCATCGCGCCCGGGCCATCTCCTCGCAGAGCACCGCGGTGGTGAGGACGTCGGCGCCGGCGCCGCCGTACTTCTCGTCGTACTCGACGCCGAGGAAGCCCAGCTCGCCCATGCGCGGCCAGATCGACTTGGGGATCTGGCCCGCCTCCTCCCACTCCTCGACGTGCGGCTCGACCTCCTTCTGGACGAAGGCGCGCACCGCCTGGCGGAACATGTCGTGGTGCTCGTCGAAGATCTTCATGCGCTCGAGTCTACCCCGGCTACTCCCGGCCGTCACCCCAGCGGGCCTTCACCGCGTCCCGGTCCACCGCGCCGTCGGCTCCGCGTGGCAGCGCGTCGGTGAACACCACCACGTGCGGCCGCTTGAAGCGGGCGATCCGCTCCCCGACGAAGTCCCCCACCTGCTGGGCGGTGGGCCGGGACCCGCCCTCGACCTCCACCACCGCCTTCACCGCCTCGCCCCAGCGCGGGTCCGGGATCCCGTAGACGCAGACCCCGGTGACCGCGGGCATCTGCACGATGACGGTCTCGACCTCGGCCGGGTAGACGTTCTCCCCGCCCGGCTTGATCAGCTCCTTCTCGGGCTTGCGCTTGACGTAGTGCAGGTAGCCGTCGGCCTCGAAGCGGCCCACGTCGCCGGTGTGGTGCCAGCCGTTGCGGAAGGTGTGGGCGGTCACGTCGGGCTGGCCGAAGTAGCCCTGGAAGACGAGCGGACCCCGCACCACGATCTCCCCCGGGGTGCCGGTCGGGACTTGACGATCGTACTCGTCCACGATGCCCACCTGCGCCGCAGGCACCGGGCGCCCGGAGGCCCCCGGCTTGTCGGCCACCGGCTGGATCGTGACGAAGCCGCTCGTCTCCGACTGGCCGAACCCGGTCCAGAAGCGCGCGCGGGTCTTCTCGTGGAGGCGCCCGATGGTCGCGGGCGAATCGAGGCCGGAGACGTGGGTCAGGCTCGGCAGGGCGCTCCCCGCCTTCTCCGCCGCGTCGAGCAGGCTCGCCAGGACCGGGGGGAAGTCGGAGACGTGGGCGACCCGGTGCCGGTCGATCAGGCGCACCGCCTCCTCCGCGTCGAAGCGCGGCACCACCACCACCGCCCCGCCCGCGTGCAGGTGGGCCAGCGACATGCCGAGCGCGGTTACGTGGAAGAGCGGCAGCACCGCCAGGTAACGATCGCGCGCGGTGAGACCGAGGGCGCCGATCGCGGTGAGGTTGGCCGCGAGCACGTTGGCGTGGGTCAGGACCGCGCCCCGTGGGATCACGTCCACCGCGGCGGTGGAGATGACCGCGAAGGCGTCCTCGGGCCCGACCGCGGCCGGCGGCGGTGCGGTCCCGGGGCGATAGAGGGCGGCGAACGGGGTGAAGCCGGGCCCCGCCCCTTCCCCGAGCTGGTAGCGGTGCCCTACCCCCTTGGTCTCGATCCACTCGCCCACCAGCGGCAGGGTCGTCGCGTCCACCACCATCATGGCCGGCCGGGCGCGCTCCACCACCCGCTCCACCTCGGGGCCGGTGAGCCGCCAGTTGATCGGATAGGCGATGATCCCCTGCCGCGCGCAGGCCCCGTAGAGGTCCAGGTAGGCCGCGTCGTTCTGGGCCAGCACGCAGATGCGCTCGCCCCGTCCGATGCCGAGGCCGGCGAGGCCGGCGGCCAGCTCGTCCACCCGGCGGTGGAAGTCGCCGAACGAGAGCGTGCGATCGCCCTGGATGACCGCGGGTGCGTCGCGGTGGACGGCGGCCCCCCGCGTGATCACGTCGTAGACCGTGAAGGCGTGGACGCTCAGCTCAGCCACCGCTTTCTCCGCTTGTAGTGCTTCACGTCGCGGTAGGACTTGCGGCCGCCCACCTCGGTGAGCCCCAGGTAGAACTCCTTGATGTCCGCGTTCTCGCGCAGGGCCTCCGCGCTCCCCTCGAGCACGATGCGGCCGTTCTCCATCACGTAGCCGTGCTCGGCGATGCCGAGGGCCAGCGTCGCGTTCTGCTCGACCAGCAGCACGGTCAGCTTCTGCTCCCGGTTCAGGCGCTGGATGATGGCGAAGATCTCCTCCACCAGCATGGGGGCCAGGCCGAGCGAGGGCTCGTCGAGGAGGATCACGCGCGGCCCCGACATGAGGGCCCGGCCGATCGCGAGCATCTGCTGCTCGCCGCCCGAGAGGTAGCCGGCTTGCACCGACCGGCGCTCCCGCAGCCGGGGGAAGTACTCGTACACCCGCTCGATACCCTCGGCGACCCGCCGCCGGTCGGGCTGCACGTGCGCGCCCGCCACGAGGTTCTCCTCGGTGGTGAGGTGTTCGAACACCCGGCGGCCCTCGAACACCTGGACCAGGCCTCGCTTTACGATCTCGTGGGGGGCGAGCCCGTCGATCCGCTGCCCGCCGAACTCCACCGAACCCTTGGTGACCTCCCCCCGCTCCGAGCGCAGGACGCCCGAGATCGCCTTGAGGGTGGTGGTCTTGCCCGCGCCGTTGGCGCCCAGCAGCGTGGTGATGCCCCCCTCACGGACGTTGACCGACACGCCCTTGAGGACCAGGATCACGCCTTCGTAGATGACCTCGATGTTGTTGAGCGCGAGCATAGGCCTCCGGGATCATCCGCGGGCACCGAGGGCGCAGCCGCCCCCGGTGCCCGCTCGATGCGAGAGCGCTACTTGGCTTCCTTGATCACCTTTGCGACGACCTCGGGATACGCGCGGAACCAGTCGGTCCGCTTCACCCACTTCCCGCCGCTGACCTGCCACACCTGCACCAGCCCGCCGCCCTCGTGGTCGGTGGGGGTGATCTCGATCGGCGGCACCAGCCCGCCGAGCGTGAAGTTCTTGATCCTCTCGAAGCCGGCCTTGGTGTCGACCCCGGTGATCTTGCCGTCCGGCTTCGCCTTCAGCGCGTTGCGAATCGCCTCGACGTGGATCGCGGCGAGGAAGACGCCCCGGTTGTAGTAGACGCTCTCCTTCATCTCCTTGGGCTCCGGCTTACCCTCTTTCTTGTACATCTCCTTGATCTCTTTGATGACCGGGTAGTCGTCGCCCACGCCCGCGAACTGGAGCGCGCTGTAGCCCTCGGCGACGCCGTAGCCGCCCGCCGCCTCCACGTCGGCCTCCGCCGCGCCCCACACGAACCCGACCACCTTCTTGAGCGAGAAGCCCACCCGCTTGAGCTCCTTGATCGCCACCGACGGCGACCGCCCGAACAGATGGCTGATCACGAAGTCGGCCCGGTAGCGCTGGGCGATGTCGAGCACCTGGGCGCCCATCTCCACGCCGGGAGGCGGCACCGCGAAGGTGCGCATCTCGAAGCCCTCCAGCTTCTGCAGCTCCTCGAGGACGGGGAGCGGCTCCCGCCCGGCCGGGTTGTCGTAGAAGATGTACGCGATCTTCTTGCCCTTGAGGTTGCCGCCGAGCTGATCCTTGGCGTACTTCACCGACGCGGCCGCCTGCGACCAGTAGGTGGCCGCGATCGGGAAGATGTAGGGGTACTTGGTGCCGTCGGCCGCCGCCCCCTTGCCGAAGCCGGGGGAGGTGCCGGGGATGCGATCCTCGGTGAGCTTCTGGGTCAGGGCATAGACCTGCGGCGTCCCGTACACCGAGATGGTGACCGCGCCTTCCTTCTTGTACCGCTCGTAGGACTCCACCGCGGGCGGCACCTTGTACTCGTTGTCCACCTCGTCGGCCCGGATGGTGTGCCCCGCCACCCCGCCCTTCAGGTTGACGAGCTTGATGTAGTCGTTGAAGCCCGGGCACAGGTTCGTGCCCACCGTCTGGGTGGGCCCGGTCCGGTCGCACTGGGCGCCGATCACGATCTCGGCCGCGATCGCGGGCGCGATCGCTCCCAGGACCAGGGCCGCACCGGTCAGAAGTGCCAGCATTGCTTTCATGGGGGTCCTCCTTTTCTCTCGCTCGAGGTCAGTACGCGAATGGCCAGACCCGGAAGTAGCTGCGGATGTTGCGCCACAGCCGGTTGAGCCCCTCGGGCTCAACGATGAGAAACACGATGATCAGCAGACCGAACACGATCAACCGCAGGTTGGGAATGATGTTCAGCAGGGCCCCCGAAGAGAAGAGCAGGCCCCCGAACGTCTCCATCGCGATGCGGATCACGATGGGCAGCAGGGTGACGAAGATCGCGCCGAACACCGCGCCCTGCACCGACCCCAGCCCGCCGATGATGATCATGGCCAGGTAGTCGATGGAGGTGGTGATCTGGTACTGCTCGTAGTTCGCGATGCCGAGGTAGTAGGTGTAGAGCACCCCGGTGACCCCCGCGTAGAAGGACGAGATCGCGAAGGCGAGCAGCTTGTAGCGGAAGATGTTGATGCCGATGATCTCCGCCGCGATGTCCTGGTCGCGGATCGCGACGAAGGCACGCCCCACCCGGGTGCGCATCAGATTCATCACCCCCACGATGGCCAGCACCACGAACGCGAGCAGGAAGAAGTACATCCCGCGCTGGGAGCTGATCTGGATCCCGAACAGGCTCGGCCGCGGCACCTCGATCGAGGCCTGCACCCCGCCGCTGATCCAGGTCACGTGGTTGATCGTCCACTCGATGATGAGCTGCCCGGCCAGGGTCGCGATGGCCAGGTAGAGCCCCTTGATCCGCAGCGAGGGTACCCCCACCACCGCCCCCACCGCGGCCGCCATCAGCCCGCCCAGCGGCAGCGACACCCAGAACGGCGCGTCCAGCCGCACCGCGAGGTTGGCCGCGGTGTAGGCCCCCACCGACATGAAGGCCCCGTGCCCGATCGACACCAGGCCGGTGTAGCCCACCAGGACGTTCAGGCCGAGCGCACCCACGATCGCGACCGAGATCAGGTTGATGATCGACAGGTAGTAGTCGCTGAGCAGGAGCGGCACGATCAGGAACGCGAGGACCAGGATCACCGCGATCGACCAGCGCGCGATCGGCAGCGGGTAGAGCGCCATGTCCGCCTGGTAGCTCGTCTTGAGGAGGCCGGATTCGCGATGGATCATCGATCAGATCCGCTCGATGATGGCCTTGCCGAAGATCCCGTAGGGCCGGACCATCAGCGCGATGATCATCAGGACGTAGGGCGCGAAGTCCTTGGTGCCGCCCCCCACGTAGGGATCGATGTAGCCCGCCGCCATGTTCTCGACCAGCCCCACGATCAGGCCGCCCACGATGGCGCCCGGGATCGAGTCGAGCCCGCCGAGGATCACCACCGGGAAGACCTTCAGGCCCACCAGGGAGAGCTGCACGTCGACGCCGAGCAGGTTGCCCCACACGATGCCGCCCAGCGCCGACACGATGCCGGTCATGGCCCAGGCGAGCCCGAAGTAGCGCTCGACGTTGATCCCCATCGCCATCGCCACCTGCTGGTTGTCGGCCACCGCCCGCATCGCGATGCCCCGGCGGCTCCGGAGGAAGAACCAGCTGAAGGCGGCCAGGAAGAGCAGGCTCACCCCGGCCCCGACGAGCTGGATGGGCGGGATGAAGAGCGGCCCGAGCACCACCGGCTCCTCCGGGATCGGCAGGGGGAGCGACTTCGTGCCCGCGCCCCACACGAGCGGGCCGAAGCCTCGCAGGACCGCGGCCAGGCCGATGGTGGCCATGACCACCGCGATCACCGGTCGGCCGATCAGCTTGCGGAGCATGACCCGCTCGAGCGCGAAGCCGAAGCCGATCATGCCGGCCAGGCCCACCGCCACCGCGAGCCAGAGGGGGGCCCCGTAGGCCGCGATGGCCACCGCGACCACGAAGCCGGCGATCATCACGAACTCGCCCTGGGCGAAGTTGATCGCATCGGTCGCCTTGTAGACCAGCACGAAGCCGAGCGCGATCAGCGAGTACATGAGCCCGATGAGGATCCCGTTGGAGAGCAGGAGGACGAAGAACTGCCAGTCAAACATGGGCGACCGGCTCCGGGGCCACGTCCGCGATGCTGACCCGTGACTGGATGGTGGCCTGGCGGCCGTCCTCGTAGGTGATGACCGTGCTCAGCGCGACCTCGTCCTCGCCCGAGTAGAAGGCGTCGATGACCCGCGCGTACTTCTCGAAGACGAAGCGCCTCCGCACCTTGCGGGTGCGGGTCATCTCCGCGTCGTCCGCCTCCAGGTCCTTGGTGAGGAGGAGGAACCGCCGGATCCGGGTGCCGTCGGGCAGGGTCGTGTTCCCCTTCGCGATCTCCTCGCGGATCAGCTCGCGAACCTCCGGCT
>Ga0209526_10003072_pt1 | contig 11329 bp, 8 predicted proteins | sample JacPinW_OM2H0_M1_FD_188566 | JGI IMG/M metagenome (GOLD analysis project Ga0209526, IMG submission 188566) | Forest soil microbial communities from Algoma, Ontario, Canada - Jack Pine, Ontario site 1_JW_OM2H0_M1 (SPAdes) (version 2) | ecosystem: Environmental > Terrestrial > Soil > Boreal...
CCCGCGACTCCCCCAAGTTCAGGCGGCCATAGCCCGTCAGCCTACGACGGTTGCCGGCGCCGCCTGGGCAGGTATGGCCGGCTTCCTCAGGGCCGGGGTGAGTGTGCGGCCCATGAGGGGCGAGAGGTTCGCCGCCACGCTGGCCAGTTCGCGGATGTCGGAGTCGAGCAGCGCCTGATCGCCGTCGCACAGCGCCATCTTGGGCTCGGGGTGGACATCCACGATGACGCCGTCGGCGCCCACCGCGATCGCCGCGCGGGTAAGCGGCAGGACCAGGTCGCGCCGGCCGCCTGAGTGTGACGGGTCCACGATGACCGGCAGGTGCGAGAGTCGCTGCGCCACGGGGACCGCGCTGATGTCAAGGGTGTTGCGGGTGGCGGTCTCGAAGGTGCGGATGCCGCGCTCGCAGAGCACGATGTCGAGGTTGCCGCGCTGGGCGATGTACTCGGCGGCCATCAGCCATTCCTCGATGGTGGCGTTGAAGCCGCGCTTGAGCAGCACCGGCTTGGACGCGCCCCCCACCGCCTGCAGCAGCGCGAAGTTCTGCATGTTCCGGGTACCGACCTGCAGCATGTCAGCGTAGGAGGCGACGAGATCCACGCTGGCCGGGTCGATCACCTCGGTGACAACCGGGAGCCCGGTCTCGGCCCGCACGTCAGCGAGGATCTTGAGGCCGGCCTCGCCGAGCCCCTGGAAGGCGTAGGGCGAGGTGCGCGGCTTGAAGGCGCCGCCGCGCAGAATCGACGCCCCAGCCGCTTTGGCCATCCGGGCGGCGGTCAGCGTCTGCTCCGGTGTCTCGACGGCGCACGGGCCCGCGATCACGGTGAGCGTGTCGGGCCCGATCGGCACTCCGCCGACCCTGACGACCGATCTGTCCGGGTGGTGCTCCCGGCTGATCAGCTTGTACGGGACGGAGATCCGCACCACATCGGCGACGCCGCTCCTGCTGCGCAGGTTGAGCGAGCCGAACTGCTCGACATCGCCGACCAGCCCGACGATGGTGCGCGAGATGCCGCGGCTCACGAAGGCCTCCCCGCCCGAGGCGCGCACCACGTCAACGATCGCGTCCACGTCTGCCTGGGTGGCCTCTGGCGCCATCACCACGACCATGGTTTCCTCCTGTGTCGTCCCTGTAAATGTAAGGAAGCCCCGGGCCAGGGGGCCCGGGGCTTCCTTGAGGTCGGTTGCGTCAGCACACAGTCTTGCTGGCGACCGTCCGGATGCCGGGCCGGTAGCCATACCAAAACCAGAATGCGTGCTGCATGACTTGGAGCCTAGCGCATGCCCGGTGGCGGGGGGACGCGCGGGCATGGGCCGGGCCCGACTGGCCGTCACGCCGCCCTATGGTGGCGATCTCCAGTGAGTGACGAAATTCACTATCACGCCTATCAGATGGGACGGCATAGCCGCCACGAATTGCTGAATGCAGCCCGCCCGCGCCGGGTGACTCACGTAATGGCAGGCCAGATTTCGCCATGGTGCGAATGCGCGGATTGCCGATCAGGAGCGGACGGGACACGCCTTAACCCTGAGGTGATGATCCCGGCGCCGGCACCCGGGCGCCGCGGCGCAGGCGGCGCCGCAGCCCGGTGAGGGTGACCACATCGGCGGCATGCGCCGCCATCGGCCCGGGGGTCTCCACGATAAAAGGCACGCCCTGGGTCACCGGGTGCCGAAGCAGTGCGCCGAACGCCGCGGCGCCGATCTGGCCGGCCCCGATGTTCTCATGCCGGTCCCGGCGGGAGCCGCAGCCGTCCTTGGAATCGTTGGCGTGGATCAGCATCAGCCGCCCGCTGCCTGCCTCCAGTTCCGCCAGCATCCGGTCAGGGCCGTCCCTGGCGGCCAGGTCGTGCCCAGCGGAGAAGGCGTGGCAGGTGTCCAGGCACACCCGCGCCCGCGGATGCCAGTCGAGGTTGTCCAGATAGGGCACGAGGTCTCCGACGGCCGCGCAGAGCATTCCCTGCCCGGCCGTCGGCTCCAGCAGCAGGTCAGGGCCACCGTCAGCGATGCTCTCCAGCAACGGCAGCAGACATGCCCGCACGTGGCGCATGGCCGTGGCCCGGTCTGCGCGCACCGCTGATCCGGTGTGCACGACGACACCTCTGGCCCCGATCTCAGTCCCGCGCCGCAGCGAGTGGGCGAGCGACGCGGCCGAGCGCTCCCGGACTACCGGGTCCGGCGACCCGACATTGATCAGGTACGGGGCGTGCACATACACCGGCAGGCCGGTAGCGGCCACGTGCTCCCGCAGCGCCTCATCCTGGCGGGCTTCCCCGGCCGACAGCGCCCATGCCCGCGGGTTGGACACGAACACCTGGATCACCTCGGCCGCTATCGCGGCCGCGTAGCGCAGCCCCTGGCTGGCGAGACCGCCAGCCACCGGCACGTGAGAGCCAATCCGTGGCCGGGCGGCCAGGGCGGGGTCCGCTGGCCCGCGCAGATTCGCTGGCACGGGGCGAAGCGTAGTCCCGCGCTTCCGGCCGCGGGGTCCTCGCGCGTGTCCCGCCGGGTGGCCGCCGGACGCTCTCAGCAATGCCTTGGCCACCCTCGGTAGTCGACTAGGCGGCGATGGGCCGAACTGGTACAAGGTGAACCGCTGTGGCCAGTCTGGCCAGTAGAGTACGTCGGAGCGGAAAGGTAAAAGAAGGACCATAGGGAGGAAAAGTAGTGAATAGAGGGTAAACGTCCAAGGCAGTTTCGGCGTTTATTACACGCAGAGCCTACGATGTCCGTAGCCGCGGGAGGGGCCTTCTCCCGTTGGGTCGCATGATCATCACACCCCCCCGGTCCTGGCCAACGCGAGGGAGCGAACGTGGCGCCAGTGGTGCCTGAGCAAGACCAGACACGTTGTGTAGTCGTTGGTGCCGGGCCGGCAGGCCTGACGGCGGCGTACGAACTCACTCGCCGCGGCCTGGGCTGCGTCGTGCTTGAGGCGGATGACGTGGTGGGTGGCATCAGCCGGACCGTAGAACGCGACGGGTGGCGGTTCGACATCGGCGGGCATCGTTTCTTCACGAAGGTGTCGCGGGTCGAGCAGTTCTGGTGGGAGATCCTCGGTGAGGAGGACTTCCTGCTCCGGCCCCGGATGTCGCGGATCTTCTACGATGGCAAGTTCTTCGACTACCCGCTCCGGGCCATGAACGCGCTGCGTAACCTGGGCATCCGTGAGGCGATCCTCTGCGTCCTCTCCTATCTGTGGGCCCGCCTGCGTCCTCCGGCGGACCAGTCCAATTTCGAAGGGTGGACGTCAGCCCGATTCGGGTGGCGCCTCTACCGGATGTTCTTCAAGAGCTACACCGAGAAGCTGTGGGGCATCCCGGCCGACCAGATCCAGGCGGACTGGGCGGCGCAGCGGATCAAGAACCTGTCGCTCGGTAAAGCGATCTTCAACGCACTCAGTCCCCGGCGCGGGCAGACCGAGGTCACCAGCCTGATCGAGGAGTTCCGCTACCCCAAGTACGGGCCGGGCATGATGTGGGAGGTCTGCACGACGAAGGTGGTCGAGGCCGGTGCGGAGGTCCGCATGTCCACGTCGGTCGAGCAGATACGGGCGGCCGCCGACGGCCAGCTCATTGTTACGGCGGTCGGCGCTGATGGCCTGCGCCGCGAGATCAAGTGCAGCGACCTGATCTCATCGATGCCGCTCGCCCACCTCATCAACGCGCTCGGCCCGGACGTGCCCGAAGAGGTGAAAGCAGCTGCGGACGGGCTGCGCTACCGGGACTTCCTCACCGTCGCGCTCGTGGTGGACCAGAAGTTCTCCTTCCCCGACAACTGGATCTACATCCACTCCCCGGAGGTGAAGGTGGGCCGGGTGCAGAACTTCGGTTCCTGGTCGCCTTACCTGGTCCAGGATGGCCGGACCTGCCTGGGGCTGGAGTTCTTCGTGCATGAGGGCGACGAGATGTGGGACTCTTCCGACGAGGACCTGATCGCGCTCGGAACCGCAGAGATCGAGTTGCTCGGGCTGGCCGCCCGCGGTGCCGTGCAGAACGGCTACGTCGTCCGGATGCCCAAGGCCTACCCGGTCTACGACACCGAGTACGCGGCCAACGTCGAGGTCATCCGCAAGTTCCTCGACGCCGACTGGCCGAATGTCCATCCGGTCGGCCGTAACGGCATGCATCGCTACAACAACCAGGATCACTCCATGCTCACCGCGATGCTGACCGTGGAGAACATCGCGGAGGGCACTGCGCACGACATCTGGGCCGTGAACGTTGAGGCCGAGTATCACGAGCACAAGTCAGATGCCCCGTCGGCCGGGTCGGGCACGGGCCGGGACGCGCCGATCCTGCCAGCGGCGGCGAGAACGTGACGGGGGAGCGACAGGCCGCCACCGCGAGGAGATTAGGTTGACCGTGGGCGAGACGGACGCGGCCGGGTCTCCGGCTGCCGCAGGGCGGCCTGCCTGGCCAGCACGGCTGCGGGCGCAGGCGCGAGTGGCAGTGATCCGCGGCCGGCTGTGGCTGGCCACCCTGCCCGGTCTGGTCAGCCGCCACCGGGTGTTCTGCTGGACCCTGGCGATAGGGCTGGTGCTCCGGCTGATCACCATGGCGGCCTACCGGCCGGCCATCCTGGTCAGGCAGGACAGCTACGACTACATGTGGGACGCCGTCCATTTCACGCCCGACCCGGTGCGCCCGAACGGTTACGCGTTCTTCCTCGCGCTGATGCGGCCGTTTGACTCGCTCGCGCTGACCGCGGGCCTGCAGCACCTGATGGGGCTCGCCATCGCGGTCATGGTGTACGCGTTGCTGATCAATCGCGGCGTGCCCGGCTGGGGTGCGACGCTCGCGGCCGCACCGGTGCTGTTCGACCCGCGTGAGCTCAACCTCGAGCATTCCATCATGTCGGACACGCTGGCGACGCTGCTCATGCTGGCCGCGCTCGTGGTGCTGATCATCCGGCAGCCGCCGTCGGTCTGGCGGCCGCCTTCGGTCACCCGGGCCGCGGTGTCCGGGCTGCTGATGGGCATCGCCGGCCTGGTGCGCCCCATCACCCTGCCGCTCTTCGTGCTGGTGGCGGGGTACCTGGTGATCCAGCACGCCGGCTGGCGCCGGGCGGGCGCCGCCCTGGCCGCGGGCGCATTGCCGCTGGCCGGGTACGCGCTGTGGTTTTCGACCTTCTACGGCACCGTTAACCTGACCACCAGCGAAGGGCTGTTCCTGTGGTCGCGGACGATGACCTTCGCGAACTGCGCCACCATCAACCCGCCGGCCAACCTCCAGGGGCTATGCCCGAATCGGCAGCCGGCCCACCTGAAAGTAAAGCCGCACAAGTCCAACGCCTATTCGAGGCTGCTGGCCCAGCCGACGCCGGAAATTTACCTGTGGAACCGCAGGTCGTGGCTGTGGCAGCCGCCCGCGAAGTATCTGGTGCCGGACGTCTACGCGTTCACTCCGGCCAAGAACACCCGGGCGATGAGCTTCGCGCTCCGGGCGATCGCGGCCCAGCCGCAGGACTACGCGCTCGCCGTCAGTGAAGACGTCGCGCTCACATTCCTCGACACCGACCATTCGCTGATCTTTGCGGGCCGGATGCTCGCCCCGACGAGCGTGAATTTCAACTACCAGGTCACTGCGTTGCGCGAATACCTCGGGCACGGGACGCCGCTCACGTCCGTAAAGGGTACGCCGGTTCATCAGCCGTATGCCTACGTCATCCATGGCTACCAGAGCCGGCTGTACTTTCCTGGCCTCCTGTTCGCTCTGGTGCTCGCGGGCGGGTTCATCGGCATTCTCATGCCGCGGCGACGCTCGGGGGCGGCCATGCTGCTGTGGGCTTCGGCGGCCGTGATGATCATCCTGCCGAGCGCCGAGCACACGTTCAACTACCGGTACGCGCTGCCGGCCGTCCCGCTGGCGTGTATGGCGCTCGCGCTCGTGCTGACCACCCGCCACGGCGCGGACGGCGGTCCGCGATTGCGGGTGCCGAGCCCCCGCCGGCGTCAGCCCAGCCGGCAGCCGGTACCGGACCAGGCGGAGCGAGCGGAGCAGGTGTCCGCCGGCTGACCCCAGCAGGTGTCCGCCGGCTGACCCGAGGCCGCGTGCCTGCCTCAGGGCCTGTCACATCGACCACCCCTGGAGTGAGCGCATCGCCGGGACGATCTCGGCCCGGCCTGGCGGCGTATGACCTGAGGCACATTCCGATGGGGCAGGCCGGATCGGACCTGATCGGACTGCGCAGGAGCGGATCAGACCTGGCCCCGTGCGGATGGATCAGAGGCCGACCCACAGGGTGATGGTGCTTCCCTGCGGCGCCGTGCCGGTCGGGGTGTAGTTGAAGACGTTTTGGAGCGGACCGACCTTAAGGACGTTGACCTGGAAGCCAAGTTGCTTCAGGGTCTGCGTGGCTTGGTCCACCGACATCCCATTCACGCTGGGCACGGCGACCATCTGCGGGCCGTTCGAGACGTCGATGGTGATCACCTGGCCGTGGGTGAAGGCGCCTCCGGGGGCCGGGGACTGCTGGGTGACCGTGTTCTGCGGCTGGGTGCTCTTGGCGTCCGGCACCTCGTTCAGCGAGACGCCGTTTTGCTGCGCCCACTGCTCGGCGACCGATTTCTGCTGGCCGACGAAGCTAGGTACGGGCGGCCCCGCGCTCACCGCGATCGCGACTGGCTTGGGCTGCGGCCAGGAGGTGCCGGCCGCCGGGTTCGTGCTGATCACGACTCCGGCCGGGATCGTCGCGGACGTCTCGTTGCTGACTGGGCCTGGCACCAGCCCGGCATGCTTGAGCGCGGTCTGAGCGGCGGCGAGCGTGCCCCCGGTCACCTGCGGGACCGAGATCATGTGCGGGCCGCTGGACACGATGAGCGCTACCGTTGCGCCCTTGGCCACCCGCGATCCCATCGCGGGGACCGTGCCGACCACGTCGCCCTTGGGTACCCCGTTGTCGAAGACCGCCGTGCCGGCCTTGACCTGGAAGCCCTCGTTGCGCAATTCGGTGCTCGCGGTGGCCGCTACCAGCCCGCCGAGCTCGGGGACCTTGGTGTACTTGCCCACGGCCTGCCACCACACCACGGTGCCGAGCAGAACGAGGGCCAGCACCCCCGCAGCCAGGTAGGCGAGCTTGCGGCTGAACAGCCAGCGCTGCAGCCCGGGCTCCCTGGGACCGGGATAACGGGCCCGCCCGGCGTCATAGGCCGTTGCCGGGCCCACGCTGGATACAACCAGCGTGTGGTTGCTTGACTGGCGCGGGTCCGGTATCTGCTGGACCCCCGTGCTGGGCGCGAAGGTGTCGCCGGGCGCCCCGTACGACTGCAGGGCAGGCTGGGCTCCGCGGGGAAGCAGATCACCGCCCCGGCGGTCCGGCGGCGTGACCGCAGTGGGCCAGGGGGCAGGAAGCACCGCCGGGGCGGCTGGCAGCATGCCGCCAGCAGCGGGGAGCCGGGCGGCGGGGTCGCCCTCTGGCGCACCGGGGGGGTCGGCGATGGGCAGGCCTTGCCGGACCTCGGTCACGGCCCGCAGGAACTGCCCGGCGTCGGCGGGCCGCAGGTCGGGATTCCTGCTGGTGGCCAGGGCCACCAGCGTGTCGAGCGCGGTCGGCAGGCCCGGAACCACGCCCGAGGGGGCCGGCACCACCGCGTTGACGTGCTGGTAGGCCACCGCGAGCGGCGACTCGCCGGTGTGTGGCTGCACGCCCGTGAGCAGTTCGAACAGCATGATCCCGGACGCGTAGACGTCTGTGCGCGCGTCCGCCGTGCCGCCGGCGACCTGCTCAGGCGCCAGGTAGGCGGCCGTCCCGATGATCATTCCGGTCTTGGTGTGGCTGGCACCGGCGAGCAGCCGGGCCAGGCCGAAATCCGCGACCTTGACCGAATGCGAATCGCTGAGCAGCACGTTCTCGGGCTTGACGTCGCGGTGGGCGAGTCCGGCGTCGTGCGCGGCGGCGAGTCCGGCCAGCACGCCGTCCATGATGTTGAGCGCCGCCCGGGGGCTGAGGCGGCCGCGTTCGTTGAGCAGGTCGCGCAGGGTCTGGCCGGGCACGTACTCCATGGCCAGGTAGAGAGTCCGGCCGTCGGCGCCCTGGTCATAGACCGCGACGACGTTCGGGTGGGACAGCCGCGCGACCGACCGTGCCTCGCCGACGAACCGGCGGACGAAGTCTTCGTCATTGGCCAGTTCCGCGTGCATGATCTTGAGAGCGACCGTCCGGTCCAGCCTGGTGTCGGTCCCGAGGTAAACCGTTGCCATTCCACCGCGGGCAATGTGGGACTCGACCCGGTAGCGGCCATCGAGTAGTTGGCCGACCGGCGGGCGGGCGAGGGTCGTGTCCATCGAGTTGATTCTAAGGGTGACAGGCGTTTGTGAACCTCGGAACGCGCTTACGTTGTCATTCGGCCACCGGGGGTGACGAGGCACGTGCGAACCGCCGCCGCGGTACCCGGCCGGCCAGCCGGGCGAGGCGGCCAGCGGTGACCGCCGCGCGCATCGCGCTGGCCATGAGTTCCGGGTCATGCGCCCTGGTCACCGATGTGGCCAGGAGCACAGCGTCGCAGCCAAGCTCCATCGCGAACGTCGCGTCGCTCGCCGTGCCGATGCCCGCGTCCAGCACCACCGGCACGCCTGCGTCCTCGACGATCAGCTCGATGTTGTGCGGGTTCCTGATGCCGAGCCCGGACCCGATCGGAGAGCCGAGCGGCATGACGGCGGCGCACCCGGCCGCCTCAAGCCGCCGCGCCAGCACCGGGTCGTCGTTGGTGTAGGGGAGCACGGTGAACCCGTCCGCGACGAGCGTGTCCGCCGCGTCCAGCAGTTCCACGGCATCGGGCAGCAGGGTGTGCTCGTCCGCGATGACCTCCAGCTTCACCCAGGCTGTGCCGAGCGCCTCGCGGGCCAGCCGCGCGGTGCGCACCGCCTCGGCCGCGGTGTGGCAGCCGGCTGTGTTGGGCAGCACCTTGATGCCACGTTCGGCGAGCACGTCGAGCACGGAACCGCCCGAGGCAGGGTCCACCCGGCGCATCGCCACGGTGGTCAGCTCCGTTCCGGACGCGTCGAGCGCCCGGCCGAGCACGTCCAGACTGGGCGCGCCGCCCGTGCCCATGATCAGCCGGGACGTGAATGTCTCGCCGGCGATGACGAGCGGGTCGTCCATGCTCAACCTCCCTGGACCGCGGTGAGAATCTCGATCTGGTCACCGTCGGCGAGCACGGTTGAATCCCACGCCGCCCGGCGCACCACCTCGTCATTGACGGCGGCCGCCACCCCGGCGGCGGCCGCCGTGACCAGGCCCACGGCATCCCGCAGGCTGATACCGTCCGCCACCTGGCGCGTCGTGCCATTGATGATCACGTTCATGGCCGCCCGCCTGCTGTGCCGGGCCGGGCGCCGCCTCCTGGCCTGCCACCGCCTCTAGGCGTGCCACCGCCTCCTGGCCTGCCACCGATTCCCGGCCTGCCGCTTGCTCCCGGTGTGCGGCCTGCTGTCGCGAACCGCGTCATGGCGAAAGCGGCAGCTACCGCAGGCATTCGTTCGGTGGCCAGGTATTCGGCAACAACCTCGGCCGTGATCGGGGCGAGCAGGACCCCGCCGCGGAAGTGGCCGGTGGCGAGCACCACCCCGGGCAGTCCCGCCGGGCCGAGGACCGGCGCATTGTCCGGGGTTCCCGGGCGCAGGCCGGCGATCGCCTCGGCGAAGTCGAGTTCGGTGATGCCAGGGACGAGGGTGCGGGCGTCGCGGAGCAATTCCCAGATGCCGCCGGCCGTCACCCGCGTGTCCGCGCCGAGTTCCTCCTGGGTGGCGCCGACGACCAGCTCGCCGCTGTCCCGTGGCAGCAGGTAGACCGGGCGGCCGCGGACGATGCCGCGCACGCAGCGGCCGGGCAGGGCCGCACTGCCGCTCGCCCGCAGCCGGAGGATCTGGCCCTTGACCGGCCGGATCGGGGGCAGCGAACCGGGCGGCAGCCCGCCTAGCTGCCCGGACTGCCAGCCGGCCGCGAGCACCACGTGGTCGGCGGTGATCCTGGTGCCGTCGGCCAGCCGGACTCCCTGGGCGCGACCCGGGCCCGGGCCGGGGCCGTTCGTGACCTCTACCTCGGTGACCTGCTTGGGGAGCATCGTCACGCCGGCCTGCCTGGCCGCGGCCTGCAGCGCCGTGGTCAGCAGCCGCGGGTCGATCGAGCCGTCGCTCGTGGTGAGCAGCCCGCCGCGGACCGAGGGATCGAGCATCGGCTCCGCTGCCCGGCACTCGCGGGAGGTCAGCCGCTGGGCGGCAACCCCCAGCGATTCCTGGAGAGCCTGCGCCTCGTGCAGGACAGCAAGGTCATCGGCGTCGTAGCCGACCTGCAGGGTCCCGGTCTGGCGGAATCCCGTCTGCTCGCCAGTCAGGGCGGTCAGCTCGGCCACGAACTCTGGGTATCGCCGCAGCGATTCCAGGCCGAGCGTGAACAGGTCTTTCTCGGCGTAGGCGGCCTCCGCGGCGGGGGTGAGCATGCCGGCGGCCGCGTAGGACGCACCCCGGCCGGGTGCGGGATCGGCGAGTGTGACGCTAATTCCGCGCTGTGCGGCCCGCCAAGCCACGCTCAGCCCGATTACGCCGCCGCCGATGATCACCGCTGAAGTCATCGAGCGCTCCCTTCGCCGGCATGATCCGGATCAGGTTCCTGCGGTCGGTGGCTCCCTAGCCGCCCTCTCAGTCCGGTCCGCACCGGACTCCCGCGCGTAGCCCTAGCCTATGTGCTCGTGCGCATCGAGCGGGTAGTGATCGCGGGCGGCGGGCTGGCGGGGCTCCGCACCGTGCAGGAACTCCGTGCCCGCGGGTACCAGGGCTCGGTCACCATGGTCAGCGCGGAGTCCCGGCCTCCGTACGACCGGCCCCCGCTGTCCAAGAAGCTGATGATGGGCGCGCTCGATGACACGTCGCTGGACGCGGACGCGGCGGCGCTTGGCCTGGAACTCCGGCTGGGGGAGTCCGCGATCGGCCTGGCCGGGTTGGGCGAGTCGGCCGGTCTGGGTGGGTCGGCCGGTCTGGGTGAGACGGGTCGCGGCGGCGTGCTTCGCACCGACCAGGGCGAGCACCGCTTCGACCGCCTCGTCGTGGCGACCGGGGCGACGCCGGTCCGGATGCCGGGCACCGGGGCACAGCGGGTGCTGCGCAGCCTCGACGACGCCCTGGAGCTGCGTTCGGTGCTGTGTCCCGGATTGCGGCTGGCCATCGTGGGCGCGGGCTGGATCGGCGCGGAACTGGCGACGGCCGCCGCTTTGAAGGGCTGCCAGGTCACAGTCGTGGAAGCGGGACCGACCCCAGTGGCGGGGGCTCTCGGCGCCGAGGCGGGCGCCACCACGGTCCCGTGGTACGCCGAGGCCGGGGTGGACCTGCGGCTCGGC
>Ga0209526_10003073_pt1 | contig 11329 bp, 7 predicted proteins | sample JacPinW_OM2H0_M1_FD_188566 | JGI IMG/M metagenome (GOLD analysis project Ga0209526, IMG submission 188566) | Forest soil microbial communities from Algoma, Ontario, Canada - Jack Pine, Ontario site 1_JW_OM2H0_M1 (SPAdes) (version 2) | ecosystem: Environmental > Terrestrial > Soil > Boreal...
TCGCTGCATCGCGCTATGCAACGTATCGTCTGCGAAGACCATGCTGGTCAGCGCAGCGAGCAGCGTCAGGCATGGAGAAACAACGCGCAACGCGCCTCGCTCCATTTCTCAACCCGACACGTTGCCGGCGGGCTCTACGCACACGATGGCATCCATGCCACCCTCGAGAACCTCCTGCCGTGGCGGCATCGGGCTCGTCGGTGCACAAACCTTGCCGTCGCGAGTGAAGAAGAAATCTCGGGAATAAGTTCCCCGCGTCGGCAATGGGTAAGCTGTAAAGCTGGAGGTCTTCGGGTCGAAGCGGAAGACACGATCAGACATGTTGGCTGTGATCCAGACATCCTGTGTGTAGGGATTCACCGCCACGGCGTAAGGAGCCTCGACCTCGCCGGAAGAGAGTGTGGGGATCCGGTAGGACCGGTAGCTCATCGTGCGAGTATCGAGCCGCACGAGGGTACCGTCGCCGAAGCCAGGTATCCACAAGAGCCCAGTGGCATCGAAACGCAGTCGGCGCGGTCCGACCATCGGCGGCACGAACTCCGCGACCTCCAGCGTTTTGGGGTCGATCCGCCCGATTTTGTTGGCCCACAGCTTGCTGTACCAGATCGTACCGTCGAGAGGATTTACATCGAGGCCGTAGGGAAGCGGCTGGCGCTCGTCCTGGCGGACCATGCCGCGCGGCAGCTCGATGACCTTGATCTGCCCCGTGGCCGGATCGAAGCGCCCCACCTGATTGGACTGGGACATGGTGAACCACGCGATACCCTGCATGTCGAAGCGCAGCGTATGGGGATAGAGCGAGGTGCCGCCGATGGAATGGGTTTGGTAGGTTCTCTTGGCAACGTCGAAGACGCCGATCTCACCGCCGATTGCTCCCGTGATATAGAGGCGCCCGTCGGGACCGAATTGCAAGCTGTGGACGCCATGTCGAACTGACAGGTTGAAAGGAATCGGCAGACCCCGTTCTGCGAAACGGCCCCCGACAGGTACCCCGCCGTCGGGCAAGGGAATGGAGGTCGTACTGTTGATCACAGGATCCGTAACATAGATCACATCCACGCCCTGATCCACGGTGTAGAACTTGCCGTCGGCGGGACCCACCTCTGAATCATGGGCGATCACGGCGCCCGGCAACTTCCATTCGACGATGCGCGCCTTGAGGACCTCATTCTTGACGACTTCGTGCTCGGTCACGTGAGTTGGTGAGCCGTCAAAGGCGCTCTGCAACGTATCCGCATACTCGCGTAGATGCGTCGGAGTCGTATAGCCGGCGTACTGAAGCATCAACGTGAGAATTGCGCTCCACTGCTCCGGTGTGCGTGCCTTGCGGGTGAACGGATTCCCGAGTTGATGGCAGCTCAGGCAGTCCGTCTGAAACTGCTGTCGGGCAATCCGCGTGGGAAATTTGACCCGGGTGAAGTGCGCGCTGGCGGGCAGGCTGTCGGAAATGCTCTGGGGATCGGTAAGCTCGCGCAAGGTGAGCCGGCGGGCAACGCTGCCTTCGGCGGCTGGGAGATCGAGTGTCTCCGAGGCATCCGCCAAGTAAGGTGCACGCGCGCGCAGTGTGAGCGCACCGTGTTGCCCGGTTGTGATGTGAAAACGCCCCGTCCGATCGGTGAATACGGTCTCAGAGAACAAGCCGTCGCGGCTCGTAAGGGTCACCAATGCGGCGCGCACTCCCGCGCCATCGCCGCGGGCCACCGTTCCGGTGACTGTCGCTGCATGCGCTGCCGTTATCCATATACCAAGGGCCAGAGATGCAATGAACCGCATTTGGAATTCCACCCCGGAAACCGTCTTCTGGCGCTGTTTTGGTACCAAGCCGATAGCTCCCTAGAATCGATACTGTCCCTGCAGGCGGATCTCGCGGCCTGGATTCGCCACTGCGATGATGTCCTGGTTCTTGCCGAGCGGTTTGCCGAAGATATTGCTGGCGTAGAACTCGTCCGTGAGGTTGGTGCCCATCAAGGCGATTTCCCAAGGTCCATCAGCCTGGAATACGCGTATGCTTGCATTCAACAGCGTGTGTGCCGCTGTCGCCGTGCCCGGCTGTCTGTTGATCAGCGGCGTTCGGCTGAAGCTTGCAGAATCCGCGGAGAGTGCGAATCGGAGTTGCCCCGTCAGCCCGGCCTCATAGTTGAACCCGAAGTGCCCCTCCCAGCGCGGGGCGCTGAACGCCGTGCCGCTCAGGTCCTGTGTGCCGTTCGGACAGATCTGTCCCGAGTAACACGGCGCATTGGGATAGTCGCGGAACTTGTTGTCGACATAGCCGATGAAGGTCCGCAAGGTCAGCTGATCGTTCGCCCGGTACGCGGCGTTGAGATCAACGCCCTGGTTGACGCTGCTCGCGGCGTTACCGATCGTGAAGCTGGTGGTCGCCACGTGGTAGGTTGCGATTTGCAGATTGTCATAGATGTAATGATAGAGCGTGAGATCGCCGCTGAAGCGGCCCCCGAGTCCGTTCACCTTGATACCGACCTCCTCGCCCTTGTCGGTTTCCGGGGCGTAGGTCAGGTTGGCGGTGATCTGACTCTGGGGGAGCTGAGTGTAGTTGGGAATGATGGCGGAATTTTCAACGCCACCGGCCAAAAAGCCCGTTTTGTACGCCGCATAGACCGTCATATTCGTGGACGGATGCCACGTCAACGTGACCTCCGGCGAGAAATTGTTGTAAGTCGTGTGCAGCCGATAGACGTTTCCGCTGGGAGTGAAGTTCGGATCCTGCGTTGCGGGATCCGGGTAGAACGAGTCAATATACTGAAATGGCTGACCGAGCGTCGAGTGCTTGCGCGCTTTTGTCCAGCGTCCCCCGGCGGCCAGTTCCAGCTGCGGCACAATGTGCCAGCGCGCCTGACCGAAGAAGGAGTAATCCTGCGCGTAGTTGTGGTCGTCGTTGATCCAGTCCGAGGTGATGCCGAAGAAAGGACCCGGAACCGGATACGGGCCCAAAGTGAAGATTCGACCGTCCTGCAAGTAGCTGCGTCGCTCGTTCTCGAAGAATCCGCCGAACGTGAAATTCAACGAGGAGTCGAAGCGGGTGACCGCACGCAGCTCCTCGGTCACGAGACTCGTGGTTTCTGCCTGGAATACCGGGACCTCGGCGAACACGTCCATGTCATATGTGTCGAACTCGGAAGCTTTGACATGATAGAAGCCCGTGTTCGAGGTGATCTCCAGCTTTGGGAGTCGATACGCTGCGATCAGCGATGTCAGTTGTTGCTGGACGCGTGTGTAATACTTGCCGTCTTTCGGGGCGTTGGGGAACCCGTTTAGGATGATTGGCGGCTGGCTACCGGAGTAGGTCGTCCTCCTGTTGCCGCAGGTCGCGTTTGTGTCTTGAATGAATGCGCCCGTGAGCAGATTGTTGAAGAACGGATGCTGCCCGTTGTCGCAGTTCGTCAGGACGGTCGGACCGTTGGCGCCGTCATCATGATAATAGGATTGAAGATACTTCAGGGTGACATCAAACGCGTCACTCGGCGCCCACACTGCCGAGAAGCGACCGATGGCCTGTTTAGTCTGTGGGTAGCGGTCGTAGTTCGGCCCCGGGACGAGGTAGCCGGAAGGGTTCGCGGCGAGCGGCACGGCGCCGTTTTTCATGTATCCCCCCTGCATGTCTTCCCCCCGCAGGGCGAGGCGCACCGCCAGCGTGTCCCCCACGGGAAGCGAGATCGCGCCCTCGATGACCGGGTCCCGCTCGAGAAAGCCGTAGTTGGCCTTGAGATAGCCGGTCCTCGGCGCGCCGGGCTTCGGCGTCACGCTTTCGAGCGCAACGACGCCCGCGGGACTGTCCTTGCCGAAGAACAGCGCCTGCGGACCTTTGAGGACTTGGATGTCGGCCAAGTCGAAGAAGCCTGCATCAACAATATAGCCCCGTGAGATCGGGATTCCGTCGACAATGACCGAGACCGGCTGCTCGAGGCCGGCATCACCGGTTCCGAAGTTCTGAATGCCGCGGATACTGATGGCGGCGCCGGGGAATCCGCCCGGTTCGCGCACGATGTTCAGGCCGGGAGCCACGCTCTCGATCTGGGTGAGATCGGTGAGAGCGTACTTCTCGATATCCTGCGCCCCCAACACCGAGGCCGCGACGGGAACATCGATCAAGCGTTCTGTTTGCCGGCGCGCCGAGACCGTAACGATCTCGAGGCCGCCCTCGCCCGCCGGCACTTCCTCGGCTCGCGCCGCCAGCGCAGTGCTCAGGACGCCACCGACGAACGCAGCAGCGGTGATTGCGGCGCGCATGCATGAGAATCGCGAGCCGTGGTTCAGCTCTTGCAACATCTGCCCCCTCCCCGTGCGATAAACACCCCGAACCGGTCCGCCTCAGACAGAGGGGCCGGACTGGCTCAGCCTGGCCAACCGCCTCATTTCCGAACGTGAATTGGTCTGAATGGTTTATGCCACGGGTAACGCTCGATGTCCCGAGACAGCTGGTCAAATCGGCGTGTAGTCCCAGCACAGCCGCGGCTCGGCCTGTTCTGGCGTCGCTGGTCGCGTAGGCAATATCTCGACCGACTGGTCGGCCTGTAGTATACTACGGGTTAAATGACTGCCTTTCCACGTCTGTTCGAGCCGTTCGAACGCGGGCGGCTGCAGCTCGCCAACCGGATCGTGATCACGCCGCATGGGACTAGCATGGTCCGCGACGGCGCGATCACTGAAGACGACATCGCTTACTACGAGGCGCGGGCACGATCTGGCCCGGCAATGATCATCGGAGGTGCGATCGTCGTTCACCCAACATCGGCGCTGCGGCTTCGCTCGCTGGTCGAGGGCTACAACCCGACCGTAATAGACGGCTTACGGCGCCGATCCGCCGCGATACACGCGCACGGCGTAAAGGTCGTAGGTCAGCTCGTCCATCTCGGTCGCGAGCGTATTGGCGCCGAATCTGACTACGCGCCCTCGGCGCCCTCGCCTCTTCGCTCACCGCGCGACTTGTTTCCGCCGCACGCGCTGGACCAGGACGAGATCACGACACTCGTGCAAGCGTTTGTTCGGTCGGCTGTGAATCTCGAACGTTCTGGCCACGATGGTGTTGAGATCCACGCCGCACACGGCTACTTGGTCGCGCAGTTCCTCTCGCCGGCAACCAATCACCGCGCAGACGCATACGGGGGTACGCCCCATAAGCGGCTGCGATTTCTCCGCGAGATCGTAGACGGCATCAGAAATAGTTGCCACGAGGACTTCGTGTTAGGCGTGCGATTGTCCGCCGACGAAGAGATCGCCGATGGCCTGGGAATTCGGGACACCACGCAGATCGCTACCTCGCTGGCTGAATTGGGCTGCGTCGACTATCTAAGCATTACGTTGGGAACACGTGGCTACTACGTCAAGGACATCACGCAGCCCGAAGCGGCGGCAGCCCGGGCCGCGCATATCATCCGCGATGCCTGCGGATTGCCGGTCATAGTGGGTCAAAGGATCACGACTCCCGAACTCGCAGAGCGACTGCTGGCGGAAGGCGATGCTGATCTGATCGGTATGACACGCGCCTTCATAGCGGACCCGGAATGGGTCAGCAAAGCATCGCGCGGCGAATCCAATCGCATCCGGCAATGCATCGGCGTCAATCAGGACTGCCGCGCTTTCGCGCCTCACCTGCATTGCGCAATCAACGTAACCGCCGGCCGCGAGCTGCTCCCAAACTTTAGAGCTTCCACGCCGGCTACTGTGCGCCGCCGGATTGCGATAGTCGGCGGCGGCCCAGCGGGGCTCGAGACCGCGCGAGTAGCCGCGCTTCGAGGGCACGCAGTCACACTCTTCGAAGCCTCAGATGGCGTGGGTGGCCAATTCCTTTATGCCAGCTCGGTGCCTCATCGTCAGGGTCTGCGGCGCTTCATCGACTATCTTCGCGGCGAACTGCGCCATTTGGGCGTTCGCCTCGAGCTGGGCACGCGGATCGAACGGCCCGAACAGTTAACTGGCCCATTCGATGCGACAGTGATCGCAACAGGCGCAGTCGCTCAGCCGCTCGATGCGACCTTGGTGGCCAGGAATGTGATCACCTGGTTCGATGTGCTCGACAAAGGCGCTCCAGCTCCGCACGGCAATGGCCGGGTCGTCGTCGTCGATGACGGCAGCGCGTTCTGGTGGACTTACGGTGTGGCCGAAGCACTTGCTGAGGCAGGCTGGCGCGTGTTGCTTGCAACACCCTCGGTGGCGATCGCCAGCGCAATTCCCGCTGAGAGCGTCGGCCCGCTGCTTGCCCGCCTGGGTCGTGCTGGCACGGAGTTTCGCGTGCTTAGCGTGTTGAGCGAAGTTACAGACGGTGCCGCGCACCTGATGAATGCAACCAGCGGCGAGGAAGAGGTCATTGTCTGCGCACTGGTGGTCGTGCAGACGGGCCGCATGCCCGTCGCCGAACTCTTCGAGACACTGCGGCCGACCGGAATGGAGCTTCACATGATCGGCGACTGCGTCACGCCGCGCCGGATGTCGCACGCCGTTTTCGAAGGATATCGCCTCGCCTGTTCTCTTTGACTCGTCTGTGCGGCTCCACTCGGAATCGCTACGAACCGGACACTCACTGCCAATCGACTGTGGTCACGAATGGTCAAAGAATCGAAGCTGCCGAAAAAGCTCTACAAATCCCCCGCAAATATCGGAAGTTCAATACGTCTACTTTGAGACTGTTGAGTCAGGCGGAGGTTTATTGTGCCGACCCGCAGACATTCAACGATCCCTTGGACTGCCGGCCGGTGATTCGGGTCGATTCGGATGTTCCCACCCTCGTGAAGGTCCGCTACCGGATACTCGTGTTGGCACGCGGAAAGGATAAGGCACTGGCTGAGCATGACCAACCGCCCCGAGACTCTACAATTTCTGCGATTTCTTCCCGTGAGGCGCGGCCCGCGCAATTCCCGTGGGCTCCGCCATGTAAACTCCAGGCGCTACCGTCTCATGCCAGTGATGCAGAATTCGTGCGGCCGGGGCGACAGCCAGGGCTTCGGTGAATCAACGATCAGGCATCTCGAGTAAGAGTAGCTTCAGTCCGCGAAACGACTTGAAGCCGCTATCGAAGGTTGTGAACTCATAATCGAGTGACATCGCCAACGCGGCCAACCATGCGTCGGTCCACAGGTTCGGCGTGGGTTCTCGGGAGGAAACAAGCGAAACGAAACGAGGCTCATGGTCGGCGGGTTCAGCATCAATATGGAACGAGCGTGGATCATCACTCAGTCTATGCCAGGCCTTCAGGGCATCGTCCGGGCTGACGGGCGCACCGTTCATGGCGACTCTGTTGCTCAGCAAACGGAGGACCCCAAGCCGTGTTAGGAGACAGGTTCCCACGGTGCCATCAGGCTGCTCATCCCACCAAGCCTTGGCGACTTCATAAGCCGCATGGCCCTGAACCAACAGCGGGAAGAGGACGTTAGCGTCCGCGATACACGTCATTCAGATGAGTGATGTCTTCTTGATCGAACAGCTGTGCCATTTCGCTGTTGGAGCGAATTGGAATCGTATGGCCAGGCGGCAGCTTGATAGGTGCTTCAATCATTCTTTTGCGTTTGGAAGAGGATTGCTCCTCCAGCAGTCGTCGTAGAGCCTCCGCAACCAAGTCACGCAGCGACGAACCACGCTTCACAGCTGCGATTTTGGCGCGCTTCATGAGATCGTCTGGCAGGTCGAAGGTAGTTCGCATAAATATGCTTATATGCTTTCCTGCCGAGAATCTCAACCCACGATTACCGAGAAATCAGCACATTTCGCCTTCTAGCCGTACACACATTACCAATGCAGAACAGACACTTACGAGTGTGACACTTTTTGTGACTCTTTCGTGGGTGCCGATTTCCGCTCGTAACTCGATGATTCGACTAGGGGAACCCTGAAGCTGTTCGTTCGACCACGGCATTGTAAGGAAAGAGGTCGTACCTGCACGGCTCTAACCCATTGATTACGTGGTGGAAAGGGAGGGACTCGAACCCTCGACCCCGGCATTATGAGTCCCGTGCCCGTCAAGAAAGTCGCGTAGGAACAATCGCTTGCCACACGCCTCCCCGGCGATCCGTCCGTTTATGTCCCGATAAATCCGTCGAACCGACGTATGGAGCCGCGAACTTTCCGTCGAACTTGTTAGGTACGGCATTCGCTGCCGGGTCGCTCGATGTCGGCAGACGCACGATGCGTTGTCGGTCCACGCGCACTCGAGCTGCTCAAGTGGCACTGCGCGTTGAGCACCCGACTGGGGCTCGCCCGGACAGGATGAACCTGCCGACCCCTACCTCCCGAGGTCCCGGTTCGCAATTCCAGCTTTTGACGGAACAAAGCGCGCAGACGCGAAATCGGCCGTGTGGCGCCGTATTGACCCGTATATCGGCGGCGGAAATGCACGTCGCAAAAAAGCGCCTCTTGGATTATTATTACGGTCATGACCGTATTTGGTCACGACCATATTCAATTACGACCACAATAGGATCACTGCCAGCTTGGAAGAGACAACCGATACGCCCGGGCCTGTCTTTGTCGACCGCGACGCGGAGCGGGCTGAGTTGCGCGAGCTGCTTGCGCAGGGCCGACCGCAGCTTGCCTTGCTTTATGGCCGCAGGCGGGTAGGCAAAACGCACCTGCTCAAGCACATCTGGCCGGCACGAACGACATTTCACTTCACCGCCGCCAACACGACACCAGAGCAAAATCGCCGGCAGCTCATTGCTGACGCGGCAGAATGGAGTGGCGACGGTTTGCGTGAGGAGGACTATCCCACTTGGCGAACCGTCTTCAGAATGCTCGTGGAGCTCAAAGCGCACGAGCCGCTCGTCGTCATTCTCGACGAGTTTCAGTATTTCGGATCCGATGCCACATCCCTCAGCCACGTCGCCTCCGAGTTGAACGCCGTGTGGGAACAGCGACGTCCCCCGCGTGCATTGGTTCTCGTGCTATCGGGCTCGTCCATCAGTATGTTGGAGTCGCTCAACACCGGCGCTGCGCCGCTGTACGGCCGTTTTGCCTGGCACGAGCAACTTCGTCCTTTCGACTACTGGTATGCCGCCCGGATGGCATCATTCCGTTCGCTGCGCGATCGTGCGCTGGTCTATGGGATCTATGGTGGAACGCCCCATTACCTAAGCACCTTGCGTACCGGTCAGTCACTGGCCCGAAACGTGGAGCGCGCTATCCTTTCGCCACGCGGCGAGGTGAGATTACTGCTGGAGACAGCAATGGTTCAGGAGGAGGGTTTGCGGGAACCCCATACGTACACGGGGCTCCTGCGAGCGATTGGTGCGGGTCACACAGAGCTCAATGGTATCGGCCAGCGAACCGGACTACCTGTCAATAGCGCATTGCGCGAAAAGATCGAGCGGCTGGTCGCTCTCGGGTATGTAGAGGCACAGCGCAATTTTGCCGCAGGACCCAAAGAGCCGTACCGATACCGCATCGCCGACCCGGCCTTCATGTTCTATCACGAGTTCGTCGTCCCGCACGAAACCCTACTGACTCGGTTAGCCCCGTCGGTGTTCTGGTCTCAGCATGTTGAGCCAAGGTTGGACGTGTATATGGGGCACGCCTTTGAGCGCATTGCTGAACAAGCCTACGTGAGGGCCATGAACACCAAACACCTGCCCTTCGCCAAAACATGGGGCCGCTGGGAGGGGAAGGATCGGGAAGGTGCTCCGATCGAGATCGATCTCGTTGCGACTCTCGACGACGGACGCACCCTGACCGGCGGTATCAAGTGGAACCGAAAGCCATTGGCCACCGAGGTATTCACACATCATCTCCGGATGCTGGACAGGCTCGCTGCAGCGGGAAAGTCTTGGGCACACCGGGCGCGCGAACCTGGTGCGCCTCTTCTGTTCGTTGCAGCCGGCGGGTTCTCCTCGGGTTTTCAATCGGCCGCCCGCGTGAGCGGACACCCTGTCACTCTCTGGGCCCTGAAAGACCTGTACGGACACCGCTTGCGTTAAGCAGCTCGCTAAAGCCGTGGCTCCGCCAACTCGACGCCCTGTATTCGGGACTGGAGTGCGCGCTGGTCAGTGGCCGCGGGGTCCCAGGCTCTCTTCGGCCAGGCTAACTAGCGCACGCGACGCGCGCGTTAGGCGCCGTCTAACCAGCGCCCAAGCTTCCGTTCCCACGGCAGCGCCATCGAAATTGATCTGCATGGCGACAACAGAACGGGGATCGATCCATTTCCAGCGTGAAGGCCCCTTCCGGTATCATAAATGGTTTATGCATTTCGATGGGTCACGGTCATGACTGCACCAACCACCGGCGTCGGACAAGAATCCGCCTTACTTGCATCCGAAATGGCCTATGCGTCCTCGCTGCTGGACCAGGCCGACGCTCCTGGCCAGGCCACGGATACGCGCTTACTTCTCAACGCAGCTGAAAGTTACCAGCGAACGAAGGATCTGTTGTCCGTCATCGAGCTCGACGCAGAGCAGACGAGTCAATTCCAGGAACGGCTTGCGGCACTCCGGGCGCGGCTCCTCGGCAGGACATAGCTCGTCGCAACGCCCAGACCCCTACTCGGCCGAGGCCTCCGCTCCGACTTCATTTCCGAGGACAAGTAATGTTGCCGAGCTTTGGCGAAGATCCATTGGAACCCGAAAAAGAACGAGACGGCCACCGGTCAGCCGCTGCAGCCAAGTACACAGAGTGACGTTGATTTCATGGTGAAGGATAGCAAGAGGTTCGCGGACAGCGGCGGATGGGGATACGCAGTGTTCAAGTATGACGCTGCGTCCGATACGTTCACGCCCGGCACTTTGGCGGAGCAGCCGCCCCAGGGGAACGACGCGAAATGCGGGTTCGCGTGCCACACGATAGTGAAAGAACGGGACTACGTTTTCACTGAGTACGCCAAGAGATGACGTAGTGCCCTTGCCGACGTCTCTATGCACGATCAGGCCGAACGTCGAGTCCAGTCGTAACCTATTGCGCTTCGAAGGACGCGAAGGCGTGCCGGTAGCAGACGTTGGAAGCCTGGCGCGCCGTGAGCCCTTGTCCCGCAACGCGGCGCCATTGTGCGCGATAACCGCGCGCCGCGCGCAGACCGCGGCGCGTGTGTGCTCTCGCCGCTTAGCCGCTTAGTGGTAAGTACCTAATTGTAGGCACATCTTTTCAATATGAATCTGCTGGACGGGACGGCGTAGCAGCCAGTTGGGTACCAAAGAGCACGAACGAGCAGAAGAGAGCCACGCAGAATTTACTCGACCAACGCCTGGCATAAGGGGATAGATTGGCTCATCAAGAGAGCCCACAGGCGCGACCCGTCGGACTGCATACCCGCATCTCCATGCGACTGTTTGACTGTTTGCAGCACACTGTCTGCAGCACACAGATCGCGATGGCTCTCACCAGCAGCCCGGGGACCGGG
>Ga0209526_10003074_pt1 | contig 11327 bp, 14 predicted proteins | sample JacPinW_OM2H0_M1_FD_188566 | JGI IMG/M metagenome (GOLD analysis project Ga0209526, IMG submission 188566) | Forest soil microbial communities from Algoma, Ontario, Canada - Jack Pine, Ontario site 1_JW_OM2H0_M1 (SPAdes) (version 2) | ecosystem: Environmental > Terrestrial > Soil > Boreal...
CGGCCTGCTGAGGGGCGCGGAGCCCGCACTCATTTCTTGTAGTACAAGTCTTCGACGGCCTTCTGCACCTGAGCGGACAGCATCTGCAGATCGCGCGCCTTCAATCCATTCGTCGAAATGGGCTCGCCCACCCGCATTTCCAGAGGGCGTGACTTGATGTGATATGTGTTCATGGGAAGCAATTCGTAAGTTCCCACCAGCGCAATTGGAACGATGTCGACCTGCGCCTTGATCGCGAGAAAAAATGCTCCTGGCAGAAACGGCTTGATCTCCCCGTCGGGCGTGCGTCCACCTTCAGGAAAAATCACCAGCGGCAGCCCGGCTTTCAGACCCTTCAACGCCGCTCGAATGCTGCTGACCGAGTGGGATGGATTCTGCTGATCGATGCAAACCTGTCCGGACCGTTTCAGTTGCCAGCCTACCACCGGATACGACAGGAGTTCTTTCTTGAAGGCAATCCGGAACTGAAACGGCAGATTCGCGTAGAGCACGGGAATGTCGAGTGCCGATCCATGATTGACCGCATAGACGTGAGGTTTCGAGGTGTCGATCTTGTCGAGCCCGGTGACCGTTACCGGCGAAACGATCGTCTTCATGATCAGCCATGACCAGGTCGACGAAAACCAGTGAAGCCGCCGGCCGGTGCGGTCGAAGACCCCACCCTATCGGTAGCCGCGCGGAAGGCACGCCAAACGCCCCGGATGATGGCCTCGCAGGCACCATCCGGCCCGGTGCCGTGGGGTTCCCTGGATGTTCCCCTTGGGGCGGATTCCAGCGTATAAAAGTGGACTGCCCGGAGTCGGTCCCGATACCCATGCCCTTTGCCGCTCTCGTCCAACGGATACGCGCGTTCTCGCTTTCGATCGGCCAACTGACCTTTGGCAGCTTCCTGCTGTTGCTGGCAATCATTACGGCGACCAGCATGGCCAGCGTCATCGCCATTCGCCACATCGACCAGACCTTTGCCGAACTTCAGCGGGTGCAGAGTGTCGGCGACCTGGCCGAGGACATCGACCGGCGCATGAACGAGCTGCGGCTCGCGGCCCGCGATGTTGTCACTGATTCCGGCGCCCGGTCCGACCGGGTCGGAGAGGCCGCGTCGGCATTGAGCGCGCTGCTGAAGAAGACGCGGTTCGAGCTCGCGCCCGAGCAGCAGGACATGATCGACGGCGTTACGCAGCGGCTGGCGAACTACAGCGACGGAATCGAGCGCGTCACCGCATTGCTAGCGCGCCGCGCGGAACTGGTCGCAGCGTTGCCGCCGGTGCGCGAGCGTTTCGAATCGGCGATCGCCGCAGTCCCCGACCGGAACACTGCGCGAAATCTGTTTCGGGCGCAAAACCAGGTCGCCGCGGCCTTGCTGGCGCACGATCCCGCCGGGGCCGAGCAGTCGGCCCAGCGCATGCGGGCGTTGTCGATCGATGATCCGGCGCTTCGCGCCGCGGCCGACGCCTACGCCGACGCGATTATTTCGATCGCGGGGACGGAAGGTCAGATCGGCAAGCTCGACAAGGAAGTACTGGGGACCGAAGGTCGGCTGATCGGACGGGTGACCGAATTGCTGCGCGAACTCAGCGCGAAACGGGGGCGGGTGCTGTCGCGTGACTTTGCGCGGATACTGACCGAAGCCAAGTGGCAGAACATCATACTCGGCACCGCCGGTGTCCTGATCGGGATTTTGGCGGCGCTGTTCGTGGTTCGCCGCACCGTGCGTCCGCTTGCGTCGATCGCGACCTCTATACGTGCGCTGGCCGCGGGCGAGAAGGACGCATCGATCCCCGCCACGGATGTGAGTAACGAGATCGGCGACATCGCCCGCGCCGCCGAAGTGTTCCGCCGCACGCTTGTCGACGCCGACGCCGCGCGCGAAGCGGCGGTCCACGCCTTGGCCGAGCAGCGCCTTGCCGAGGAAAGCTATCGCAAGTTGTTCGAAGGCTCCGTCGACGGGATTTATGTGACGACGCCGGCCGGCGCGCTTCTCAACGCCAATCCGGCGCTGGCGCGGATGATGGGATACGAGTCGCCGGAAGATTTGATCAACGGCGTTGGCGACATTACGGAGACGATTTACCTTCATCCAGCGGCGCGCGCGGAATACCAGTCGCTGATGCAGCGCGACGGTATGGTGCGCGAGTTCGAATATCAGGTGCGTCAGCGCGGTGGTGCGATCCTCTGGCTCTCCGACAGCGCCACGGTTGTGCGCGACGAAGCCGGCGAGGTCATCCGCTATGAAGGGACGGTGCGCGACATCACCGATCAGAAACGCGCCGAAGACGCGATCGCCGAGGGCCGGCGGCTGCTGCAGCAGGTGATCGACACCGTACCGGCGGTGATCAACGTCAAGGACAAGCAGCTTCGCTATGTTCTGATGAACCGCTACATGGCCGGCATTTTTGGTATCGAGCCCGCGGACGCGATCGGCCGCACCACCACCGACCTGATGTCGCGCTACGGCGCGCAAAAGACCGACGAGAACGACAAGCGGGTGCTGGCAGCGGGCAGGGGGCTCGGATTCTACGAAGAGGAATATCTGGATTCCTCCGGCAATTTGCGGCAATGGCTGGTCAACAAGCTTCCGCTCCTCGACGCCGAAGGCGAGATCGAAAACATCGTCACCGTCGCGCTCGACATCGGCGAGCGCAAGCGCGGCGAACTGGAGATGCGCAAGGCCAAGGATGCCGCCGAAGCGGCGTTGCGCAACTTGCGGGAGACCCAGAATTCACTGATCGAGGCGGAAAAGCTTGCCGCGCTCGGGCGGCTGGTGGCGGGCGTCGCCCATGAAGTCAACAATCCCGTCGGCATCAGCCTGACGGTCGCCTCATCGCTGGAGCGCAAGACCGCATTGTTCGCCGCAGAAGTCGCGCGCGGCGATCTCAGGCGATCCAGCCTGAATGATTTTCTTGAAACAAGCCGCGATGCGTCCTCGCAACTGGTGGCCAATCTCAATCGCGCAGCCGAACTGATCACCTCGTTCAAGCAGGTGGCCGCAGACCGGAATTACTCGGATCAGCGGGTCTTCGACCTCGGCGACCTGACCGAGCAGGTCGTGATGAGCCTGCGGCCGGGGTTGCGAAAGCATCATCTGACGCTCAACGTCGACTGCCAGCCCAACCTCACCATGAACAGCTATCCCGGGCCCTACGGACAGGTGCTCACCAACCTGTTCCTCAATGCGGTGGCCCACGCCTTTCCCGACGGCAAGCCCGGCGCGGTCGATATCCAGGTGCGGGAATCCGGCAAGGACAATGTCGAAGTCATTTTTTCCGACAATGGTTGCGGCATGTCCCTCGACGTCCGGCGCCGCGCGTTCGATCCGTTCTTCACGACGCGCCGCGATCAGGGCGGCACCGGGCTGGGCCTGCACATCGTCTACAGTATCGTGACCAATCGTTTGGGCGGCCGCCTCGACCTCGATTCCGAGCCCGGCGGAGGCACGCGAATCCAGATCATCCTTCCCCGGGTTGCGCCGCTGGAGCAGGCCGCGGAATAGCCGGCGGCGGATGTTGGGCTAGTCGATCTCGGCGAGTTTGCGCAAGGTTGCTTTGAAGATCTGGCTGGCCTTGCCCACAAGCGCCGTTCCGTCCATCACAGCGGCCGTATCGGTGAACGTGCCGGAGACGCCGATGCCGACCGGACTCGGCCCGCCGAACAGCGGATTCGCATCGCGACTGCTGGTATGGCGCTGGACCAGCACCTCGCCCTTGAAGGTGTCCCCCTTCGCCGTATAGCTGCCGGTGTAAAACAGATAGGCATCGCCGCCGAGGATTTTGCCATCCCGGAACATGACCACGCCGCTGCCCTTGCCTGTTCGCCCGTCCTGCAGGCTGACATGGATCGAATACAGACCGTTCTTCATGATGTGGCCGATTATGACATCCGTCACAGCGGAGTCGCTAGTCTGTTATGCCATAGCGGGGTGCAGCGTCAACGCGGCAGGTTGACCGCGGACATCGTGCCTGACGCAAATCCGCCGGAATCAGCCCATGCTGCACGACGCTGAAATGAAGGGGGCACAGGCGGCCAAAAAGTTGGCACGCGAAATGCTTGGCTGTTGCGGCACTGGCCGGTGGGTGCTGGAGCAGGCGACAGGTGAGCGACTGGATCGATTCCGGCGGCAATGCGCCGCGCTTATACACTGACGACGAGCGGGAAAATAAAGGCCCGGAGAATTCGCACGGCCGGTGCGCGAGGCGTTTGAAAACGCCGCTGACGATCGGTTTTGCGCTGATGCTGCTGGGGCTCGCTTCCCATCTCGGGCATGCGCGCGACCGCGGCCAATATGCCAACGCCAACCCCGAACTGAAAGCGTGGTTCGAGGGCTTGAAGAGCGGGAAGGGGCCGTGTTGCTCCGACGCCGACGGCACCGCGGTCAGCGATGTCGATTGGCAATCCGGCAACGGACACTATCGCGTGCGGCTCGATGGCGAATGGATCGATGTGCCCGACGAAGCCGTGATCACCGAGCCGAACCGGGTCGGCCGAACCATGGTATGGCCAATACGCGGCTATCTCGGGCTGACCATCCGTTGCTTCATGCCAGGCAGCATGACCTAGCTGCCGTTGCGTTGCGGTTTGTAAGGCGCGCCGGACCTGTTTGAAGACATAGACCGCGAAGGCCGACACGATCAGCGGCAGCAGGATCGTGCTTGCAGCGCTGGAATAGATAATCTGTTCCTTGCTTTCGCTGCCGTCGGACCAGATCGCGTCCGGGAAATATCTCGAGACGTCTCCGGTGACGTGTTGGGCCGTGGGACGCAGCAATGCGACCGTCAAAACTGAGATCACCAGGTAATCCCACCATCGCCGTGCCGCGGCGCGGATGAGGAACACCGTGACCGTAATCTGCGCGACGACAATGATCGCGACCGAAAGCCAGCCGTTCATCGGCTAAGCCGCCGCCCGATCGCGCCCGCGCCGCATCTCACGCATACTTCTTGTCGCGCTCCAGCAGTTCGACCGAGATGCCCTGCGGTCCGCGGATGAAGCAAATGCGGACCCCCGGCCGAACGGTCGTCGGCTCTCTCGTGAACTCCACACCCTTGGCCTTGATCTCGGCGGCCACTGCATCGATGTCCTTCACCGCCAGCCCGAAATGATCTAGCCCCTGGTGAGGCGTCACCGGCGGCGTGTTGACCCCCGCCGTGACCGGCCCGATGAACACGTTGACGCCGCCGAGCTTGACATCGATTCGCCCGGGGCCGCGGATGATCACGCCGCCGAGGATGTCTTCAAGCCAGGCGGCTGTCGCCTCCGGATCGGGACTAAGCAAGTGAACATGGTCCCAGGTGACTATCGGCATCGTCGGTCTCCCCTTGGCTTCTGGCGCGCCACTCGCCGCGACGCGCTTTGCGTTTTCAGCGGCACGCGGCTGCAGCACGGTCAATTTAGCTGTGGCCTTCCCGCATGGCCATCCCCTCGACTCTGATCTGGGCCAGACCGGCCTGCGCTCCAATATTGTTGCATTGGAATGCAACTATTTCCGGTTTTGTCGATTGATGGAACAGCGGCGGAACCGCGCAATCGGCAGTCGTGTTCGGAGCCGTGCGGTGTAACGCCCGCGCGGCTTTGTTCCTGTGCGGTGCAGCAGGCGATATGCGTTTGGCCGCTGTCGGTGGCATGACAATGAATACCGGGCTTTATCGCATCGAATTGACGGGGCTCGCCGGGCTCGCAAGGGTTGCCGGGATTAACGCCAGCTTTTCGGGTCGGCCAGAGAAAACGCCGACCAATTACCTCAATTCAAAATTTATCTGGCTACCGGCCGTCCTGATTGCGGGATTGGGGGCATGGATGCTGCTGTCCGGCTCGGCCAGCAACACGGCCGAAAGCGAGCCGGTGCGCCTGGCGACTGCCGCGACGACCGAGCCGGTGCCATCGCCCGCCACGAACGCCGCGCAGGACCGGTCCGCCCCGCAGGACGGGTCCTTGGATCCGGTGACCACGCCCGTGGAGGCGATCACGCCCGCGGAAACGGCGCCGGTCGATGGGCTCAAGATTTCATCGCAGTCCTGGCGAAGGGGCGGGCTGGGCTCGAAAGCCCTGGTCACCTTCACGCTCCGCAACGGCAACGATTACGCGGTCAAGGATATCGAGATTTTCTGCTCCTTTGCCCGCAGGGACGGGAGCCACTTGACCGACCGCAAACGCGTGATTCATGACACCGTCAACATGAAGAGCCGGCGAACCTTTGCCCGCATGCACATTGGTTTCGTCAATATCAACGCCAATCAAGCGAAGTGCTCGCTGGTCGCGGCCAGCCACATCTAGCGCCGGTGCCAGCGGAGCAGCGGCTACGACGCGGTAACTTCGTCGTTATCTTGGGCGCGCAGCACTAGGAACCAATCGCGCCATCCCCAGTTATTCGAATGATCCGCGCATTGGCGCGGATGGAGCGATGCTGAAATGCCTTTGGCCCGATATTTTCTATTTGTCGGCGGAGTATTGCTCGCGCTGCTGTTTGTTGTCGATGCAGTTCTGCCGACGTTGCCGGTTGCGGATGCGGACAGGACCAATACGGGGGTCGACAAATCTGTCATCAGGATCCATTCCGATCGGAAATGGCCGGAGCGCGTTGTTTTCGACACCAGCATCCCGACGATCGTCCCTGCGCAGACCGCGAAGGCAGAGGCTGTTGTCCCGGCGCCGGCCCCGACAATTGTCGCCGACGTCTCGGCAAAAACGCGCGTGCGTGAGGTATTTGCGCAGTTCGTGCCGCCTGATCCAAAAAAGCCGGAAGCGAAGCTGCAACGGAAACGCAAAATTGTAAAAAACCGGGTTGCTCCGCCGATGGTTGTGGTCGCGCAGCAACCGCGATTTGGCTTTTTTGACAACAGCACTTGGAATAGCACGTGGTGAGCTGGCTTATCGCGCATGATGAGGCGCCGCGCGCCATGCGTGAACTCGTCTAGACGACAAGTCTCGAAATGCTGGGGTTGGCGAACTCCGGACCTTGCGCCCAGGCTCGTTCGGCAGGGAAACACGGGCGATTTCGTCTTTCTCCGAGAGTTCGCCGCCGCCGGCAAGCCACGCCTCGTACCAGTCGATCCAGACCGCCCAGTGTTCGTCGCCGCGCGCGCGCAGGCGCGCTGAAAGATTTCTCCAGTCATCCCCAGCATATTGCGGAGCAAACGTAAGCCACAGCGGCTGCGCGAGAAGCGGTTGTGCGTTGTCGGCATTTTCCAATCGCCGGACATCTTCCCACGCCGCGTCCCAAATGACGCGTTCGGCCCCGGAAAGCTCGCGATTTGCAATCGTCTGCGGATCCCGCGACGCATGGAACTGCTCGTTGGCTTGCGGATCATAGGCGGTCATGAAACCGACCGCCGCAATCGTTGTCGCCTGGGCGGCTCTTCGCGCGGCGATTTCGCGATGCCTGGCTTCATCGATGGAGCTTTGCGGCAACGAAGACTGAAAACCGAAATCGCGGCCACCATCGCCGCATGGGCCACAGCTCCGGCAGCGCTCGCGGCGGGGGCACCCGCGTCCTCTATGCCTCCCGCCATTCGAGCCTCATGTTTGATTTCATGAAAGCGGTTGCTCATTCCGAAGGCGGGAAATCGCGCGGCCACCCAGGCGGTCGCGGCGGAGCGGAATGTTCCCAGCACGATGGCGCGGTTGGGCATGCGCGTGCGTCCGAGCGCGGCCTGCATTTTCTTGCGCAACGGCCTGTCCCATGACAGGCGCTCCAATAGCGGAATCGTGCGCAGCGCCGATCGGGCGGCAATCGCCAGCGAAGCGGCCTTGGCGTCATCTCCGAAGCCGAGAAGGCGATGGCTTAGTTCCTGGAGCGATCTCGAGCCGCCCCCAGGTTTCGGGTCGGGGACAACCGGCGATTTGGTCATCGCGTGATTTCCGGGATCGGACTGTCCACTGGGCAGGTGACGATACGCCAGGGAGGGGCGCGTCAGCAGCCGCGGCAGATGCTTTTGAGCTGGGAGTTCAGCAGCTTGTCGCGTTCGTCGGATGCCGCCTTGGTATAGGCGTCCTTGCCGTGGCGGCGATCGCCTGCGAATTGCGGTCCGTGCATTCCGTGGCCGCCAAAACCCCCGCGAAATCCGTGACCACCTCGTGCATCAGCCGGGAGCGTTGATGTCGTCAGAAGCGCTGCGCCCAGGCTGGCTTCGACGCGCACATCGTCAAGCCGGTGGAGATCGACGACCTCGACGAGGTATTGCGCAGCTCGATAGTCCCTGAGTATCTCCAGAGGACGGCCGATCCTGAGGCGCGGCGGGCGCCCTGCGTTTAAAGTCGAAGTTTCACACGCTCGCGTTACACAGCCGCGCTCCAGCGGCGAACCCCCGGAGGCTTCCGATGGCCCGCTACAAGCTGACCTACTTCGACGTCCCCGCCAGCCGCGGCGAGGAGTGCCGCCTGGCGCTCCACGCCGCCGGCCTCCCCTTCGAGGACGAACGGCTGAGCCGCGACCAGTGGGCCGCGTGCAAGGCGAGCACCCCCTTCGGCGCGCTGCCGGTGCTCGCCATCGACGGCCGGCAACTCGCTGAGTCGAATGCCATCCTCCGCTACATCGGCTCGCAGCACGGATTGCACCCGGCGGAGCCGTTCGAGGCCGCGCTGCACGAGTCGGTGTTGTGCGCCGTCGAGGATATGCGGCTGCGGATGGGGCAGATCATCCGCATCAAGGACGAGGCGGAGAAGAAGCGGGCACGGCAGGAGGCCGCAGCGGGCTATCTACAAGACTGGGGCGCCGCCGTCGAACGCCAGATCGGGGCGGGGCCCTACCTGGCGGGGACGAGGCTGTGCGTGGCCGATCTGAAGCTGTTCGTCGCCGTCGGGGCGTATCAGAAGGGAACGATCGATTACATTCCGACCGACGTGTTCGGCGCGTTCCCCAAGCTGCTGCGGTTGGTCGCAGCGGTGAAGCAGCATCCCAAGGTCGTCGACTGGTACGCACGGAAGTAGAGGATGAACGTCCAGAGACTTGCTGCGTTTTCCGATGGCGACACCGGCGGCAATCCGGCGGGCGTGGTCATCGGGGATCGCTTGCCCGCCGCTTCGGACATGCAGCGAATCGCCGCCGAAGTGGGTTTTTCCGAGACCGCCTTCGCCGCCAAGCTGGGTGACCGCTGGAGCGTTCGCTATTTCTCACCCGAGGCCGAAGTGCCCTTCTGCGGCCATGCGACGATCGCCCTCGGAGCAGCGCTCGCGATGCACCGCGGCGATGGCACGTTCCACCTAAGCCTGAGCCAGGCGGAGATCACCGTCGAGGGCAGGCGCGCTGGTCCGCTGTACTCGGCTGCGCTGCAATCGCCCCCGACGCACAGCGCTGCGGCGCCCGCGGCGCGTATCGCTGCCGCGCTGGATCTGTTCGGCCTCGCCCCCGAGGATCTGGACCACCGCCTCCCACCTGCCCGAGTGCACGCGGGGGCGGACCATCTCGTGTTGATCCTGAAGGACCGGGCCGCGCTCGCGGCGATGAAGTATGACTTCGTCCGCGGCCAGGCTCTGATGCGGCAGGAGGGCTGGGTGACGGTGCTGCTGGGCCACGCGCACACGTCACAACGCTTCTCCACCCGCAATGCGTTCGCCTACGGCGGCGTTTACGAAGACCCGGCAACCGGCGCTTCGACCGCCGCACTTGCCGGCTACCTGCGCGACATCGCGTGGCCTCACGGGGGTGCCATCGACGTGCTGCAGGGAGACGACATGGGCATGCCGTCGCGCCTCCGCGCCGAGATCGGGCCGTTGCGGGGCAGCTCGATCCGTGTCTCCGGCACCGCCCGGATCATGTGATCATTCGCCATGGAGGCGGCGTTGGCAGCAAGGACGGGCGAGATGGGAGCCCGTCCAATTGGCAAAACCACCCTCATCCGTCCTATGGTCCAGTAATCTGAGGACCTCACCGAGGAGGATTTCATGCACAAGCTCGCAGCAGTGCTGATCGCCGCCGGGACGCTGGCCGCCGCAAATCCGCCGTCGACCGAAGAGGCTCTGGTGGCGGACGTCGCCACGGCGAAGTTCGTCGATGCGACGATGCCGCAAGCGTCGAAGGGCTCGCAGACCGCGCTGATCGGCGTCGATCCGGCGACGAAGGGCCCGACCGCCTATTCCAAGACTCCCGCCGGCACCGGCCTGCCCGCGCACTGGCACTCGCATGCCGAGTACACGGTGCTCGTCTCCGGCAAAGGAACATTGCTTCTGGATGGCAAACCGCACGAGGCCGCGGCGGGCAGCTATTTCGTCATTCCAGCGAAAACGGTGCACCAGTTTACGTGCAGCCCGGGCGCCGACTGCCTGCTCCTCACGCGGCGTGGCGGGCCGGCGGACTATAACTGGGTCAAGCCCTGAACCATCAGGGCGAGCTCGGGCGCTGGCGCTAGGGCTGATAATGCGCCTTCCGTCCAGTCGCCGCACCTCACGACCCCTCCTTCTCGGGGGCGAAACACGCCGTGTCTAGCTGATACAACGCCAGTCCACGCCGTGCAGTGCGGCAGCCGCTGCAGCCGGGCGCCGCGTGCACAAGCGCGCCAGGGCGCCCTCCCGAGTCGTAGTTTGCCAGCTCGTCCCGCAGCTCGTCGGCCGGTCGATCATCCAGCTCGAGCTGCGCGGCCCATCGTGCTGGCGCCTTCGGCGGCCCCGTGGCCGGCAGGCCAAGGTGTTCCAGGATCTTCTTCACCGCGGCCCGCTCGGGCTCGGGACCGCGGTGCGCCCAACTTGCGCTGTTCCGGCATCTTCGCCTGTACCTTCGCCCAGAGATCGTTGTCGATGATGCGCAGCTCGGGCTGCTCCCTCACGTCCCACGCTTCGGTCGGGTTGAACTTCGAACGGCGCTTCTTCTTCGGGCCGCCGCGCCGCCACCTGCGCTTGTTCCACGTCACCCGGCCGACGTATCGCTCGTTGCGAAGCATCGCGCGAATCGTCGTGTGTCCCCACCCCCTGCCGGCCGGCTTCGAGTACCCAGGCCATGAGCGACGGAACCGCACTGGGGCGCGCCAGGACCGCGCGCGAGGTGGCCGAGGCCATCGCTTTCCTCGCGAGCGACCGCGCCGCGTACATCACAGGCGAGGTCCTGCGCGTCAACGGCGGCCTCTACATGGGCTAATGCAATTTCCATCCCGCGGTCCACGACGTTGACGTCCCATCCGACGAAAGATCACTGCGCCGCGCATCCGAACGTCACTACTCTAATCCGCCACAGGCGCTGCCCAGTCGTAGGCTGATATTCCTGCTTCCATTTCGCTCCGGCATCACGCACCAGATCTTGCTCGCCGAGTGGCTTGCAACGAGCACTCAGCGCCGCTCGAATCTCCTCCATCGAAGGCCCTGGCACCCCGAAACTCAGCCCGTCGAAAACCGCGACGGTCGGGGTG
>Ga0209526_10003075_pt1 | contig 11327 bp, 8 predicted proteins | sample JacPinW_OM2H0_M1_FD_188566 | JGI IMG/M metagenome (GOLD analysis project Ga0209526, IMG submission 188566) | Forest soil microbial communities from Algoma, Ontario, Canada - Jack Pine, Ontario site 1_JW_OM2H0_M1 (SPAdes) (version 2) | ecosystem: Environmental > Terrestrial > Soil > Boreal...
GATCTGCGCGACTCTGCCGAAATCGGCAAGAGCGCCGGGGAGCGCGCGGTCAAGCGGTTGGGCGCCAAAAAGATGCCGACCTGCCGTTGCCCGGTGGTGTTCGATCCGCGCGTCGCGCGGGGCTTCATCTCGCACCTGCTGGGGGCAATCTCGGGACCCTCGATCGCGCGGGGCACGAGCTTTCTGAAGGACCGGCTCGGCGATCGGATCTTTCCCGAGGCGATCACGATCATTGACGACCCGCACCGCCAGCGCGGCTTGCGCTCGAAACCCTTCGACGGCGAGGGCATCGCCAACCACCGCCGCGCCGTCATCGACAAGGGCGTGTTGACGACTTGGCTCCTCGATCTGCGGTCCGCGCGCCAGCTCGGCCTCAAGACCACCGGCCACGCCGCGCGAGGCACCGCTTCGCCCCCCTCCCCCGCTGCTACCAATGTGTGGATCGAGCCCGGGACGCTGAGCCCCAAGGCGCTGATCGCCGATATCGAGAGCGGCTTCTACGTGACCGAGATGATGGGCATGGGGGTCAACGGGGTCACCGGCGACTACAGCCGCGGCGCCGCGGGCTTCTGGATCGAGAAGGGCGAGATCGCCTTCCCGGTCAGCGAGATGACGGTGGCGGGCAATTTGAAGGAGATCTTCGCCCGCCTGGTCGCGGCCGACGACCTCGAATTCAAAACCGGCGCCGACTCCCCGACCCTCAGGGTCGACGACCTCACCGTCGCGGGCGCTTGAATTAAGGTCTCTTTATATGCTACCCCGCAGGCGGCGCGCCCCGTGGAGTATCCGTTCGATCCGAACACCATCCGGATTGGTTCGAAAGAGAATTAGATACCGGCCATGAACGGCCATTCGTAGGCCCGCGGCCAAATCCTCACGCGCAGGATACGATCCCGGCGTGGCCGCAATGCGATCGCAATGTGCCCTCAGCTCATCGAGGAAGGAGATCGCCCGCGCCGGATTGTCGCGAGCAATATAGTCGCCGATCCCTTCGAGATCCGCTTCCGCGCGCGGCGAAAAAACCAGCCGCGGCAATTATTCTTCCGTCGATCCAGCATATTTGGCGCGAAGGCGAGCAAAGATGAGATCAGCGTCGATGCCGGGTCCGCTCTCGATCCCCTCTCGAACGAGGCGGCGCATCTCGTCGAGTTCCACGATCGCCACCTTACGCTTGAGGGTCCAGTCCCGCAGCGCATCGCGAATGACCTCGCTGGTACTCGCATACTCGCCGCTCACGACGGCATCACGCACTGCGCCGACCATCTCAGGCGGCAGCGCTATACTTACCTTTTCAACTTTCGCCATCTGCACCTCCGCGATTATGGTAGCAATAATTCATACCGAAATACAACGGCGGGGGCTGTGAGTTTGAGCAGAGCGAGAGCGGCCTCCCGACGTGAGCACCGGCAAGCACACCAACGGCCGCTCAGGGTGGCGATAAACCCGATGCGCTAGTCCGCGGCGGCCACCCGGCGCCGTGGTTTGGCGCGGTTGTTGGCGAAGCGGTCGAGCAGGCGCACCACGACGCGCGGGCTGACGAAATGCGACACGTCGCCGCCGAGAGCGCCGATTTCCTTGACGAAACGCGACGAGATGAACTGGAAGCGGTCGGAGGCCATCAGAAAGACGGTCTCGATCTCCGGGTTGAGCCGGGCGTTCATGCCGGCCATCTGGAACTCGTATTCGAAATCGGAAACCGCGCGCAGCCCGCGGATGACCACCTTGGCCCCGACCGACTGGGCAAAACCCATCAGCAGCTTATCGAAGGCGCGCACTTCGATCCGCTCGGCGTCGCCATTCTCGAGATGGGCGATCTCGTCGCGGACGATCTCAACCCGCTCGTCAGTGGCGAACAGCGGGCCCTTGCCATCGTTGCGGGCGACGCCGATGACCAGCCGGTCGACGATCCGCGCGGCTCTGCGGATAATGTCCGTGTGGCCGTTGGTGATCGGGTCGAAGGTGCCGGGATAGATCCCGACGCGCGGCTCGGTCATGTGTCCCCCTCAGTTGATTGTTGATCATCCGGCGCGTCGTCGGGTTCGTCGGCGGCGCCGTTCTCGTAGGATTCCTCGGGGAGCCTGGCAACCGAGACAACCCGCTCGCCGTCACCGACCTTAAAAATGACTACACCGACCCCGCCTCGCCGCACGATGCGGATATCGTTGACCGGACAGCGGATCACCATGCCGGCATCGGTCACCAGCATGATCTGATCGTTCTGGCCAACCGGGAAGACAGCGACAATGGCGTCGCGCCGACGAGTCAAGTCCATATTGTTGATGCCTTGCCCGCCGCGGCCGGTGATGCGATAGCCGTAGGCCGAGCTGCGCACTCCAAAACCCTTTTCGGTGACGCTCAGCACGAACTGCTCGCGCGCGGCAAGATCGGCGAATTGTTGCTCGGAGATCGCCGCCTCGCTGCTCGCTTCGCCCTCCTCGGGCTCGGGTTGTTCTGTCCCTTCGTCCTCGTCCCCGTTCACCCGACGCCGCTCGCCAGCGAGCTTCAGGTAGGCGTCACGCAGATCGGGGGCGATCCCTTCATGGCGCACGATCGACATCGAAATGACTTGGTCATCCCCCAGCAGCTTGATGCCGCGCACCCCGACCGACGAGCGCCCGGTAAATACCCGAACTCCCTTGCCGTCTTCTTCGTACCTGATCTGAAAGCGGATTGCCTTGCCGTTGCGGGTGGCGAGCAAGACGTCGTCGGCATCGGTACAAGTGGCGACGGCGATCAGCCGGTCGTCGGCATCTTCGCCCTCGAATTTCATCGCGATCTTGCCGTTGGCGCGGACGTCGCCGAAATCGGAAAGCGCATTGCGCCGGACGTAGCCCTTGGCGGTCGCGAACATGACCGTGAAATCGCTCCAGCTCTCCTCGTCCTCGGGCAATGGCATGATTGTCGAGATCGTTTCGCCAGGCGCGAGGTTCGGCAACAGATTGACCATCGGCCGGCCGCGCGACTGCGGGGTGCCGAGCGGCAGCCGATAGACCTTGAGCTTGTAGACCCGTCCCGAAGAGGTGAAGAACAGCACCGGCGCGAGGGTCGAGGCGACAAAGACCTCGCTGAGGAAGTCCTCCTCACGGATCGCCATGCCCGCGCGGCCCCGACCGCCGCGGCGCTGCGCCCGATAGGTCGACAGCGGCACCCGTTTGATGTAGCCGGCGTGACTCACGGTCACGACCATCGCTTCGCGCTGGATCAGCGCCTCGATGTCGGCTTCGAACTCGACATCCTCGATTGCGGTCCGCCGCGGCGTCGCGAACCGCTCCTTGATATCGAGCAGTTCGCCGCGCAGTACCTCGAAAAGCCGCACGCGCGAGCGCAGGATCTCGAGATAACCGGCGATCTCGGTGATGAGCCCGCGCAGTTCCTCGGCAATATTTTCGCGCTCCAGCCCGGTCAGCCGTTGCAGGCGCAAATCGAGGATCGCCCGCGCCTGTTCTTCCGACAGCCGGTAGGTGCCGTCTGCGGCGACCTCGCGCCCGGGTTCACCGACCAGCGCGACCAGCGGGGCGACATCGGCAGCCGGCCAGGCGCGGCCGACGAGACCGGCCCGGGCGGTCGCCGGATCGGGCGCGTTGCGGATCAACGCAATCACCTCGTCGAGATTGGCGACTGCGACCGAGAGCCCGAGCAGAACGTGTGCGCGGTCCCGCGCCTTGCCGAGAAGATGGCTCGTTCGCCGGGTGATCACCTCCTCGCGGAAGGCGATAAACGCCGCGATGATCTTGCGTAGGGTCAACTGCTCGGGCCGGCCACCGTTCAGCGCCAGCATGTTGACGCCAAAGCTGGTCTGCAGGGCGGTGTGTCGATGGAGCTGGTTGAGGACGATGTCGGGCTCGGCGTCGCGCTTTAATTCGACGACGACGCGCAGGCCGTCGCGGTCGCTCTCGTCGCGCAGATCGGAGATGCCTTCGATCAATTTCTCGCGGACGGTCTCGGCGATCCGCTCGACCAGCTTCGCCTTGTTGACCTGGTAGGGCAGCTCGGTAAAGACGATTGCTTCGCGGTCCTTGCGGATCTCCTCGACGTGGGTTTTCCCGCGAATGACGACGGCGCCGCGCCCGGTTCGGTAGGCGGCATGCGTTCCGGCGCGTCCCATGATGATCCCGCCGGTCGGGAAATCGGGCGCCGGAACGTATTGCATCAGCTCGTCGATCGTAATCGCCGGGTTGTCGAGATAGGCGCAACAGGCGTCGATGACCTCGCCGAGATTGTGCGGCGGGATGTTGGTCGCCATGCCGACCGCGATGCCGCTGCCGCCATTGACCAGGATGTTCGGAAAGCCTGCCGGCAGGACCTTGGGCTCCCGCTCGGTGTCGTCGTAATTCGGCTGGAACTCGACGGTGTCCTTGTCGAGATCGTCGAGCAGCGTGTCCGCGACGCGGGCGAGCCGCGCTTCGGTGTACCGGTAGGCCGCCGGGGGGTCGCCGTCCATCGAGCCGAAATTGCCCTGGCCGTCGATCAGCGGCAGGCGCATCGCGAAATCCTGCGCCATCCGCACCATCGCGTCGTAGATCGCGAGCTCGCCGTGGGGATGGTATTTGCCGATCACGTCGCCGACAATGCGCGCCGATTTGCGATAGCCGCGGTTCCACTCGTTGCCGTTCACCTTCATCGAATAGAGGATGCGGCGGTGGACGGGTTTGAGCCCGTCACGGACATCGGGCAACGCCCGCGCCACAATCACGCTCATCGCGTAATCGAGGTAGGAGCGCTTCATCTCCTCTTCGATCGTAACGGGAGTGATGTCGGGTGCGGAGGGCGGTGCGGAACTGACGGCCAAGGGCGTTCTGTGCGGTGTCTAAGGACGAAACAGCGACTGCGCCTCGGCGGTGCAGCCGCTGTCACTTATATAGTCATTCGCGTGAAGCATTACCGTATTTCGCAGGTGCGAACAAACGGTTGCGAACAAACGGTTGATCGTGGGAGCGAGGGTCAGGGCGGCGCGCCGACAATGGCCCGATAGATTGCCAGAATCAGCACTGCTCCGACGATTGCGCCAATAAAGCCGGCGCGTTGGCCCGGCCCATACCAGCCGATCCGCTCACCGAGCCAACTCGCGAAAATGGCGCCGACAATGCCGAGAAGGGTTGTCACGATGAACCCGCCGGGGCCGGCAATGAACAGCTTGGCGATGGCGCCGGCGAGAAACCCGATGATGATGACCCACAGCCAATGCATCCTGCCCTCCCAATTCCTATCCTCGAACAAGCGATAAAGCGGCGGGCGCCACCGGTGCAGTTTCGCTAGGCGGAGCCGCCATCGCCTGTTCGGCGAGCCGCGTCACAGCGGCATAATCGGTTTTGCCGGTGCCGAGAAGAGGCATGTGATCGATTTCGATCACCTCGCGCGGCACGGCGATCTCGGGCAGGCCCAGCTGATGCGCCGCCTCGAGGAGCCGAGTGCGGTCGAAGCCACGCGCCTCGGTCACCAGGATCAGCTTCTCACCCCGGCGCGGGTCGGGCAGCGCGACGACGGCGTGCCGGGTCTCCGGCACCGCCGTCTCGGCGATGCGTTCGGCAGCGGCCAGCGACACCATCTCGCCGCCGAGTTTGGCAAAACGCTTGACACGCCCGACAATGGCGACGAACCCATCTCCGTCGACGGTGACAATGTCACCGGTGTCGTACCATCCGTCAGGCGGCTCTTCGATATCGCCCCCTCGCAAATAGCCGGCCATCACATTCGGGCCGCGCACCATCAGGCGCCCGCCATCGGCGATCCCGGGAACCGGCTCGAGGCGGTGCTCGACCAACGGCAGAAATCTCCCGACCGTGCCGGCCCGGTAATGCATCGGTGAGTTGACCGCGATCACCGGCGAGCATTCGGTTACGCCGTAGCCTTCGAGAATGCGTTTGCCGAACCGCTCGGACCATATTTCGCGGGTCTCTTCGCGCACCCGCTCCGCCCCGGCGAAGACATAGCGCAACGCATAGAAATCGTAGGGGTTGGCGCGGCGGGCGTAACCAGCGAGAAAGGTGTCGGTGCCGAACAGGATCGTCGCGCCGGTCGCATAGGCGATCTCGGGCACGATGCGATAATGCAGCGGCGACGGGTAGAAAAACACCCTCACCCCGGACAGCAGCGGCAGCAAGAAGCCGCCGGTCAAACCGAAGCTGTGAAATATCGGCAAGGCGTTGAGCGCGAGGTCGGCCGGGCTGAAATCGACGCGCGCGGCGATCTGGCGCCGGTTGGCGAGCAGATTGGTATGGCTTAGCGCCACACCCTTCGGGGCGCCTTCCGAACCGGAGGTGAACAGCACCGCGGCGGGACCACTCGGCAAAATGCCGAGACGGCGATGCAGGGCAGCGGCAAAACGCAGCGCGATTGCGCCATAGAGCTTGTCGATGACGCCGAGTCTTTCACGGACATCCTCAAGCCAGATCAGCTCCATCTCGCCCGCCAAACGCTCGGCGAGAGCAGCGAGTTTGGCGAGTTCGACAAAGCGGCGGGAGGTGATGACCCGGCGCAGCCCGGCGGTCCGGCATGCCGAGAGCACTCCGTCGGCGCCGGCCGTATGATTGAGCATCGCCGGAACCCTCCCGGTCGCCTGCAACGCGAGGAAGGCGAGCGCGGCGCCAACCGAATTCGGCAGCATCAAGCCGACCATATCGCCGGGCCCGGTGCCTCGCGAGAGCCGGCGGCCGAGCACGAAGCTCGCGGCGATCGTGCGATCATAGGTGAGCGGCGCCGTGGCCGGGTCTTCGATGATGCGATGACCGCCGCCATGTGCGGCACGCGCCTCGAGCAACGCGGAGAAGAGGCTCGGCGGATTTGCTCGCATTGCCATCATTTCGGACATGATGTCGTAAAGAGCGGCACCAGATTGCTGGCGGCGCGCGCGCCCCCGCAACTCAGTGGGTACCGCGAGCTTGCGCGGCGGAAGGATCGTGATCGTCACTTTGGGGAACCAGCGCCGGCGCAGTCGCCCGGCGAGCCGCGAGAACGGGGTGAACTCGACCCCGTCGAGGCGCACCGGCAGCACCATCGCGTCCGACTTGTCGGCGATCAGCGCCGGTCCGTCATAGACTTTCATCAAGGCGCCGCCGGTGACGTTGAGGCGGCCTTCCGGGAAGATCACGCAGCGGCTCCCTTCCCTGATCGCCTTGATCAGCGATTTCGCCGCCATTGGTCGCGACGGCTCCATCGGAAAGACATCGACCGCAGAGAGAAACGGGCGGACCCACCAGCGCTGCATCTGCGCCGGGTCGATCGCGAAGACCGGCAATCCCGGTAAGAAGGCGGCGACGAGCGGCGCGTCGAGAAAGGACACGTGATTGGGAACGATGATCACGCGATCCCCCGCTGCCGCGACATTCTCGAGCCCCGTGACCTCGACCCGATAAACGAGGCGGAACAGCGTGCGCGCCAGCATCCGCAAGACATCTTGCGGCAATAGCTTGCAGATCCACACCGTCACCAGCGCGTTGGCGACGCCGAGGACCAGGAAAAGCGCTGGGGTATCGAGGCCGGCTGCGATGAGCCCGGCGGTGACGGCTGCCGCGCCGGCCATAAAGAGTGCATTGACGACATTGTTCGCGGCGATGATCCGGGCGCGGGAAGCCTCCTCGCTGCGGTTCTGGATAATTGCGTAGAGCGGTACGACGAAGAAGCCGCCGCTGACCGCGAGACCCAAAAGATCGCCGAAGATGCGCAAACCGCCGAGCTGCGAAAGGAAATCGACGATGCCGATCAGCACCATCTGCGACGGCACCGCGGCCTGGCTGGCGAGCCCGAGATCGAGTGAGAAGACCGTCATTCCGAGCGCCGCCAGCGGCACGTAACGGGCGCTGACCTCGCCGTGCATCAGGCGCCCGCACAGGGTCGAGCCGACCCCGACGCCGATCGAGAAGGCGGCAAGGAAGAGGACTACGACGCTGCTGTCTGCGCCGAGCGTCATCTTGGCGAAGGACGGCAGCTGCGACAGCGATACCGCGCCAACGAGCCAGAACCAGGACGCTCCGAGGATCGACAAGCGCACTTCTCGGCGCTCCCATGCGTGGCGCAGAATCCCCGCCGTTGCCGTCAGCAGGTTCCAGCTGAGCCGCAGGTTAGGTGTGGGAGCCGGAGCCGTTGGCACCCGCAGGCTCGCGGCAAAGCCGAAACCCGCGCAGACGAGCAGCAGGATGCAGCAGGCGGCCGGTCCCCAGGCGATTGCGACCGCGACCCCGCCGGCGATAGTGCCGGCGAGAATCGAGAGAAAGGTGCCGGCCTCCATCAAGGCGTTGCCGTCGACCAGCTCGGCGGTCGCAAGGTGCTGCGGCAGCAGCGCGTATTTGACCGGGCTCGAAAACGCCGCCTGAGTGCCCAGCACGAACAACAAGACGAGCGAGAGAGCCAGGTCGCCGGTCAGCAAAGCAGCGGCGGCGCCGAACACGGCGACGAGCTCGGCGGCTTTGAGGATCTGCAACAGTCGCGAACGCTCGAACCGATCGGCGAGCTCCCCCGCCGTTGCCGAGAAGAGAAAGAACGGCGCGATCAGGGCGCCGCCGGCGACGGCCGCCACCACGCCGGGGTCGGGACCGGCGGCAGCGCCGTAGGTGATCAGCATAATGAAGGCGCTCTTGAACAGATTGTCGTTGAACGCCCCGGTGGTCTGCGTCAGCAGCAGCGGCACGAGGCGCCGCGCCCGCAGCAACTCGATCTGCTTGCTCATTCTTCAGTCCCGCTCCGTGAATGAACGTTCATTCAGATATAGGAATCGGTGCGGCTGATGTCAACGCGCTTTTGTAAATTAAAGGTTTAGCCCCAGACTTCGCGGGCCGCTTCGACCACGAGGCCGAGCTTGGCGATCTGCTCGTCTCGGGTCAGCGCGTTGCCGTCGACGGTCGATGAGAAGCCGCATTGCGGGCTGAGACAGAGTTGCTCGAGGGGCACGTATTTTGCCGCCTCGTCGATCCGCCGCTTCAGATCGTCCTTGCTTTCGAGCGCCGCCCGTTTGCTGGTGACGAGGCCCAGCACCACCCGCTTGCTGCCCTTTGGCACGAAACGCAACGGCTCGAAACCGCCCGACCGGGCGTCGTCATATTCGAGAAAAAACCCATCGACCGCAAGCTCGCCAAATAGCGCCTCGGCGACATGGTCGTAACCGCCCTCGGCGACCCACGACGAGCGGAAATTACCGCGGCACATATGCGTGCACACGGTCATGCCCTCGGGTTTGCCGGCGAGCCCCTGGTTGATCAGGCGGATGTTGATCAGGTGCTGCTTGTCACCGTCGCCGCCGATGCTTTCGACATAGGCGCGCTGCGCCGGGTCGTTGAGGTAGGCGAGGCTGGTGTCGTCGAGCTGCAGGTAGGTGCAGCCCAGCGCCGCGAGGCCGGCGATCTCCCGCTTGTACACTTCGGCGAGGTCGTGCCAGAACGCATCGATGTCGGGATAAGCGGCCTCATCGATCACCGCCCGGCCGCCGCGGTAATGCAGCATCGAGGGCGACGGTATGGTCAGTTTCGCCACCGTTCCGGCGGGCGCCACCGATTTGAGATAGGCGAAATCTTCGGCAAAAATCGTCTTGTCGAGGGTCAGCTTGCCGCCGATGCGAAAGGCGCCCAACGCAGCCTCGACTGGGCCGGCTTCGTTCCGGAACTGGATGCGCAACACCCGGTCGGTCTTCGCAACCCCGCCGATCTGGTAGAGAAAATCCATATGCCACGAGCCGCGGCGGAACTCGCCGTCGGTCACCCCTTCGAGGCCGATCTCCTGCTGCATCCGGACCGCATCGCGGATCGCCGCATCTTCGATGCGGCGCAATTCCTCGCCCGAGAGACGGCCGGCCTGATGCTCGGATCTCGCCCGCAACAACTCCGGCGGACGCAGCAAGCTGCCGACATGGTCGGCGCGGAAGGGTGGACGCGCCATCGCTCAAGCCTCCAGAAGCCAGGCCGCCGGCGTCGAGCCACACCAGGCGGCGGCTGTTTTGCTGTTTGGGGGGCAAATTAACAGCCACAGATTTCTCGTTTGCCGCGGAAATCCTGGGCCGGCGCCGATCGGGAGACAACGGGAACAGCCAGCAAGCTGGCTGTTCCGCCGCTGTTATCGGCTGTTCGGTGAAAAAACTCGGTTACGGCGCTCGAAGTTTGCACGCCGGTGACAATGCCACGAAGGCGAGTTCATTGTCAATTTGATAAATGCTGTGCCGGCATTTCGGCCGGGGCTGTCACCCGCTTCGGCGGTCTAGGCCCGTTGAGAACTCGGCAGCAGGGTTTCGCTATATTGCGGGCGCAGGATCTCGAGCCGCATCGGCACCGGGGTGCCGAGCCATAGCGCGTTCTTGCTATGGTCGTCGTACGAGCTTTCGGTCAGCGGATGCACCAGCACATCGAGGCCGTCGCGGTTGAGCATCAGCCAGGGCACGATGTTCTGGAACTCCGAGTTCTCGAAAATCACATTGAATTGCGAGACCGGATGCGGGCCGCGCGGTTCGTCGCTGAATGCACCGGGCTCGACCTTGAATTTGCCGAGGATCGCCTCGCGCAGCTGCGCCGCCTTCGGCTTGCTATCGGCGTCGTAATAGACGTGGGCGTGAAATCCTCTGATTTCGCTCATTTGTCCTGCTCCTTTGATGTACTGAGCTATGCTTGCAGTTGTGCAGCGATTTTCTGGCTGATCTCGGCGCGCCATTCTTCCATCGGCTTGAAACCGGGCTGCTCACGGCAATAAGCCTCGGTAGCGCGGTAGACCTCGTCCTCGCTCTTGTCGAGATCGATCTTGAACCCGCAGGGCTGCGGCACGTACCACGGGGTGTCGCAGAACATCTCGATCTGGTTACCCTCGGGGTCCTGGAAATAGACCGACCAGGCGTTGCCGTGGCTGATCGGGCGAATACCCTGGCAACCGGCTTCGGTCACCTTGCGATAGGCGCGCTGGACGGCGGCGAGATTGCCGATGTTGAACGAGACCTGCTGCACCATCGGGGTCTCGGTGTCGGTGGTCCGGCCGCGCACCAGCACGACCTGGTGATGGTCGCTCGGGTTGCGCGACAGGAATGTGATGCGGCCGTCGGGCGCGCCGTCGCTGACGACAAAGCCGAGAACCTTCGTGTAGAAGTCGATCATTCTCGGCACGTCGCTGACATAGAGCCCGACATGGCTCAGGCGCGGCGCTTGCTCTTGCGGCATTGCTGGTTACTCCGTGGTCAACTTCGACCGCTAAATAGCAACCAAAACGCCATCTATCAAATCGATTGATTATATGATAAGCATTCGCTCGATGGATATTCGCGCGGTCGACCTCAATCTGCTGAAAGCGTTCGATGCGCTGATGACCGAGCGAGCGGTGACCAGAGCCGCCGCGCGGATCGGCTTGTCACAACCCGCGATGAG
>Ga0209526_10003077_pt1 | contig 11321 bp, 10 predicted proteins | sample JacPinW_OM2H0_M1_FD_188566 | JGI IMG/M metagenome (GOLD analysis project Ga0209526, IMG submission 188566) | Forest soil microbial communities from Algoma, Ontario, Canada - Jack Pine, Ontario site 1_JW_OM2H0_M1 (SPAdes) (version 2) | ecosystem: Environmental > Terrestrial > Soil > Boreal...
GGCTAGGGGCAGGAAATAGTAGTCGATTCGTCCTGCCATCACTTCGGTGAGCCCGCCTTGGCGAAATGGAACATGCCGGACCTCGATGTTCGCGGCGAGTCGAAATCGCTCGGCAGCCATATGCGATGTGGAGCCGATACCAGCCGACGCAAAGGTCAAGGTTTCGGGTTTTGCCTTCGCGGCTGATACCAGGTCGGCAATCGTCTTGAACCCGCTCTGCGTAGAGGCAAGCAGCACATTGGGCTGAATGCCGAAGAGCGCCACGGGGATGAAATCGTGCACAGGATCGTAGGGAAGGCTCTTGTGCAGAACGAGCCCGGACGCCATCGCGGATGAGCTGGTCACCAGCGTGTATCCGTCAGGTTCGGCCTTGGCGACTTCGCCAAATCCGAGCCTCCCTCCAGCTCCGGGCCGATTCTCGATCACCATGGCGCGGCCGAGCGAGTGAGACATCTGGTCAACCACGACGCGACTCGTGACATCGGAAGCGCTGCCCGCGGGAAACGGACTGACTACCCTGATCGGTCGCGTAGGCCATTGCTGCGCTTCGCTCGATGCAATCGCCATCACCAGCAGCACAGCTGTCGCGACGCCACGCAGCGCATTAATCCATGCCATGCTTAGCACTCCACCGTTTTCATTGTTACCCTACAGCTCGCGCTCGCTGGCGCCGTGGTTCTTCAGCAAGGCGCGACGGCGATTTCCAGCGGGAACCTGTCCACGCATTCGTGGCCGTCGGGGATGACGATGAAGGTGTGGCCGAGGAAGATGCCGAACATTCCATCTGCCGTAATTGGATTGGGCTCGGCCATGATGATCATGCCGGGCTTGAGGATCTTGTCGACTTCGTCTGCTTCGGTGCGCTCGGCAAAGACGTGCGGCTTGTCCGTGACGATGTCGATCCCGTGCACCTGGGTCGGTCGCGACTGCACGCCCTTGTCGCGGAAAAACCAGCTCGCGAGCCGCATATTGTCGGTCGCATTATCCGGCCTGATCTCGCAGATGATCTTGTTGTAGCCGGGGAGCGTGACCTCCTCCCAGAATCTGCGAACCATCTCGGTCGGCTCGCCGAGCGTGATGGGGGACCCGATCTGCGCGGAGAGCCCGTTGTATCCGGCCGCAAGCTCCATATTGATGATGTCACCCTTCCTGAGCTTGCGCTGGGAGGGGCGCGGGTTGCCGAACACCATGGCCGGGTTGTCCATCGGCGTCGAGCCGATGATTAGAAAATCGATGTCGCCGCCGCCGTCGAGAATGGCAGCCCCGGCCGCGGCGCGCAGCTCGTATTCCGCCACGCCGGGCTTTGCGCGCGCGACCATGGCCTCCATCGCGCGCTGACACAGGACACCCGCCTTGCGCACGCAGGCAAGCTCCTCCTCGCTGTGAATGACCAGGAGCTCGTGCAGGAAGCCCTGGGTGAAGATAAGCTCGGCATCGGGCATGGCTTGTCTGAGCACATTGTACTGATTGACCGGAAGATAATCCTTATGCCGCGCGTCGATCTCGATGAGCCCGATGCGGCCGCGCTCGAGCTTGAGCTCCTTGATGCGCTCGACCATGACCTCGGCATATCTGCCGTTGCGGCTGTGGCGCACGTCGGAGAGCGCGTTGGCGCATTCCCGCCGACACGCCTCGGCGTGGGTGCCGCCCATGGAGAAAACGAGCGTGGGCTCGCCCACGAGCGGCACCACGACGTAAGAAGCAATCGCGTGCCACTCCCAATGGCCGGTGAGCCACTGCATCCCCCCGCCGAAGCTCCAGTGGCTCGGCCCGCCTGGTACAATCACGCAGTCAAGCTTGTGGACGCGCATCTTGTCGCGCAAGGCCGCATAGCGGCGCGCATATTCCTGCTTGGAGAAATGGTCGTAGACCGCGTCCCGATAGTAAGGCGTAGCGAGCATGTTTGAGAACGGCGCATTCTGATCGAGCCGCGTGCGCACCTCTTCCCAGCTCTGGTGCTTCATGGGCAGCATGTGGATGTTCTCTCCTTGCAGTTGCCGGGAGTAAACCCGCTCGCCGGCGTTGACGCCGTTGATGCCACAAGGGCAGCACTCGAGTCATCCACTCTGGCAGGCTTGCGCGCTGCCTGCAGACTCTGCGGGGCGTAAGCGGCGTGACTCTTGGGTGCCCACAAACGAACTAATGTGTAGCAAATGGCGGTGGTGACTCGATTACCTCATGCGTCCATCCCCGCATGGTAACCGGCTGGACCTTAGCACTCTCGAAAGCGCGTGGCATATACGATCGCAGGATAATCGTTGACACACGGAATGCCGCTGTCATCATTCGGCGAGAGGGAAAACCGTGAATGAGCGGCCTGGACGACTGCTACAACATCTTCGACCTGCGCGAGGTCGCGAAAAAGCGACTTCCGAAGGGCGTGTTCGAGTTCTTCGATCGTGGCACCGAGGACGAGGTGGCGCTCGCCAACAACCGCGCGGCGTTCGAGCGGCTCAAGCTGAAGCATCGCGCGTTAGTGGATATGACCAACCGCACAATGGCAACGACGCTGTTCGGAAAGCCGGTGTCCATGCCGATGGCGATCGCACCGACCGGCGTTGCCGGTCTATGCTGGTATCACGGCGAGCTTGAGCTTGCGAAAGCAGCAGCGGCCGCGAAGATTCCATTCACGCTTGCGACTGGCGCGATGACGCCGATGGAGGAGATCGCCGAGAAGGCTTCGGGTCGGTTGTGGATGCAGCTCTATGTCTGGCATGAGCGCAAGCTTTCCTACGAGTTGATCGACCGAGCTAAGAACGCCGGGTTCGAGGCGCTGATCATTACCGTCGATACGGCGGCGCCACCCAATCGTGAATACAACGCCAGGAATGGCTTTAATTTGCCGTTCCGGATGAGCGCCCGCGCGGCCATCGACATGATGGGCAAGCCGCGCTGGCTGGCGCTGGTGATGTGGCGCTATCTCGTGAATGGCGGCATGCCGCGTTACGAGAACTATCCGGCCCATTTGCGGCATTCGATTCGTACCGATCCATCGGTGAACGCCATGATGCGGCGCGACAGCCTGTCGTGGGAAGACATCAAGATCTTCCGCACTATGTGGCCCGGTATCTTGATGGTGAAGGGTATCAATCGTCCCGACGATGCGTTGCGCGCGATCGAGCACGGCTGTGACGGCATAATCGTCTCGAACCATGGCGGACGCAACATGGACAGCGCTGTCGCCTCTATCGACGCGTTGCCGGAGATCGCCGAGGCGGTCGGCGCGAAGGCAACCGTGCTGCTGGACAGCGGCGTGCGCCGCGGCTCCGACATCGCCAAGGCGCTCGCGCTCGGTGCCAAGGCCGTGCTGACCGGTCGCGCGACGCTTTACGGCACGTCGGTCGGCGGCGAGGCCGGAGCCGCCAAGGCGATCTCCGTGCTTCGCAAGGAGCTTGACAACACCATGGTGTATTGCGGCTGCAACACGGTCGACGAAATCACGCCCGACATTCTGTTCGGGCCGCGCGCTGTCAATTCGGCGGCGCGGTTCGTCGGTTGACGCCGGCGCTGCCCTTCGCGGGTGCCGGCGGGTCCGCTTCATCCTAACGAGGCGAACGAGACTTGCGCTGCCGAGCTAGCTAGGCAGCTTCACGGGTTGGCATGGAAGACCTTCACGTCGCATCGCTGGTCGGTGTAGCGGGCGTTATATCCGCAGCAGTGTCAACCGGGGAATGCTATCGGGGAATGCTTTGGCCCGAGCGCGGCGTGCGCGTGCACGTTGCGAGCATCAAATAGCCGGGTCAATTGACCTACATCAAACAGGGCCGCTATACTTTGTTTATACAAGGAGGAACAATTCCATGAAGCTCGCGATTCCGATTGCTGCAATCACATTGCTCCTGTCGAGCATTGGTGCTCACGCTGATGGCACATGGTGCGCTCAATATGGTGGGACCCATGGCGGGACCAACTGCGGCTTCTATTCCTTCCAGCAATGTGAGGTAGCACGTTCGGGCAACGGCGGCTTTTGCTACCAAAATCCCTTCTCGCAATCGCAGCAGCGTTATCGGCGCTAAAGTGTGCGGGCGCCGCGCCGATTAGCTCTGCCGAGCGCGTCCCTGATCTCCGCGCCGCTTGGGGATTTAAGCATGGCCAAGAAGACGGAAAAGGCACCGGGCAATCTCAGGGCCGCCAGCTCATTTTGTGAACCAGCGCGCCGGAGCGCCAGTTCATGGCTTCGCCGCAAATGACGAAGCCTTGCTTTTCATAGAACCGGATTGCCCGGACGTTGTCTTTATTGACGTGCAGATCAAGGCCTTTGGGAGATATGCGTTTGGCTTCGGCGAGGAGCGCGGTTGCGAGCCCCGATCCCCAGGCTTCGGGTGCCACCACCATCTGATCGAGATCGAAACTCTTTGGATCGACGGTAACAAAGCCGACGATCCCGCCATCGGATTCCGCGACGGTGATAGTTGCCATCGGAACGAGATCCTGGTGCCAGCGCTGCCGCCACCACTCAACCCGGGTGGCAAAATCGATTGCAGGGTAGGCGAGCTGCCAAGTCCGGCGCCAAAGCTCGATTACTGCGTCCTCGTCTGCGGGCCGGTAGCGGCGCAGCGTAAAAGAAAGGCCGGCCATGATCTGCGACGCGTGGCGTCCTAGAGCAGGATGACTTTTCTTCGAATCGTCATCCCGCTCTAGGTTTTTGTCTGAGCATGTCCTTTTTTCGCAAAACCGGTTTCCACTTTTGCTGGACATGCTCTATCGCTCGGTGAGCTTGAGCTCGATGCGACGATTGCGCGTGTAGGCTTCCTCGGTTTTGTCCGAATCGATCGGCTGGAATTCACCGAAGCCGGCCGCGACGAGATGTTGGGGCGATATGCCCTTGCTGATCAGATATTGCACGACCGAGATTGCCCGTCCGGCGGAGAGCTCCCAGTTGTTCTTGAATTGCGGATTGCTGATGGGCCGCACGTCAGTGTGGCCGTCAACGCGCAGGACCCAGGCGATCTCTCCCGGGATCTTTCGCTCGAGCTCCAGCAGGGCGCCGGCAAGGGCGTCAAGCTCGGCGCGACCCTCCGGCTTGTCGAGCGTGGCCTTTCCGCTGTCGAAGAATATTTCCGACTGAAACACGAACCGGTCGCCCACGATGCGAATATCGGGCCGGTTGCCAAGAATGGCACGCAGGCGCCCAAAGAAATCGGAGCGATAGCGTGATAATTCCTGCACGCGCTGGGCGAGCGCCACGTTGAGGCGCTGGCCAAGGTCGGCGATGCGGGACTGCGACTCCTTGTCTTTTTTCTCCGACGCATCGAGCGCTTCTTCCAGAGCGGCGAGCTGGCGCCGCAGCGCTGCGATCTGCTGGTTGAGGACCTCGACCTGCGCCAGCGCCCGCGCACTCAGGCGCTTCTCGGCATCGAGCTGACCACTGAGCTCCGTGACTTTCCCCTGAGCGTTCGCCGCCCCGCTGCCGATGCCTTCGTATAACCCTTTGTAGCGGTCGCGCGCGTCTTCTGCCGCGGCGAGACTGGAGCGAATTTGCGCGAGCTGTTCCTCGAGGCTCAATTTGCCGGTCTTTTCCAGCGAGAGCAGTTCGGTGAGCTGAGCGATCTGAGCGTTGAGGCGGTTGAGCGCCGTATCCTTGCCTGTGACTTCCTGCGTCAAATAGAACTGCACGACTACGAACACGCTGAGCAGGAAAATGATGCTCAGTATGAGCGTCGACAACGCGTCGACGAAACCGGGCCAATAATTCATTCCGCCGTCCCGGCGGGCGCGGGCAAGAGCCATGATTGTCCTATTTGCTCACGTTTTCGCGCACCATGATTTCGAGCAGGCGGCGGACCTCGCGATGCTGCTGGGCCTGCGAATCGACCCAGTCGCGGATCATCTGCTGCTCGGTGCGCATATGATGGACCAGCCCCTGGATGGCCTCGGCGAGATTCGCCATGGCCGTCGTGGTCGCCCGACTTGACCCGCCTTCGCTGATCGCCTCCCGCAACCGCTCGATCGCACCCTTAAGGTCGGTTGCGGGCAGCCCCGTCGCCGGCGCGCTCCCGGCTCCAGCGTGATCAACGAGATCACGCACGGTCGTGGAGAGCCAATCTTCGAGATCGGTATAGAAACGGTTCTGGGCCTGGCTCGTCTGCAGGTCAAGGAAGCCGAGCACGAGCGAACCGGCGAGCCCGAACAGCGAGGACGAAAATGAAATGCCCATTCCGCTCAGCGGCGCAGCGAGCCCCTCCTTGAGAGAATCGAATATGGCACCGGCGTCACCGCCCGGCTTGAGCGAGTTGATGACGTTTCCAACCGAGCCGACGGTCTCGATCAGGCCCCAGAACGTACCGAGCAGGCCCAGGAACACGAGCAAGCCGGTCATGTAGCGCGACATGTCGCGCGCTTCGTCGAGCCGCGTGGCGATCGAATCGAGTATTCCGCGCATGAGCTGGGAGGAGATCGACATCCTGCCCATGCGATCGCCCAGGAGCACCGCCATGGGCGCAAGCAGCACCGGGGGACGCTCCACCGCGAGGCCGGGATCGGCCAGCCGAAAGCCGTTAACCCAACTGACCTCGGGGAACAGACGAATGACCTGCCTGAAAGCGAACGCAATGCCGGTGGCAAGCACCCCGATAATAAGGGCATTAAGCCCGGGATTGGCCAGAAACGCGGTCCATATCTGCTTGTAAAGTACGACCACAACGAGCGCGCACAGAATAAGGAACACCAGCATCCGGACCAGGAAAATCCGGGGCGAGGAAAGCTTGAAAGGGTCGATATCTTGCGCCATGGCGAAAGCCGGGAGCTAAGTCGCCTCACATTAAGGCAGGGCCGGGGCAGAGGCCAGTGTCAGAGGTCAGATGTCAGAGATCAGATGTCACATGCCACATGCCACAGGCTGATCGGGGGTTAACCCTACCTAAACCCTCAGCTATCAGACCTCTGTCATCTGACATCTGACAACAGCGCCAGCATGTCGGCATGGATCGCCGCGTTGGCGGCCAAAATGCCGCTCGACTTGAGCTCAATCTCTCTTCCGTGGAGGTCGGTGACGAAGCCGCCTGCCTCCCGCACCAATGCGACACCCGCCGCTATATCCCACGGCGACAACCCATGTTCCCAATACGCGTCCAACCGTCCGGCCGCGACCCAGGCAAGATCGAGGGCTGCTGCTCCAAATCGGCGCAACCCCGCGACTTTCTGCTGCACGGCGGCGTGCTCATTGCGCGTAAGAATGACGTCCCCGCGGCTGGGATGCGGAAGCGCGCAGGCAACGACCGCCTGCGAAAGCTCTCTGCGTGCAGCCACCCGCAGCCGGCGATCATTGAGAAAGGCGCCTTTGCCCCGCTCGGCCGTGAACAGGTCGTCGCTCACCGGATTATAGACGATGCCCGCAATGATAGTGCCCTCCCGCTCGAGCGCGATCGAGATCGCAAAATGCGGGATGCCGTGAAGAAAATTCAGCGTGCCGTCGAGCGGATCGACGATCCAGCAGTGGGTCTTGTCGGTGCCTTCATGCAGCCCGCCTTCCTCTCCCAGGAAGCTGTAGCCGGGACGTGCGTGTTCGAGCTCGGCCCGCAATGTCTCTTCCGCGCGCCGATCGGCGGCAGTGACGAAGCTTGCGGGCCCTTTCACCGAGATCTGCAGCTGCTCGACCTCCCCGAAATCCCGCTTGAGCGCGCGGCTTGCCTTGTGCGCGGCCTTGATCATGACGTTGAGGAGCGCGGAGCGGAGCATGGCACAGGCGCAGGACAAACTGATTACGAAGGGGGGGGCTCGATGCGAAAGCAGGCCGCGCTCTGCCTGCAACGTGCCGTCTCGTCAAGTATGGGAGGCGCGGGCCTCCTTGATGGCATCGAGCCAGGGTTTCGCCGCCTTCTCGGCCGCGGTGCGGATCTCCGCTGTTTGCTTCTCAACAAACAGGTCGAGCGGAATATCGCTGACGCCGCCGGCCTTGGCGACGATGTGCCATTTGATCGCCTCGACCGGATCGGCCTTGAGGCCGCGTCCCACAGCTAAAACGTTGGCCAGACGGTTTTGCGCAACGGGACTGCCCTTGCGCGCCGCTTTCTGCAGCAGCGCTGCTGCCAATGCCTCGTTCCTCGCAACGCCACCGCCGTTGAATAATGCAATGGCGTACTCGACCTGCGCATCCGTGTTGTCGGCCGCCGATGCTGCGGCAAGCAGACGCGCGGCCTGCGTCAGGTCCTGGGACACGCCGCGACCCTCTTTGTAGAGGGTGGCGAGCGCATACTGTGCTTCGGGATTTCCGGCATCGGCGGCGGCACGGAAGAGTTCTGCCGCGCGCGAAAAGTCCTGCGGGAACATTCTGCCCTCAACATAGAGGAGCGCCAGATCGTAGGAAGCAGCGGCATGCCCAAGCTTTGCGGCTGCGGCGAGGAGTTTGGCGCCCTCTTCTGCATTCACCGCCCCCGCGCGCCCGCCCAGGCGAAAGAGGGCAAGCGCGAACATCGCTTCCCGATCGCCCCGGTCGGCGGCAAGGCCATACCATTGCGCGGACTTTTTGTCGTCGCGGTCCACGCCGAAGCCATTGCCATAGAGCTCGCCCAGCAAGGTCATCGCCTTGATATCATTCTTCTCCTCGACCCGCCGCGTCGCGATCGCAAATGCCGTCATGTAGTAGCCGCGCTGGAAGGCGCCGTAAGCCAGGTCCGGATTGCGCCCCGAGAGCGCCACGGGCTGTTGCGCGGGCGCGGGAGCAGCACCCTGAGATGCTGCCGGTTTGGATGCTGCCGGCTTCGCAGGCGCTGGGTCTGGGGTTGCTGGATTTGGGGTTGTTCTCGGCGCGGGCTTGACGGTGGCGCGCGGGGCCGGCGGGGTGAGCTGCACTTGAGCCTCGGCGGCGCACGTGAACCACCATGCGGCGCCCAATGCGAGAAGCGGCGCTCCGAGACGGCGGCCTTTTGTCACGGCGTCCTCTCGGCGATGCGCCTTGCTGCATCGGCCAGGGCCGCGCCACATCCACGTCGATCGGCGAAGATGAAGTCACCAACTGCGACGAAGTCGGCTCCCGCCGCCGCGAGTGGGTTCACCTCGTCCAGGGAAACAGCAAATCCGACACAGGGGATCTCGAACAGCTCCGCCCACCAAGCCACCCGGTCCGATACCGCGGCGAAAGAGCGCTGCCCTCCCGGTGCGTCGGGCTCCCCGAACATGACGTAATCGGCACCAGCCTCGCCCGCGACCATGGCGTCGTGGCGGGTTCGAAGCGCGCCGCAACCGACAATGCGTCCGGGCTTGAGCTTTGCAAGCGCGGTGTTGAGCGAGGTAACACCCTCGACATGTGCGCCATCCGCGTGCGCCTCGAGCGCAAGCTCGGGATACCCGTCGAGAACAAGTGCCATGCCCCTTCCCTGCACCGATGGGGCCACCGCTTTTACGTGATCGAATTTGGCGCGCCCGTCGCCATGCGGCAGGCGCAACAGAACGGCGGCGACGTCGGCGGTGCTGAGCGCTTCCTCCAGCACATCGACGGCCCCCGAAAATTGCGCGGGCGCTATGAGATAAAGGCGCGGCACAGGGCGCCGCGGTTCGGCTGCTTTTGCTCCAGATCTCATGGAATTCGATTGCCCCCGCAATCGGGCGGAAAGTAGGAGCGTTTGTAACTCATCAAGGCTACGAGAGGGTAAAGAGGAAGGCGGTAGCCCGCATGAGCGCCGCGATATGCGGGACCGGCACCCCGGATATAGCTTCGCTCATCCGGGCTACAATGACAGCGCTTTGTTGCCTTGATGGCGCCTTGATCCGGCCCGCTTACGCCGCGGCCGGACAGACGACGTTCAGAGATTTTGCGTCAGGCCGCCTTCTTCTCCAGATCCTGCTTCCATTGGCCGCGGGTGGCGAGACTATTCATCATGGCACGATGCGTGAAGGCGCGTTGGGCAGCGGCAACATTCTCCGATTTGCCTGACCAGGCCTTCTGCGGCGCCGCCTGCAGCGCGCGGCCGTAACTAAACGTTAACCGCCAGGGGTGTGGGCCCAGCCGGTTCATGGCATCGAGATGAGCGGTTGCCTCCTCCTCCGATTGCCCGCCTGATAGAAACGCAATTCCGGGAACGGCGGCGGGCACACAGGCCTGCAGTAACCTGACGGTCTTCTCAGCAACTTCATCGACGCTTGCGCGGCTCTTTGCCTTCTTGCCGGCGACGACCATGTTGGGCTTGAGGATCATGCCTTCAAGCGCAACCTTCTGATAATAGAGCTGCTCGAACACTGTCTTGAGCAGCCATTCCGTAATCATGTAACAGCGATCCGCATCGTGATCGCCGTCCATCAAAACCTCCGGCTCGACGATGGGCACGATATCTTCGTCCTGGCATAGCGCGGCGTAGCGCCCAAGCGCGTGCGCATTGGTCATGATTGCTGTGTAGCTCGGGATGGCCGGCCCGATATCAATAACGGCGCGCCACTTGGCGAATTTCGCCCCAAGTCCGCGATAGTCAATCAGCCGCTCGCGCAATCCATCGAGGCCCTCGGTGATGACTTCGCCAGGTGAGAAGGGAAGCGGCTTCGTCCCCTTGTCGACCTTGATGCCGGGAATGGCACCAGCCTTCGCAATGAGGGTAACGAGCGGAGTTCCGTCCTTCGCCTTCTGTCGAATGGTCTCGTCGTAAAGGATGACGCCGGAAATGCATTTGGACATGCCCTCGGTCGAGCGGAACAGCAGCTCGCGATAGTCGCGCCGGGTGTCCGGTGTGGACTCGACGCCAATGGCATCGAAGCGCTTCTTGATGGTGCCCGAGGATTCGTCAGCAGCGAGTATGCCGCGGCCAGGCGCTACCATGGCCTGGGCGACTTTGTTGAGTTGGGCCAGGTTCATGCAGACTCCTCCATCATTCGACGACTTTGATCGGATTGTGCCGCTTCTCCTGTGCTACGGCAAATACCATCGCAGCCCAGTCATTTCACCTGCAGAATCGCTACTCCCGGCAGCACCTTGCCCTCAAGCCATTCGAGGAAGGCGCCGCCTGCGGTCGAGACATAGGTGAAGCGCTCGGTCACGCCCGCGGCATTGAGCGCTGCCACGGTATCACCTCCCCCGGCTACAGTGACAAGGTCACCAGCACCGCAGAGTTCCGCCGCGGCTTCCGCCACTTCAATGGTGCCGTTGTCGAACGGTTCCGTCTCGAAAGCGCCGAGCGGACCGTTCCAGACCAGGGTCTTGCTGCGCGCGAGCACGGAACAGAAGTACTCGATGCTGCGCCGGCCGATGTCCACAATCATCTCCGTGCCCGGTACGCTTTGCGCCTCCACCACATGCGAGGGCGCATGTGGTTCGAGCCTGGGCGCGACAACGACATCGACGGGGAGCACAATCTCGCGACGTTCGCTGCGAGCCTTGGCGAGAATATCGCGCGCCG
>Ga0209526_10003078_pt1 | contig 11320 bp, 9 predicted proteins | sample JacPinW_OM2H0_M1_FD_188566 | JGI IMG/M metagenome (GOLD analysis project Ga0209526, IMG submission 188566) | Forest soil microbial communities from Algoma, Ontario, Canada - Jack Pine, Ontario site 1_JW_OM2H0_M1 (SPAdes) (version 2) | ecosystem: Environmental > Terrestrial > Soil > Boreal...
TATCAAGGCGCGATCGCGACGGGATTCAAGGCGATTGCGCGCTCGATCCATGCGAAATCCGCCAAACCGGCAGTCTGACCCTCGGGTCCCCAGACAACGCAGGCCTCACCTTCAGATAGTGGAATGTTCATTCATTCCATTCATTCCGCCGCATTCGTGGCGCAATCAGGTACTGAAGCGCTCGAAATTGCGAGGAATCGCTTATATACCCGGCCTGAATACTGGTGACCCAATATGGGTCATGATTTAGCGAGCGCGGCAGATGGACGACAAATCGTGGCCCGTGACTGATGCGCACAGATCTGATGCGCTGTTGGAACAGGCCCTTGATTGGATCGTTCGCCTGAAGACCGGCGAGCCGACCAGGGCGGACGTCGAAGCGCTGCAATACTGGCGCGCGCAAAGTGCTGCTCATGAAGATGCATTCAAAGAGGCGGCCCGGATTTTTCGTCATGCCGGCATTGCGGCCCGCGAGCTTGCCGATCGGCCGGCGGCGATTGAGACCGCCCCGGCCTTGCGACGATCGCCGCCCAAAGTTCTTGCACGCCGCGTCTTCCTGGGGGGCGCGATCGCCGCCGCCAGCGCGGGCTATCTGATCGTTCGCCCCCCGCTCGGTCTCTGGCCGTCGCTCGAGGAGCTGTCCGCCGATTACCGTACCGATAAGGGCGAGCATCGCAAGATCGCGGTGACGCCCGGCGTTTCCCTCGAATTGAACACCCAGACCAGCATCGTACTGCGCGAGGCGCAGAACGAGACTCGCATCGAATTGATTTCGGGGGAAGCTTCCGTCGCTGCGACCAAGCCATTCGTGATGCTGGCCGCGAACGGCCGCATCGCGGCCATGGAAGCCGATTTCAACGCCCGCTGCCTCAATGGCGTTGTCTCGGTGACCTGCCTCGATGGCGTGGTGGATGTGTCCGAGGACAGCAAAGCGGTGCGGCTTCAGAAGGGGGAGCAGGTCTCCTACTCGCGAGGCGGAATTGAAGCCGCCGTGCCGGTCGATCCGGCGCAGGTGACAGCCTGGCAGGCTGGATTGCTCATTTTCCGCAACCAGCCGCTAGCCGACGTCGTGGACGAAGTGAATCGCTATCGATCCGGCAAGATCATCATTACCAATGCCGAGCTGAAGCACCGGATCGTCAACGGCACCTTTCAGATCAGCAAGCTTGATAATTTCGTGCCCCAGGTTCAGCAATTGTTCGGCGCCCAGGTGCGAACGCTGCTTGGCGGCGTCGTGCTGCTCGGCTGAGCGCAGCCATCCGCAGCCCTGTCACGGTTGAATTGGCTCCAGTCCGGACTGCGATTCAGTCGAATCAGGCCGGCGCAACCCTGTTTTTTTAAAAAGCCGTTAAGTTCCCGGCTCGCTGCGAAAATTTTTGCGGGTTAGGCGCCGGTCAGTCGTCTTTAGAACGAGGGGCGTGATTGCGGTGTTCGACTGCGATCTGGACACCGCGTTTCAGGAGGCGAGCGGGTATTCGTGCAGAGTGGGTTTGGTTGCGAGCATCGCTGGCGCAGGTCAGCAGGCAAGGCATGCGTTTGTCTGACGGCGGGGACAGTGGCCCTGGCCGCAGGTTTCGCCATGCCGGCATCTAAGGCCAAAGCCGCCTCCAGCGGAACTGCGCCGAACGCGGCCAGCCCCTCGCCGGCACCGCCCGCGGCGGCCGCGCCGAAGCCGGCCGCTGCCACCCAGCACTTCGATATTGACGATTTTGCGGTCCAGGGCGCCGACCTGCTTCCGGAAATCGATCTCGACGAGGCGATCTATCCGTTTCTCGGTCCGAACAAGACCGCCGATGACGTCGAAAAGGCCAGGGCGGCGCTGGAGAAGGCCTATCACGACAAGGGCTACCAGACCGTCAGCGTTTCCGTTCCGCAGCAGAATGCGCAGGCCAAGGTGATCAGCCTCAAGGTCACCGAGCTGAAGGTCGGGCGGCTTCGGGTGAAGAACTCCCGCTATTTCGATCTCGACAAGATCAAGGACAAGGCGGCCTCGCTGAAAGAGGGCACCGTTCCGAATTTCACCGATGTCACCAAGGATATCGTTGCGCTGAACCAGTGGCCCGATCGGCGGGTGACGCCCGCATTGCGGGCCGGCGTGTCGCCTGGCACGGTCGATGTCGATCTGAACGTCGAAGACAAGGTTCCGCTGCATGCAAGCGTCGAACTGAACAACCGGCAATCCCCCAACACCACCCCGCTGCGCATCAACAGCACGGTGCACTACGACAATCTTTGGCAACGCGGCGACTCGTTCAGCTTCAGCTATCAGGTCGCGCCGCAGCGCCCCAAGGATGCCGAAGTATTTTCCGGATCCTACCTCGCCCGGGTCCAGGACGTCGATTGGCTGAATGTGCTGTTCTATGCGGTGAAATCGAGCAGCGATGTGGCGACCATCGGCGGCACCAACATCGTCGGGCCGGGACAGATTCTCGGCAGCCGCGCGGTGATCACGCTGCCGACCAGAGAGAACTTCTTTCACACCCTTTCGGTCGGGCTCGACTACAAGCATTTCGAGCAGACGGTGAAGCTCGGCGTCGACGGATTTGCGTCCCCGGTGACTTACTATCCGGTGGTCACAAGCTACGGCGCGACGTTCCAGAACGACAAGTTCACGACCCAGCTGAATGCCGCCGTCACCTACAATCTGCGGACGCTGAGCAGCGATCCGACGGATTTCGACAACAAGCGCTATGCGGCCTCGGCGAGCTTCATCCATCTCAACTCCGATTTGTCGCACACCCAGGAATTGCCCGAGGGCTTCCAGCTCTACGGCAAGGTTCAAGGTCAGGTCGCCGACGGACCGCTGGTATCGAGCGAACAGCTCAGCGTCGGCGGCCTCGATACCGTGCGCGGCTACCTCGAATCCGAAGTGCTCGGCGACAACGGCATTGTCGGCAATGTCGAGCTGCGCAGCCCCAATGTCGGCGATCTGTTGCAGAAGCAGATCAAGGACGAGACCGGGCAGGGAACGGCGCGTTTTACCACTTTCAACGAATGGCGTTTCTTTGGCTTCGCCGACGCCGGCACGGTTACCGTGCTGAATCCGCTGCCTGAGCAGCAGTCGAAGTTCGACGTGTGGAGCTACGGCATCGGCACCCGCTTCAAGTTCCTCAATTATCTGAACGGCACGGTGATCTTTTCGATGCCGATGATCAGCCAAACCTACACGCAGGCGCGAAATCCGCGCGTGAATTTCCGGATCTGGGGTGAATTCTGATGACCATGGGACACGACATCGACGCCGTGCGCGAAGGCGGCTCTCGTCCGGCGACCGCGAATGCCTTGACCGGCCTGCTGCTCGGGCTTGTCTTGGCACTGACGTTGTTTCCGTCACCAGCCAAGGCGTGGTGGAACGACGACTGGCAGTTGCGCAAGAAGATCACCATCGACGCCAGCGCCACCGGCGCCAACATCACCGACCCGATCGGCGCGGCCCCGGTCCTGATCCGTCTCCATGTCGGCAATTTCCGCTTCGGTTCGGCCAAGGAAGACGGCAGCGACCTGCGCTTCGTCGCTGCCGACGACAAGACGCCGCTCAAGCATCACATCGAGAAATATGACTCCTTGCTTGGCGAGGCGCTGGTCTGGGTCGCCGTGCCGAACCTGCAGCCCGGCGCCAAGACCGAGATCTGGCTGTATTCCGGCAACAAGAAAGCCGTTGCCACCAGCGATCCCAAGGGAACCTACGATCCCGATACGCTGCTGGTCTATCATTTCAACGAGCGCGGCACGCCGGCGCTGGATTCCTCGGTCTGGGCCAACAACGCGCAAAGCGTTGGCCAGCCGGCGGAGGGCTCGCTGATCGGCACAGGATTGCGCCTCGACGGCCACGCATCGCTGACGCTGCCGGCATCGCCGTCGCTTGGTCAGTCCGACAACGCCCCGTTCTCGTGGTCAGCCTGGGTCAAGCCGGCCGCCTTGCAGCCCAACGCTGCGCTCTACAGCCGCCACGACGCCGCAAATGGGGTCGTGATCGGATTAGACAACGGCGTGCCGTTTGTCGAAGTGACGATTGCGGGAACTGCCCAACGCAGCGTTGCCGGCGCACCGATTGCCGCGAACGGCTGGCATCATGTCGCCGTTGTCGGAAACAACGGCCAGATTGCGCTTTACCTCGACGGCGCGATGTACGCTTCGCTCAACGCGGCGCTCCCGGCGCTCAACACCATCGCGCTGATCGGCGGCGACGCTGCCGCGGCGCCCGTGGCGCCTCCACAGCCTGCAGCCCCGACGCCGGCTGCGGACGGCGCCGCGGCGCCTGCACCGGACGCTGCGGCACCGACGGCGGCGCCAGATGCTGCAGCGCCGGCGCCGGACGCCGCGGCAGCGGCGCCAGCCGCTGCGATGGCCGGCTTTGCCGGCGACATCGACGAACTGCAGATCGCGAAAATCGCGCGGCCCGCGGGCTTCATCAAGCTGTCGGCGATCGGTCAGGGACCCGACCAGGCCAAGCTTGTCGCGTTCAGCGTCGACGAGGAGACCGGAAGCTGGCTCTCGGGCTACTTCGCGGTGATCCTGAAGTCGGTGACGCTCGACGGCTGGGTCGTCATCGGCATTCTGATGATTATGGCCGCTATCAGCTGGGTCGTGATGTTCGATCGCGTTTCCTATCTGAACCGGCAAGCCAAGGCCAACGCCAGGTTCATGAAGAGCTTTCGTGAAATCGCCGGCGACCTCACGATGATCGACAGCGGCGAAACCGACGATATCGCAAGCCTCGGCGGCCGGATCAATGAATCGGACGCCAAGCTGATGCGGGCGTCGTCGCTGTACCGCATCTATCACCTCGGAGCCTCGGAGATCCGCAACCGCCTTGGACGCAGCGACAAGCAGTTTTCGGTTCTCTCGGCGACGTCGATCGCGGCGATCCGCGCCACCCTTGACAGCGGCTACGTCAAGGAAACCCAGCGGCTCAATCGGCTGATGGTGGTGTTGACCATCGCAATTTCCGGCGGACCGTTTCTCGGCCTGCTCGGCACCGTGGTCGGCGTCATGATCACCTTTGCGGCCATCGCCGCCAGCGGAGACGTCAACGTCAATGCCATCGCGCCCGGCATCGCCGCCGCATTGGTGGCGACCGTCGCCGGTCTCTTCGTCGCGATCCCGGCGCTGTTTGGCTACAATTACCTGATCTCCCGCATCAAGGATTTGACCACCGACATGCAGGTCTTCGTCGACGAATTCGTGACGAAGATGGCCGAGTTCTATTCCGCCGATCGGCTCGAACACAGCATCGCGGCGGAGTAGCGGCGATGCAGATCCAGAACGACGCCAAACCATACGACGATATCAACATCACGCCGATGCTGGATCTCGCTTACGTGCTGCTGGTGATCTTCATCATCATGACAACGGCGACCGTCCAGGGCCAGAAAGTCAACCTGCCGAAAGCCTCGGCAGCCCCGAGTCTCGCCACCCAAACCACCAAGGCAATCACCGTTGCCAATGACGGCAAGATTTTCCTCGACACCATCCCGGTCACGCTGTCCGAACTCGAACAGCGACTGGTGCAGCAGAAGGCGCTGACGCCGGAGTTCCCGGTGGTGCTGCGCGGGGACGCTCAGGCGCAATACCAGAACGTGATGGATGTGCTCGACCTGTTGGGCCGGATCGGCCTGACCCAGGTCGGGCTTGCTACCAAACCGCTGGTGAAGTGAGCCGGTCATGAGTCACGTCATGGACATCCAGAACCGGCAGGGCGATCGGCAACTCAGGAGCCCGACCGTGTGGGCCTGGCTGCGCAGGGTTCTGCGTCCCCAGGACCGCAACGTCGAGGTTCAAGTCGGTCGTCGCGATCCGTTGGCTGTCATGGCGGCTGCATCGCTTGTTGCCGCGGCATCCTGTGATGCCGGGGATAGCGGCGGCGCGGCGGCGCGGCTTCCAGCCGTCGGCGCTCCGGCGAGCAGCGGCGTGATTCTGCCGTTCCCGATTCACGGCGAGGCCCTGCTGGTGAAACTGGCCGAAGCGCTGCGCAACCGCTTTGCGGATCGCGGCCCGGAATGGGATCCGCTGCTGCTGCAGATGTCACGCGGCCCGCGATCGCGGCTGTCGATCGATCGCCGGGCTTACATCGAATTTCATCAGGATTGCTGCAAATATCGCGCGGTGATCGAAGCGGCTCACGGGACCAGGGTCATTCTTGAAACCGCTGATTTCGACGCGCTGGTCGACTTCGTCCTGCCGTACATCGTGGGAAGGCTGGCTCAGCCCGCGGCGCTGGAGGCGGCGTCATGAATCTGCAGCGAGCCGCAAGCGCGGAAAGCCGCGCACGAGCCGCCGATGCCGCACTTGGCGCAGAGGCGCAGCAGCAGCGTCGCTCGTTCCTGCGCTATGGCGCGGCGCTGGCGCTGATCGCCGTCCTGCTCGGCGGCGTGGTGTATTTCTTCAGCGGCCATGACGATCTGCCGCCGCCGCATCAGCTGCGCGAGTTCACGGTCGTCAACATCGTGCCGCCGCCTCCTCCGCCGCCGCCTCCGCCAATGCCCGAGCAGAAGATGATCGAGCAGCCCAAGATGGCCGAGCCGGAATTCAAGGAAGACAAGCCGGTCGAAAAGCCCAGGGACGAGCCGATCAAGGACGCCAAGAACAGCGAACCGCCCGGTCCGCTGTCACTCGATGCGAAGGCGGTCGGTCCGGGCGACCTTTTCAATCTCGGCAGCAAGCCGGGCGGCAGTCCTTACGGCGGCGGTGGCGGGGGCAGCCGCTGGGGCTGGTACGCCTCGATCGTGCAGGCTCAGATCGAAGCCGCGCTCCGGGCCAACAGCAGGACGCGCAACGCGACCATGCGAGTGGAGATCAGGCTCTGGGCCGACGGCACCGGCCGCGTCAGCCGGATTCAGCTCGTTTCATCGACCGGCGATGCCGAACTCGACGCTGCGATTCGCGACAACGTGCTCGGCGGCCTGATGCTGCGCGAGCCGCCACCCAGGGACATGCCGATGCCGATGATCACGCGGGTCACCGCGCACCGGCCAAGCTGAGGCCGGATCCATGATTTGTTCAAGTCACGTGACGCGTAAGGAAATGGGGACCAATGTCTAACAAGAAACCAGACGCAGCCCGGCGCTTGGTGCCGCTCGCGGTGTCGTTGTGCACGCTGATCTGTGCCGTTCCGGCTTTCGGGCAGTCCGCACCGGATCAAGCGACAGCGCCGGCAAAAAAATCCGATGCGAAGCGAACAGGCGTGTCGCAGTCGAAACCGACTTCGCCGAACGCCACGATCAATCTCGTCAATCTTCTGGTCAAGCAGGGCGTCCTGACCGAAGACCAGGCGGCGACCCTGATCAAGCAGGCCGACGACGAGGCCTATGTCTCGCGGCAGGCGGCAAAGGACGCGTCCGTCAAGGCGGACGAGGCCGCCAAGGCGGCCAATGCCGCGACCGCGGTGGCGTTGCCGGCGGGTACCAGGCACGTCACCTACGTTCCCGAGATCGTCAAACGGCAGTTACGTGAAGAGATTAAAGCAGAGGTCATGGCCACGGCGCAAAAGGATAACTGGGCTTCACCCGGCATGTATCCGGAATGGGCGCAGCGGATTCGCTTCTCGGGCGACATGCGCCTGCGCTATCAGGGAAATTTCTTTCCCCACGGCAACGACCAGGGCGATGCCGTCAATTTCAACGGCATCAATACCGGCTCGCCTTACGACGTCCTTAGCTCGACCTTCTACCCGACATATAACACCTCACAGGATCGCCAGCAGACCCGTTTGCGCGCTCGGCTCGGCATGGACGCCGATCTCTTCGGTGGGTTCAGCGCAGGCATGCGCATCGCGACCGGCAACGATAGTTCGCCGGTCTCGACCAATCAAACGCTCGGCGCCAGCACCAGCGGCGGCAATTTCTCGAAATATGCACTGTGGCTGGATCGCGGCTTTCTGAAGTATCAAAGCCGGAACGACGAATTCACTGTCTTGGCCGGCCGTTTCGACAACCCGTTCTGGTCGCCGAGCGATCTCGTCTGGTACAAGGAACTCGGCTTCGACGGTTTTGCGGTGCAGGCCAAGCATGAGGTCTATGAGGGCCTGACGCCGTTCATCGTGGCGGGCGCTTTCCCGATCTACAACACCGATCTGAACGCCGGCATCAATCTGTCAGTGGCACGAGTCACCGGAGGCCTTGCCCCGTTGAAGTTCGCAAGCCATGACAAGTGGTTGTTCGGCGGTCAGAGCGGCTTCGATTACAGGTTCAACTCCGAATCGGCGTTCCGGTTCGCCGTCGCCTATTACGACTTCGACAATGTGCAGGGCCAGCTTTCGAGCCCGTGTTCGGTGCTGTCGTCGTCCGACATCTGCGACACTGACATCACCCGGCCGGCTTTTGCCCAGAAGGGCAACACCTATATGCCGCTGCGCAGAATCCTGATTGATCCCAGCCTGACGCCAGGGACACAGCCGGACTTCCAGTATTTCGGCCTGGTCGGAAAGTACCGGCCGGTGGTCGCCAGCGGCCAGCTTGATCTCGGCGACTTTCACCCGGTGCATGTCGTCCTCGATGGCGAGTATGTCTGGAATTCGGCGTTCAACCGCAATCTCATGCTTTCCTCGAATATCTGGAATAACTACGGGCCGAGCACGACACCGGGCGTGACCGGCGCCTACAACGGCGGCAACCAGGGCTGGCTCGGCCGCCTCACCGTTGGCGACAAGGAAGTCAGGCATCTGTGGGATTGGAACGCGCATGTCGGCTACAAATATCTGCAATCGGACGCGACGCTCGACGCCTTTACCGACCCGGATTTCGGCCTCGGCGGCACCAATCTCAAGGGTTACTTCGTCGGCGGCAATCTTGGGCTCGCCGAGAATGTGTGGGCAACCGTGCGTTGGATGAGCGCCAACAATATCTCCGGCGTGCCTTTCGCGGTCGATGTCCTGCAAGTCGACCTGAATGCGAGGTTCTGATGATCGGGATCCGTATTTGCTGTCTTGCGCTGTTTGTCGCCGCGGCAATGTGCTGCGGCGAGGCCCGCGCCGATACCGAAACCGATCGGCTGCGGGATGCATTGCGCAACGCCACCGCGCAGACCCGCGCCCTTGAGGATGCGCGCGCCGCCTCGCAGGCCAAGCTCGCCGATGTCGAACGGGAAAAAACCGTCCTGAAGGCGCAGGTCGATGCCGCCAGGGCCGACGTCAAGAAGCTCGAAAAACAGCAGGCCGAAGCCATCGAGCAGTTCAATACGCGCCTCGCCGAACGCGACGAAACGCTGGAGAAGTGGAAATCCGCCTACGAGGAAGCGGCCAACGTGGCGCGGACAAAAGATGCCGAACGGGCGAAATTCGAGGGTGAAGCGACCGCGTACAAGGCGAGCACCAAGAGTTGCTTCGCCAAGAATGGTTTGCTGATGAAGGTCGGGCGCGAGCTGTTGCATCGCTACGAGGCCGTCAACTTCGGCGACATGCTGGTCGCGAGAGAACCGCTGATCGGCGAGCAGCGCATCAGGATCCAGAATCTGCTGCAGGACTACAACGACAAACTCCTCGATCAGAAGGCAACACCATGAGCCATCCGAGTTCCAGCCGAAGGTCGCAACTTCTCGTCGCAACATGTGCCGCCGCCATTCTGTGCCTGCCGATCGAAGTATTGGCGCAGACGGCGCCCGCGCCGCAGCGCACGGCCGCTCCGCCAGCCAGGCAGAAACCGGCGCCGCAATCGATCGCATCGCAGCCTCCGGCTGCGCCGGCGCCGACCACTCAGGGACTTGCTTCCGTCAATTCATCCGGCGGTGGCGAAGTGGTCGCGCGGGTCGGCAATGCCAACGTTTCGGCTGAGGAACTGCGGGCCTATATCCGCGCGCTGAGCCCGCGCGAACAGGCGGCACTTGCCAAGGATCCCGCGCTGCTCAGCCAGGCGGTTCGCATGCTGCTGGCCAACCGGCTGGTGCTGCAGGAGGTGCTCAGCAAGAAGTGGGATCAGCAGCCGAACGTCGCCGCCCAGCTGGACCGGGTGCGGGAGAACGCTGCAATCGAGCTTTATTTGCAGTCGGTCTCCACGCCTCCCGACAACTTCCCAAGCGAGGACGAGGTGCAGAAAACCTATGAGGCCAATCGCAATGCGTTGCTGATGCCGCGCCAGTTCCAGCTCGCGCAGATTTTTGTCGCGGCGCCGAAAGATGCCGACAAGGCTGTCGAGGACAAGGCCAAAAAGACGCTCGATGACGTCGAGCGCAAGCTCAAAGCGGCGGGGGCGGATTTTACGGCGATCGCGGCCAGCCCGGACAATGATGCGAAGGACGGCGCCGACCTCGGCTGGCTGATCGAAAGCCAGATCCGGCCCGAGATCCTGGCGCAAGTCATTGGGTTGGCGAAGAACGCCGTCTCCGAGCCGGTTCGGCTCGAGGACGGATGGCACATCCTCAAGCTGATCGATACCAAGGCGGCGTATACCCGCACCTTGCCCGAAGTGCGCGACCAGCTCGTTCAACAGATCCGCACCGAACGCGCGACAGCGCTGCGGCGCGCCTATCTCGCCGAGCTGCAGAAGCAGCATCCGCCGGCGATCAACGAGCTTGCGCTGTCCAAACTGCTCGGCGAGCCAACTCCATCTGTGAGGTAACATCGCGATGTCGATTGCTTCGTCAGTCCTAGCGTCGTTCCTGACTGCCGAACACGTCAACGGTGTGCTCGATGTCTGCGGATATCGCGGCGTCGCCGTTCGGCTCGGCGGCGGCCGCCTGCTCGCTCCGGGCTGCGCCGTGGCGCTGCAGTTCGGCGACGAGGTCACCGTGGATGACGGCGGCGAACTGCGCCTGAGGATCCGGTGCAGCCTGCGGATCAATGGCGCCGCCGACCACGCCGTTCGCGCCACGTACTGGCAGATCCACCGGTCGTTGCAACGGCCCTCCGGTCCGGACCGGTTGGGCCTTGCGCTGGAGGCCGATCTGATCCTGGCAGACGGCATTGCAATCGCCGATGTCCTGGCCTATGGCGGCGCGGCCTATCGCCATCTGCGGCTGCTGATCGCCGACGGGCGCGACACGCTGGAGCGCGATTTGCGGATCGACCGGCTTGCCCGGGATGACGCGGCCGGTCCGGCGTTGCACATCGAGGCGCGGCTGTTCGGCGATCTCATCTCCGGACGCAGCGGCCTCGTTTTGTCGAGCCGGTCCGCTACCTCGGAGCAGCATCGACGGATCACCAGCGCCGCCTGCGACTGGCTGATCGATGAGGCGCTGCCGGATCTCGCGCGCGCTGTCCGCGCCATCATCCAGAACCGTTCGGGTTCAAGCCGGCGGCTGCAGGCGGCCTGCGCAATGGCGCCGCTCCTGTCCGAAAATCCCGCGCCGGTGGCGGCGCCGGGCGGCAACATCGACATCTCGCGGATCC
>Ga0209526_10003079_pt1 | contig 11316 bp, 13 predicted proteins | sample JacPinW_OM2H0_M1_FD_188566 | JGI IMG/M metagenome (GOLD analysis project Ga0209526, IMG submission 188566) | Forest soil microbial communities from Algoma, Ontario, Canada - Jack Pine, Ontario site 1_JW_OM2H0_M1 (SPAdes) (version 2) | ecosystem: Environmental > Terrestrial > Soil > Boreal...
GAACCCGACCCAGAACATTAACCGATAAACTCGCGGGCTCACAAAACCTGCTCCGAGCAACCGAGCATACGTCCCCACCTATCCCGATAAGATGACCCTGAAACGAATGTCGTTATGGCGACCGCAATTCTCTAAACGAGGTCTACCAGACCGGCGTCGATGGCGCGCCTTCCTCGCTCGCTTCAGTGCGGCTCCTTCAGCCCATCCCAAGGGGTCATTGCCCGCGCCGACGAGGTGATCGAATAGGTCCCGCGAAATCAGTTACAGCCCCTTTCGCGGGGTGACGACACCCCAGAATTTATTTTTGGCCAGGCAGTGAGTGTCTGGAGCAGTACGTTTGCGGCGATATGTCGAGCGCCGCCACCCGGCACAGTAGGGGTGGCGGCGCAGTCCCTTCGAGCTGCCGGAGTTATTAAGGACTTACTGAGATTCGGTTATCCACTCTGGTGACGCCCGGTGCCAACCAGGCGGCTCGTTCCGCCTCTTCCCGTTCGGCCCAGGATCGCACCGTGCCTTTGAGCATCACCTCGCCGCCGCTCGCCTCGACGGTGACCCGGTTGGCGTCGACCAGCGCACTGCGTCGGAATGCCTCCTCGATTTTTTGCTTGATCTCCGCGGGCGAAGGCGTTGCCCGCGGCCGTAGACGGATCAGGTTGCTAACCCCCTTGACACCCTTGATCCAGCGGATAGCCCGCTCCGCATAGTCCCGCTGGTAGTTCCACTCGACCTCGCCTTCGAGCGTCACCCAGCCGTTTTTGACAACCGGTTTGATGTGCTGTGAAGAGGCGGGGAGCCAGACTTTGAGCTCTGCGGCAACCTCGCGGGCTATTTCAGGGTCCGGCCTCTCGTCGGCCCCTGGTAGGCGCACTTCGAGGTCATTTGCCAGGCCGACGACCCCGGCCACACTCTTGGCGGCCCGCTCCGCAGCGAGCTTATGAGCGTAGCTTCGAACGTAGCCCGTCAATGTCACCACCCCGTTTTTGACCGCCACTGCAATGTCGGTCGCGTCAACATTCGGCTCCCACTTCAGTTCCTCCTCGACGTCACGTTTGATGTCGCTATCGGACCTCATGTTACCTCCTTGCCTGACAGTGATCGAAGGTTCTCTTCTGGCCTTGTGCCCGTGACCAGGGCGGTCCGAGCAGCCGGATCATCAACTATCATGCCGCGGCGCAGCCCGCCTTGATCGCTGTCAGTTTTGCTGAGCTGCCGCGCAATCGGCCGCTAAATTTCCGCGATTAATTGACGGCGATCAATGCACCCCGGCCCCAGGCCGGCACACCTTGCCGTGGTACAGCGGTCCAGCCTGACAGGAGAGCGTCCAATGGCTTTGAGGAGAATCGCCGAGAGCCGAAACCGGCAGCGCGGGAAGGACGAAGTGCTTCAGCAGTTCGGGACGGTCTATCCCGTGCCAATCGGGCTCGGCGAAAATGTGCGCAGCGCCAGCGCCAATGCGCTCAACCCGCTGCTGGCAAATACCATGGCGCTGCGCGACCTGTATAAAAAGCATCACTGGCAGGTCTCCGGCGCCACCTTTTACCAACTGCATCTCCTCTTTGATAAGCACTACAACGAGCAGGTCGAGCTGATGGACGAGTTGGCCGAACGCATCGTCGCACTCGGCGGTGTTCCGCTTGCGGCGCCGCACGATGTGGCCGAGACGAGTTCGATCGAGCGGCCGCCAAAGGGTCGCGAATCGGTGCCGGGGCAGATCACCCGACTGCTCGACGCGCATGAACAAATTCTCGTCCAATCCCGCAGGGCGGCGCGGGAGGCGAGCGAGAACGGCGATGACGGGACCAACGATCTGATCGTCAGCGATGTGATTCGGACAAACGAGATGCACGTCTTCTTTCTTGCCGAGCATCTTGCCGAGGGTGATCCCCACGGTCATCAAAAGACCGGGTGAGGCGGCACCCGCCGTACTGGATTTTGCGGTACTGGACCCCCGAGGGGACGCGCGCCGGACAACTTTCGCCGATTTTATTGATCGCTGTCAGTGCAAAGCCGCCAAGGCAAGGCGCCAATTTCCGTAATCCCCATTCCAAAGGAACCGAACCATGGCCCACTTCAGACCCCTGCAAGACCGCATTCTGGTGCGACGGATCGAAGCCGAGGAGAAGACCCCAGGCGGTATCATCATCCCCGATACCGCGAAGGAAAAACCGGTCGAGGGCGAAGTGCTCGCCGTCGGGCCGGGCGCGCGCGATGAGACCGGCACGCTTCGGCCGCTCGACGTCAAGGTCGGCGATCGCGTGCTGTTCGGCAAATGGGCCGGCACCGAGGTGCTGATCAACGGTGAGGACCGGCTGATCCTGAAGGAGTCCGATATCTTGGGTGTCATCGAGGACGACGCGCAAGTCCGGGCGAAAGCGGCCTGACGGAGGATCGAGCGATGGCTGCAAAGGAAGTTCGCTTCGGCGGCGCCGCACGCGAGAAGATGCTCCGCGGGGTCGACACTCTTGCGGATGCGGTCAAGGTCACCCTGGGACCCAAAGGTCGCAATGTCTTGCTCGACAAATCCTTTGGGCCGCCCCGGATCAGCAAGGACGGGGTTGCGGTCGCCAAGGAGATCGAGCTCGCCGACCGGTTCGAGAACATGGGCGCGCAGATGCTCAGAGAGGTTGCCGTTAAGACAGGCGAGCTCGCCGGCGACGGCACCACCACGGCGACGGTTCTGGCTCAGGCGATCGCCCATGAGGGTGCCAAGGCAGTGGTCGCCGGGATGAACCCGATGGATCTGAAGCGCGGCGTCGATATGGCCGTGGGTGTGGTCGTCGACGATGTGCGCAAGCGGTCGAGGAAGGTCTCGACCAGTGAGGAGATCGCGCAGATCGCGACGGTCAGCGCCAATGGCGATGTCGGGATCGGCCGGATGATGGCGCAGGCGATGCAACGGGTTGGCAACGAGGGGGTGATAACGGTCGAGGAAGCCAAATCCTTGGCAACCGAGCTCGACATCGTGGAGGGCTTGCAGTTTGATCGCGGTTACGTCAGCCCATACTTCGTGACCAACACGGAGAAAATGGTCGCCGAGTTCGAGGACCCCTACCTGCTGATCCACGAAAAGAAGCTTTCGAGCTTGCAGACGCTGCTCCCTCTGCTCGAGCAAGTGGTGCAATCGGGCCGACAGGTCGTCATTATCGCCGAAGACGTTGAAGGCGAGGTGCTGGCCACTTTGGTGGTAAACCGGCTGCGCGGCGGGCTCAGAGTGGCTGCCGTCAAGGCGCCGGGTTTTGGCGATCGCCGCAAGGCGATGCTCGAGGACATCGCCATCGTGACGGGCGGCCAGGTGATCACCGACGAGCTCGGGATCAAGCTCGAGAACGTCACCCTCGACATGCTCGGCCGAGCCCGCCGTGTGCGGATCGAGCGCGAGAACACCACGATCGTCGATGGTATGGGCAAGAAGGAGGACATCCAGGCGCGCATCCGTCAGATCAAGCAGCAGATCGAGGACACCACCTCCGACTACGATCGCGAAAAATTGCAGGAGCGTTTAGCAAAGCTCGCCGGCGGCGTGGCGGTGATCCGCGTCGGTGGTGCGACCGAGGTCGAGGTCAAGGAAAAGAAGGACCGGGTCGACGATGCCGTGCACGCCACCAAAGCCGCCGTCGAGGAAGGCGTCGTCGCCGGCGGCGGGGCGGCGCTGCTGTATGCGGCCAAGGCGATCAACGGGCTCAACACCGAGAACGCTGACCAAAAGGTCGGTGTCGAGATCCTGCGCAACGCCTTGAAAGCACCAATGCGCCAGATCGCCGAAAATGCCGGCGCCGAAGGTGCCATCGTCGTCGCGACCTTGCTCGAGAGAGGCGAGATTAATTGGGGCTTCGATGCGCAATCCAATGATTACAAGGACATGTTCAAGGCCGGGATCATCGACCCGACCAAAGTCGTTCGTACCGCGCTGCAGGATGCGGCATCCGTCGCGGGTCTGATGTTGACCAGCGAGGCGATGGTCGGCGAGATTCCGGAAAAGAAGCCGGCTCCGGCAATGCCGCCCGGCGGTGGTATGGACTTCTGAGACCGGCGCCGAGGACCGAAAGCGTGGGCCGTGGCACGACGGCTCATGCTTCCGGGACGAACCTCACGGGCTCGCGATCCACTCGGATGAGCGCTGGTCTGGCGCGTAACTGGTGGGCTATCGGCCTGCGCGGTGCTGCCGCGATTTTGTTCGTCATCGCCATTCTGTGCCTTCCTTCGCCAACGATCGCTTCACTCGTGCTAATGTTCGCGACCTATGTTGCCGCTGACGGGGCGTTTGCAATTCTGGCGGGGATGCGAGCGGCGCCGCGCGGCGAGCGCTGGCGATTGTTGGTTCTGGAAGGGGCGACGAACCTGGCGGCAGCGGCCGCCGTGCTCGCTTGGCCGGCGATCGCAATCGCCGCGCCCTTTGTTCGACTGGCCTGCGCATGGGCCGTCGTCACCGGAGCGCTGTTGCTCGCGGCGGCGCATCGGCTTGCCGCGCCGCATGGTCGCTGGATCCTGGTTTTGGCGGGTGTGGCGTCGGCCGGTTGGGGGGCGTTGGCAGCGGCCGCTGACGCCGGCAATCCTCACACGATAAGATTGTGGCTGGTAGGGTATGCGGTCATCTTTGGCGGGGTGCTCCTGGCTCTCGCCGGTCAACTGCGAAAACGACACTGGGAATCAGCTGCACTTGCCGCCCACCGCTCGTGATCACATTACTCGATCCGTATCTTGTCCAATCCGGCCATTTCGGGTGGGTAGGTCAAGTCCAGCGCTTCGAGGGTGCTTCGGACGATGCGTGCGACGGCTGCGTTGCGGTACCATTTGTGGTTCGCCGGGACGATGAACCAGGGCGCCCATTCACTGCTGCAGCGCTCGAGGGCGGTTTGGTAGGCCGACATATAGTCGTCCCAGTGCTTGCGCTCGGCGAGATCATCGGGATTGAATTTCCATCGCTTAGTAGGATCTTTCAGTCGATCCTGAAGTCGCTCCCTTTGTTCTTTGCGTGAGATGTGGAGGAAGAATTTGAGGATGGTTACGTTGTTTTCGACGAGGTGCCGCTCGAAGCGATTGATCTGGTCGTAGCGCGCCTCGATCCGGTCCGGCGGGACCAGGCCGTGGACCCTGGCCACGAGCACGTCTTCGTAATGCGACCGGTTGAAGATGCCGATCATGCCGGCCGCCGGCACCGCCTTGTGGATACGCCACAGGAAATCGTGCGCCAGCTCCGGGGGTGTCGGTTTCTTGAAGGCGACGGCAGCAGCCCCGAGAGGATTGAGCGGACTGAAGACCTTTCGAATGGTGCCGTCCTTGCCACTCGTGTCCAACCCCTGCAGCACTATGAGCAGAGCGTACCTCGCCTGGGCATAGAGGATCTCCTGCATCCGATCGATCTCGGCGATATCCGAAGCTGTCGCGGCTTCAGCGTCCGGTTTGGCGAAGGGCATCCCCTCGCGGTCCGCGGGATCGATATCGGTAAGTCTTCCTCTCCAGTCTGCCGCCGGCACCCGATAGCGTTCGAGGGCACCGAAATTGACCACGGGGAACATGCCCGTCACCAGCGGAGCACGGCTGCCATTGGGCCGATCGAGGTCATCAAGCGGCGCGCTGTGCCGCTGCGGACAATTTCCAACGCGCTTTTCTCTTCGAGCGCCCGCTCGATCGCCAGCTCCACCACATCCTCGACGGTCTCGATTGCGTCGCTCTCGCACAGCGGGCAGTGGTTGGAGGGCCGCTCCCAAAGCCCGCCGCAATTCCGGCAACGCGCACCGGGTTGGCCGAACATATCGTCGACGACCAGGGTCATCACCCTACCTAAGTGAAGCGCGCTCAGTGTCGGCTGTACATCCCAGGCAGACCGATCGGGCCCGGCATCGATCAACCGCTGCACGGTCACGACTTCTTCGCGAGCCTCGATCTCGCGCTGCGCCGGCGCAGCCGCAGCAGCGACATCCGCGGGCTCTTCATGCACCTCGACCGAGAACTCGCTGCCGACGCTTTGCCGGGTGTGCTTCGGCAAGTATTGCATCACGGCGTTGCGCAGCTCCAGCGCTCCCGACGGCAAGAGATAGCGGCCTTCGAATTGCGCCAAGACCAGCTCGGCGGCGTGCGCCAGCACCCGCGCCTCATTCTTCATCGGCTCGCTATCCATGACGTGCGGGTGATTTTTCGGCCCGCCATCGGCGAGCGCCTTGCGCGGCGGGTCGGCCCTGATTTGAAACACCTCCTCCACTTGCCCGATCTGGCTGATGAAGAAACGGTTCAGCTCGAGCGACAGCAGTACAAGGATGAAGCGGTCGTGCTCGTCTCGTGTCCGAACGAGCGGCCTCAGATAGGGTCTCGACCGCAGATAAGCGCCGTCGGGCAGGGACACCGATACAGCGATCTGCTGCCACAAGCCCAGTTCCCGGCTCGAAAAGAACGCGACACCGCGACCAAGGGCAGGGAGCTCAGCGGCCAAAGCCTGCTCGACCTTGTCGAATTCATCCTGCACTCCCCGACGCTGGCGCCGATCGTCGATCGCCTTCAACGTCCGGTCGCGGAGGCTGGAGAAAACTGTGTGCCAGGCACGACCCACCCGACGGTCGGGGCTCAGCTGCATGTAGAAGCTCAATACCTTGGCATTGGATGCCTCGATCTCGGCGAGGGCGCGCAGACGCGCAGGCGACAACATCCGGTAAGCCGTCTCGTCAGCGGGGGCAGCCCGCAGCTTCTCGAGGATGCTGTCGCGGATCTCGGGGGTGTAGCGGTCGTGGCCGCTGAGCGACAAGGCCGGGATGCTCATATCAGGTTCCTGTCCTGGCCGAGACCGAGATCGCGCCGCGCTTCTTCGAGGAGGCGCGCCGCCTCTTCGACGCTAATTCCGAATGCCAGGGCGGCCTCGGTCAAAGGCACGCGATGAAGCTCGCATAGCAGAAAGATTTCTCGGGCACGGGGATCGAGACCGCGGATCAGCGCTTCATCGATCCCGGCCTCCTCCTCCGGGGTCATCGTGGGCGCCTCGACGACATCTTCCCAGCGCGTCATCTCATCCGGCTGGTACCATTCCCAGAACTCTTCGTCGTCATCGTAGATCGGCTCGGGCGGCACCGGCTCTTCGAGCGACTGGGCGGGGACCCGCGTCTGCCGGGCCTCACGCCGCGACAAATCGTGCGCCACTCGATACAACAATGCGAGCAGCCAGACCCGCAACGGCAGTGCCGACTGTCGATCATGGCGTTTCTGCCACCCTCGGATCAGCACCTCACCGACGAGCTCCTCGGCAGTCGGGTCATCCGCACGGAAATCGCCGAGCGCGACCCGATATCGCGCCTCGCGCCTTGCTCCCCGGAGCAACTCGGCGAGATAGGGCCTAACAGCCGCTTGAAAGGCCTCGCGATCGCCCACCAGTGCAGCCTTCCAGGCATCTTCCGTCTCAGCGTCGCGCCGGGTAGATCGAGCAGCCTTCGTCATCTGCGCTGACCGTCGCCATCATCATTCCTGCCCCGGCGCAGGCAGCATCAAAGGTTCGCGCAGCTTGATGATCTGGCAGACGCCTTCGCCGTCGATCACCTCGAAGTTTAAGAGAGCGCCTGCTCCCGCGTCAGCCCATACCTCTTTCGGGTTGCTGATCAAATGGTCGAGGCCTTCGAGAGCAATCTCAAGGACATTGTCTTTCGGGTCGTAGGCGATACCTAAGAGAGGGAGCCATTCTGCCTCGATCTGATCGCCGAGCGCGAGAGACGCGACCTCGATCTCAGCGCGCATGCCGACCAGACCTCGTGACAGCCTGTCGAAGAAGGCCTGCCATTTCGACTTGTCGATCTTCTGTGCAGCCATGATCCTCTCCGATACCGGTTTCGCAGCCGCAGAAACGATGTAAGAAGGCGCCAGACCGCACCTTGATGCCCGTCAATTTCGCGAAGGTTCGATGACGCCGGAGCAAGGGCGACACCGCTCGCGCCCGGCACGCTTGCGATACGGCGCGCGATCTCCTTAAAAGCGTGTGTATGAACCGCACGGCGACAACGTTGCGGTTCAGCCTCTTTGTCCTCTGCCCGTGTACTAAGAATGTGCCGATGCTTTCGCCCCGGTCAGCTCGGGCGTGGATAGCCTCGGGTCGGCGGCTCAGCCGCCGACCTCTCACCAGGTCATTGCCGCGGCGGTGGTGAGCTGGTGCCGACGCCCTCTGGACGCCAGTAATTCTGCGCCTGCTGCAGTTGATTCTTGCTTTGGGTGAGCGTCAGGCGGTTATGGTCGTTTATGATGTCAGGGCTCGGCACGGCAACGTACTTCTCGCCCGACCCGAGATAGTCACCGATGCTGATGACTACCGAGTCGACCCGGTCATTGGGATCGAAGACGAGGCTGACAACGGGTCCGATTTCCTTGCCGCTGGGATCGTAGATTGGGGCGCCTACGGCGATGCGCATTGCGCCAGGCGCCGTTGTCGGGGTAAAGGCTACGGTCAAATCTTGCGAGACCGCCGCGAGATGCTGCTCGGCGGTTCCAAAGTCGTTGGCGTTGACCGCCGCCCGAGCCGCCTCGACATGGCGAAGCGCGTCGGTCAGATGCGGATCTTGCCCGATTTCCGCTAGATTGAGGAGCGCCACCTCGGCGCGCTCTACCTGATCGAGCGCTGTCGGTCCCTGTCGATGCTGCAGCGCAATCTTGGTCTGAGCTACGGCATCTAGCGCAGTATTCTGGTAAGTCGGCCGACTGGCCTCCGATGGCGACTGCACAGCGGCCTGTGTGGCGGTCAGGGCCGGGGTGCCGGGAATTACGGTTAGTCCCAACAGGGCACTAAAGGCGACCGTCGTTAGCAGGCGAGAGCGGATCAATGATGTAGGCATTGCGATGTCTCCTATGTTCCGTGCCGGTATTGCGTTGTCGAGCGAGACAGTGATCATTCGAAGCTGTCCGAACGATCTCCGACCCACAGCACGAATGATCAATGCAACCGCCCGCTGGCACATTGACGGCTGTCAAACCTGCCCCGGCATTGGGTTATCTCGTACAAAATTTCGGCCGATGCTGATCGACGGCCGCTGGATCGCCCCATTCACCACCGAACAGGAAGTCGCGGTCGGCCTAACGGAGGTGGTGCCGTTCCTGCTCGACGAGCGGCCGTCCTCGGGATCATCCCCCGATTCTCCCTGCTCCTTCGTCTCCTACCAAAGCCACGGTGCCGGCAGGGTAGAAGCTTGTCCTTTTCGGCCCGCAACTTACGAGAATCGTGACACAAACGATCATGGCAGGATTGCTGACTTGCTTCATGTCGCGGCCTGGAGCGAGTATTCGGCAATGCTAATCTCGGAGACTCTGCGAGCTAGGACATCGAATATGGCGAGTGTGACAGGAGTTAAGGTTACCGACTTGACCGCGGCCGGGGCATCCGATGACGGTGAACACGTCTGGATCACGCACCGGCTTGGCGACGGGAGCGAGTATCCGCTGGTCTATCCTTACGAAGCGGTGGGATATCTGATCACTGTGCTGACCGATGCTGCCCGGTCGGCTTCACGGCGGCGGATCGATCAAAGGCCGCAGGAGGGTGCTGAGGGTTTGAACAGTAACATCGTCCCGGTCGAGGAGGTCAGGGTCGGCATCTCACCCGATAATTCCGCCGCGATCATTCATTTGACAACGGTCGATAAGATTCCGATTGCCGTAGAGATTCCGGGTGCCGTGCTCAGCGAAGTCGTCGACCAGCTGAGGCACGCCCAGGAGCGGCTCGAGGGTCGGGCGAGCGGCAGCAAGCGGCTCCATTAGCAAACCTTTGGGAAATTGACACCGGTCAAGGCAAGCCTGGGCTGAAAGCATCATGGTCATGTGCTGGGGAGGTCGAGCTGCGGATAGGCTGCGGAGGTGACGGCCATGTCGCTGATGGCAATACCCAAGTTCGAGCGTTTCTTCCGTCTGTCAGCCGGTCTCGACGTCGACAAGGCCGACCTCAAGCGCTATGGCGATTTCGTGAACGCGAAGATCTACGATCTGCTCCTTGGCGGGCAGGCCGCAGCCAAGGCGAACGATCGCGTCACGATCGAGCCGTTTGATCTGCCGATCACCAAGGGGTTACAGGAGCGCATTTATGAGTTCCGGAGGATCGACGAGCAGATCGAGCTGAGGCTCATCCTCGATCATCTAGCCGCGCTGCCTCCGCTCGATCTCGCTTACAGCGAAGAGACCACGGCCCGGCTTCCTGAAATCGCGGGCGGGATCAGCGTGGCGCTCGCCCGTACCTTCAAGATCATCGACCCAAAGTTGAAGAACCCGCAGACTGAGCATTGGGAGCGCTCGCAGCACCTCTTCGACTTGCTCTTGTAAGTGCGGGCGGGGAAGCGACGCGGCAGCCGGTCGCAGCTGGTCATGGGTTGACAAGAGGTTCGTCGCTGAGCCACGGGTCTACTCGCAACGAGTGCAATGGCAGGTCTTGCAGACGCTTGTCGACCGCGATCTCGTGCGGACGAACCGCTTGCGCGCCGTGGCCGAGCAGGATCTGTTCGGCCTTTTCCTCCCCTCCGGAGGAGCGCACGCGCACCAATAAGACGAGCTCGCTTGAGATCATTTGAGCTTTGAGCTCTCTGACCTGCTTACGGGTGAAGGCGCGCGTTATCTGGGCGCCGATGACAGCGGCGGCGGCTCCGACAATCGCCGCTACGACGGCCCATCTCGGCTCTCCTCTAGACGCGACGACAAGCCACGCGGCAGCCGCGGCGCCAGCGAAGATCAGTATGGCGAGAACGAGCGACGAGACCAAGACAAGGTCCTCGCCGGCGATGAAGGGCTGCCGCGGAATAGCCGGAACCTCCGGCAGTTCCTCCACGGCAACCTCCGCGCCACCGAGCTTGCGACGAGCCTCGGTACCGACCACGATATCGATGTCGGCGCGGTCGAAACCGGAGCTCAGCAGGGTACCGACCGCTGCATCGAGTACCTCGCGCGAGCGGAAGACGCCGGCCACCTCGCGCACTTTGACCCGCTCGAGAATTTCGCTGCCCGCCTCGCTCCTTGCCATGGCCACTTCTCCTCGGTCGTGCACGGTCTTCCGGTGAGCCCATTGAGCACGCTACGACGCCGAGCGCCTTGAGCGTTGTCAATTAGCCCCGGTAGCCGCACGCTTGGCGGTGATCTGCGTCTTGGCCCAGGAAACGATACCGCGCGTGTCGCTTGCCCCCGCGCGCCGCGCGATCTCTCGGCCACCCATGAACAACATCAGCGTGGGAATGCTGCTAATATCGTAGCGGGCGGCCAGCGTCGGCTCTTCCTCGGTGTTGACCTTGAGGAGCCGATAATCGGGCTCGAGTTCGGCGGCGGCTCGCTCGCAAGCCGGCGCCATGGCATGGCACGGCCCGCACCACGGGGCCCAAA